>Ga0206884_1048_pt3 | contig 31162 bp, 29 predicted proteins | sample Alteio_BWOrgCont_FD_152914 | JGI IMG/M metagenome (GOLD analysis project Ga0206884, IMG submission 152914) | Enriched cells from forest soil in Barre Woods Harvard Forest LTER site, Petersham, Massachusetts, United States -... | ecosystem: Environmental > Terrestrial > Soil > Temperate forest > O...
CATTGAAACGGCGGCATCCTGTAATAAAAAAGTTATAAATAATGGGGGCTTTTTTTTGCCGGAAGCGAAAGTTGAAAATATGCAGAATGATCCAGCCAAAATCACCATTGGAGCAGGGACTTACATTCGCGGTGAATTACAAGTATATTCATACGGCGGAAAAATCGCCATTGGTGATAATTGTTATATTGGTGCAGGCAGTAAGATTTGGTCAGGCGATAGTATAAAAGTTGGGAATAATGTGTTAATAGGGCATAATGTTAACATAATAGATTTCTCTCACAAGTCAAAGTCGATTGATAGGGCTGAAGCATTTAGAAAATTAATTGCAGATGGCCATCCAACTGAAAAAGGAAATATCCCCACGCGTCCAATTGTTATAGAAGATGACGTAATTATTTATGCAGGTGCAAATATTGTTATGGGTGTTACAATTGGCAAAGCATCAATAATTTCAGCAGGAAGTGTCGTAATTAAAGACATCCCACCTTATTCACAAGTATTGGGGAATCCCGGTAAAATTGTTTGGCGCACAAAATAAGTTTTATGAATAAATTTGAAGATTTAAATGTTGGTGATAAAGCAGAACTTAAACATCTGATAACACAGGAAGATATAAATAAATTTGTTGATTTAACCGGAGACGATAATAAGTTACATATTGATACCGATTACGCCAAAAAGACTAGTTTTAAAAAGCCGGTAGCTCACGGAATGCTTGGGGCTTCTTTTATTTCCACCATTATTGGCACAAAAATGCCAGGAGATGGTGCATTGTGGTTTTCGCAAACCATTGAATTCCTACTTCCTGTTAGAGTTGGAGATGAACTTACCGTGAGAGCAGAGATATTAAAAAAGATTGATTCTTCAAGATCAATTGAATTGCAAACAGATATATTTAATCAACATAAGCAAAAGGTTACTTCGGGCGTAGCAAAAGTTAAGATAGTTGAACAACAGTTAGATACTCAATATGAAAACGAAAACATTGCGCAAAATAAAAATGTCATTGTAATTGGTGGTACCGGAGGCATTGGTAAAGCTACATGTATTGAGCTTGCCAAACAGGGTTATAATGTAGCCATCCATTATAACTCAAACAAGGAGGCCGCAAATCAAATATTAAATGAAGTTATCCAAATTGGAGTAAAAGCTTGTGTAGTTTCGGGGGATGTAACTTCTCTCAATGCCGCTGAAGAAATAATAAATGATGCCTATAGGAAGTTAGGACAAATCAATGTTTTAATTAACTGTGCAACCTTAAAGCTTCCAAACATTAAATTTGAAAAACTTGTTTGGAGCGATATTGAAAATCATATCAATATCAATGTGAAATCAAATTTTTATTTGGCGCAATTGTTAATCCCTTCATTTAAGGAAGCAAGGTACGGAAAATTTATTTTTCTTACTTCGCAGGTTACTGAAAATGTTCCGCCCAGCGACTGGTCATTTTACACAATTGCAAAATATGCGCTTAACGGTTTTGCAAAATCTTTAGCCGTTGAATTAGCCCCTTTTAATATTAAAGTAAATTTGATTTCACCAGGAATGACAGAAACTGAACTCATCGCGGATATACCTGAAAGAAGTAAATTATTAATATCAGCCAAAACTCCTCTTAAGAGATTAGCTAAAGCTGACGATATAGCTAATGCCATTGTCTTTTTGGCATCGGATAAAGCAGATTTTATTACTGGAGAAACTTTAAGAATTAATGGTGGACAAGTAATGTTATAAGTTATGATGGATTTGAAATATACAGAGATTTTGCGCCTGAATAATGACTTGGGTAATTCATTGCGCGGAGATCGTTACTGCGTAACCGTTCTTTCCAATATAATAACAAATCAATTTAATGAAATTTTTGAATATGTTCTTAGGTCAGAAGGCATTAACGCAGCTGTAACTTCCGGCGATTATGATAATATAGTTCAAGATGCAATTAAATATAATAAATCAGACCTGGTAATAATTTTTTGGGAATTAGCAAACCTAATTGATGGTTTACAATATAAGGCGAACCTAATGGATAGTGAATCTACCGAGGCTTTAATTTCAAAAGTGTGTTCAGAAATAGATTTTACTATTAGTAATTTGGAAAACGCCTCATTAGTTGTTTTTAATAAATTTTCGAGTATAGTATTTAATCACACTAATTTAAGATCCAATAACTTTGATGTAATTTGCAATAAATTAAATAATTATCTGGAACAGAGAAAGGGTAATAATTTTGTCCTTATAGATATAGAAAAGATTTTTGCAAAAATATCTGTAACCAGGAGTGTGGATTTTAGATATTATTATTCTTCGAAGGCGTTATATACAATTGAATTTTATAAATCATACTCGCAATTTATAGCCCCCATAATTAAATCTGTAAAAGGAAAAGCGAAGAAAGCTTTAATATTTGATTGTGATAATACGTTATGGAAAGGAATTTTAGGTGAGGACGGTGCTGAAAAAATAGAGATTTCCGGTAAAACTAAATCTGGTGTTGTTTTCGAAGAGGTACAAAATATAGCCCTGGAATTATCCAGAAAAGGTGTTTTGATAGGCTTATGTAGTAAAAATAATCCACAGGATGTCGATATAATACTCAATGAACATCCTGACATGAGCATTCGTAATAACAATATTGGAATAAAAAAGGTAAATTGGGAAGATAAAGCCACCAACTTAAAAGCAATTTCGACGGAACTTAATATTGGTCTTGATAGTTTAGTTTTTATAGATGACTCTGAATTTGAAACAGGATATATTAAAGATATTTTACCTCAGGTTACAGTTTTAAAAGTACCAACAAATCTTTATGAGTATCCCCAACTAATTCGAAGTAATCACTCATTGTTTTTTAATGTATCGCAAACCAGGGAAGATGATATTAAAACGGAAATGTATTTGCAACAGGCAAAAAGAGCGGAAGGAAAAAATGCATTTAATGATATTGAAAGTTATTTAAGTTCCTTATCCTTAGAGGTAACAGTTTATCAAAACGTTTCAGACCTTATTCCTCGAATTAGTCAATTAACTCAAAAAACTAACCAATTTAATTTAACAACATTTAGATATACTGAAGCCGATATTAATAGTTTTATTACCGACGGAAACACTTTAGTATTAGCGTTTGATGTTAAAGATAAATATGGCGATTCTGGAATAACAGGTGTTTGTATTGTCAATATGGAATATGAAAACGCCTCGGCCGATATAGATAGCATGCTTATGAGTTGCAGGGTAATTGGCAGAAATATAGAAATAGCTTTTTTTAATTTTTTGATTAACCACCTTTTAAATCTCGGAATAAATGAGTTGAGAGCTAAGTATATAAAGACATTTAAGAATGAACAGGTAAATCTATTTTATGATAGTTTAGGCTTTCAATGCGTAAATGAATCTAACGACTTTAAAGATTATGTACTCCAGCTAAATAATTATAAAAGAAAAGAAATAGATTATATAAAAATAAATTATGGAAAAGAGAATTAAGAATGTAATGGCTTCCGTTTTCAATGTTGAAGTATCTGAAATTAACGATGACACATCTCCAGATAGCCTTGAGCATTGGGACTCTTTAAGACATATGCATTTAATAACTGGATTGGAAGAAGAGTTTGAAACAACATTTACAGAAGATGAAATTGTGGAGATGTTGAATTATAAACTCATTTACGACACGTTAAAAAATAAGAACTTATAGTTCAGGAACTTTAGTTGAAATTATTATGATTTCTAATGTAATTAAATTATTAAAGGATTATAAATTACGCAAACATATAAAAAGTTTAACGGCCTTTATTGAAATAGGTAATTCGGCATTTTATGAAAATTTTCGATTAAAGATTAATAACCCTGTTACGCATAAAAAATATTTAAAGATAGGAGATAATACTATTGTTGATTCAGTAATTAATTTTGATTCCGGAAAAGGCGAAGTAATTATTGGAAATAATACCTGGATTGGTAATTGCAGCCTGGCTTGTAATACAAAAATCGAAATAGGGCATAATGTATTTCTATCCTGGGGTGGATATATTTCTGACCATGACTCCCATTCAATTAACTATTTAGAACGTCAGAATGATATAATTCAGCAATTAAATGATTATCACAGCGGCAGAGATTTGCTGACCAATAAAAACTGGGACGTTGTGAATACAAAAGGGATTAAAATAAATGATAATGCTTGGGTTGGAATGAATTGTATTATATTAAAAGGTGTTACAATAGGTGAAGGTGCAATTGTTGCCGCTGGGAGCGTCGTTACTAAAGACGTTCAAGCCTGGACTTTAGTAGGGGGCAATCCAGCGAGAATTTTAAAAGAAATACCCGAAGAGCTACGTAGAAAATGAAAATATTAATTATAGGTTCAAAAGGGTTTATTGGTTCACATGCCAGTCGTTTTTTTTCGGCGGGGCATGATGTGTGGGGCGCTGACGTGTTAGAAAGTAATGATGACAAAAAATACTATTTATTAGATAAAAAAAATACAAATTTCGAAGTCATTTTTCTGGAAAACACTTTTGATTTATGCATAAATGCCAGTGGAAATGGTAGTGTCCCCATCTCAATAAATTCACCTGTATTAGACTTCGAACTCAATGTTACCAATACTATAAAACTGCTTGATGCAATTCGGGTGCATAACCCATTGTGCAAGTTTATAAACATATCCTCGGCTGCAGTATATGGGAACCCTCCGGGAATCCCGGTCACTGAAGATATGCCGTTATTGCCATTATCTCCATACGGCTGGCACAAACTGTATTCGGAGCAAATAAGTAAGGAATATTTTTATCTATACAATCTTCAAACTATCAATTTAAGATTGTTCTCTGTTTATGGGGAACATTTGAAAAAGCAACTATTTTGGGATATTTATCAAAAATGTTTAAGATCATTAAATATTGAATTATTTGGTTCGGGGAATGAGTCGCGCGACTTTATTTATATTCTTGACCTTATGATTGCCATTGATTGTATAATTAATCATGGGTTGTTCAACGGGGAAGCCGTAAATGTGGCGTCTGGAATTGAAACCACTATCAAAGAGGCTGCCGGTATATTTTGCAATGCTATCGATAAAGCCATAAATATTAAATTTAACAAAATAGTAAGGCCGGGCGATCCACTAAATTGGCGGGCCGATATCTCTATGTTAAAAAGCTTTGGATTTGAACCACAAACATCAATTAGTGATGGTTTATGTAATACGGTAAAATGGCTGAAAGAAAACAAATAGCGCTTATTTACGACTACGATGTCAATTGGATTGGCGGCACGTACTATATTCTTAATATTATTAAAGCATTAAAATGTTTGCCAGACACTGAAAAGCCCGGGCTGATCATTTTCCACGACAAATTAAGCTCACTAACTGATATTAAAAACATTGATTATCCTTATATACAGTATACAGGTTTTAATTACAGATTAAGCCGGGTTTCAAAAATTATCAATAATATTTTATTGTTAACTATTGGAAAGGAATTAATAACTGTAAAACTACCGTTAAAAAAAGTCGGTAATTTTTATTATCGGACTTTTGTTATCGATAATTCCAATATCGAAAAATATTATTGCTGGATTGCGGACCTGCAGGATATGTTCCTGCCCCAGTTTTTTAAAAAACGCGAGCTAAAATACCGGTCCGCTGTTTATGAGCGGATTGTAAATGAAAAGGAACCTGTAGTTTTTAGCAGCCAATCCGCTTTAAATGATTTTGATAAATTTTTCCCTCAAAATGACAATGTTAAAAAGATATTAAGGTTCGTTAGCATCTCAAATATAAATTTTAATGCTCTGTCAATTACAAGCCTGAAAAGCAAGTTTAACATTAAAGGGGACTACTTTATTGTTTCTAACCAATTTTGGAGACATAAAAACCATATGGTTGTTTTAGAGGCTTTCATTGAAATTTTTAAAAAATACCCCGATGTGCAACTTGTACTCACCGGTAAAGAATATGATTACCGCGACCCAAACTACATTAACGAGGTAAAGGATTATGTAACTAAAAATAATTTACAAAATAAAGTAGCATTTCTTGGCTTTATTAACAGGGATGAGCAGTTAAAACTGATGGCAGAAAGTATTGCAATAATTCAGCCATCGCTGTTTGAAGGATGGAGCACCGTAGTTGAAGATGCCAAGCTATTAAATAAGTGCATAATATGCTCTGATCTTTCTGTACACAGGGAGCAATTGCCAGGTTCAGATTTATTTTTTGACCCACATAATAAAAACGAATTAATAATGATGGTTGATGCAGTTATAAATGGCAACATATCTTTCAATGTTAATTATAACCATGAACAAGCCATCACTACCTTTGCCCGGGGATTTATTGATTTATTTTAATAGAATGCGTTTTAGATATTCCACAGCATTACCAGAAAACAACGCGGTGGTTTTTGTACTGCAACAAATAGGTTTATGAGATTGGCGTTAAAAAAAAGCACGGTAGATAATGTAATAGAATATTTTCTCGTGATTTTTTTGGTGTATGCTAATGGCTCCTGGCTGCTTTTTGAATATCCATCGTTAGTAAAGTTTGGCATGTATTGCCTGCTTTTACTTTATTTGATTTATGATATAAGCAAAACCAAAACTATTTCTTTCCCAAATGGATTTATCATTTTTCTGGCGCTTTTCCCGCTATTATCCAAACTTATCAATTTTTCAAAGGATTCTGACCTTTTAAATACGGTCTCAACCCTTATTATTTATGCAATATTAGGGTTCTACAATAAAAAGCTTCTTTTTTCATTATTAAATAAGTTTGCTCAAATCATATATTATCTCTGTATAGCCAGTATAGTGTTTGGTGTTTTATTTTTAATAAATTACTCATGGTTAAGTATTTTCCCCGTGCATTATAATGCCTTGTTTTTTGGCGGAGCAGAATATTATAATTTGATAATTTATACCGATAGGGTAATTAATGATTTCAGGACGCAAAGCATATTCTGGGAACCGGGCGCCTGGGTATTTAACGAAATATTTGCTTTATACTGGTTTTTATATATACGGAAGGATTCAAAAGTTATCCCGGTCTTTTTAGTTGGTATTGCACTGACATTATCAACCACAGGATTTATATTAATAGTAATTTTAGGGCTTCAGATAATCTTGTTTTCCAAGGATAAACCCTTAAGGAAAAAATTTTCAATAACTTTCGTTTCAATAGTTTTCGTTATTATAAGTTTAGCGGTAGTAGTTTCTGCTATTACGGATTTTAGTATTGGCCGGATATTTTATGAACAAACCATTGATAAATTGCTTAATCATAGTAGTGATGCTGCTGCAGAATCTACAAATGGCAGGTTGGGTGCAACGATAAATGCGTTTAAAATCGCTAAAGACAATCCGATTTTTGGAATTGGGAAACAAAGCGCTGATTCTGCGTTGTTTGTAACTTCGTCGATTTCAGAATTGTGTTATCAGTTGGGTTTTTTATACTTATTGGTATATGTATATGCTTTCTGGGTAACATTCAATAAACTAAATCTGCTAATGTCTATTTCATTTGTTTTGGTTATGCTCAATGGCGAAGCGTATTCCAGCTATATTTTAAGCTCATTAATTGTTATTTATGGCACAAAAAATACGTGGTTTTCTAAAACATTGCCGGTAAATCAATTATCTGGCAATGTTCTTGTTAATCAATAATAATATTTACTATGAAATATAAAACGCCTGGTGGCGATGATAAAACACCTCTGGTTTCAATTATTACAATTATTTACAATGGCGAAAACTACATTGAAGATTGTATAAAAAGTATAATAAATCAGTCCTATAAAAATATACAATATATAATTATCGATGGGGGGTCTACAGACAGGTCTTTGGAAATTATAAACCAATATTCAAGCAATATCGATATACTGGTTTCCGAAAAAGATAATGGCATCAGCGATGCCTTCAATAAAGGAATAAAAAATGCGGAGGGGGAAATTATTGGCCTGCTTAATAGCGATGATAAGTATAGTGAATTTGCGGTTCAGGCAGTTGTTGATTCCTATTTAAATAATGCTGAACTAGAAGGAATTTATTATGGTGATATCCTTTATTTCGATGACGATAATAGCTTTGAATTGATAGCCGACGCTAATAAATTATGGAAATACATGTCTATCTTTCATCCTGCCACATTTGTAACAAAAGGTATTTATAACAAATTTGGGGGGTATTCCGAAGAGTTTAACTTTGCTATGGATTGCGAGTTTATACATCGGTGCCTTTATAACCATGTTCCATTTATTCATATCAATCAAACTTTGGCCCATTTTAGGTTAGAGGGAACAAGCAGTAGAAATTATATAAAAAGTCATAAAGAGTTTTATAAGTCAGTAAAAAAATACAATTACACCATTTCTGCCGAATTTTTTCTTTATTGGAACATCGCAAAAAAAGTAATTTTGAACACTCAATTTGGTCGGTATATGAATAAAAGAAGGCATTTATTGTCCTGGATATTATCTGGGAAGGCAAAACGATAGGACAGATGAATTTATAATATCGTAAATAGAAAAATGCATATGACATTTAAATCGAATACGCGCTTGTTTTTATGGACATTGATGTTTGTACTATTTATTTTGTCACAATTTATTATTGTTAAAGCTTCTAACCCGCCAAATCGGAAAAATAGATATAAACTCGTAAGGCCCGATTTTATCAGAGGGATTAATGGCCACCCACTTAATCAACAAGCGTATTTGAATATGCCTGTTGCACAACAAATCGACCTTTTAAAAAAGTTAAATTTTAATTATTACAGGTTTGACATACCCATTGATAATAATGGAGATATAAAAAACAAAGACACCTTTTTTAAATTGGCCTCAATCGCTAAAAGTAATAATATCGGATTATTGCCAATGATATATTTGATGGGGCTTAATTTTAATGATAATATTCAACAATCGTTTCAAAAAGGATACACAATAGGATATAGATTTGCCAGGCAATATGGAAATTATTTCGATTACTTTGAATTGGGTAACGAAGAAGACCTGCTTGTTGCGAAAAAAGGGGTATCGGGTAGCAGTCCGGAAGATTATGATTTAAATAAACTGAAAACGTTGGCATCTTTTTTAAAGGGGATGATAAAAGGCATCAAGCTTCAGCGTCCGCGGGCCAAAATAATAATTAATTGTGCGGGATGGTTTCACTATGTTTTTTTGGGCTTATTAGACAATGAAGGCGTTAATTATGATGTTATAGGTTACCATTGGTATTCAGATATGGATGACTATTCAAAAACTGTAAATGTAGATATATTAAAAGTGCTTACTCAAAAATTCAAAAAACCAGTATTATTTACAGAAATTAACATGCTGAATGGAACCAATAACAATGGTGAACAAAAACGCGATGATTGGATCCGAAACTTCAGTAGTAGCTGTAGCAAATATCAAAACGTAAGGGGAGTGTTTATTTACGAATTATTGGATGAACCAAATTTACCAGTCGCCTCAGCGGGAGAAAAATCTTTTGGTATTATTAAATGGGATTTCCAGCAAAAAAAGTATAAGGATTTAAATAATACAGTATCGCTGTTTTGAATTTTTATTATCTGTTATAAACGGATACTTACTGCCAGGTGCGCTGCGAAAGCAAGTTGTGTTAATAATGAAAGATTACAAAGAGTTTTAAAGGTTCGAAACTGTGTTGTTTAATTATAAAATTAATGTTGATGATTTATATAAATGGTCGTTTTCTGACTCAAAATATTTCTGGGGCCCAAAGGTTTGGTTATGAGATCACAAAGGAATTACTAAAAAACGATAAACTAAAAAATATTTGTATACTGGTACCCCCCTCAAAAATTGATCCGGCGTACGATACAACCGGCTTTCCGCTAAAAGTCATTGGTAAAAATAAGGGACAAGCCTGGGAACAAATAGATTTGCCAATTTTTTTGTATAAAAATGGTAGGGAATTATTAGTTAATCTTTTAAATTCTGCGCCAATAGCATATAAACATCAGGTCGTAACTATATTGGATATGACCACATTTATAAACCCTAAATGGTTTAAAAAATATTTTGTTTTATATTATAAATTTATTGTCCCCATTATTGCAAGAAAAAGCATAAAGATCATTACCATAAGTGAATGTTCTAAAAAGGACATTATACACTATACACATGTTCCCGAAGATAAAGTGGCAGTAGTGTATTGCAGTGTTGCGAGTCAATTTAATAGGGGGGCGTCGGACAAGGATATGGTTGATCGGGATAAAATCATTGAAGACAAACTTAAAATAAGCAAAAATAATTACCTTTTGACGGTTTCATCTTTAGATCCAAGAAAAAACTTTGTTAGTTTGGTAAAGGCCTACAATGAGATAGAAACAGATGTTCCGCCACTAGTAATTGTCGGCTCTGAGGGGAAAGTTTTTGCAAGCGACGAACTGAAAGAAATAATAAGCAGATCAAAGAATATACTTCTTACTGGCTATGTGTCTGATGATGAACTGGTGACATTATACAGATCTGCAAGTTTTTTTATTTATCCGTCGTTATATGAAGGTTTTGGAATGCCGCCCCTGGAAGCAATGGCATGCGGATGCCCCACTATAGTGTCAAACACGTCCAGTCTGCCAGAGGTATGTGGAGATGCCAGCGTCTATATAGATCCCTATAGCATTAATTCAATTAAACAAGGCATAATCAAATTAACTAATGACGCAAATTTACGGTCGCAATTAGTCTCGTTAGGTGAAAAACAAGTTGAGAAATTTTCGTGGCAAAGATCAGGGGCTAAATTATCGGAAATAATAAACGAACTTATATGATAAAAACGGCGTGTATAACAGGAATTACAGGTCAGGACGGATCTTACCTGGCGCAACTCTTATTGAAAAAAGATTACAGAGTAATAGGATTGACGAGGAGTTATAATAATGTAAACACTGATAATTTCAAATACTTGAATATAAATGGTCGGATTGAAATCGAGGAAAGCGATTCAATGGATTTTTCAAGTATAATTAAGATTTTAATCAAGTATAAACCTGATGAATTTTATAACTTGGCGGCCCAAAGCTCAGTTAGTGTTTCATTTGAGCAACCAATAGGTACCATTAATTATAATACGCAATCTCTGCTTAATATATTGGAAAGCATCAGGCTGTTAAAGATGGATACTAAGGTATACCAGGCGTCAAGCAGCGAAATGTTTGGTAGAGTGAATGCTTTGCCGGTAAAAGAACAAACGCCTTTGCATCCCCTCAGCCCTTACGCTATATCTAAAGCGTCAGCATATTGGATTGGAATAAATTATAGGGAATCATATAATATAAATTGCATTAACGGGGTGCTTTTTAATCATGAGTCTTACTTGCGAAGCCCTAATTTTTTTGTCAAAAAAGTGATTCGGACATCGTTGGAAATCAAGTCAAAAAAGGCGGATGTATTAAAGGTGGGAAACATTGATATTAAAAGAGATTTTGGATATGCGCCTGATTACATTAAAGCAATGTGGCTGGCTGTACAGCAAGATAAGGCCGAAGATTATTTGATATGTTCCGGCGTATCCGTTTACTTACGTGATATAATTTATTATGTTTTTGATTATTTAGGCATATCTAAAAACAAGCTGATCGAAGATGTTACTCTGTTTCGGCCAATGGAAATTGAAGATATGTATGGTGATAATACTAAAGCAAAAAAGGTGTTGAATTGGGATTATGATAAATCTTTTTTCGACGTTTTAGACATTTTAATCGAAGAAGAAAGTAAAAACTTTAAGCTATCCCGATAGTTTATTGATTAACATTTTGCATTTTAATAGGTAATTATTTAACGTTTAAACAACCGCTGATATGGGAAAAAACTTGTGGGAGGACTTTGCAAACAACGATGCCGAATATTACATTCTTACTGATAATCCTTATCCTTCAAATACTAAAGAAGGGAAGGCATATTTTTTTAAGTCAGGTGAGGATTTTTCAAGCAAGATTTTAAGCGATGTTGAGAATAAAATAGATTTCAATGGTACAGTTTGCGAAATTGGATGTGGAGTTGGAAGATTATTGATTCCGCATGCTAAATTATTTAATAAAGGTGTTGGGGTTGATATTTCGCAAACAATGCTTGATAAGCTGAAGGATAATGCAAAAGATATGAATATTAACAATATTACTACTTATTTATCTTCGGAGTCCTGGCATTCCAACGAATTTTCTTACGTGTATTCATTTATCGTTTTTCAGCATATTCAAGATCTGGAAATAATAAAAGATTATATTTTGAAAATTGGTAATTCACTAAAAAAAAATGGGATCGCCAAACTGCACTTTGATACGAGGGAAAAATCGTTGTCTTATCTTATCAGAAACGCTTTACCTGATTTTATTTTACCTAAATCACAAAAAAAAGGTATCCGTCGCATCAGAAGAAGTCCGAACGAACTGAAATCTGTTTTTATCCACGCACATTTGAAGCTTATAAATGAATCGGGGGTGAATACAACCGATCATATTTTCACCTTGCAAAAATAGTGGAGGCCTTTATGTACAGCATAGCCTTATTGGTAAATCACAAATAAAATAAGGGCTTTCCTGACAACTATGTAAAAAAATCATGATTTGATGGATTGAGATTTACAAACCAGCTTTTCTACATATTAATTGAGTGCGTAAGAAGCAATTGAAAGTTAACCGAATACTACGATTTATATAAAATTACCTTACTTTGAAAGTTGCACTCATCCAGGATTGGCTCACCGTAATTGGTGGATCGGAATACGTTTTTAAAGAAATAGCTTCATTGTTTCCTGAAGCAGATATATATACATTGGTTGCCAGGGAGGAAACTATTAAAAGCTTAGGCTTGGAACAGCATAAAGTAACAACTTCGTTTATTCAGAAATTACCTTTTGCAAAAACAAAATACAGGAATTATCTTCCGCTTTTCCCTTTGGCGGTTGAGCAATTCGATTTGTCATCCTACGATCTTATTATTTCATCCTCACATGCCGTTGCTAAGGGGGTTTTAACCCACTCGGGGCAGGTGCACGTGTGTTATTGTCATTCCCCAATGCGTTACGCCTGGGACCTTTATCATCAATATATAAAGGAATCTGGGCTTGATAAGGGGATTAAAGGTTTTTTTGCAAAATTAGTATTGCACAGAATAAGACAATGGGACATTATCAGCACAAACAGGGTTGATTACTTTATATCAAATTCAAATTATATTGGTAAACGAATTAAAAAGATTTATAACCGCGAAAGTGTTACCATATACCCAAACGTAGCTGTTGAGGATTTTGAAGTTTGTTTGGAGCGTGAGGATTTTTATTTTACTTGCTCACGCCTTGTTCCCTATAAAAAAATTGACCTGATTGTAAAGGCGTTCAATAACATGCCTGATAAGCAACTAATTGTAATAGGTGACGGCCCCGATTTTAAAAAAATAAAAAAACTGGCGGCCGCAAATATTGTCATGATGGGATATCAGCCATTTGAAGTTTTGAAACATTATTTATCAAAAGCGAAAGCCTTTGTTTTTGCCGCCGAAGAAGATTTTGGCATTTTACCTGTCGAAGCGCAAGCCTGTGGTACCCCAGTAATAGCTTATGGCAAAGGGGGCCTTACCGAAACTGTAATAGAAAACTATACAGGTGTTTACTTTACTGAACAAACCGAATCATCAATAGTCGAGGCAATAAGTTTTTTTGAAAATAATTTGAAAATATTTAACCCCGTTGAAATTGCAAAACATGCTTCATTATTCTCTTCAAAACGCTTCAAACAAGAATTAAATAATTATTTGTCGACAGTGATGTATCCATCAACAACAATACCTCGTAATGTATAATATTGATTTTAAAATTGATAGGTGCTAAAAACAACTCTTTTAATCAATGGCCCTGGTTTTGAAATTAAAGTTGTAGCTTTGCATGAAAATAATTAAAGAATATTTAATATCTGCACAACCGAAAACCAGCGTTCTTTATTACCTAATCAAAATACCTTATCAAAGTTTTATGAAAAAAATTAAACAATTATTTGTTGTCAGCCTTGTATCAATCAATAACAATTGCACGTATTGTTAAATATTGGTTTTAAAATTGATATAATACTAAATAGTAATCACCCCAAATTAAAATTATTTTATTTTGATTAACATATTAACTTTGCAATTAAATAGAATAACTATACATTAATGCCCCAAAATGTCTAAACGCTACTCTAAACATCTTCCTGCCGCTATATTTATTTGTGACTTGCTGCTATTGAATGTAGTATTATACAACTCACATCTTGTAGCATTAAACTCCGGCTTCCGCTCTGATACTTACCCGATATTTTTATTGGCTATTAACATGTCGTGGATGCTGGTATCGTTTGCAACAAAAAGCTTCCAGGTAAAGCGGCCATTGGTACTCGCGGATAGCGTCAACAAATTTTTACTGTCCGTGATTTACCATTTGTTGCTGGTATTTGGTATTGTGTACTTTTTTAAAACGTACAGCATATCAATGTACGAAGTAGTGATGCGGTATTCTGCATTCTTTTTCCTGGTGATAATTCAAAGGTCGTTGTTATTCTTTTCTCTCGATTATTACCGGAAAAAGGGGTACAACCACAGGCAAATTTTAATTATAGGTAATGAACTGATAGCATCAAGGCTTAAAAATTCATTTTCTCAGCATCCGGAATATGGATATGATTTAACTGATTTTATTTCGGAGGATCAGGTAAACCAAATGCCGGAGCAGGCATTAATCAGCAAAATACTTAGTAAAAAGCCCGATGAAATATTTATTTGTTATAAAGAACTAAATCCGGAGCTGTTAAAGTGCCTTATCAATTTAGGCGATGAAAATTATATTCAGATCAAGGTAGTTTCCGACCTGGTATTGATAGATAATTATGCACAATTGGTAAATTATGACAGTATGCCTGTACTGCATATCACCTTGCAACCAGGCATTAGTTTTAAAATACTTTTTTTAAAACGCAGCTTTGATATTTTATTTTCATTGTTGGTTATGATCACTGGTGTTCCTGTATTTATATTATTGTATATTATAACAAAAACTACTTCGCGGGGGCCAGCTTTCTATAGGCAGGAGCGTATAGGGCGTAACCACAAGCCCTTTTATATCTATAAATTCAGGAGCATGTACGTTAATGCCGAAAAGTTCGGCCCGCAGCTTTCAAAAGATAATGACCCAAGGATAACCCGGTGGGGTAATTTTATTCGGAAAACAAGGCTGGATGAGTTGCCCCAATTCTGGAATGTATTGATCGGAGATATGTCGGTGGTTGGGCCGCGCCCCGAAAGGCAGCATTTTATTGAGAAAATATTGGAAAAGAATCCAAGCTATAAAAAGCTGCTCCGGTTAAAACCCGGTATTACCTCGATTGGGCAAGTTCACTACGGTTATGCCGAAAACATCGACCAAATGTGTACCCGGGTGAGGTATGATATGTTGTATTTGCAAAATATCAGCTTAAACTCCGACCTGGATATAATTTACAAAACCGTTAAAGTAATGGTGCAGAGAAAAGGTAAATAGCCTTTTGAATTTGAAACAACTGTTTTAATTTAGTATCATCTTAGGCACTTCACGTATTAAAAGGCTTTTGTATTGCTATATTGCATCATGGTTTAAAGGATCATGAAAAAAGTATACTCGATAATATTGGTTGCCACCCTTTGCATAACCCAAATGTCTTTTTTTACTAAAAGGCATCTGGAACATAGCCCTGAAATAGAAAAGGCTGCCACCAAGCTATTAAAACAACAAATTTTAGCCGAAGCCGCCTGGGCTATGACGCAGCAGCCGGTTACTGTAACCGGCTCATACAGTCCACGCAGCGCAGGCGGTAAACATGATTTCTTTTCGGAGGCAGACTACTTTTGGCCCGATCCTAAAAACCCCGACGGTCCCTATGTTGATAGAGATGGGATGACCAACCCTGATAACTTTGTTGAGCATAGAAAAGCAATGATACGCTTTAGCAAGATCATTGGCGCCCTTGCATCGGCTTATAGAATAACCGGTGATGAGAAATATGTGAGGCAGGCGGTTGTTCATCTTAAAGCCTGGTTTATAAACCCGGAAACATTGATGAACCCCAATTTGCTCTACGCGCAGGCAGTAAAGGGCAAATTTACCGGTCGCAATTACGGTATTATCGACTCTATCCATTTAATGGAGGTTGCACAAGGTGTAATTGTAATGGAAAATGCCACAGTTATTGATGCCGAAACCATTGCGGGCATAAAAAGCTGGTTTGCAGCCTACACCGATTGGCTAATGACCAGCAAGCCGGGCATACAGGAGAAACTAACCAAAAACAACCACTCCACCTGCTGGGCTATGCAGGTGGCTTCATTCGCTAAGCTTTGCGATAATAAGGCTGTGCTTGATTCGATGCGGGTGAGGTACAAAACTGTCTTGCTGCCCAATCAGATGGGCATTGATGGCAGTTTCCCTTTAGAAATGTCGCGCACGAAGCCCTATGGTTATTCCATTTTTAATTTAGATGCGATGGCCACACTTTGCCAGATACTATCAACCCCGCAGGATAATTTGTGGGATTTTGAAACCGCCGATGGTAAATCGATAAAAAAAGGTATCGAATATCTTTATCCCTTTATTGCCGATAAAAGCAAATGGACATTAAAGCCGGATGTGATGTATTGGGACAACTGGCCGGTTGCACAACCTTTTTTATTGTTCGGCGCACACGCCTACAATGAAAATAGTTGGTTTTTAACCTGGAAAAAACTTGAACACAACCCGCAGGTGGAGGAGGTGATAAGGAATTTGCCGGTGCGGCATCCGTTGATTTGGATGTAGGCTTTTGGCGGTAGGCCTCAGCTTTGTGATCTAAAAGAATACCCCACAAATTCTTCATGATGCGACAGCGAAACCACTACTCCAAATTCAGCACCGCCTTTTAAAACAAAAGGAATGCCCCCCGTATTTTTATCTATAACAATCCCATCGACATTAAAAAACCGTTGCAACCTGTCAATTAAAAAAGCCCTTACTACAGCCGACTGATATTCCGCATCAACCCTGTCAATGATTTTAATCCCCCAGTTGATATTTTCAAAATCATCATCACCATTTACTGTCGAAAAAATAAGCTCCCGATATATTAATGAATTTGAATAAATTGTATCGTCGCCTACCTTTATTATACCTTTAAAAACAGGCATATTTACAAACCCGGTACCTTCAGTTTGCTTGCCACCAAAGCTTGTTAAGGAATAATCATTAGGGACATGAAGTTCTGTCACTACAAATTTTACCGGTATAAAAGCAACGCCGGGGTTGTGCCTTTTAAGATATTTATAAGCCGCTTCTTTTATCGACCATAACAGCCATACAAAGTTTTCGAAGGGGACGCTGGTGAACCCTGGCTGGTTATAAATTTCTTTTTCTTCAGGGGAAAGTATTTTCGAGTAAAATTTTTGCTGATTTGTGCGGGTGATATCGATGGCACTTAACGATATAATATCATTCCCGGCGCTGATCATTTTTCCTGGGTAAGTTTTTCCATGATCACATCAATACACGTACCTACGTTTATAATTTTATCGGCGCTATCGTAGTCTATTTCAATATCGTATTTTGCTTCTGCATCGATGATGATATCCACAAGGTTGGCCGAATTGATTTTTAGATCTCTTATAAGGTCGGTGTCGTCGTTAATGCTTGCGAGCATTTCTTTGTTAGTTGTATAAGGCGCAAAAACCTTTTTCAGTTCATCTAAAACTTCTGTTCTGGTCATTTTTAATTAAATTTAGAAAGTATTATACAGGAATTTACATCCCCGAAGCCAAAATTGGCTTTAGCTACAATGTTAACTTCTTTTTTTATCATTTTTACAGGCAAGCTTTCCATGCTTACCAAATTTGCAATTTCCGGGTTGGGGTCTTCCAGGTTTATGTTGGGGTGTACAAACTGGTGTACTATCTGCAAAACCGATGCCACTGCTTCAATGGAACCTGCGGCGCTTAAACAGTGGCCTATCATCGACTTCAATGAGTTGGTATGCGGAAAATCAGCTCCTGATCTTTTAAGCGCCTGTGTCCAGTTTTGAATTTCCTGCTTATCGGCATTGGTGGCTGTAAGGTGGCCGCTGATTAAGTCGATTTGACCGGCGCTGATGCCAGCGTTTGACATTGCCTCGTCAATACACCTGATCACGCCTGTGGAGTTGGCAGCCGTCATGGTGCCGCCAAGCCGCTGACCGCCCGAATTGCTCGACCCGCCCAAAACCTCGGCATATATATTTGCATTACGTGCTAAAGCAAAATCCAAATCCTCCAAAACAAAGGCCCCTGCGCCCGATCCCGGTACAAAACCGCCTGCTGTTATACTCATGGGTCTTGAGGCTTGTTCCGGTTGGTCGTTAAACTTACGCGAAGTTACCCGCATGGAATCAAAAGCGCCATAAACATAGGTGTCAACATGTTCGGTACTGCCAACCAGCATACGCTGTGCATAGCCGTGCTTTATGTATTCGTAGCCCATTAAAATGGCTTGCGTACCCGTAGCACAAGCGGCTGAATTGGTAATAACCTTATTGCCCAAACCAAGCCTGCCGGATATATATGAAGTAACGCCGCTATTCATGGCCTGTTCAACAACCCGCGACCCTAATTTTTTTACTTCTTTGTTATCTACGCGATTTATTACGTTTTTCATGGCCTCGGTATCGGCTATGCTGTTTCCAAAAACACAGCCGGTTTCCCAGCGCGGTTCCTCTGTTTCATAACTCATACCCGAATCAGCCCATGCATCAAGGGCTGCTGCCAAACCGTAACCTATATTTGTGCCCTTCAGGCCATGAAAGGTGACATCGGAAATATAATTTTTTAAGCCTTCCCATTCAAAGGCGGGCATGCCTGCCACCTGGCAGCTAAAATTAAGCTCCTGGTAATGCGGCATAAACTTTATACCGGATATACCGTTTTGTATGGCGTGTAAAAAAGCAGGGACGCCAATACCATTCGGCGAAACCACTCCTAAACCCGTAACTACAACACGCTTACCCATTTTTAATATCCATTTTTTTTATGATGCCCGAAAACATACCCTTTGCAACCAGTTCTTTCGAGCCATCGTACATTTCGACGTAACATTTAAGCTTGCCGAAACGAAAATATTGTTTTTTTGAAATTACTGTAACCTTTTGCCCGGGCAGTACAATTTTATGAAACGAAACATCTGTTGTTGTAAGCAGCGGGAATAGCGAGTCGTCTTCCATATAATTAAAATCGGCTTTTTTAAGTATTAAAAATATACCCAAAACAACCAGCCCTATCTGTGCCATAATTTCGGTTATAATAACGCCCGGTGTAACCGGGTTTCCTTCAAAATGGTCTTCATAGAAGAAGGCGTCGTTTTTTAGCGTATATTCCCCTCTAACTTCATCTTCACTTAATAGTGAGATATTATCAACAAAACGAAAAGACGATTTATAAGGCAGATGGTTTAATATATGGTTATTCATTTTTTATTTTAAATTATTTTACCGGCAATGTTCCCCGCCATCCACATGAATAAGGGCGCCGTTTATCCATTTTGCCTCGTCCGTACAAAGCAGGTAGATAACACCGGAAACGTCTTCTGGTTTTGTCATTCTGCCAAACGGATTTCTTTGGGTATTCAGTTCAACGAGTTGTTCGCTGCCCGGTATTTTTTTAAACGATGTGGTTTCGGTAATTCCGGCCTGTATAACGTTTGTTTTTAAGCCATGCACACTAAATTCAACTGCCATATATTTTGCCAGGCTTTCTAACGACGACTTGGCAATTGATACCGCTGCATAACCCTCCCAATATTTATGTGCGCCCTCGCTTGTTAGTGCAATTATCCGGCCATCATTATTAAAAAGTCCGGCATTTAAAAGTAACCTTGCCCAATCCAGCAGGCTGGTTGACATTGCGTAGCTTGTAAGTTGAATGTCATCGGCTGAAAGAAGGGCCCCCTCTAAATCTCCCCCGGTAGGGGAGACTTTATCAGCAAGTGGCTTTAAATTCCCCCTTGCTATACTGTGCAGCAATAGCTTTACGCTATGTTTTGGGGCAATAGCTGCAAAATCTTTTATAAACGATTCCCGGCCGGCTTGGTCGAGGGCATTTGTGTTATAGGGGAGAATGGTAATTGAATTGGCTTCTGCAATTTTTATCAGCTGTTGTTTCAGCGATTTTTCGGCAGCCGAAGTTTCACGGTATAAAACAGCAATGTTCATTCCGTGCGAAGCAAGTTTTCCCACCGCAGCAAAGCCAAACCCGCTCGAGCCACCTAAGATAACCGCCCATAAACCTGAAAATTGTAAAGATTCACTCAAATCAAAAACTCCTTTTAAACTTTTATTACCTATCCCTGCTCTAACATTAAATTTTACGGCCAACGCTTCGGTAAAAAATCGCAGCCTCAAAGTAAGCGAATTAATTTAAATTCCGGGGTATAGTTGTTTATATTGTAACAATTGTTAATAAAATATGTTACATCATTTATATAATATAAATACAGTTTATTTAACCGGGCTAATAAACATATTGAACTTAAATTGATTGTTATGGCATTTATATTTAATTATGTTTGTTACAATGAAAATGAATAAAAAACCGGGGATAGCGCTTGTTTGCTTTGTGATAATAACAGCAGCATTTTTGCAACAGGCGAACGCCCAACAAAAATTTGAAAAAGCAGCGTTTTATGAGGTTTTGGCCTCGGGAAACATTGATGGCGTAAACAACGAGATCGCTATTTTAGCCGATGCTTCGATAAGCAACAAAGAAGGATACGAAGGCGCTTTGCTGATGAGGAAAGCCGGTTTGGTTTCGCCGGCGGCAAAAAGGCTGCGTTTTTTTAAAGAAGGCCGCATAAAGCTGGAAACTGCCCTTATGGCCGACAATGAAAATACCGAGTATCATTTTTTACGACTTGCTATAGAAGAAAATGCCCCCAAAATTGTTAAGTACCATGCCGATATTGAAAAGGATAAATTATTTGTGCAAAAGAATTTCAAAAATCTCTCACCATCCGTCCAGCATGCCATACTTGATTACTGCAAAAAATCAAAGGTGCTTCATGCTGAAGATTTATAACTTTGCCGCAAATGCCTAAAAAGATCTTAGCTATTTATTATACCCAATCGGGACAGATGCGCGAAATTATGGAAACGTTCACGGCGCCGCTTGCGGCGGCAGGCGCATCCGTGGAAACGGCTATAATTAAGCCGGTTGAGGATTATAATTTCCCATGGACAGGCAGACGTTTTTTTTCAGTAATGCCTTCATGTGTTTTAGGCATCCCTGTACAATTGGAACAATTGGGCTTAAAAGAAAAAGCATATGACCTCATTATTTTAGGTTATCAACCCTGGTTTTTATCACCAAGCATCCCAAGTAATTCCCTGCTTCAAAAGGAAGAGTTTAAGGCGCTATTAAAAGATACACCGGTGATAACTATTAGTGCAGCACGTAATATGTGGATCAATGCTTTCGTGCGTGTACGCAATATGCTAAAAGACGCAGGCGCCAAATTGGTGGGTAATATCGCCCTGGTGGATAGACATCCAAACCCGGTAAGTTTTGTCACCATTTTTTACTGGATGCTTTCGGGCAAAAAAGAACGTTACCTTAATATTTTCCCCAAACCAGGGGTTGCAGAGGAAGATATTGCAAATACAAAACAGTTCGGCGAAACAGTTGCCCACCGCCTTGATAGTGGTAACTGGGATGGCTTGCAGGACGAATTATTAGCGCAAAAAGCGGTTGTAATAAACTATAAGCTGATGTTTATCGAGGCAAGGGCAAAACCAATATTTGCTGTTTGGGCAAAATTTATTGCCAACCGCAAAAACCGTACGCCCTGGCTTGCGGCGTTTAAATATTATCTTTTTATTGCCCTGTTTTTAGGTGCGCCTATTCTTCTTACATTAGATGCAATATTTTTAAAACCATTTTCATCCAAAAGAATTAAAACCAAAAAATTAAATTACTTACAAGTAAATAACTGATACATACATGCCCCACACCAACGTTTATATCAATCATACTTCGGCATTTTTTCCAAATGAGCCTGTTGCAAATGATGACATGGAATTATACCTTGGGTATATAGATGGCAGGCCGTCAAAATCAAAAAAGATAGTACTACGCAATAATGGCATTATAAACAGGTATTACGCACTTAATAAAGACCGTAAATCAACCCATACCAATGCCCAGATGACCGCCCTGGCGGTACGGGAATTGTTTGATAACGACCCGGAAAAATTAAAAGGGATAGAACTTTTATCCTGCGGCACCTCATCGCCAGACCAGATGATGCCAAGTCACGGTGTAATGACACACGGCTGGCTGCCCGAAACCGGCGGCATCGAGGTAGTATCGCCGGCTGGGGTTTGCTGCGCCGGTATGCATGCGCTTAAATACGCCTATTTGGCTATCAAAGCGGGCGAGGTTACAAGGGCGGTAGCAACAGGTTCGGAACGGTTCTCTGGTTTGCTGGTTTCGGAAGTTTTTGAAGAAGAAGCGCAAAAGCTGAAAGAAATGGAAGAAAACCCTTTCATTGCATTTCAAAAAGATTTTTTAAGGTGGATGTTGTCCGATGGCGCGTCGGCTTTTTTAATGACGGATAAGCCAAACGAAAACGGGCTCAGCCTGCGTATCGATTGGATCGAAGGTGTATCATACGCCAACCAGATGGATACCTGCATGTATATGGGCGGCGAAAAACAGCCAGATGGCTCATTAAAAGGCTTTATGGATTATACACCCGAAGAAATAATGACTAAATCCATCTTCAGCATAAAACAGGATATCACTTTGTTAAGTGATAATATTGTAGCCTTAGGCGGACAAAAGATAAAAGAGATTTTTGATAAAAAAGGGCTTACAGTTGCAGATATAGATCATTTTTTGCCCCATATATCCAGTAATTTTTTCAAAAGCAGGATATACGACCTTATAGAAGCAGCCGGCGGCGGCATCCCTTATGAAAAATGGTTCATCAACCTGTTTACAGTAGGGAACGTAGGCGCGGCATCAGTTTACCTGATGATAGACGAGTTATTTAAAAGCGGAAGACTGAAAAAGGGCGAGAAAATATTACTGCTGGTTCCTGAAAGCGCACGTTTTTCGTATATGTATGCAATGCTTACTGTTTGCTAGTGCTGAAAAAATAATTCTAATTCCCCTCTTTACCGCTCGCAGTAGAGAGGGTGGTCGAGCGAAGCAAAGACCGGGTGAGTAAACTACCCTCCTATGGCAAGCCATAAAGAGGGTAAAAAAGCAATTTTATTCAATGAAAAAGGACGATGTACCGCAAGACTTAGGCTCCCTTGGCAAAATAACCAAAGAGGTTTGCTACGCAACCGATAGCAGCGGTAAATATGTTACCGAATTAAGTACCGGCTGGGACGTAAAGACAACGGCGCTTGATGTTGCCTGGGAGGACATAAAAAAACGCGTTGATGCAGCAAGGGAACAGGTAGAGAAAAACAACGCCAGTCCGTTATTATTTTTTATGGAGTACAGGTTAATGGATATAAGCATTTTAGCCGATTATACGGGTTTTTGGAAATGGCAGATAAAAAGGCATTTAAAACCAGAGGTATTTAACAACCTGCCGGATAAGAAATTACAAAAATACGCCGAAGCGTTTAATATAAAGGTGGAAGACCTGAAAAGCATGACTGTACATGAAGATTGAGTTTGAACACCGCCAGGCGGCACATTGTGAATCGGGCGTTACCAGTAATTTATTAAGAGAAGCGTCGGGCGGGAAGATAACCGAGCCGCTGGCTTTTGGCATTGGCGCAGGTTTGTTTTTTGCACATATCCCTTTTATAAAGATCAATAACGGGCCTGCAATTGCTTTCCGTACTTTGCCCGGTCATATATTTAACCGTACCTGCAAATCATTGGGCATACCGGTTACCCGTAAAAAATTCAGTTCAAAAGAAAAAGCGGAAGCTTTTTTGCAGGAATGCCTTGATAATGGCCGTCCTGTTGGCTGCCAGGTTGGGGTTTATTATCTGCCCTATTTCCCAAAAGAGTACCGCTTTCATTTTAATGCGCATAACTTAATTGTTTATGGTAAAGAGCAGGATAAATATTTGATCAGCGACCCTATTATGGAGTTCCCAACAGCAATGGACAGTTACCAGCTGGAAAGGGTACGTTTTGCAAAAGGCGCGCTCGCACCTAAGGGCCATATTTATTATCCTGAAAATGGTGCAGGTATTACTGACGAACAAATAAAACAAGCTATAAAAAACGGCATTAAAAAAAATGTGAATGCCATGCTTTATATACCGGGGAGTTTTGCCGGGGTATCGGGCATAAAAAGTACCGGCAATAAAATCAAAAAATGGCGGGATAAACTTGGGCTGCAAAAGGCAGGTTCGTATCTTGCCCAAATGGTGCGCATGCAGGAGGAGATAGGCACAGGCGGCGGCGGGTTCAGGTATATTTATGCAGCCTTTTTACAGGAAGCAGATGCATATTTACCGGGCAACCAATTAGCCGAAATATCGGTAATGTTTACAAAGGCTGGCGACCTGTGGCGAACTGCGGCTGTGCAAGCAGCCGGCATTTACAAAGGACGCATTGGCAGCCAGGAGGATTTTAATGTAATGGGCGATTATTTAATTGAAATAGCGGCAATAGAAAAAGAAGCATTTCTTAAGCTAAAGAAAATAAAATGGCAGTAAACATTCCTTTAGCTATCGATATTGAAAATATGGGTTTCCGTTATCCCGGTAACTCAGAACTGTCATTTTCAAAACTCAATCTTAAGATAGCAAAAAACGAGCGTTTTGGCTTGTTTGGACCTAATGGCGCAGGCAAAACCACTTTGATAAGTTTAATGACGGGATTGCTTAGCGCAGATGAAGGCCATATTAAATTATTAGGCCACGAGGTTGGTAAACAAAATAACAATGCCGTAAACAAACTGTTCGGTTTTGTGCCGCAGGATTTTTCTTTTTACCAGGAACTTAGCCCGGTTGAAAACCTGGAGTTTTTTGGTGCATGGTCTGGCTTGGGGAAACCAGCGATAAAGAAAAGAACAAATGAACTGTTGCATATATTAGGTTTAGAAGAAGTACGGGATAAGCCGGTGCAAAAATTCTCGGGTGGGATGAAACGCAGGGTAAACCTGGCTATCGGTGTTATCCACGAACCTGAAATATTGTTTTTAGATGAGCCGACAGTGGGCGTTGATGTGCAAACAAGGCATGCTATTATCCACTATCTTTTGGAATTGAATAAAAATGGAACCACGCTGATCTATACATCGCACCAGTTAAGCGAAGCAGAAGGCTTGTGCGAACAAGTAGCCCTGATAGACGATGGCAAAATAATAGCACAGGATGACCTTGATCAGTTATTAAAGGATTACAAACATGATAACCTTGAACAATTGTTTTTGAATTTAACGGGAAAGGAATACAGAAACGATGTTTAAGCTCCGGGCGACTATATTAAAAGATATCAGGGTATTGTGGCGAGACAAACCCGGCATCACGCTGATGTTTGTGATGCCCATTATGCTGGTTATTGTGGTAACCAATATACAAAACAGTACTTTTCAGCTGGTAAGCAAAAATAAGCTGCCAATTTTGGTTAATAACAGGGATACCGGGCAATCGGGTAAGCAACTGGTATCAACCATCAATAAAATAGGCATGTTCAAGGTACTGAACATCGCTGGTAACCAAAGTGAAAAACAAATGTCGGATGCGATGCATGAGCAGGATGCCATGCTGGGGGTGGTTATCCCGTCAAATTTTTCGGTGAAAGTAGCAGCAAAAGCAAAAAGCATTGCGGACAAGGCATTAAAAAGTTTCGGGTTAGAAGGTGATTCAGTTAAGCAGGCCGGCGATGTTGACCCGCTGACCATGTATTATAACCCCGTTTTGCAGGAATCGTTAAGGCTTTCTGTTGACGGCGGAATGCGCAGCGCTTTGCAACTGGTTGAAAGCAGGGAAACTTTAAGAAGCCTGTACTTTTCCATCAATGAAAAGCCGCTTCCCGAAAGCCTGGAGAACGAAATGCTGAACAATAAAACAGCGATCAATGAAATCGCAGTTTCAAAAGAAGGCACCCGCATAAACCCCAACGCTACCCAGCACAACGTACCTGCCTGGACAATTTTTGCCATGTTTTTTGTCATTATGTCATTAGGCGGGAGTGTGGTTAGGGAAAAAATAAGCGGCAGCTTTATCAGGTTAAAAACACTGCCAACCAGTTATGCGGTGGCCATTCTATCCAAGCAAATTGCATATCTCGGGGTTACCATTATACAGGCCATAGTTATATTTTCAATTGGGGTATGGCTGTTCCCTTTAATGGGTTTGCCTGCACTTAATTTACCATCGGATATGCTGGCGCTTACGGTTGTTACCATTGTTACTGGCTGGTGCGCGGTAAGTTATGCCATTTGTGTGGGCGTGTTTTCAGAAACGCAGGAGCAGGTAAATGGCTTTGGCGCTATATCTATAGTTATACTGTCGGCACTCGGCGGGTTAATGGTGCCCAGTTTTGCCATGCAGGGATTTTTTAAAAATGCGGCAAATTTTTCGCCAATGCATTGGTCGTTAGAGGCTTATTATACCATGTTCCTTGAAAACGGCAAACTGAAAGATATCTTGCACAATATGGCCCCTTTGGTTATTATTACCCTATTGCTTCAATTTTTAACCTTTGTAGGATTAAAAAGAAAAAATTTAATATAATTACCGAATGGAAACAGCAGCGCTAAAAGAGCAATTAAAAACCCAGATCATACATTTTTTAAACCTTACCGACCTTACCTCAGCAGATATAAAAGATGATGAGCCATTATTCGGTGATGGACTTGGCCTGGATTCTATCGATTCGCTCGAATTGGTTGTATTGCTGAAGCGGGAATACGGCATAACGATACAAGACCCCCGCGAAGGCCGTAAAATTTTGGTTGATGTAAATACATTGGCTGCTTATATTGAGGAGCACGGGAAGAAATAATCCTTTATCTCCCGAACTCTTCATTTCCTGTGTGTAAACACATAAAATCCTTGCGAAGTTTTCTAAACTTCGCAAGTTTCGGCGTTGAACCGTCAATAGAATCCAATAAATTCCTACAATCTCATAAATTCAGGCCTGGCAACAAACAATTTGATAAAACCCTATCAAAATGATAGCCTGATTTTCTGACGATCTCATTAATTATACCCGTAAAATCTATTTAGTTTACTGAATTACAACAAGTTGTAAATACGTTGCTATTTATGGCACTGGCTTGGTATATACCCTTGAAAATTCAAACAAAATGGATTTAATACACACTATCGTTTATTTACTATTCTTTATAGCTATATCCTGGCTTTACATTAAGTCAATCAATTACGTGAGGAGGGTTTTATCTAAATCAAATTACACTTCTCATACTGAGGCCGCAGATAATCATCTTATAAACAACCATGGTAACTCAATGGTTAATTGATTTAAAGAACCTCTATACCAACTGATCGCACCATGAAGGCTATAAAAAAAGAGGATGCGAAATACTCGTTAAAGGAAATATTGGCAATCGTCTTTATATGGCTTTTCGTAATATCGCTGGTTTATATAGTCTATTTAAAAATCAAGCTTTTATAACACAATTAAAATTTGCAAACAATAAAAATTAAATATCAAACCCTCTAATCAATCAAACAAAATGGATGTAATACTCACCATCGCTTATGTACTATGCTTCATAGTCGTATTCTGGATCTTCTTCAAAACTGTTAATTACTTCGAAAAAATCTAATCATTATGATCGCATTATTCATCGTGTCCATCGCCGTATTTATTTATATGGTTTATGTACTCATCAAACCCGAAAAATTTTAAACACAATTAAAAATTAAAACATTATGAATACTGAATACATAGGTATTATTTTTATGTACCTGGCAACCATTGCCCTGGCCATACCAATGGGTAAATACATTGCAAAGGTATTTAACGGTGAAAAAACCTTGTTCGACTTTATGGCCCCGCTCGAACGGCTGATCTACAAATTCAGCGGTATAGACCCTAAGCGGGAAATGAACTGGAAACAACACTTAAAAGCACTATTAACCATTAACGTAGTATGGTTATTTTATGCTTTTTTCTGCTTATTGTTCCAATCGCATTTGCCACTAAACCCGGATAAAAACCCCAGTCAATCACCTGATTTGTCCTTTAATACGGCGCTTAGTTTTGTAACCAACACTAACCTGCAGGATTATTCGGGCGAATCACTGGCTACTTATTATACTCAATTATTTGTGCTTATGTTTTTGCACTTTGTTAGTGCATCTACAGGCCTGGCAGCGATGATGGTGGTTTTTAAAGCCATGAAGGATAAGGTTACAGACAAATTGGGCAACTTTTGGGATTACCTTGTAAAAGGTATCACCAGGTTATTGCTGCCATTAAGTTTTGTTGTAGCGGTTATCTTAGCCTTTAACGGTACACCTACAAGTTTTAAAGGGAAAGACACTGTAATAGGTCTTCAGGGCGATACAGTGCATGTTTCGCGCGGACCTGCAGCCGCGATGATAGCCATTAAACAAACCGGTACAAATGGTGGCGGTTGGTTTGGTGTCAATTCGGCGCACCCGTTCGAAAACCCCAATTATTTAACCAACATGGTTGAAGATATCAGCATTATTGTAATCCCAATTGCTTTGGTTTTCGCATTAGGTTTTTATCTTAATAAAAAGAAATTGGCCTGGGTTATTTTTGGTGTTATGACGGCGGGGTTCCTCATCATGTTATACCCTTCTCTCAAAGCCGAGATTGGTGGAAACCCTGCTATTGCACATTTAGGTATAAGTCAACCGGGCGGTAATATGGAAGGCAAGGAGGTCCGGTTCGGGCCCGCAGCTTCGGCATACTGGGGAATAACCACAACCGTAACCTCAAACGGCTCGGTAAACTCCATGCACGACAGCATGATGCCTATGTCGGGTATGGCGCAAATGTTTGATATGATGATCAACTCTTTTTATGGCGGGGTTGGTGTTGGTTTTCTGAACTTTTACATATTTATCATCATTGCCGTATTTATATCAGGCCTTATGGTTGGGCGTACCCCGGAGTTTATGGGGCGAAAAATTGAGGCCCGCGAAATGAAAATAGCCTCGCTTATTGCTTTGCTTCACCCTTTTATCATATTGGTGGGCACTTCTGTTGCATCCTGGGTACTTGTGAATTTTCCTAATGCCAATTGGGCTACAAAGCCATCGGCATGGTTAAATAACCCAACATATCACGGGTTTACTGAAATGCTTTATCAATTTGCATCGAGTGCGGCCAATAATGGTTCAGGGTACGCGGGTTTAACTGCTAATAACATATTCTGGAACTTTGGTACTGGTATAGTAATTTTTGTAGGACGCTTCTTCCCGATCATAGGCCCGGTGGCTATTGCCGGGATATTGGCTAACAAAAAATTCATCCCCGAATCGGCAGGAACGCTCAAAACCGATACTACTACATTTGGTGTGATGGTATTTGCGGTAATATTTATTGTGGCTGCGTTATCGTTCTTCCCTGCTTTGACATTGGGGCCGATTGCAGAACATTTTTCAACTAAATAATTAAAAAAGAAATCATCATGAGATCTGATAAAAATACATTGTTCCAGCGTGATCAGGTGAAAGAGGCTTTTGTACAGTCTTTTGTTAAACTGAATCCGCGCATATTATTCCGTAACCCTGTGATGTTCACTGTGGAGATTGGCGCGGCCGTAATGCTTGTCGTAACTATTTTCACCTTGTTTAATAAGGGCCAGGGGAGTTTTGGCTATAACCTTACCATATTTATAATTCTATACCTTACTGTACAGTTTGCCACTTTTGCCGAAGCCATAGCCGAAGCACGCGGTAAGGCACAGGCCGAAAGCCTGCGTAAAACCCGTTCAGATACGCCCGCGCGTTTGCTGGTAAACGGAAAAGAATCGATGGTAATGTCGTCATTATTAAAAAAAGGTGATGTGTTTGTCTGCGAAGCAGGTGACACCATTCCTACTGACGGTGAGATCACCGAAGGCATTGCTTCTATTGATGAATCAGCCATTACCGGCGAGTCAGCCCCGGTGATCCGCGAATCGGGAGGTGATAAATCATCGGTAACCGGCGGTACTAAGGTGTTATCCGACAGGATAAAAGTAATGGTAACTACCCAGCCCGGCGAAAGCTTCCTGGATAAGATGATAGCCCTTGTTGAAGGAGCATCGCGCCAGAAAACACCAAATGAAATTGCTTTAACCATTTTATTGGCAGGGTTTACCTTAATCTTTGTAATAGTGTGCGTTACCTTAAAGCCATTCGGCGACTATGCAAACACGCCTATTACCATATCGGCGTTTATCTCTTTGTTTGTATGTTTAATCCCAACAACTATCGGTAGCCTGTTATCTGCTATCGGTATTGCGGGTATGGACAGGGCTTTACGTGCCAATGTGATCACCAAATCGGGCAAGGCGGTTGAAACAGCCGGCGACCTTGATACTTTACTGCTCGATAAAACAGGTACCATCACTATAGGCAATCGTAAGGCAACCAACTTTTATCCCACAGAAGGAATAAGTGAGGTAGATTTTGTTACAGCATGTGTTTTAAGCTCACTTGCCGATGAAACCCCTGAAGGCAAATCAATTGTGGAACTGGGCGAACAGGGTAAGGCAAAAGTATCGGTTAAGGTTCCTGAGGGTTCTGAATTTATCAAATTCACTGCTGAAACACGGTCAAGCGGTCTGGACACCCCTAATGGCTTACGCATCCGTAAAGGCGCTTTTGATTCGATAAGGAATATAGCGCTTAAGGCAGGGAACAAATTTCCGGCTGATGTGGAAGAAAATGTAAAAATCATTTCATCAAATGGCGGTACACCTTTGGTGGTATCACAAAACGAAGTGATACTGGGCGTAATTGAGTTGCAGGATATTATAAAAACAGGTATTTCCGAACGTTTTGAACGTCTGCGTAAAATGGGTGTTAAAACTGTAATGGTTACCGGGGATAACCCATTAACCGCCAAATTTATTGCAGAGAAGGCCGGTGTTGATGATTTTATTGCTGAGGCTAAGCCTGAGGATAAAATGAACTACATAAAAAGAGAGCAACAAAGCGGAAAACTGG
>Ga0206884_1056_pt1 | contig 30718 bp, 28 predicted proteins | sample Alteio_BWOrgCont_FD_152914 | JGI IMG/M metagenome (GOLD analysis project Ga0206884, IMG submission 152914) | Enriched cells from forest soil in Barre Woods Harvard Forest LTER site, Petersham, Massachusetts, United States -... | ecosystem: Environmental > Terrestrial > Soil > Temperate forest > O...
CCAATTGCTCGCCCCGCACCGATAAATAGTAGGCATAGTTGTTTAAAGTAAATACATTATCGGCGTTATAACTTAGTGCCTTATCATAAGCACCGTCGGAGTTTGTGTTATCTTTTATAGCATGGTAACAATCGCCCAGGGCCGAAAAGCTTTGCGCAAGCAGTTCCTTATCCTGGAATTCTAACCCGGTCGCATTTTTAATATAGCTTATTGCTTTATTATAATCCTTTTTTTGCAGCCATGCTACACCCACAAGGTAATTCATCCATGCCTGGTTAGGGAAAAATGACAATGAGTTTTCGCCGTCTTTAATAGCTGCATCGTCATCGTTACTTCCCAGCTCAATCCGCACCAGTTGCTCCTGTACCTCATATACCTGGTTATTAAGGGCAATGGATTTTTGGTACATAGGTACAGCCTCTTTCAACTTTTCATTTTGAACAAGCATATCGCCATATAGCCCCCACGCTTTAGCTTCACCGGGGTGGGCAACTGTAAGTATCCTGCTCAGTTCAAGCGCACTTGCTTTAGCATTCGGGTCAGGAAATTTTGGGAAATAGCCGGTAATAATTTTTATTTTTTGGTCAATATCTATATCAGGTACCGCAAATGCAAGCGTGAGCTCATTAAAACAAGCTTCATAGTCTTTTTTATCCCGGTAAATATCTGCAAGCGCAAGGTGTACCAACCCATTGCCAGGGCTTAATTTTTCGGCTGTTTGCAATATTTTAAGGGCCTTATCGCTAAAGTTATTTGCATTGTAAAGTTCGGCAAGGAATAAATAATATTTTATTTGCGATGGGTTATCGGTTATCATTTGCTCCAGCTGCCTGGCGGCCAGGTCAACATTGCCTTGTTTCAGATAAATTTTTTGTTTGCTGGCAAGTATATCGTCCGACGGGCCTGTAATCTGTTCCAGCTTATCATAAACCTGCAAAGCTTCATCGTATTTTTTTTGATAGAAATAGGCATTTGCCAGATCGAAATAATAGTCGGGCTTATCGGGATTAATCCTTATCAATTCATTAAATACTTGTTGAAGCTTAGTAAAATCATTGGTTTTCTCGTAGCAATCGGTTAAAGCTACCCAATACCATTCATTATCAGGATCAACAGCAACGGCCCTTTCCAATAACTGCCGGGCGTCTTCATAATCGTTAGTATTTTTTTTCAGGCTGGCCAACTCATACAATGACGCATCATTTTTAGGATCAATTTGTATCACCCGGGCAAACAGGTCTTCAGCATCTTTTTGATTTTCGATAGTTTTTGCCCGCAGCGCCTTAAAAAAAAGGTCTTTTACCATCGTGCTATCGGCGTAAGTCATAGGTTTACCATCGCCCTGAGTTTTATTTTGAGCAAAAACAGGCGAAGAAAGAATCAAGAACCAAGAGCCAAGAATCAAGACAAGGAGTGAATAAGGCAATCTCATACCCACTGCTCTGGTTCCATATATAAATTTTTTATCTTTCATATCCTGTCTTCGTATCCTTTTATTTTTCTTGACTCTTAATCCCTCAAATCCGAAATCGTAAATCCCAAATCCGAAATCGCTCCTATCCTACCCCCGTATGTCCATAACCGCCAACGCCCCTTGTGGTTTCATTTAACTCGTCAACTTGTTCCCAGTTTACTTTTTCGTGGCGGGCCACTATCATCTGGGCTATCCTGTCGCCCGCATTTATCTCAAAAACCTGGTCGGATAAATTGATCAGCAGCACTTTAACTTCGCCGCGGTAATCGGCATCTATCGTCCCCGGTGAATTAACAATACCTATGCCATGTTTAAAGGCCAGGCCGCTGCGAGGGCGTATCTGCGCTTCAAAGCCTTCGGGTAATTCAATGTGCAAGCCTGTTGGCACCAGTTTGCGCTCCATTGGCTTCAGTAAAACGGTTTCTGCAACATCAGCGCGTAGGTCCATCCCGGCTGCATGCAGCGTTTCATAAGCAGGCAATGCGTTTTTTGACTTGTTAATTATCCTGATGTTCATCGTCTGCTAAGTATCTCCTTTAAATTTTTACCTTCAAAATAAACTGCCGACAATATAAATAATAATAAAAGTAAATTCCCGGCAAATATATTACGGTTGAAAACATAGAACGATAAGTAAACGATTATAATTGACGAAATTATATAGCCGAGGTTCTTTTTAAGGTTGTATGGTATTGGATAATTTTTTTGCCCCCATATATAGGATAGCACCATCATTGCCGCATAAGCAATAAGTGATACCCATGCTGATGCCATGTAGCTGTATTTTGGTATAAACAATACGTTAAGGATTATAGTAAGGATAGCGCCAACCCCTGATATGTATAAACCATATTTAGTTTGATCGGATAGTTTGTACCAAACGGATAGATTCATATAAATACCGAGGCTAACATAACCAAAAACCAGCGGGGGAACTACCGGTAGCCCAACCCAGTAAGCTTTATTCGGGATAAAGTACTTAAGTATCTCGATATTCGCGATTAAACCAACAAATATCACACACACAGCGATAACAAAATAGTCCATGATGGAGGCATAGGTTTGCCCTGCATTTTTATTTTTGGCATGACTGAAGAAGAAAGGTTCAGCGCCTAAACGAAAAGCCTGGATAAATATGCTCAGGAACAATGATATTTTGGCACATGCGCCGTAAATACCGACATCATGTAAACTTACTTTTGCAGGTAAAAGCTGCCCCAGTAATATTTTATCTAAATTTTCATTGATTATGTACGATAGGTTGGCTATTAATACCGGCCAGCTGTAGCTATACATATCAAGCAGCATTTTCCGGTCAAAATCAAACCTTATCTTTAACAATTCGGGCAGCAGGAGCAGAAATGTGACAATACTTCCGGCCAGGTTTGACAGAAAAACATAACCCACCCATCCCCTTACATACCAGCTGCTAATCCAGGACGCACCCACTAAGTGATGGCGGATCCAATAAGGCAGAACCAATATAAATGTAAGATTAAGGCTAATAAAAATGCCAATATTTATCAATTTTATAATCCCATACCTACCAGGCTTCCCGTCCGCCCGTATTTTAGCAAAAGGAATAACACACCAGGCATCGATCACCAATATTGCCAAAAAATAGTCTATGTAAGTTACAAAGTCAGAATGGCTTGTGGCTATTTTAGTTGATGATGCCGCATGGGTTAAAACTGCTCCCCGACTTACATCGATAAAATTGGCTATCGGGCCAATAAATGGCAACGTAAACAGTAAAAAAATTATGGTTATAGCTACTACCGAAGCAAATGCATTGTTGTAAACCCGCTGTTTATTTTCCGGGTGCTTATTAAGGTACCGGAAAAAAGTAGTCTCCATACCAAAAGCTAATACCGAATTTAATACGGATACGTAACTGAACATGGTGGTAAGGACACCATAGGCGCCGGGAGCATAGACCTTTGCGCTGGTATAAAGAGGTGTAAGGAAAAAATTTAATACGCGGCCGGCAATAGTACTCACACCATAAATGGCGGTTTGCCCGGCGAATTTTTTAGCGGTTGACAATTGTACTGCTGCGAATTAATTATGAAAGTTTATACCTGTTATAAACTCTTTTTTGCAATGTCAAAATTACGATAGTTTTTTAATTCGCCCTCATGGCTTTCAACAAGATTTACAATAGCATGTTCCGGGCCTTCGTGGCACCAGTCTAAAAACATTTCGAGTGCTATAGCATCACCCTCGGCAGCAATGGACACATCCCCGTTCGGTTCATTTTTTATTGACCCCCTGATCCCCAACTGGTCGGCAACGGCTTTTGTGGATGCTCTGAAAAATACGCCCTGGACTTTGCCCTTTACTGTAATATCGAGGTGTTTCATTTTTGTTGGAAAGTTGTAAATAGCTGTTGGAAAGTTGTAATGTTGAAAGGTTGTAAAGTTATAAGAAAAATAAAAATTACAGTTTGCGGGCGCAAAGTAAAAATACAGGATTCAACATTCCAACTTTGCAACGTTTCAACCTTACAACAAGACTCAAGCTAACCGCTTCACCTTTGATTCCGGTGTAATTTTTAGCCCGTCCATCCCTGTTATCAGGTTTAAACCGGGAGATTTGCCAACTTCAAGCGAGCCTTTATCGTCATCGATGCCCAAATACTTTGCTCCGCCAAGTGTAGCCCATTCTATTAGCTGGTTGATGGGTAACCCGTGAAATTTTTGCTGAAGGGCCCTCATCTCACTTAGCATACATAAGCTATCATTTGATGCCAGGCTATCAGTCCCCAAAGTTATATTGCTGCCACGGTTTATAAACAAATCAACCTTCGGGAGGCCATTTTCAATATACAAATTCGCATTAGGGCAAAAACACCAGTGTACATTGCAATCAAAACGTTTTATAAAGTAAATATCTTTTAAATTGGTAAATGTATTGTGAACCATCAAAACATCTTGTTTACCGGTTAAAAAATGAATTATTGATTGTACGGAATTACGCGCCTGCGGCTTAAAATACGAAATGTCTATTCCAAAAGTATCATAAAGGTCAATAAAATCACCTTGTTTGTACCGGTAAAATTTATTTTCTTCTTCACTCTCCTGGTTGTGTATACTGATGAGGTTTTTTTCATCTTCGCAATAACGCTGCATCAATTTAAATAACTCTTTTGATACTGAGTAAGGAGCATGCGGGCTAACAGAGCATGATTGTGGCTTAAACTCTTGCAATAAAGCCAGTGCATTATTAAATACCTTCTCTGCCTGACCTGGCAAAAACCCAAAACACTCAATAAAGCTATGGTAATATAATTTACTGCCTGCTTTGATGGGTACGCTGACGTTGGTATTGGAGATATCGCCAACGGCTACAATACCATTTTCGTACATTTCATTATCGGCGGCCATGGCTGCATCATGTATCTCGGCGGCATCGGCACCCCTAAATTTTTGAACATCTTTAATAAAATTAACCAGGCCTTTATGCTTTTCAATTTTTCCTTTTAAGTGCGATAATTCCAGATGGCAGTGCGTATTGACAAAACCCGGGCAAATAACGCCGTTAACCTGCTGAAAAGGTACCCGGTTTGTTTCCGAATAATCGTGTGAATCGGTAACCGATACTACTTTACCAAAGTCGTCTATGGTAACGATCCCGTTTTTTATAGGGGCGGCACAAACGGGGAAAACATAATCGCCTTTAAAACTTTTCATTTCACATAAATTTTACTACCCAAGCCTTCTTCAAAATATATATTTTAAAACAACGGGATAGTTAAGGTTTAGTAACTGTTTACAATATAAAAAAGAATGACTTTCAAAAAAGACAGTAGCTTTTTAAAATTAGTACCTTTGCGGCGTGAAGCCAGCAAATAATAAAATAGATATCCGAAGTCTCTCGCTTGAAGATTTGCAGGAACAATTTGTCGGTTTAGGAGAAAAAAGTTTTCGGGCAAAACAAGTCTATGAATGGCTCTGGAAGAAATCATGCTTTGATTTTGACGAGATGAGCAATCTTTCAAAAGAACTGCGCACTAAACTTGCAGCAAATTTCTCTATTAACTATGTCAAAATAAATAGCGCCCAGTTCAGTAGTGACAAAACTATAAAAAATTCTTTTATTTTATTTGATAATAATTTAATTGAAGGTGTATTAATTCCAACGCCCGGCCGGATGACCGCCTGTGTTTCATCGCAAGTAGGTTGCAGCCTTACTTGCAAATTTTGCGCAACAGGTTATATGGACCGCAAACGGAATTTAAACCCTGATGAAATTTACGACCAGGTAGTACTGATAGACAAACAGGCCCGGGAAAATTACGGCATTCCTTTGTCGAACATCGTATATATGGGCATGGGGGAGCCCCTGCTGAATTATAAAAACGTGCTGGAGTCTATTGAAAAAATAACCTCGGAAGACGGGTTGAATATGGCCGCCAAAAGGATTACGGTATCTACAGCAGGCATAGCCAAAATGATAAAAAAGCTGGGCGATGACCAGGTAAAGTTTAACCTGGCTTTATCGTTACATGCCGCCAACGATGAAAAGCGGAATACGATAATGCCCATTAATGAACAAAATTCGTTAAAGGCGCTTGCCGAAGCTTTAAAATACTATTACGCCAAAACAAAAAACCCTGTAACCTACGAGTATATTGTTTTTGATGGTGTAAATGATACCCTGGAGGATGCAAAAGAGCTGGCACAGTTTTGCAAACACCTGCCTTGTAAGGTGAATATAATAGAATATAACCCAATTTCGTTCGCCAATTTTATTAATGCAGGTGAAGACAAAATAGAAGCTTTTGCTGATTATTTGCGCAAACAAGGCATTACTACCAATTTACGCCGCAGCCGCGGTAAAGATATTGACGCCGCCTGCGGGCAGCTGGCAATAAAAGAAACAGCAAAAGTTTCGGGATAACTCAAGAACCAGAAATTAAGAGCCAAGAATCAAGCCGGGGAAATCGCAGTCGATCATAGCGCACAATTATCGGATAGCGATGGGTTTTGAAACCCATCGCTATATTGAAAGCCGTAAATAATTTCTAAAAGCAGTGTTAAATAAATAAACCAAATGGGTTGGATAAAGCGGTACGGCACAGTATAACTACATAGCCGATGGGTTTGAAAACCCATCGGCTATGAAAAAATGCAGCTATAAATTTACCCTTTAACAGCCAACACGGAAAGTAGTTTTCTCGCCGTTATTTATTTCCTTTTTTATCCTTGATTACTGTCTCTTATTTGCTAATTTCATGCAATGAAACTGCAACAAAGCTATGTGGCCGATTTTGTTTCCCTGCTATTCCCCGAGCTTTGCGCGGCATGCAGGGAAAGCCTGGTAGCTAATGAGCATTTAATATGTATTGATTGCCGGTATAACTTACCTTTCACTAATTTTCATTTACAGGCTGATAACATAGTTGCACAACAATTTTGGGGTAAAATTCAATTACAGGGTGCTTATGCGCTTTATTATTTTTCAAAAGGCGGTAAAATTCAAAACCTGATGCACCAGTTTAAATATAAGGGCGTAAAACAAATAGGTAATTTATTAGGGAATATTGCCGGGGACCAACTGGTTAAAAACAAGATATTTAACAGTGTTGATTTTATAATACCGGTGCCGCTTCATAAAAAAAGGATGGCACAGCGGGGTTATAACCAAAGTGCATGTTTTGCTGAAGGCATAGCTGAAAAATTAAATGCCAAAGTTGAAGGTAATAACCTGGTACGTGAAACAGCCACCGAAACCCAAACCCACAAATCACGTTTTGCCCGGTTTGAAAACATGCAGGAAGTTTTCACGATAAAAAATCCTGAAAAGCTGATAAACAAACACGTTTTACTGGTAGATGATGTGATAACAACCGGCTCGACGCTTGAGGCCTGCGGCGCTGAACTGTTAAAAATTAAAGGCTTGAAATTGAGTATCGCTACAATAGCCTACGCGGAGTAGGACACGATTTACGGGATTATAAAGATTTTCACGATTTTATTTACTGGCAACTGGCAACTGCCCACTGCCTACTGATTAAACCTTCTGGTACCTGCTTAATTTATCAAACAGGTTTTTTGGATCGAATGGTTTTAGGATATAATCGTTCATACCGGCATTTTCCATGTCGTTAACTTCGGAATTTAGCATGGAGGCGGTAAGGGCTATAATTGGCAGCTCCCTGAAATATGGTTCTTCTTTTGCGCGAATAAGTTGTGTGGCTTCTACCCCACCCATTTCGGGCATATAAATATCCATAAGTACAACATCGTAATTACGGTTGTTTACTATTTTTTCAACAGCCTCAACGCCGTTTTCTGCAAAATCCGCAGAAATGCCCCATCGTGTTAATACCTTATTTAATAACAACCTGTTTATCTGGTTATCATCAACTACAAGTACATTTACTTTTAATTCTGTTTCCAAGTTCTTATCGCTCCTGATTTATAGCAATTGCCCTTTATACGTAAAGCTGTTCAAAAGGTTACCGGTAAATTCTCAAATTCAAACAAATCCGAAATCAAAATAATTCCGAAATCAGCTACCCTTATACAACGGATGATCTTCCATCAATTTATGAACATGTTTGCGCACTTTTTTCAAAGTAGCCTCTTTTTCGGGTTCCTGTATCACCATATCTATCAGTTCAACAATATCCTCCATATGTTTTTCTTTCAAACCGCGGGTAGTTATTGCGGCAGTTCCAACGCGTATGCCCGAGGTCACAAACGGCGATTTATCGTCATAAGGCACCATGTTTTTATTCACGGTAATATCTGCCGACACCAAAGCATTTTCCGCCGCCTTACCGGTTATATTTTTGTTACGAAGGTCGATCAGGATTAAATGATTATCGGTACCACCAGAGATTATTTCATATCCCCTGTCGGTTAACGACTTTGCCATTGCAGCGCCATTCTTTTTTACCTGCAGAATGTATTTCATATACTCGTCAGTTAAAGCTTCGCCAAATGCTATTGCTTTTGCCGCGATGATATGCTCAAGCGGACCACCCTGTGTACCCGGGAAAACAGCCATATCCAATACCGATGACATCATTCTTAACTCACCTTTTGGTGTTTTTAAGCCCCATGGGTTTTCAAAATCTTTGCCCAACAGTATCATGCCGCCGCGCGGGCCGCGCAGTGTTTTATGCGTAGTAGTAGTAACAATATGGCAATGCGGCAGCGGGTCGTTCAGTAATCCGCGTGCGATAAGCCCAGCCGGGTGCGAGATATCGGCTAAAACCACCGCACCAACTTCGTCGGCTACTTTGCGGATAAATTCATAATCCCAATCGCGCGAATACGCCGAAGCGCCGCAAATGATCATTTTCGGTTTTTCCTGTAAGGCCACTTTTTTTAGCTGGTCATAATCAACCAGGCCGGTTTCTTTTTTCACCCCATAAAAATGCGGCTCGTACAACTTACCCGAAAAGTTTACCGGTGAGCCATGTGTTAAATGGCCGCCATGCGAGAGATCAAAACCTAAAATTTTATCGCCGGGCTGCAAACATCCAAGCATAACTGCGGCATTAGCCTGCGCACCAGAGTGTGGCTGCACATTTGCCCATTCAGCATCGAATAATTGCTTGGCCCTGTCAATAGCTATTGTTTCAATTTCGTCAACCACCTCGCAACCGCCATAATAGCGTTTGCCCGGTAATCCCTCGGCATATTTATTGGTAGCTACCGAACCGGCTGCTTCCATTACCTGCCTGCTTACAAAATTTTCGGACGCAATAAGTTCAATGCCTTCTTCCTGGCGCTTTTGCTCTTCATCCAATAGCTTAAAAATCAGTTTGTCTCTTTTCATTGTGTGTTTAAAATCGGAGGCAAAGGTAGTAAAAAGTCGAAAGCTTAAAGCCGAAAGTCCAAAGCTTTTTGCTTTAAGCTTTCTGCTTTAAGCTCACCCAAAAATTATTATACCCCAACCCTATTTGTATATCTATCAGTTCCTGCTGCAGCATTTCGAGCACGGCTAAAAAGTTGTACACAAACTGCACCTTATTTTCGGACTGGCCTGCAATTAGTTTAAAATCCATCTTTTTGTTGATCTTTAACATCTCTTCAATGGCTTTTTTCTGCTGCTCAATGGTGTAAGGATATTGTACAACGGTATGTGTTACTTCTTCGCTGCGATTGAGGTAGCGTTTAACCAGGCGGTCGTATACCACCATTAATTTATACAAATTAATTTCCGACAGCTCTTCTCCGGGCAGCGGTACAGTATCAGCCTGTTCGATATCAAATTTTATGTTGCCGCGCTTTTCCTGCATAAACCGTTCATCCTCAAACGGGTGCAGCTCTTCACATATCTCCTTAAATTTTTTATATTCTATCAGTTTCCTTATCAGGTCTTCTTTGGTATCTGTTTGATTTCCGTCATCCTCGGCCTCGTAACGCGGCAGCAACATTTTAGCCTTGATACGCATCAGGGTGGCTGCCACGTAAATAAACTCGCTGGCTATCTCCATATTAAGGATAGTCATCTGGTGCAGGTAATTTAAAAAATCATCGGTGATACGGGCGATGGGTATGTCATGAATATCAAGCTCATCCCGCTCGATAAAAAAAAGCAGCAGGTCAAATGGCCCGTCAAACTGGGGTAAATGAATTGCAAAACTTTCTTCGGTCAACATGATGGGCAAAAGTATAGTTTAAAGGGGTTAATAGGTTGTAAGTGTTGAAAAAATAAACACTTGTGAATTACCAGGGATACAAGGTGCTATACTTGTTAACATGCCTCTAAATTATTCAGTAACTTTTATCCTTATTTTACTAATAAAATTGCCGTACTTTGCAGGTTTAAAAGGCTAACTATGTCCATGCAGGTACCGGCAGGAAACTTATTGCAAAATATAAATTACCCCTCTGATCTAAAGCAGCTTAAGGTTGACGAACTTAAGCAGGTTTGCCAGGAGTTGCGTCAGTACATTATAGACGTAGTATCGGTAAATGGCGGCCATTTTGCTGCCAGCCTTGGTGTAGTTGAGCTAACAGTTGCCCTACAGTATGTATTAAATACCCCTTACGACCAGTTGGTATGGGATGTTGGCCACCAGGCTTACGGCCATAAAATACTTACCGGCCGCCGCGAAAATTTTCATACCAATCGTGTTTATAAAGGGATGAGCGGCTTCCCTAAACGTTCGGAAAGTGAATATGATACTTTTGGCGTAGGGCACTCTTCTACCTCTATTTCAGCGGCGCTGGGTATGGCTGTGGCATCGCAATACAAAGGCGAAACCGACAGGCAGCACGTGGCCGTAATTGGCGATGGCGCGATGACAGCAGGCATCGCATTTGAAGCGTTGAACCATGCCGGGATAGAAAACTCCAACATACTGGTGATACTGAATGACAACAACATGTCTATCGACCCAAATGTTGGTGCATTGAAGGAATATTTAACTGATATAACTACTTCAAAACCTTATAACCGTTTCAGGGACGATATAGCACATATACTGGCAAAAATATCGGCGATAGGCCCCGATGCCTATAAGATAGCCCAAAAGCTGGAGAAAAGCATTAAAGGTACGCTGCTTAAACGAAGCAACTTTTTTGAAGCGTTAAAATTCAGATATTTTGGCCCTATTGACGGGCATGATGTAGAGCACCTGGTGAGGGTACTTCGCGACCTGCGGGATATACCTGGACCAAAGTTATTGCATTGCGTTACTGTAAAAGGAAAAGGGTATGCGCTTGCCGAAAAAGACCAGACCAAATGGCATGCCCCCGGCTTATTTGATAAAATAACAGGCGAGATAAAGAAAACAAAGCAGGACAAGCCGCAGCCACCAAAATACCAGGATGTATTTGGGCATACCATTATCGAGCTGGCTGAGCAAAACCCTAAAATAATGGGCATTACGCCGGCAATGCCATCGGGATGTTCGCTGAACCTGATGATGAAAGCCATGCCTAACCGCGCGTTTGACGTAGGTATTGCCGAGCAGCATGCCGTAACATTTTCGGCAGGATTAGCCACCCAGGGGTTGATTCCCTTTTGCAATATCTACTCCAGCTTTATGCAAAGGGCGTATGACCAGGTGATCCACGATGTGGCCATACAAAACCTGAACGTAGTATTTTGCCTGGACAGGGCAGGCGTTGCAGGCGCCGACGGGCCTACACACCATGGCGCTTATGACCTTGCCTATATGCGTTGCATCCCTAATATGACGGTTTCGGCGCCGATGAATGAAGAAGAGCTGCGCAACCTTATGTTTACCGCACAGCAGGACGATATGGGGCCATTTGTTATACGTTATCCCCGCGGCAACGGCGTTATGGTTGACTGGCAGCGCCCTTTAAAAGCCATAAAAGTTGGCAAAGGCCGTAAGATATGTGATGGTGATGATGTGGCCATTTTAACTATAGGTCATATCGGTAACGAAGTTGTAAAAGCAATGCCCGAATTGAATACCGAAGGTTATTATCCTGCGCATTACGACCTGCGTTTCGTAAAACCGCTTGACGAAGCTTTATTGCACGAAGTATTTAAAAAATTCAGCAAAGTTATTACTGTTGAAGATGGTTGCCTGGAAGGCGGGATGAGTAGTGCAGTATTGGAATTTATGGCCGATAATAATTACAACGCCCAGGTAGTGCGCTTAGGCATACCCGATAAGGTTATTGAACACGGCGACCAACCCGAACTATGGGCCGAATGTGGCTATAATGCCGAAAGTATTGCCGCACAGGTGAAGCTGCTAACCCTGCCGCAGGGGGAACATACTATTGCATCTTGAGTAGTGAATGGTGATTAGTGAATGGTGAGTTGAAGATTCCTACTCACCATTCACCACTCACTAATGTGGTTTAAAGCTTGCCAAATCGTTATATATATCCCTGAATGAACTGCGGAGGCCGATGGTTATCCAGGTAGTTTTATCGTTAAATTGGGTGTTATCCTCGGTTCGGTAAATGGCGCTGAGCTCAACTCTCAGGTTATATTTTGGATTAAGTAAAAAAGCCACCTTTCCTTCAAAATAAACCAGGTTGGTGGTTAGCCCCTGGGTAGTATAATTACCATCAACCCTTGCCGGCTTAGTGTATAGTTCAAAAATATCTTTTCCGTAATTTAAGCCGTTGATGTCAAACCCGTAGCGGCCAAAATCACCCTCGCCGCTAAAATCAAACCGCTTGTACGAATAATTTAATAAGCCTACAAGCTCCCTGAAGTTTGCGCCCCATGGATGAGCGAGCGGTTCGCTGTTGTCTGAATAATTCTCAATGGATGACCTGGCCGAGTAAGTATACGGCTTTGCATTGTTGGTTTCAATCAAAAAATTTAAATTTTTAACTGTAAACAGGTTAGTCCCGCGCAAACCGAGCTGCCATCCGTATTTATTGTCAAAAGCCCCATCGCTTGAAAAGAAATCGGCCGAGTGGAATTCATTCAGAGCAAACTGGCCATAAACTGTTACGCCATTGCTGATCTTATATTTGCCTGTAAAACCAAGCAGGGCTTTATCAGGGTCATCACTCGAGTTATCAATGGGCTGCATAAAAATAAGCGGATTGATATAGTTAAAATCAAAAGGCCGTTTTTGGCCATTATCATCAGTGAAAAAGCCAATAATATTATCAAAAAAACCGAGGGACAGGCGGTTACTTACACTCCAGTCCAGGTAATGAAAAACGCCGAACTTCTGCCTGCTGATGCCATATTCGGAGGTGCCGGCAGGGTCGTTCATATCAGTCCACATGGCCATATATTTTACATGGCCCAGGGTTGCAGTTAATTTAAAAAATGGATAAGGCGACGCATAGTCCGACAATAACATTGAGCGGTACCCGTCGCCGATAAAGGTTTTATCGCGCCCGGCGCTGATATTTAAATACTTATTGGGGGTATACGATACCACTGCGGTTATGTACGACCAATCGTACCCATTTGGGCCATATGTACGCGCATAAGCCTGGCCTGGTATTACACCCACCTGGTTTATATAAGTTGATAAGTACTCAGGCAATACGGCGCTGCTTTGATAACCGCTTATGTTATAATAAAACTTACTGCCAACGGTACCTCCTATTTGTGCGCCAAGCGATGTTGTGCTGGTATTTAGTTTGCCTGAAAAGTCCCGGCCAATTCCAAAATCAGGTAAAAGGTCAGCATAAAAAGTGGAATTGCTACCTTTCACATCTATCAGGTGCTCATTAAACAGCTTGCGATAACCCCAGCTATGTGGTTTGCCATCGTTGCCATAATTCATTAATGAATCATAGCGACGCTTTAGCAAAGTATCATCCACAAAAAGAGGTTTTAACGCTGTATGCGCATTTGTGCTGGTTGAATAAAGATCAACGTTTAGTTTTTGATAAAACTGGTACGAATATGGCTGATATTCAACCTGTGACCGCGCAACTCCAATTATCGAAAATAATAATAGTATGGTGCTAAATATTTTCTTCATAGGATAAACAAAATAGATGTATTATAAATTTACTCAAAATAATTGAGTGTTTTAAAGCCGCCCCTTTTCAAATAATCGTCCTTTTTTACAAGGTGAAGGTCTGATTCTATCATGTCGCTAACCAACGCCTGCAAGTCGTATTTAGGCACCCATCCTAATTTTTCTTTCGCCTTGCTTGCATCGCCTATCAACAGGTCAACCTCTGTTGGCCTGAAATATTTAGAATCTACCTTTATTACCGTTTGCCCAAATTTTAAAGCATCACGGTTAAGGCCCAGTTCGGCCGCTTTTTGCTCATCCACATCAATAATTACGCCACGTTCGTTTTCATCTTTGCCGCTAAACTCTATCTCGATCCCTAACTCATTAAACGACATCTTTATAAACTCCCGCACAGTAGTAGTAACGCCGGTTGCTATAACAAAGTCTTCGGGTTTATCCTGCTGCAGCATCAGCCACATAGCCTCTATATAGTCTTTAGCATGTCCCCAATCGCGCTGCGATGATAGGTTGCCCACATACAGGCAATCCTGCAGGCCCATGGCAATTTTTGAGGCGGCGCGTGTAATTTTGCGGGTAACAAAAGTTTCGCCGCGTATAGGGCTTTCGTGGTTAAACAATATACCGTTGCAGGCATACATGTTATAAGCCTCGCGGTAGTTTACAATTATCCAATAGCCATAAAGTTTAGCCACGGCATAAGGCGACCGCGGATAAAACGGCGTAGACTCGCTTTGCGGCACAGCCTGAACCAAACCATACAACTCGGAAGTAGAGGCCTGGTAAATGCGTGTCTTTTGTTCGAGCTTTAAGAGCCTTACCGCTTCGAGGATACGCAGCGTACCGATTCCATCGGCATTTGCAGTGTATTCGGGCGTGTCGAAGCTAACTTTTACGTGGCTTTGGGCCGCTAAATTATAGATCTCGTCGGGCTGGATCTCCTGTACCAGCCTGATCAGGTTGGTTGAATCAGTCAGATCGCCATAATGTAGTTTAAATTTTACGCCGACATCATGCGGGTCGTGGTACAGGTGGTCTATCCGGTCGGTGTTAAATAACGACGACCTTCGTTTTATACCATGTACCTCGTATCCCTTTTTTAATAAAAATTCGGCCAAATATGCACCATCCTGACCTGTAATACCTGTTATTAAAGCTGTTTTCATAGATTATATTGTATAATACCGTATCAGTTTACAATATTATCCAAATTAATTGTAAAAGTTGGCATGAAGGACGAGTCGGGCGTATTTTTTTCTTTGTGAAAGATGAAAAATGTGCAAATCTGTGCGGGGTATCAAAATAATTCAAACAAATCCCAAATCGTAAATCGTAATTCCCAAATCCCCTAATGTCCCGGTTCCTGCTTTTCATCAACCGGGAATGTTCCGGTTGCCTGGGTAATTGTCCAGGGATATAAGCTTTCATTGCTTTTAAAGCCGGTACCATTCATTACGTTGCCGTTGGTCATGGTAATTTGAACAGGTTTGTTTGAGTATAGCGTTTTTGCAGTTTGATCATAAACCAACTCATCGGACTTAAATGTTTCTCCCTGTGCGTTGGTGGCTACCACGTTTTTGCGGAAGGTGATGGTATTTTCTTTTTCCAGGCGTATAGCGTACTCGGACGTTATGGTGCCTTTTTGCTGCAGGTTTTCATCGTAAAAAATAATCTTCACCCCTTTTGGCATCTCCTGATAAGGCTTGGCCTTGTCGTCCAGCTCTATCATCAAGGGGGCAAACATACGGGCTTTTACCTTTGCCGAGTCGCTGTAGATCACGTCAACATCGGTAGATCTTGATATAGGTTTATTCTCTTCTTCCGAAGCTATTTTTTTAATATCGTTGAGTGAATTTTCGCATGCGCTGAATAACAGCGTGCAAATAAATATTGCGGGCAAATGTAGGCTTAAAAACTTTTTTGCCTGGTTACACATGATTTATTATTTCGGATTTCGGATGTTCGATTGTTTTGATTTCGGATTTCGGAATTTCGATTTCGGATTGTTTTAAGTAAAACTCTTCCCAATAAACATTTCAACTTTCCAACATTTCAACCTTCCAACTTCCCGACACTATTCAAATTTAAACCGCTGGAACCACTTATCGTTAAGTGTAAATGACAGGTGTAAATTAACAAAATTTTCTTTAACAAGCGGGTTCGTCGTGGTGCCCAATGTACCGCGCTGGCCAACTTCTGCCGAAAAATTTATCTTATAAAAAGTGCTCAGGTTTGGCGCCAGCGGCAAGCCAAAACCAAACGTAACTGCCTTGGTGGATATGGTGGTGTTATACAAGCTAAGATAACCTTCGTCATATACAAAGCCTAAACGGTAGTCCGTCCTGGCAAAATAGTTGTGTAATGAGTTGGCGTTTGGTGTAAACTGACCGCCTATATTGTATGTTTTGCTGTCCTGGAAACCCTGGTTAACACCAGCAATTGACAGGCCCGACCAATGTCCCATGGTATAATCAGCACCAATTAAAAAATGCTGGTCGTATTGATAGGATATACCGAAATGGTTTATCTGCGGAAGTTGCACCTTGCCGGGCACTTTTTGCAGGTTTACCAGGGTATCTGTTGCTACGTTTTCTACCCCGTTACTATAGCTGTATTGGCTAACGATATGCGTGTATGATTCATTAACCGAGGAGCTTGCAGAAGCGGAATAACCCAATACAAGGTGCTTTTGCTTTCCTTCGCCAAAATCAAACGAATATTGGGCGCCATAATCGTAATTTAAACCGCCAACGCTGTTATCATCTTCTGTCCTTGTATCTAAAGTACCAAAAATAGGGTATTCCGTGGAGCTAAATTGCTGCAGGTTACCAAATATGTACGATGCGTTAAAACCAATAAGGAGATGCTTACCAATGCCCAACCCGTAACCTATGTAAGCCTTTGATAAACCACCATTGCCATTTGCCAGATAACTTACGGCACTGGTATCAACCGATGACTTGGTACCTAAGTTTGGGCGGGTTTGCAAATTGTTATACCCCATTTCGCTGTAGGGCAATAAACCAAAACTAAGGGCCGAGTGCCTGCTTACCGGTATAGCAAAGGCCACATGGCTTAACCTGAAGTTAGCATTTGTTGAACTTGCCTGGCCGTATTGGCTGAAAGAAGAAATATTTGAATATATCCCAACATCAATAGTGGTATAATTTATTGCGCCATATGAGGCTGGGTTAAGTGGGTTTATATTGTTATAACCGCTGATACGGTTTATTGCAGTACCTATACCCCCCATAGCTATATTTTGCGGAAGCAGAGCAGGGTCGATATCACCTAAGCCATACCTTGAATAGGGAGAACTGGAAGTGGAAATTGTTTGTGCCGATTGTGCAGATGCCCCAAATGCGATAGCGATAAGTAAAAATGTTATAAAAGCTCTGTAATATTTAATCATTATTGTTGTATATGGCTGCGTTTAATCCTTTTAGTACCAAAAATGGCTCAATTTTTATATAGGGGGCAAAGATGCTATTTTTTAGCAGGGTATCAAAAAAAATACTGTCGCCCCCGCTAAGTACAATATTTAACTCCTGCCCGTCTTTTTTATAGCTATTAATAAATCCGGTCAACTCATATTTTATCCCGTTTTGCACTCCCGACCGTATTGCTGCGGCAGTGCTGTTTCCGTAATTACCGGTAAAAGCTTCGTCTGCCTCAATTAATGGCAGGCCTGCTGTGTAATTATTTAATGCCTTATAACGCATATTTAAACCTGGAGATATACTGCCCCCAAAATAATTTCCGCCTGCATCAACCCAATCATAGGTAATGGCGGTGCCGCCGCTTATTACCAGGCTATTTTTACCGGGATATAAATAATTTACCCCAACAACTGCCGCCAAACGATCAAGCCCCAGTGTTTCCGGCGTAAGGTAATGGTTAGTAATACCTTTTGTCATTTCCCGGTTAAACACCGTTAGTGCTACCTTTTTTGCCAATGCAGCCTGCCAGTTATCTTTTTCTTTTTTTACTGATGAGATGATTGCCCTGGTAACCTGGTAATCATTCAAAAACCTTTTTATTATAGCTGTATCAACATTTTCAAATTGTTCGGTATGCAGCAATTCATCCTGTTTAAAAACAGCAATTTTTGTATAAGTATTGCCTATGTCGATAACAAGCGTCATTTTTTAAGTCGAAAGTCGGAAGTCGGAAGCCGAAAGTCGGAAATTTGAAGTCCGAGGTCAAAAAAAGGCGTGGTGATCACCGGCGCCATTTGTGATTTGGACTTAAGACTTAAGACTAAAGACTTTAGACTTAACATTACGCTTTTACCATTGATAATATCGATTCAAAAATGGCTAACCCGTCTTCATTTGCCACAAGGGCGTCTGATGCACGTTCAGGGTGCGGCATAAATCCAAATACATTGCGTTCGGTGTTGCAAATGCCTGCAATATTTTCTAACGACCCGTTAGGGTTAGCATCTGTAGTAATATTACCGGCCTCATCACAATATCTAAACAATACCTGGTCGTTATCGTTAAGCGCTTTTAAAACATCGGCATCCGCAAAATAATTTCCTTCGCCGTGCGCTATCGGTATTTTTAACGCCCGTTGCGGGTCGATTTGTGCCGTTAACAATGAAATTGAAGTTTGCGGCTTCATATAAATATTACGGCAAATAAATTTGCGGTTCTCGTTGTGCAAAAGTGCACCCTGTAAAAGGCCGGCCTCTGTTAGTATCTGGAAACCATTGCATATCCCAAGCACGTACCCGCCTTTTGCCGCAAATTGGATCACCTCTATCATGATAGGCGAAAAACGGGCTATCGCGCCTGAGCGCAGGTAATCGCCAAACGAAAATCCGCCCGGTAAAACAATAAAGTCAGCCCCCTGCAAATCATGGTCTTTATGCCATAAACGAACTACCTGCTGGCCAAGTATTTTTTCGAGCACATAGATGATGTCCTCATCGCAATTGGACCCCGGAAATATAACTACTCCAAATTTCATGATACAAAACTAATATAACAGCTGTGAATTGAACGAAAGTAAAAGTTAAAAAGTGTTAAACTGAAAATATACTATACTAATGAGCAGTATGCCAAACAGCACTTCGTAAAACCATTTACGTTTTGCATATAAAAAATAATAGGCAAAAAACACTGCTGCAGGCGCCGCGCATAATAAAAAATGATTTAACTGAAACGCCGCCTTTATATAAAACGAAAGCCCCGCTATTAAAAAAACAATAAATAATAGTTGAAATGATTTACGTACCTGTACATAACTGCGGAAAAAGTTTTGCTGTAACTTAAAAAAACAAAGTACCAGTATAACGGCCACCGGGATAAGCACCAAATAATTATAATAGTTTATATTAATAACATCCGGAAACTTTGTGCCTAAAGGCAACCATAAGCTAAGGAACATCCCGAGGCTGTTATTAAGGTAATAATACACCGCTAAAAAGAAAAATATAGTGACATAGCCAATTACAGCGGCGGCAAGCTCGCGCCAGTTAAATGGCCTGAAAAGAATTAAGGCTATCCAGATGGCTAAAAAAAAATAAATAAACGGCAGGTAAATGATGGAGCCCACGGCCACTATCATACCGAGATCATATGCTGCCGACTTTGCATCCTTACTTTTATAAAAGCTGAATAGTTTAAACAGCATCCATATCACCATAAAATTGCAGATCAATGGCGGGCTTACAGTTAAAAACGGCGTAAATAAGCTGGCAACAGTAATGAACATTAATGCCGGTAATAGGGTTGGCTTGCCCAGCAGGTTGTAGTTATTAACTAAACGGTTTAATAATAATGCCTGGGCAAGCACTAATACTGCCGCAAATAAAACATTGTAAAATGGCGCAATAGTGAACGTGGCCTGGGTGAGCAGTAACCGTTTAAATAAGTCGGCAAAGACAAATCCGGTTATTGGCGGCGAATTAAACACATACCCTGCACGCAAAGCGAACAATAAAACTGCAAGCCATAGAATGTTGAGCGGGTTAAGTGTTTTGAAAAAGTTGATCATGAAAGCCGTGTACCGGTGCGAAATTAGCAGAAAAACCGCTTATGATAAAATTACTTGCTGCTTTGTATAGCGTTTTATCATATTATCTACAATTTGGGCCGTTTCATCGGGGAAATCCACCGTAATTTTTTTATCGCTGCTTATCCAGTTATTGATATGAAAAATAAACTGGTCGTCAATTTCAGTAATAACGGGTACGCCAAGCTTTGAGGCTGCCAAAGCGTTGCATTGCTGCTCATACTGGTTCCGCATGGGTATCATCATTACTTTTTTTTGTAAGAAGAGTGCTTCCGCAGGCCCTTCAAAACCGCCGCCGGTTAGCAAACCTTCGCAGCTGGCAAGGCTGTTATTAAAAGCCTCGTTATTTACCGGAAATATCTGAATATTGCCTTGCTGATATGCTGTTTTCTGCCGTTTCGAAAAAATATGCCATTGCACTTTGGTTTTGCTTAACTGATCAGCGAGTATTTTATCGTCGTAGGCGGGCAGGTAAACCGTATAATGCCCTAAATTGGAGGTTTTAAGGTTACGTATCTCGCTTCTTATTACCGGAGTATTAATAAAATCGTCGTACCGCTCAAAATGAAACCCAACGTGATGGGTAGTAGGTGAGTAATATTTAAATAACCACTCGGCCCAGCTCCATTTTGGCGGCCTTGGGGTTTTAGTGGATACGAATGAACATTGATGGCTTAATGATACCGAGGGTATTTTTTGCAGCCTGCAAGCCCATGCGCTAACCGGCTCAAAATCATTAATCACAAGGTCATATTGTTTTAATGGCAAGCTGCGTATATCACGCCATAAGCGGGGTAAGTTCATCAGTTTAAATGTAGCCCAATTGTCAACCCCTCCGTTTGTACCGAAAACAAAGCTGAAGCCATGAAACCTGTATTTTAGCGGTTGCGCTAAACTCACCTCGGCTTCGGTACCACTAACTAACAAGTCGACTTCGCCATACCGCTGTAACAGTGGCACAATTTCGCGTGCACGGCTAATATGGCCATTGCCTGTTCCCTGTATAGCGTAAAGTATTTTCATGGGTGGTGGTTGGAAGGCTGCAATTTGTTGAAATGTTGTAAAGTTAAAATGTTGTAAAGTTGTTTTCTTCGGTCTCCTATCGCGCAATAAACAAACTTTACCCTTACAAATAAAATCCTACGGCAACTTTAACGTTTTAACTTTGCAACGTTACAACTTTTGAACAAAAAATCATCCGGCTTCTTCTTTAAATCTTTCCAGCAAGGTTTTTACATCCAGTTTGGCGTCAAGGTCTTCCGCATCGCTTTTATCATCCTCATCGGCATCGCTTTTAAAATTCTCAGGGTCGTATTTAAATACTGTCCAATCGCCATTATTATACTCGAGAGAGGTAAGGCTTTCTACCCAATCGCCCGAATTTAAATATAAAACAGTCCCTGTTTTTTCAGTCGATTCCATTTGTCTTATTTCGGCGTGATGAATATGACCGCAAATTACATATTGGTAATTTTTATCAACGGCAAGGTCGGCGGCGGTTTGCTCAAACTGGTTAATAAATTTTACGGCTTCCTTAAAACGTGCCTTTATTTTTTGCGAAAAGCTCATTTTTGGCCGCCCTATTGCGGTTAAAAACCAGTTACTTAAGCTATTGATCAAAATAAGCGTATCATAACCCACCGCACCTAATTTGGCCAGCCATTTTGAATACTGCATGGTTACATCAAAAATATCACCATGAAATATCCATGCTTTTTTACCATCGATATTTAAAATGACCTTATTAAGTAGCTGGAACGAGCCCAGGTTAAAATCGGTGAACTTACGCAGCATTTCATCGTGATTGCCGGTTAAATAGTAAACGGGAATACCGTCGGTAACAAATTTTAATATGCGCCGCACCACCTTCATATGCGCTTCGGGCCAATACGATTTACTAAACTGCCATATATCAATAATATCGCCATTCAGGATAAGGATTTTTGGCTTTATGCTTTTTAAATATTTAAGCAGTTCTTTGGCGTGGCAGCCGTATGTGCCTAAATGCACGTCGGATATAACAACAATGTCAACTTCGCGTTTTGCCATTAAAATTGGGGGGATATTTTTCCGCCCGGTAAAATATACCGGAAATAGTAGTGAAACATGTAGAAGCAACGATTACTCGTCGTCGTCGTCATCATTGACTTTTAATTCAAAAGGGCTCAGATAGAATATCCCTACAAGGAATAATAATCCGATTACGATCAAATAAGGAAATTCAAAATGCATACTTACAATTTTTACAAATATCCGATTATCAGGTTATTTCAATGTTAAGACTCTGTTAAATGTAAAAGGTTTCATCGCTTTTGAAATTTTTTTGTGATCCTTGCCAATTGTTTTAAATGGTGATCAGCATGGATACGTATAAATTTAAACCACTGTTTACCATCCAGCATTCCCAATCGCGGGTGTTTATGACGGGCATCCGGTGGCGAATCTTTTACAAGCGGGGCGATGTCATCAATCCGTTTCCGGCATTTTATCAGCAAATTTTTAGCTTCTTCTTTACTGATCTTGTTCACAGGCATTTTTGCCGCTAAAGCATTTGGCACCTTTACCCTTACCGGTGGAAACCTGCCGGTAAACATCATCAGCCGACCTAAAAAATTTAAGCCTTTTTTTGTTGGATGGCAGTTATTATCTACACAACGTTCCAAAGCAATTGATGAACCCAAAGTAGCTTGTAAAATATGCGAATATACCTCGGCATACGACCATCCCCCACCCGGCGGCGTTTCTGTAAACAACTCATCGGGAATAGTATCCAGTTGCGCCCGATAGTTATCCAATGCATCATCAATGGCTTTACGCTCTTTGGCAATATTCATTGTAATAAAGGTAGGTGTTTTAAAATGGTTAAGTATTAGTTGTCCTCATCCAAACTTTCAACATATAAACATCATAATGTTGTCACGAGCTATATTTTCCAGTATTTCAAATGGTAAATTAAAAATCTTTAAAGAATAATAACATAAAAAGCTTTGTCATTGCGAGGAGGAACGACGAAGCAATCCCGTTGTTATTCATAACGACTATGCATGGCGACGAGATTGCTTCGTAACGACAAATTGGTTAGTATGTCGTTGATTTGAGGAATAAAATGATTCTACCGCAACCTACAACATCCCAATCAACGCCTTTAAATGCGTTACCTGCAAAGGCACATCATCAGGCTTAGGCGCATTAAACGGGTTAAAATAAATAGCATCCATGCCGAAATTTAACGCCCCATAAACATCGGCCTCAAGGCTGTCACCAATCATCAGGCTTTCATGTTTTTCAGCACCGACCAAACTTAGTGCATGCTCAAAAATTGCCGGGTCGGGTTTATTTACGCCTACTATTTCTGAAATAATAATATTTTGAAAATAGCCCCCTATATTGGTATTGCCTACTTTTAACTCCGATGATTCTTTAAATCCATTTGATATCAAATGCAGCGTATATTTATTTTGCAGGTACTGCAAAGTTTCGTGCGCATGCGGAAACAGGTTGGTTTTGGTAGGGCAAAGCTTTACATAATCATCCTCGAACGCCAGCGGAAGTACATCAGGATGTACGCCGAGTTCTAAAAATGTCCTTCTGAAACGGGTTTCGCGCAATTCGTCTTTGGTTATTTTACCGGTATGATATTCTGCCCAAAGCTGGTGGTTGTTACGGGTATAAGTTTCAATAAATTTAGCAGCAGATGGCAGCCCAATCTCGTTAAGCTTATAAATATCATAAAGCTCAAACAAAGTTTCCTCGGCATTTTTATCAAAATCCCAGATGGTGTGGTCGAGGTCGAAGAAGACGTGTTTGTATTTTATTTCAGATTTTGGATTATTTGGCTGCATCACTTATTAAATAAATCCAAAACTAAACTATTCAAATACTAATTCCGAAATCGAAAATCCAAAATCCGAAATCCAGTTAAGCTTTTTCTCCAAAAGCAAGGTCCCCGGCATCGCCCAACCCCGGAACGATATAGGCCTTGCTGGTCATTTCTTCGTCAACGGCGCATACCCATAGTTTTGTTTTGGGTAAATTTGCCTTTACGTGGGCTATACCTTCTGTACTGGCAATAATTGCTGCAACGTGCAATTCTGTAATATTATATTGGGCCATCAGTTCCTTGCAAACCTGTACCATACTTTGCCCGGTAGCCAGCATAGTATCGCACATGATTAGCGTTTTTCCGGTAAGATCAGGGCTTGATATATGATCGATATTAATAATGAAAGTGCCATTCTTTTTAACCTTCCGGTATGCCGTTGCAAAAACCGAAGGGCACTTGTCAAAAAAACGCATAAATCCTTGATGAAACGGCAGCCCGGCGCGCAATATGGTACCCAAAACAGGCTGATTATCCGGCAGGCTCACATTGGCTATACCCAATGGCGTTTGTATTTCCTGCGAGGTATATTTAAAGGTTTTGCTGATCTCATAAGCAAGTATTTCGCCAAGCCGTTCCTGGTTATAGCGAAAACGTAGCCTGTCCTGTTGTATACCGGTATCGCGCAATTCGGCTAAAAAACAATTGGCAACCGTACTCGTTTTATTCAGGATGAACAGCATATATAAAAGTACAATATATTTAATTAGCAACCCGATTAATGATCAAATGTTTAATGGCATCGATGATTAATCCGTCAAACGTTATTTTTTAAGTTTATTATCGTTCGGCAACTAAAAATGACAGGACATATCAATCCTATTTTATATTGCAGATTAGTTTAAGGCAGGGCTATAAAGTTCATAGCGTTTCAAATCCGGCAACACTCCTTACCGTTGGCGCGAGGGCTTTAATTATCCGCTAAAAGACCATAAGGGTCAATAACCTGGAGAGATTGTATGTTAAAAAAATCGGAAGTATTGCGGGAAATCAACGTAAAACCGTAAACAAGAGCGGTTACTGCGATAATGGCATCGGGCAATTTAATTTTTTTTATTTTACGGATGGCAATGGTTTTGTCTACAATTTCGTTATTAATAATCAGCACATTAGAACCATAAACAAAAGTTTCCATCGTTTTTTGCTCTCCAATGGATTTAAATGCAAAGCCTAAGGTTTCCATTTTTGTAATAACAGAAATATTGCAATTACCATCTACTATTGTACCCATAAATTGCATAGCATGGGCGGGCAAAGTAGCGTCAAGATAGTTGATAACCGCGTTGGTATCCAGCAAATACATCTGTTAAAATTGCTTTTTTAACCTTTCGTCCCATTCCTGGCGGCTTTCGGCTACATAATTAATCATAGCTTCGGCAGTTTCTTTAGATAAAGTACCCGCCAGTTCAGAAAGTTTTTTCTTTGGCGCAGGTTCAATGGTTACTAACTCCTTAAGGTCTTGATGTTTTTGAGTAATCACTTCCCAATCGTTAATTGGAACAAACACCCCGGTATTATTCCCATACCCATCCTGTATTACCTGTAGTTTCATGTTTTTGGCGTTGTCGTTTATGCGATTATATGACAAACAAATATACATACCAAAATGAGCAATTAAAAATCAAAACTTTAGCTGCTGACATAGGGTTGTCATCACAGCCAATTAATTTTGATGCTGCAATGAAATTGTAAGGATTGCGGTTGCGCTGTTTTAAAACTAACCACCAACCTCTAACCACTAATTAACTATCTTTGTAATTATCTATGGATTTCAGTTTAACATCTCAATACTCCCCTACTGGCGACCAGCCCGAGGCCATAAGGCAGCTGGTTGAAGGTGTAAATAACCAAGACCCGTTCCAGACTTTGCTTGGTGTTACCGGCTCGGGCAAAACGTTTACGATTGCCAATGTGATTGCGCAAACGCAAAAGCCTACTTTGGTGTTAAGTCATAACAAAACCCTTGCCGCGCAATTGTACGGCGAGTTTAAACAGTTTTTTCCGGAGAATGCAGTAAACTACTTTGTATCTTATTACGACTATTACCAGCCGGAGGCTTTTATACCAACTACCAATACCTATATTGAAAAAGACCTGCAGATAAACGAGGAAATTGAAAAGCTGCGCCTGCGTACTACATCGGCCTTAATGTCGGGCCGGCGGGATATTATTGTGGTTTCGTCCATCTCCTGCATTTATGGTATGGGCAACCCCGAGGATTTTAAAGATTCGGTGTTCCGCTTTGCTGTGGGTACGCGCATCAGTCGCAATGCTTTTTTGCACCGTTTGGTCGAGATTTTATACTCCCGCACCACTGCCGATTTTAAACGCGGTACTTTCAGGGTTAAAGGTGATGTGGTTGATATTTTCCCGGCCTATATGGATATAGCTTATCGTATCTCGTTCTTCGGCGATGATATTGAAGAGCTAACCACTTTTGATATCGGTACCGGCAAAACCATCGAAAAGATGACGCATATGGTGCTGTTCCCGGCTAATTTATATGTTGCGCCGCGGGAGCGTTTTACCCAATCCATCTGGGCCATACAGGAAGAACTGGAAACCCGTAAAAAGCAATTTATAAATGACGGCCGCTTTTTGGAAGCAAAACGCCTGGAAGAAAGGGTTAATTACGATCTTGAAATGATCCGCGAGCTGGGCTATTGCTCAGGTATTGAAAATTACTCCCGCTTTTTTGATGGCCGCCAGCCCGGAGCACGGCCATTCTGTTTGCTTGATTATTTCCCCGATGATTACCTGATGGTGATTGACGAAAGCCACGTTACTGTAGGGCAGATCAGGGCGATGTATGGCGGCGACCGCTCCCGTAAAATATCACTGGTTGAATATGGTTTCCGCCTGCCTGCCGCCATGGATAACCGGCCGCTAAACTTCCAGGAATTTGAAAAACTGGCGCCGCAAACCATTTATGTAAGTGCAACGCCCGGCGATTTCGAACTCGAAAAATCGGGCGGCGTAGTGGTGGAACAGGTGATACGCCCAACAGGATTGCTTGACCCGATGATCGACATCAGGCCCGCCATTAACCAGGTGGACGATCTGCTGGAAGAGGTAGACAAAACGGTAAAAATGGGCGACCGCGTGCTGGTGACCACCCTCACCAAACGTATGGCCGAAGAACTGGCAAAATACATGGACAGGCTGGGCATAAAATGCCGCTACATCCACTCCGAAGTAAAAACACTTGAAAGGGTGGAAATACTGCGGGGCTTGCGCCTGGGCGAGTTTGACGTACTCATAGGCATAAACCTGTTGCGCGAAGGCCTGGATCTGCCCGAAGTATCATTAGTGGCCATTTTGGATGCTGATAAAGAAGGCTTTCTCCGTTCGGAACGCTCATTGATACAGACTATTGGCCGTGCCGCACGTAACGACCGTGGCCGGGTGATTATGTATGCCGATAAAATTACCGACTCGATGCAGATCACGATGGATGAAACCGACCGCCGCCGCGATATCCAGATAAAATATAATACGGAACATGGCATTACGCCTACAACGGTAGGCAAAACCCGCAGCGAGATAATGGAGCAAACATCAGTAATGGACTTTAAAGGCGGGATGCAAAAAGCTTATGTGGAAACCGACATGGCCAGCCTTGCAGCCGACCCCATCGTTCAGTACATGACCAAGCCCGATCTGAAAAAATCCATCGAAAACACTAAAAAAGAGATGCTCGCCGCCGCCAAAAACATGGACTTTTTATTAGCCGCCAAACTGCGCGATGAAATGTTTGCCCTGGAAAAAATGATGGAGGAGAAGTTTTGACGGATGTGCGGATTTTGAATGTGCGGATGTGCGGATGAAAAATAAGATGATTTGAAAATGTGCTGATTTGAAAATTTGAAAATTACTGCAATTCATTTTCAAATTACCAAATCTTCAACTCATCTTAAATCCGAAATCGAAATTCCGGAATCCGAAATTCCTTCTGTAACAAAATCCATCAATCAACTGTCATAAAATAAAGCAAAATCATAAGCAAACATTTTTGCCGTTAGAATATTATATTTGTAGACTTAATTTTGATCAGATATGCCAGAGTTACTTAGTTTCCTGCTCACCGCAATCTTAGTTTTATATATTATACGGGCAGTGGCCCGTATATTGCTGCCTATGTTTTTTCAAAGCGTTGTTAATAAGGCGCAGCAGCAAAACCAACAAAGCAATTATAACAGCAAGCCCAACCCGGGTAAAATAAAGGTTGATTATATACCGAAAACTAACAAAGGATCCGTTCCCGATTCGGAAGGAGAATTTGTTGATTATGAAGAAATAAAATAGAAAGTGATGATTCCTGAAGAATTATATAAGCGCCGCCCAAGGCACAATAACACTCCGGAATCAACCCTGCTTATCATTGCCAATTTTATTGTAATTGCCGTTGCAACTTCATTATTCGCAAGTAAAAATCATATTGGCTGGTTTTTTTGGATAATTGTTGGCCTGCTGGCCGTCTACAACTTCTTCACCATCCGCAAAAACCGCGAAGAATTTACAAAACCTGCCATTGTAGCTTATTCATTAAGCATTGTCGTACTCATTGGGGTAGTTATCCTTTTTATAGAAAAGCCTTGAGGGTTGGTGAGTGGTTGAATGAGTTGATTGGGTTGATTAAGTGAGTGGTTCTTTTAGTCAGTCCGGAAGTCGGAAAAGTCCGAAAGTCCGGAAGAAGCGGCAATGTCCTAATCGAATTAACCCAATCAACTCATTCAACCCAATCAACTTAATCCAACTCAATCAACTTATTCAACCCAATCAACAAAACAATAATTCCTATTGTCATTCTAATTTCTATTTTTGAAGAATATTATTTCCATAAAAAAATTCAATGAATAACTGGTTCAAACGGAATAGCATTCACTTTATAATTGCAGCAATTTTTTTAGTGATCTGCTTTATTTATTTTACACCTGCTTTCCAGGGTAAAACATTAGGGCAGGGCGACATATATGGCGCACAATCCACCCAAAAAGAAATTAACGATTACGCAGCCAAAGACACTACAATTTTATGGACAAACCAGATATACGGTGGTATGCCCACCTTCCAGATATGGGCGCCGTACCCCAATAATATCACCACCCTTGTGGTAAAAGTTTTAACAAACGCCCTTCCAAACCCGTTGTATATTGTGCTGTTATTGCTGTTTGGGGCATACTTTTTATTCAACGTTTTAAAGCTCAATCCGTGGATAGCTGCCGCAGGCGCCGTGGCCTTTACATTTTCGTCGTATAATATTATACTGCTGTCGGCAGGCCACGCAAACCAGGCATTTGCTATTGCCTTTTTTGCGCCGATACTTGCCAGCATTATTTTAATATTAAGGGGCAAATACTGGCTCGGCAGTTCGTTGCTGGTGCTGTTTTTAGCAATGGAAATACGTGCCAACCATATCCAGATGACGTATTACTTGCTGATTGCTATTTTGATATTGGTGGGCGTTGAGCTTTATCAGGCATTCAAAAATAAAACAACGGCTGCTTTTTTAAGGTCACTGCTATTTATTGGTTGCGCTGTAGTTGTTGCCTTAGCGGTAAATGCTTCGTTATTATGGAGCACTTATTCATATGGTAAAGATACCATACGCGGCCAATCAAATTTAACCCAGCACACCAAGCAGCCAAGCGATGGCCTGCCTAAAGACTACGCCTACGAATACAGCCAGACCGCCGGCGAAAACATCACTTTTTTAGTACCAAATGCTTACGGTGGCGAAACCGGCCTTAATTCAATTGATTTTCCTAATTCGGACCTTGATAAAGCAATTATAGCTGCCGGTATCCCGCAGGAACAGGTAGGTAATGCCATGCAATATTTTGCCAGTATTGGCCTCGAATTTTCGAGTTATTGGGGCGATAAAAGGCTTACAAGCGGCCCACACTATTTAGGGGCTGTTATTTGTTTCCTGTTTATCTTTGGGTTATTTATTGTCAGGAACCCTTTAAAATGGTGGCTTTTAATTACAGTTGTGCTCACCATGTTCCTTTCCATCGGCAATTCATTCCCTTACGTATCAGACCTATTTTTCAACTATTTCCCACTTTACAATAAATTCAGGACTATTGAATCTATACTTGCGGTAACCGGCCTGTGTGTGCCTATACTCGCCGTGATGGCCATTAGAGAAACAACTACTACGGCAGACCGCACATACTTGTTTAAAAAATTAAAGTTAACCTTATATATTACCGGCGGGTTAACGTTGTTGCTGATCGTTTATCCGGAGCTACTACTTAGCTTTAAGCAAAGTAGCCAAATACAATTTGTTGGTGGCCTCACGCAGGTGTTAAAAGGTAACAGTGCGGCGGCGAACAGCATAATGAACGCCCTTATAAGTGACAGGGAGAACCTGGAGCGGGCGGATGCCATACGTTCCCTTATTTTTATATTGATAACATTTGGCCTGCTTTGGGCTTTCATCAAACAAAAAATAACTGTACAGGTATTGTCTATCGCTTTTTTTGTGATCATTTTGGTTGACCTTTGGCAGGTTGACAAACGTTATTTAAAAGACGCAGATTTCCAGGACAAACAGGAGATCAGCCAGGTGATACAGCCACGTGAAGTTGACCTTTTAATTAACCAGATAAATACCAAAGACCATGACCCGGATTTCAGGGTGTATGATTACGCGGCGAATATTAAAACCGATATGCGCAACCCTTTCTTCCACAAATCCATAGGGGGTTATTCAGCAGCGCGCCTTAAACGTTTTGATGAACTTATTGATAACCAATTATCTACAAATCCGCCAAATCACGATGTGCTTGATATGCTGAATGCCAAATACCTTCTGTCGCAGGATACTTCAGGTAATTACAGGATGACGGCCAATGAAACAGCTTGCGGCCATGCCTGGTTTGTTAAAAGCGTAAAATTTGCAGCCAATGCCGATGCAGAAATGCAGGCTATT
>Ga0206884_1061_pt1 | contig 29347 bp, 29 predicted proteins | sample Alteio_BWOrgCont_FD_152914 | JGI IMG/M metagenome (GOLD analysis project Ga0206884, IMG submission 152914) | Enriched cells from forest soil in Barre Woods Harvard Forest LTER site, Petersham, Massachusetts, United States -... | ecosystem: Environmental > Terrestrial > Soil > Temperate forest > O...
AAAACCGGCTTATTGTATATATTAGCAGCGTTTGTTAGGCTTCGCGTTAAACAAATTTTACCAGCAACAATACATCATGATAAAAGATACAAATGCATTAAACCAAGTAGCCGAATTTCATGCTACTTTTAAACATCCAATTATAGCAGCACCAGTAATTCCATCAAAAGAGAGGTGCGACCTGCGTATTTCGCTGTTGGCCGAAGAGCTAAAAGAATTACAGCAAGCAGTTGGCGATAATAATTTAGTTGAAGTTGCCGATGCCTTGTGCGATCTGCAATATGTGCTTGCCGGCGCAATTTTAGAATTTGGCCTGGGCGAAAAATTTAAAGAACTATTTGATGAGGTCCACCGCTCCAACATGAGCAAAGCTTGCAAGACAGTCGAAGAGGCGGACCTTACTATCAATCATTACAAAAACACTGCCAATACTGAATCATACCATAAAGAAATAGACGGCTTGTTTTTGGTGTACCGAACAGCAGACAATAAAACACTGAAATCTGTTAATTATTCCCCGGCAGATTTGGGCGAGATACTAAAGCAATAAAGTTAATATCGAACAATGAATATCGAATGTCGAACTCCGAAGTTTACTTTGTAATTCATTATTCGGGGTTCGATAATCAACATTTTTTATCTTTACTTATAACACCAGGGCTTATACTCTTAAAAAAGTCTTCTTTTCATACAAATAGCGTAAAAACAGCCACTTGATAATTACAAAAGTTATGGCCATTATTACTGCGTTATACGGGTTTCCAATCCACTGGCCAAGCCAGCCAAAAAGACTTCTGTTCGCAAAGCCCCAGCTAATAAAATGGCCCGATATATAGATCAGGATAGAGTTCATCCCGATTACCTTAAAAAAGAAGGCCCACTTTTTATAACCCAATACATCAATCACCCAATAAAAAAGTGACATCAGCAGCAAACTGATACCCCCAACCAGCAGCACAAAAGAACTCGACCAAAGATTTTTATTGATCGGGAAGTCCATATTCCACACCAGTGACAGTAAAATAAAAATAATCCCTATCAGTGTCATGCGCAAAAGCTTAACTTCATGTGTTACTTGCCTGTTTTTTAACAAAGAGCCCGTCAAAATACCCAGCAAACCCGTGCTGATAGCCGGGATGGTAGAGAAAAGGCCTTCAGGGTCGTGCATATTTATTTTTGTTCCCGGATAGGGTACATATAAATGGCCTGGCAATACCGTGCGGTCGGCATACGAGGCGAAATTACCTTCCGGTGTAAGGTCGCCGGCATGGAAGCCGGGGGCCGAAGTGAATTTTAGCAGCAGGTAATAGCCAATGATAAAGCCCCAGAACCACACCATTTGCCACAATTCTTTCGAATACAAAAAAATAATGTTGGCAAACATATAGGCTATGCCAATCCTGCCGAGGACACTCGGAAAGCGGATATTCGTTACTTGTAAAAACTTGCTGTCCCCGGCTAAATTGTAACACGCGTAATAAGCCGCCATAACAACTACAACGATTATTAATAAGCGGAATACCGCAGACAAAGTAGATTTAACCGCAAATTTCGTCTGTCGGTCAATTATAAAAATTGTGGCCATTACGAAAAAAATCAGGAATACCACCGGCATTTGCAGGCCATTGTTAACTATAAGGCCAAGCAATACCAATATCAACGCCCGTTTTATCACCCGCCATAACAACTGCCCGTGGCTAACACCTTTTTCCAGTTCGCGGCCAACCGAAAACGCCGTTGAAACACCTGCCATAAAAAGGAAAAGAGGAAATATCATATCATAGGCATGAAAACCGTTCCAGTCAGGGTGCTCAAACTGGTTTCCTATTACTGTCCAGAAGGTGGAGTGCGTGGTATCCCGCAAACTGTGCAATATTTCATCTGCGCCCATAATCCAGAACATGTCGAACCCACGGAGGGCGTCTAATGAATATAATCGGGTAGGGGCGGCATCGAAATCATCCGTTGCCTGCGCTGTTTTTGTTTTGGCCATGATAGTTTGATAATTAGGTTGTAATTGATAAAGGAAAGATAATCCTTTTTAAATTAATTATCAAAGCGATTTAGGTAACAAGTTGGTTAAAGAAGTTTGCAGTGGGCAGTTTGCAGTTATCACTGCCTACTGCAAACTAATAACTGCCAACTAAAATCATTCGCCTCTTTTTAACCCAAACTTCTCAATTTTGCTATACAAGTGGCTGCGCTGTATATCTATGTCGTCAGCAGTTTTTGATACGTTCCAGTTGTTTTTTTCGAGCTTAAACTTGATGTATTCGCGCTCGGCATAATCTTTATATTCCTGGAAATTGCCAAACTGGTCGTAATCGGTTTGGGTGGATGTTGTATTGCTTGCCGCTGCTGACGGTGCAGAGGGGTTTGCAAATGCTTTTACATCACCTTCGGTAATAGTCCTGTCACTCAGGATGATCAGGCGCTCCACCATGTTCCTTAATTCGCGGATATTGCCTGTCCAGGGTAGTTGTTTTAATGCTTCCAGTGCACCTTCCGATATCTTTTTTACAGGCATGCTGTAATCACTGCAAATTTCCTCAAGAAAGTTCTGTGTAAGCAAACCGATATCATCTTTTCTGTCGGTTAATGGTGGTACATGTATTAAAATAACACTCAGGCGGTGATAAAGGTCAAGGCGAAAATTACCATCCTCAATTTCCTTCAACAGGTCTTTATTTGTTGCAGCAACTACGCGTACGTCTACCTCAATTTCTTTTTCGCCGCCAACACGGGTTATTTTGTTTTCCTGAAGGGCGCGTAATACTTTAGCCTGTGTAGAATGGCTCATATCGCCTATTTCATCAAGAAAAAGTGTTCCGCCATTTGCTGATTCAAACTTACCGATACGTTGTTTTATAGCCGAAGTAAATGATCCTTTTTCGTGGCCAAATAATTCGCTTTCAATTAATTCAGAAGGGATGGCCGCACAATTAACCTCAATTAACGGCGCATTTGAACGGTTTGATTTTTCGTGCAGCCAGCGCGCTACAAGTTCTTTACCGCTGCCGTTCGCACCGGTAATCAATACCCGCGCATCTGTAGGAGCTACCCGTTCAATAGTTTCTTTAATTTTGGCAATAGCCTGCGAATCGCCTAAAATATCCCTGACTTTTGAAACCCTTCGTTTTAATACTTTGGTTTCGGACACCAGGCTTCCCCGGTCAAGTGCGTTACGAACTGTAATAAGCAAACGGTTCAGGTCGGGGGGTTTTGATATAAAATCGAACGCACCTTTTTTACTCGCCTCAACCGCTGTTTCAACAGTACCATGGCCAGAGATCATAATAAACGGAAGGTCGGGCTTAATAATCTGGCTTTCTGTAAGTACCTCCATTCCGTCCATCCGGTTCATTTTGATGTCGCAAAGAACAAGGTCAAAATCGTTCTTTTGTATCAGTTCTAAACCATCAATCCCGTTATCAATATCTTCAACTATATAATCTTCGTATTCTAAAATTTCGCGTAGTGTGCTGCGTATTGCGCGTTCATCATCAATTATTAAAATTTTGGCCATGTTTTGTTTTTGTTCGACAGTTTGTGCTAAGTTATGTAATTGTATAGAAAAACAAACACTATTGCTATGATATTGTTTTGGTTATTTGTTAGAAAGTTGCAAGGTTGAAATGTTGTAAAGTTGAAATGTTAAGCCAAACAATCAAAACCAATTAGAAAATGACCATTGACCCCATGACCAACCAAAAAGTAACCCCTTCCGTTTTACGGGAAGGGGCATTTATGCAGCAGCAAATCTGTAAGCCGGGTCCTGTCTGGCCCCGGTTTAAAGCGGGGCCATTTCTATCATTAATCTGCTCCCGATGTCGCCATCGGGATTCAATCAACCTACCCATCCTGGCGTACCCGATTGTAGCCGGGTAACGGAAACGAGCAGTTCCGCTTCCAGGACCTATTTGGTTTTTCAACTCCTGAGGTTTACCGCAATCCCGGTCGCCCGGGAAAGCCGTGAGCTCTTACCTCACGTTTTCACCCTTACCCCGATAAATCGTGGCGGTTTATTTTCTGTGGCACTTGCTGTCGCCGGCTGCCGGCGCCTTCCTGTTAGGAAGCAGGATGCTCTGTGTTGCCCGGACTTTCCTCTCCCAAACAAGGCGCCGGGAGCGATAGAACGTTTTGCAGCGTAAAGGTAGTGTTTTTTAGTTCATGGTTGATGGCTCATAGCTTATAGTAGCTGCACTTGTTTTGCTATGAGCCATGAACTATTTGCACTTCGAAAGATAACTTTCAACCTGCTGTTCATTAATTGTACCCAATTTATTGCCGAAGGAGTTGGTTACATAGGTAAGTACGTTTGCAATTTCGATAGGGGGCAGATCATTAGGCGGCATTTTCTCATTGAATGATTTACCGGAAATGGTTATCTTTTCTTTTAAACCAAATTTAATGAAACAGGCCACCACGGTTTTGTTTGTTTTTAAAAAAACTGAATCGGTTAAGGGGGGGATCAGATTATTTAAACCTTCTCCATTTACACCATGGCAATTTTGACAATGGATTTGATAAGTTAAACTACCGGCAGAGTAATAACGTTTAAATTCTATTTCCTGGTCGCTTTGGCATGATATAATCAATACTACCAGAAAAAACCCGATGCACGCTATTACTTTTAATTTCATTTAGTTGTTTCAGTAACAGGTTCTGTTTGCAGGGTTTTTATATCGGCTATCAATTGGGCAACCTGCTCCTGGTTAGTGCCATCGTATGATCCGCGGACGCGTTTTTCTTTATCAATCAATACAAAATAGCCCTGGTGAACATAACCGCCTGCAACCGTACTGTCTTTGCTTACAGCCACCAGGTAATTTTTTTCGGCAATGCGGTAGGTGTCATCCTTTTTGCCCTGTAAAAACCACCAGGTATTGCCTGCAACGCCAAGTTTATCGGCGTATTTTTTTAATATAGGGACGCTATCGTATTTAGGGTCAATTGTATACGAAAGTATTTTAACATCGCCACCCCCTTTAAATGCATTATAAACGTTCAGCATATTACGCTGCATTACCGGGCATATGGATGGGCAGCTTGTAAAAAAGAAATCGGCCACGTATATTTTCCCGTCCAGGTTTTTCTCGCTTATGCTATCGCCATACTGGTTGACAAATTTAAATGGTGGGATAGTTTGATAAACGGTATCAGTAACTGTTTGCCCGTTTACAACCTTTGTTTCTGCCTGGCGGTTGCCGTATATGGGCAGGGTTTTGGTGTTATTAAATTTACAGGCGCTCCATAGCAATACAATAACCATAGCGCCAAACAGTTTCTTCATTTTCCTTTTGTTTTTGAAAGATATTTATTTGACCCGGCGACAGCATCGTTAAGTGCCGAATCTATCGCCATAATTTGTTTTTTCTGGCTTTCCATATAAGCCACAGTTTCGTCTTCGGATTTGCCGGTATGCGCGGGATCGAAATTATGCATCCAGTTATCCATAGCGCTATCAGCCATAACCAATTTTGTGATCAAAAGTTTAATGGTGTCTTTTGCAGATGACTTATCTTGCTTTAGCAAGGTATCAAGCTGCATTTTGTTTTTCATCACCTGCTCATCGGCGCCCATCACTTTATCGTGAATATTTATTACATCGTCCAAAAGCGCTTTTTCCTTGCTTTTTTTATCTGAACATCCCAGCAATATAAACGCTATAAAAATAGCAGCAATTGTACCCTTCATTTTTTTGATTTTATTTATTGGCAAATATTGTAAATAAACGGTGTCATTGTTAATTTTTTAGTTGCCTTAAATAGCCAATGAAGTCAGTATTAGGTAAATTTTCAAGCCCGGCGAGCTTTAAAAGCTGACCTATCTGTGCCCTGTGATGTGTGCCGTGATTTATAAAATGGGCAAATATATATTGTAACTGATCTTCAAAACTATCGCCCCTTGTATTTTTATAGCCTAATGCTTCTTCAAAATCATCATTGTTAAGCCCGTTTAAATATTTTATCCAGGCGTGGTGGCAACTATTTAACTGGATAGCAAAGTCTTCGTGTTTAGCGCCTAAAGCAGGCCATAATTGAATTGTTGTTGTGGGCAAGCCCAAACAGCGGTTAAGCCATACTTGCTGTGCGGCAAGCAAATGGGCCATTAGCTGCATAGGTTTTTCCGGGCTGCTGGTGTCAATAATAGTTTTCAGTATAAGTTCATTTGCATAGCAGTCGTAATTGAACAACGTGACAAAATAGTTTTTCATTCAGCAAAAATAAAAACTAAATAAACACTAAAACAAAAATGCTTTTTTAAGGTAAACTGTTAACAATAATATAATGTTATTGATACGATAAGCTTATACCGGCAGAGTAACTTTATGTCACATTAATATCAACGATTATGAAATTCATTTCGAACCTGGTAAAACTCATAAAAAGTTTCCGCGAGCGTATGATCTTAAGGAGCATGAGATCTTCTTTCATCCATTAAGATTAATTGTTTGTAAAATTTGCTTTATATATATGTAATGTACAATTTGGGCGACGCGTTAGCCCAATTTAATGGAAACTAAGATTCAGGATATACAAATAGGTAAAAAACTTTTTGGCGAAGACTTTATTTGGGGGGTGTCTACAGCTGCTCTCCAAACCGAAGGTTCATGTGATATCGACGGCAAGGGGACGTCCATATGGGATACTTTTGCTGCAAAAAAAGGAAAGATATTAAATGGCGATAACCCAAACAACGCCTGTGAGTTCTATCATCAGTATCAGCGAGATATTGACTTAATAAAACAACTGAATATACCCAATTTCCGATTCTCCATATCATGGCCAAGGATATTACCTGGCGGCGAAGGTGAAATAAACCAGGCCGGAATCGATCATTACAATAAAGTTATTGATTATTGTATTGAAAAAGGGGTTAAACCCTGGATCACCCTTTATCACTGGGATTTACCCGAGGCGCTTGAAATAAAAGGCGGCTGGACAAACCGGGAGATTATTGAATGGTTTTCGGCTTATGTTGCTATCTGCGCCAAAGCATTTGGCGATAGGGTTAAAAATTGGATGGTGATGAACGAGCCCGCCGTATTTACCGGCGCAGGATATTTTTTTGGCATACACGCACCGGGGAGAACTGGTTTGAAAAACTTTCTTCCGGCAATACATCATGCTATTTTAAGCATGGTTGCGGGTGCTAAAACATTACGCGGCATTTTACCTGCGGCGCAAATAGGCACCACATTTTCCTGCTCACATATTGAGCCGTATTCAAATAAAATTAAAGACATTAACGCGGCCAGACGTGCAGATGCATTAATTAACCGACTTTTTATCGAGCCTGTTTTAGGGTTGGGTTACCCGGTAAACGAAATGCCGGTTTTAAAGGATATAGAAAAATTTAGTCTGCCTGGCGATGAAGAAAATTTAAAGTTTGATTTTGATTTTATCGGGATACAAAATTACACCCGCGAAATTGTCAGGTACTCATTATTTACCCCTTATATAAATGCAAGCCTTGTTAAAGCTGAAAAAAGGAATGTTGAGCTAACCTCCATGAAATGGGAGGTTTACCCGCCGGCCATTTATCACATGGTAAAAAAGTTTAATGGCTACCCGCAGATAAAAAAATTATACATCACCGAAAACGGCGCCGCTTTTCCTGACGAAGTAATTGATGATAAGGTTAATGACACCAAACGCACAGCTTACATCCAGGCCAACTTACAGCAAATTTTAAAGGCAAAGGATGAAGGTTATAAAATAAGCGGCTATTTTATATGGACACTTACCGATAACTTTGAATGGGCCGAAGGCTATCACCCTCGTTTTGGATTAATTTATATCGATTTTAAAACACAGCAACGCATCATTAAAGCTTCGGGACATTGGTACAGGGACTTTTTATCTGAAGAGGTGAAGGGTTAAAGGCGAAAGGGTACCGTTGCTTAACTTCGAATGTGTTTTGTCTAATATCTCAAATCTCACGTCTCAAATCTCATCTCACGACGCTTTTCGCTTATTAAGCTCATCACGTATTTTAGCAGCCTTTTCGTACGATTCTTCAGAAAGGGCTTCCTGCAATTTTGTTTTTAGTTCGTCAACGCTTAATGAGGTAAAGCCGCCGGTAGGGGAGGCAGCCGTTTTTTCTTCGGCAGTTTCATTGATATTTTCGAGATAAACAAAGTCGTTACCTTCAATTACTATACCCGCACTCGAGAGTATAAATTCATAAGTATAAATAGGGCACTCAAACCGTACTGCAACTGCAATGGCGTCAGATGTGCGGGCGTCAATTTCAACAACTTTTTTACCGTCGGAGCAAATGAGTTTGGAGTAAAATATCCCATCGACCAGGTTATAAATTATAATTTCCTGCACACTGATGTGATAGGCTTCACCAAAACTTTTGAAAAGATCATGGGTTAATGGCCGGCTCGGCGTCATTTTCTCTATTTCAATAGCTATGGCCTGCGCTTCAAAGCTTCCGATGATGATCGGGAGCCTTCTGCGGCCGCTAACTTCGCCTAAAACAAGGGCATAGGCACCGGATTGCGTTTGGCTGTATGATAAGCCAACTATATCCAGTTTTATTTTTTTCATATCATTACCCATCTCAACAGATCCTTTTTTTAAGCCGTAGCTTTGTATTCTTTAATTGCAGCAATCAATTTCGGTACTACTTCAAATGCATCGCCAACTATACCATAATCGGCCACTTTAAAAAATGGCGCTTCGGCGTCTTTATTAATAACAACGATAACTTTCGATGAACTTACACCAGCCAAATGCTGTATAGCCCCCGAAATTCCTATTGCAATATACAAATTTGGACTGACTGCAATACCTGTTTGTCCAACGTGTTCGCTATGCGGCCTCCAACCAGCGTCCGATACCGGTTTTGAGCATGCAAGGGCGGCGCCAAGCAGATCGGCAAGTTCTTCAACCATTCGCCAGTTTTCAGGGCCTTTAAGGCCCCGGCCGCCTGAAACAACAATATCTGCATCCGGTAAAGACACTTTATCGGTTGAACGGACGATATCTTTGATCATCGCTTTAAAATCCGAAGCTTTTGTTTCCGGTTTAAAGTCTTCAACTTTTGCAGTCGTGCCTGTTTCAACAATTTTGTACGAATTCGGTATCAGCGCAATAACTTTATTGGTTGATGTCAGCTCGACAATAGCAAACGCCTTGCCCGAAAAAGCTGTTTTTTTGATGGTAAATTTGCCATGGGCCTGCTCTGGCAATGATACGGCCCCATCAGCAACGCCTGCCTCCAGTTTAACACCCAGGCGTGGTGCTAAACCACGTCCCGAAAAAGAATTTGAAAGCACAACAATGTCGGCGCCCTCTTTTTTTGCCGCTTCTGCAATCACCGAAGCATAGGCCTGGTTAATAAAATTCTTTAGCTTATCGTTCGAAACATTCAGCACCCTTTCGGCGCCGTATTTCCCAAGATTGGCTAATTCACCGGCGCTGACATCGCCAATGGAAATGGCAACAAGGCTGGTATTATTTTTATCGGCGATAGCGCGTGCATAAGAAACTGCTTCAAAAATCGATTTTTTGAATTTCCCGTCTGCATTTTCCGTATAAACTAAAACTGGCATATTTAAATTACTAAGATCAAAAGACCTGGTTTAAATTTTTATTTATATAACTTTTGCTTCAGTATGCAATAATTCAACAAGTTTTGCAGGGTCATCTGCCGAAACTAATTTTACCTGCCCACGCGGTGCCGGTGTTTCATAACTCAACACATCCGAAAATGTTTTTACTTCAACCGGTTCAATAACAGCTAACGGCTTGGTGCGGGCCGACATAATACCGCGCATATTGGGTATTTTGGGTTCGGCAACACCTTCGGCACAGCCCGCAACAAAAGGCAAAGGTATAGCTAATACTTCTTTACCACCTTCAATTTCGCGTTCAACTGTTGCATTGTTACCATCAAGATCGAATTTTTTAATAATCGAAACAGAAGGAAGGTCTAAAAGCTCACCCAGCATACCGGCAACTTTCGAGCCGTTGTAATCGATAGATTCACGGCCGGTTAATATAAGGTCGAAAGGGTTGGACTTAATATACTGCGCAATTTGATAAGCAACAAACCAGGAGTCATGCGGTTTGGCGTTAATTCGTGCCGCATCAGTAGCCCCAATAGCCAATGCTTTACGGATAGTTGCTTCGGTATTTACTTCGCCAACATTTATTACTGTTACCGACCCATTTCCACCATCAGTCAGTTCAATTGCCCTTGCCAATGCTATTTCGTCGTAAGGGTTTAATATAAATTGAACGCCATTCGTATTAAATTGGGTGTTGTTATCAGTAAAAGTTATTTTTGTCGTTGTATCAGGGACATTACTTATACACACAAGTATTTTCATCACGGTAATTGGTTTTGTGCAAATTTAGTTAAAAAACAGAGAGTTTAAAATGCAGACAGGCAGATTAGAGAAGCTATTGGAATTTATTACGAATGAACCGGACGATCCGTTTTTAAAATATGCACTTGCTACCGAATATTTACGCCTTAACCAGGCCGATAAAGCGTTGGAATATTACGAGAACCTGGTAACAAACCATCCCACTTACGTTGGCACCTATTACCATTTAGGTAAACTGTATGAAGCATTAAACAGGAAGGATGACGCGGTAAATACCTATGAAGCCGGCATGAAAATTAGTCGTGAACAGCGCGATAATCATGCGTTTTCGGAGTTACAGGCGGTTTATAATCAACTGAAGGATTTGGATGATGACGATTGAGTTGATGGTTCATAGCTCATGGTTAATGGTAGCTGCACTTGTTTTTACTATGAACTATTGGCTATGAACCATGAGCTATGAACCATGAACTAATATGAAGAAACGTCAACTTTTATTTTTACGTGATGTGATTTTTTACACGTTCACAGCATTTGGCGGGCCGCAGGCGCATATTGCCATATTGATGCGTGAATTTGTTGAAAAACGCCGGTATGTTACTGAAAGTGAGTTGATGGAGCTAAATGCCTTGTCGCAGTTATTGCCTGGCCCGTCATCAACCCAAACTTTGGTTGGCATCGCATGGAAAGTTGGCGGGCTGCGTTTGGCGCTTATTACTTTTTTAATATGGATACTGCCATCGGCCACTATAATGTGCATGGCAGCTATCAGCTATAAATTATTTGCCAACAGGGCAAAGTTTACCGAAATTCTGCGTTTTGTGCAGCCAATAGCTGTTGGTATTGTGGCATACGCCACCTATACGTTTGCTGACAAGTTTTTAAAGACTAAAGTGAGCACCATGCTGGCGGTCGGCTCGCTTATCGCCACCCTTATCCTGCAAAATGCTTATGCTTTCCCTTTGCTTATTTTATTGGGCGGGATAATTTCATCGGCCCTGGAAACACAGCCGCAGGAAAATGAATTGCGTATCAAGTTATTTGCCAACGTAAACCGCAATAAGGTGGCTTATTTTATAGGTATATTGTTGTTTTTTGCTGCATTAGGCGCTGTTGTAAACCAAACATCGCCATTTAGTTTACCCATTCGTTTATTCGAAAACTTTTACCGTAACGGGATACTGATATTTGGCGGCGGCCAGGTTTTGGTGCCCTTGATGTACACCGAGTTTGTAGAAGTGAAACATTACCTCACCAATTCCGAGTTTCTTTCGGGGTTTGCTTTACAACAAGCTCTGCCCGGCCCAACTTTTTCATTCACGTCATTTTTGGGCGGTATCAGTATGGGAAACAAGGGATCGGGTATTTTTGGGCAGGTTGCAGGCAGTTTGGTTGCGGTTATCGGCATTAATACCCCCGGCCTCATCCTTATACTGTTTATTGTCCCGTTTTGGAACGATCTAAAAAAAATAACCCGTATAAAAAACTCATTGAGCGGCATTAACGCCGTTGCAGTTGGCTTTATGGCAACCGCATTGATATTGCTTATCCGGCCTTTCGGATTAAACTGGATGGCTTATTTAATTATGGTGGCAACGTTTTTGCTTTTGTATTTTACTAAGATAAAAACGCCTGTGATTATTATTATAGGGATAGTGTTAGGTTTGGTGTTTTAAGTTATCAATCTGGGTCAAAATCGTAAAAATATACAGATTTGGTTTCTTTCAAACTATTGTTTTCAAATCTTTCTATTTTAAAACAGATATTCATTGTACTTATAATTAAGAGTTTGTCTTTAACTTGATAGGCGGTATATTTCGATTCCCCATAATCACCATTCATCGTTTTGACCACAGAATCTGTCACTTTTATCCTGGCTTTAATTTCATTTAATGGAGAAATGTGCTGAAATAAGGGTGCTCTGAAAAAAAAGTTAGCAGAATCTTTTAATCGTTTGTATCTCGTTGTATCCGTGATGTATACTGCACCTCCTTTTTCATACTCAATGGTATATTGATAACAATAGGAAATATTAAATCGATCATTTTTTTCGTGTGGTATTATTTCGATTGATTTATTGTCAAGCCCATCTTCTATTGATAATCCAATCGTGTCGGTTTTTTCAGTTATTGTAAGATGTTTATTCTTATCGAAATCCAATTTTTCTCTTAGAGAATCACCGATATCAATGCCGTTAATTCCATAAACAACTTTAAAGTCTTTAATTTTTAAATCGAAAGTTGAAAAAATAATTTTTTTAAGATCCACGGTAGTGTCATCTGTTCGGCTGGCCGGCTGGCTTATTCCAATTGAAATATTTTTTAAATCTCCCTTGCTTGAACTATCTATAATTTTTTTCTTATGTCCTGCTTCTTTCTTTTCCGAAAACGTACAAGCAGATAATATTGTAAGGAAAATAAATATTGCAAACTTGGTTTTATTAATCATATGCTTTAAAACGGCTGCTCATCATCCATGTCATCCATACGTGATGGCCTGATAATAAAGTTGCTTGGTTTTTCGAAATCTGCTGATGGCGCTAAACCTGCAAAGGCATTTCCATTCCCAGGGGAAAAAGAGCCGTCCATACCCTGGTCAAGGTCGGTGAATTTAACGTATTTACCTACGAATTTCAATCTTACGCGGCCTGTTTCGCCATTACGGTGCTTCGCAATGATGATCTCACCGACACCTTGCGTTGGATTATTGTCTTCATCAACTTCCAAACCATAATATTCAGGACGGTAAAGGAATAAAACCATATCCGCATCCTGCTCGATTGAACCAGATTCACGTAAATCCGATAACATTGGGCGTTTTGATCCGCCCGGGCGGTTTTCAACTGCACGACTTAACTGCGAAAGCGCTATTACAGGTACATTTAACTCCTTGGCTACTGATTTTAGGGCCCTTGATATACTACCGATTTCCTGTTCACGGTTACCGCCTCCTTTGCCATCAGCTTTGCCCTGCATTAATTGCAGGTAGTCAATGATGATCAGTTGTATATCATGCTGCGATTTTAAACGGCGGCATTTGGCGCGGAACTCGAATATATTGAGCGCGGGCGTATCGTCGATAATTAATGGCGCTTGCTCCAAACGGCCAATCTTTGAGTGTATCTGCGCCCATTCCCATTCTTCAAGGGTGCCTTTACGTATTTTTTCCTGCTCGATTTCTGTTTCGCCGGATATTAAACGGTTAACCAATTGAACTGATGACATTTCGAGCGAGAACACAACCACGGGTTTATTAAAATCTACAGCAGCATTACGGGCGCAGCTTAAAACAAAGGCTGTTTTACCCATCGCCGGGCGGGCAGCTATAATTACCAGGTCGGATTTTTGCCAGCCCGAGGTCATACGGTCGAGGTCGGTAAAGCCTGAAGCAACACCTGTTAAACCATCTTTTTTGTCTTTAAGCGCCTCAATCTCCTTCAGTGTTTCATGCATCAAATCGTCCATCTTGCGCGAATCGCGGCGAAGGTTGTTTTGTGCTATCTCGAAAAGGTTCTTTTCCGCCCTGTCTAAAAGTTCCAATACATCCGAAGTATCTTCATAAGCACTTTGAATAATGTCTGTCGATATCCGTATCAGTTCCCGTTGTATAAATTTTTGAATGATGATACGCGAGTGGAACTCGATGTTTGCGGCCGAGGCCACACGGTTGGTAAGCTCAGTTATATAATAAGCGCCTCCAATCATTTCCAACTCACCTAATTGACGTAATTGAGCGGTAACAGTCAGGATATCTACCGGGGATGATTTTTCAAACAACAGCCTGATCGCATTGAATATCTTCTGATGGCTGTCTTTATAAAAGACTTCAGATTTTAAAATATCGATAACCGACGACAATGCATCCTTCTCAAGCATCAACGCACCCAGCACGGCTTCCTCAAGATCTATTGCTTGCGGGGGGAGCTTACCCAGCCCGCTAAAAGGGGTTGGAGTTGTAAACCGGCTCTTTCTTTCGCCTGTACCTGGCTTGTTAAATTGGTTTTCGTTCTCAATAATCATCGGAACAAAAATATATTAAAAATGTGCCAACTTGTTAAGTTTTGAAATCTTTTTAATTTGAATCCGTAAACCATCAAAATCTCCGTAGATTATCATTCTTTTGTTAACACACGATTGTTAATAAATATTTGCAAAGCCTGTATTTTGTTTTAAATCAATAAGATACAAGCTTGTTGATAAGTTTTATTTTAAAAATTGCACCAAAAAACCTATCTATAAAACTACGAATTATAGGTGTAATAAAGTAAAATAGTATGCCTATTTTTGCCAACTTATTAATTACTAATGTTATACAATCAGCAACGGGAAAAGAGGGAAAGTAACCAGATGATCTTCGGTATTCGTGCCGTAGTGGAAGCCATACGTTCGGGTAAAGAAATTGAAGCGTTGTACTTGCAAAGAGGTATCGGTGGTGGCCTGTTAAATGAGCTTAAAGAGTTGCTGACTGAATATAATATAACTGCCCAGCAGGTGCCCATTGAAAAACTGAACCGCCTCACCCAAAAAAACCACCAGGGTGTAGTTGCGTTTATTTCGCCGATAGTTTACCAGAAGATAGAAGATATTATCCCGCAAATATTTGAAAATGGCGGGGTGCCATTGATATTGGTTTTGGATGCCATTACCGATGTCCGCAATATGGGCGCCATTGCCCGTACAGCCGAATGCGCCGGTGTACATGCCATTGTGATACCAACCAAAGGCTCAGCCCAGGTAAACCCTGATGCCATAAAAACCTCAGCAGGCGCTTTATTTAAAATACCGGTTTGCAGGCACGATAATTTTATACAAACCGTTAAATTTCTACAGGAATCAGGCCTTCAATTAGTTTGCTGTACCGAAAAAACTAAGGATGATATTTATACGCCCGATTACACAGCCCCAACTGCTATAGTAATGGGATCGGAAGAGGACGGCGTACGCAACGAGATCATCCGTATTGCAGATCATTTAGCCAAAATTCCAATGTTTGGTGAGATAGAGTCGTTGAATGTTTCGGTAGCGACCGGGGTTATTTTGTATGAGGCAATTCGGCAAAGGCGGGTAGACAGTTGATTAGGTTGGATTAAGTTGATTGAGTTAAAACTATTCACTTAATCAACCCAATCAACCCAATCAACCACTCACCAACTAAATATACTTCACCCCAAACTGCTGCTTCACATCGGCAACCACTTTTTTAACGTTCTGTTCCTGGTCGCGGGGACAAATGAGCAGGGTGTTATTGGCTTCAACTACAATAAAATCATGCAGGCCCTGTAATATCACCAGCTTTTCGCCGGGTACGTTTACCATGCAATTGGACGAATCGTACATGATCACTTTTTCAGAAGGTATAACAGCATTGCCAACGTAATCCTTTTCTGCAAGTTCATAAATTGATGCCCATGTGCCCAGATCAGACCATCCAAACTCCGACGGCAGCACATAAACATTATCGGCCTTTTCCATTATGCCATAATCGATAGAAATGTTTGTGCATTGCATATACGATTTATGCAGGTGGCTTTTTTCATCAGCAGTATTATAAACAGGGCGTGCTTCTGCAAAAATTTCGTGCATATCAGGCAGGTACTGGCTAAAGGCATTCACTATCGCCTTTGCCGACCATACAAAAATTCCCGCATTCCATAAAAAGTCGCCGCTTTGCAAAAAGGTTTTGGCTATTTCAAGTGTAGGCTTTTCAGTAAAAGTTTTCACCTTGTAAAAATCATTTTTAAAACTGTTGTTGGTATATTGTATGTATCCGTAACCAGTATCGGGCCGTGACGGTTTTATACCCAGGGTGATGAGACAGTTGTTGTTTACAACAACCTCTAACGATTTCTCGATAGCGCTTATAAATGCGGGCTCATCCAGTATCAAATGGTCCGATGGCGCCACAACAATAGCAGCATCGGGGTTAAGGCTTTCAATTTTAAACGACCCGTAAGCTATACAAGGCGCTGTATTGCGCATTACCGGTTCGGTCAGTATCTGGTCATCGGCCATATCCGGCAATTGTTTTTTTACAAGGTCGGTATAAATATCATTGGTAACAACGAAAATATTTTCCTTCGGGCAAATTTTCAGGAAGCGGTCGTATGTATTTTGTATCAAAGTTTTCCCGGTGCCCAGTATATCTATAAATTGTTTTGGGTGCGAGGTGCGGCTGATAGGCCAAAAACGGCTTCCGATGCCGCCTGCCATAATGATGGCATAGTAGTTTTTATTCATGTTTGTTTAAACAATTTTTAATTTGGTATAAGCAAGGCAAAATTGTATAATAATTTGTAATTTAAGTATTAAATAAAACTAAATAAATGTTACCCAGTTGTACCGTTGTTTAAATGCATAAATAAACAAATTGTTTTTGATTTAAGCGAATTGTTTTTTTTGTAAAGATTTCAATGAATAATCATTTTTATATAAAATTTTAAAGAAATTCCATCGTTTATTGATAAAAATTTGTTACTTTAAACTTTTAATAATAATAAATAATCAAGAATACGTAAATAATGATAGAAACGAAGAAGTCACTTTTTGATAACCTCCAGAATTTTTTTGGGTTCGATAATTTTAAAGGTGAGCAGGAAGCGATAATAACTAATATTTTAGCAGGTAACGATACATTTGTGATTATGCCAACGGGCGGCGGAAAATCCATGTGTTACCAGTTGCCGGCTTTGATGAGTGAGGGCACAGCGATAGTAATTTCCCCTTTGATCGCTTTGATGAAAAACCAGGTCGATCAGCTTCGTGCTTTCGGTGGATCAGATAGTATAGCACATTTTTTAAATTCATCTCTGACAAAATCAGATATAACACGCGTTAAGGAAGATGTACTGGCAGGTAAAACAAAACTGCTGTATGTAGCGCCTGAATCATTAACCAAACAGGAGAATGTTGATTTTCTTCGCCTTAATAATGTATCATTCGTTGCCGTTGATGAGGCACATTGTATATCAGAGTGGGGGCATGATTTCAGGCCCGAATATCGCAAGATCAGGCAGGTGATCAGCAATATTGGCGACAATATCCCCATTATTGCTTTAACAGCGACCGCAACCCCGAAAGTTCAGCAGGATATACAAAAAAACCTGCAAATGAACAATGCCACTATCTATAAATCATCGTTCAACCGTTCAAACCTGTATTACGAAGTACGCGCCAAACGCAATGTAATTAAAGAGATCGTAAAGTTTGTCAAGCAAAACCAGGGCAAATCGGGCATTATATATTGTTTAAGCCGTAAAAAGGTGGAGGAAGTTGCAGAGGCGCTTAACCTTAATGGTGTTAAGGCTTTACCATATCATGCCGGTTTAGACCCTAAAGTACGTGCTGATACACAGGATAAATTTTTGATGGAGGATGTGGATGTAATTGTAGCGACAATTGCCTTCGGGATGGGTATTGATAAGCCCGATGTGCGTTATGTAATACACCACGATGTGCCTAAAAGCATGGAAGGCTATTACCAGGAGACAGGCCGGTCGGGCCGTGATGGCGGTGAAGGCGTGTGCGTGGCGTTCTACTCTGAGAAAGACATCGATAAGCTGCAGAAGTTTATGAAGGATAAGCCTGTCTCTGAAAGGGAGATAGGTACCCAGATACTGAAGGAAGTGATAGATTATGCCGAATCATCTGTTTGCCGGCGTAAGCAGTTGCTTCATTATTTTGGCGAGAACTTTAATGAAGCGGGCTGTAATAGCATGTGCGACAACTGCAGTGGATCTAAAGAACATTTTGATGCTGAGTTTCACTTGCATAAGGCCCTTAGCCTCATTAAGCTGATAGGCGAGAAATTTGACGATCATCATATCATCAGCATAATGATGGGTGAGGATAATGCCCAAATAAAGAACTATGAGCATGATCTGCTTGATTATTATGGATCGGGCAAGGAAGATGGTGAGAATTTGTGGAACTCGCTGATGAGGCAGGCATTGCTTAATAATTTTCTTTCGAAGGATATTGACCAGTATGGTTTATTGCGCCTTACAAAAACGGGCAGTGCTTTTATTGAAAACCCATACAGCATCCGTTTTGTATTGAACAAGCCTATGGAGGCCACGGATGATGACGATAGTGAGGACGGACCAAAAAATGGCGGCGGCGCGTTAGATACCGAATTATTGCAGATGTTGAAAGACCTGCGTAAAAAGCTGGCCAAACAAAAAGGATTGCCGCCATTTGTCATATTCCAGGATCCTTCTTTAGAAGAAATGTGTACGCATTACCCTATTACTACCGATGAGTTGAAACAAATTTCGGGCGTAGGGGCAGGGAAGGCGCTAAAATTTGGCAAGCCATTTACCGACCTGATCCAAAAATACGTAGAGGACAATGATATCGACCGCCCGATAGATATGGTGATAAAAAGCGCTGCTAATAAATCGGCGCTTAAGGTGTTTATCATTCAGAATATCGACCGTCATTTAAACCTTGATGATATTGCCGCTTCAAAAGGGCTTACCTATGATGAGATACTGAAAGAAGTGGAAACCATAGTAAACTCGGGCACCAAGCTTAACCTCAATTATTATATAGATGAGGTTATTGACGAAGACAAACAGGAAGAAATTTATGATTATTTCCGCACCGCCGAAGTTGACTCTATCGACGATGCCCTTGCCGAACTTGGCAATGATGAATATACCATGGAAGAGATACAACTTATGAGGATAAAGTTTTTATCGGAGATGGGGAACTGATTTTAAGTCTTGAGTCGAAAGTTATAATGAAAGCCTTTGGATTAAATTCTGAAGGCTTTTTTTGTGCTGTTAATCTGGAACAAATTCTAATATATCACCCGGCTGGCAATATAGGACCAGGCAAATTGCTTCGAGCGTTTCAAAGCGGATAGCCTTGGCTTTACCGGTTTTTAATATCGACAGGTTAGCCATGGTAATGCCAACCCTCTCGCTTAGCTCGGTTAATGACATTTTACGCCGGGCCATCATTACATCAAGATTCACTATTATTGCCATTGCTAAACGGTTAAGTCTTGTTCATCTTTTAGTTTTTTGCCTTGTTGGAAGGCCTTGAAAAGAAACCATACAACAATACCGATAACCATAATGCTTCGCGAGTCAAACCAAATTGTATTGTTCAGCACAACATCTTCGTTGAAATAGCTGTTAAACAGCCACCTCAATAAAAAATTTAAAACGAAGATCACCAAAGGATAAAATAATAGTGTGAGCGCTAAAAGTTTAAGCCTCCTTACATTATCAGATGTAAAAGCAAGACCCTTTGATACATCAAGGATAAAATGCAAACAACTTCCAAACAGCCACAGGGAATACCCCATGCCGAAAATGACAAAAATAGCGAGGATGATTCTGGCAATTTGTGAAGTTGATTCGGCCATAGGTATCATTATGGAGTCATCCCGCTCATTGTACCAGTATTTAACTGGCTCATCAACCCAACGCGCTATAAAGTGATTTGGTTTCTCCTTCAGTGGAAATTCAACTTCTTTGCGAACGAAAGGTTGCCCTGAATGTACATAGTATTGGATAGAATCCGGGTATGCAAAATCGAGCTTAGCCACCTTGATTTTCCATGATAACAGTTTGATAAAATACCGATCATATCTTTTGCCATCCGCCCAAGCCGGTGACTGAAGTGTTTTTAAACTGCACGTATCACAGTACTTAATTGTTGATACGCTTAAAAGGTGTCCTATCGTCGCATTCCATCCGATCTCAACCCTGCCATTTTGAAATGAACGAATACGTTTAATGCTATCTTGCTTTTCGGCGTATTGCCAGTGGCTTATGCTATCCGATATTTCCGGGTAAATTGGCTTTAAATTATTTTCTGTAGTATCGACTATTCCAATAGTTACCCTGTCTGTTGGCTCAAATATCCAAACGGCATTAATAACTAAAAATCCGGTATAACCGAGAATAATCAAATTGATCAAAAGATTTAAGTTGAATTTTATTTTCATGGTCGCAATATGACTAAGTAAAAATAATCATATTGTTTTGTAATAACAAATTATTGTTTTACGATAAATTACGGAAAATAAACCCGATGATTTATAACTACTTAAACTCCAAATAATCAAAATTCATATTCCCATTAGCCACCACATGCAGCGTAAGGATGTGTACGCCTTTTTTGAGCTTAACTGTAGTTAAAGAATCCGCTTTATTCCAATGGTGCCATTGGCGCCATGTAACGGTATCCCGGTCATCATGGGTTGAAGTTATTTTTAATGGGCCGGTAATATCCTTACCGTCAATATCAAGTGAAATAGCGCCATTGCCATTGGCGGTGTACATTAAACCAATATTATAATTTCGGGTTTCGTTAACCCTTACAGTATAATTTATCCACTCACCAGGCTTTGTCCAGCCGACATACAACTGGCCCATGTCCCTGGGCACTTTATTATATGGATTATTGTCGATATCATGTGCTTTGGTGTACGAAATATCAACCCCTTCCTTCATCCTGAATTCGTTTAAATAAGTGCCGTTTGCGGGGTTAAGCTTGCCGCTGCCGTTGTTAATGCTGTCAGAATCATGATAGGCAATACCTTCGCCGCCCTGGTTATAAAATTCACATTCAATTCTGCCTGGGATTTGCTGTGCCTTATTTTGCCATGGTTTGCCGGCATGCATGGTTTTGTAAATAGGGCTGCAAGAAAGTAATGCCAGCAGGAATAATGCAATTATTATTTTCATCTTTTAAAAATACACATTTAGGTGAAAGGTTAAAGGTAAACGGTGAAAGGCCGGTTATTAATTCACGCGGAAGATCAACTAAATTCACAATCAAAAATATTATATTAGCGGGGCGTAACATTCCCGGTCAATTAGCCCGGCATGCGCTGTCGCAAAGCAAACTCTTATCCTTATCATGAAACAAATTTTACTTTTCGCACTGTTATTTCCAACAAGCATCATAGTTAATGCACAAAACCCGGTAAGGCGCATCAAATTTCATTATATTAATAAAGACAGTGTGAACCTGCAATTAAATGATGAATATTATTTGATCGAGGACAGTTGTGCACAAATTATCCGTTATAGCCATTTTAATTTCGAACAGCATAAATTTTCGGGGAAATTTAAAGATGTAAGTAAAGCGGACCCTAACCTTATAGTTTCGGAAGGAAACTATAGTGAAGACGGGTTAAAAAACGGCGCATTTGTTTCGCATTATCTGAATGGGAATTTACAGGCAAAAGGCAGTTTTAAAAACAACAAATACGATGGGCGCTGGGAAATGTATTATGAAGATGGTAGGCCAGAATTAACATTTGATGCGGTTGATGGCAATTGCCAGGTAATTAACGCATGGGACGTTGACGGTAAAAAAAACGTTGATAATGGCAGTGGCGTTTATATAGCTAAATTTGGTGCAACATACTGGAAGGGTAAACTAATTAATGGTAAACCAGATGGTAAATGGAATTTTATAAAAACGGACGATGCAAGCGAAGCATCTATTGCCTCGGAACATTTTAAAAAAGGACAATTCCACGATGGCTCAATAGGGGCGTACGAATACAGTGATGTGTCGCGTATTGCCCTGGTCGATCCATCTAAATTGCCATTTGTTACGGCAGAAAGAATGTTTATTTCTCCCGTACCGTGTAATGGCGTAAAACGTAAGCATATAGTTGGCGCGCAATATAAAGATGGGCTTAGGTTTTTTACCCAGTATATTAGTGATGCCGTTTCTTCATACCTCAGCGGGAAAAATTTGAGCGATTGGGACACCCAATTGGATATTGAAGGCGAGGTTTCAGAATTGGGTGAATTTATAAATTTGAAATGCGAGAATTCCACAGCCGGTGACTTATCCCATGGGCTGATTAACCGGCTCAAAACGTTGCCGCCGCTTAACCCGGCCACTGCCGATGGTAAACCCATAAAACAGAAATTTGTTATATCATTTGTGATAACTAAAGGAGTATACCGTTTTTCTTATCGTTTTCTCCCCATAAAGCTGGATCAATAAATCTTTTCGCTTTGATGTTATTAATCATACAAAACTGTACACTTTTAATTCATTTACATACAATTTTAATAATTGCGTTATATCAAAAGCTATAGTTTTAACAGCCTACTTGTTTTACATCCCTCATTTTATACCAACCTTGTATATCAGTTATTTACCGCCTGTTAAGCTATAGCTGGTATCAATTTTTTATGTGGTATTTATAAATATAGTTCTTCGTGGCACTAATGTTGTCTTTTGGCGTGTATGTTTTGTTAACTAAAAAAACATATACTAAAAAATAACGAAATGAAATCAACTTTAAAAAAAACCACACTGCTGTTAACAGGGATTTTGGTGGGTGGTAAATTATTCGCTCAAACACCTGACTCTGCCCATATTTCGACAGATTATGTAAAACCGTTTTCAGATAATAACGCCTTCCGTACCTGGTCAATAGGGGTAGACGGAGGGGTATTAACAACTAACACCGCTTTTGGATCAAACCGCAAACAGGATTTTACCTCTCCCAACGGCAATTTAGGATATGGATTTTATATAAAAGATCAAATAATCCCGGCTTTAGGGATACAGGCTGATTTTCTTGCCGGCAAACTAACCGGAGATCATTCACAAGTACTTCCGTCTACCGGCCTTGCACTTTATGAAAGCTTTAGCACCAAAATACATTATTCAGCCAGTTTAAGCGCTAATATCACGCTTGGCAATATTACCTGGCACCAAAATAAGAGCGCAATACAACCATATATTACTATCGGCGCAGGTACTATGAACTATACGCCTGTATTAACCTATGCTGACGGAACAGTTTCTAACTTCAAAACAGACAACAACGGAGCTATAAATGAGCTTTTTGTGCCGGCGGGATTCGGTTTAAAATTTGATCTTGCACCAGGTTTAAATCTTGATTTGGGTTACCAGGTAAACTTTGTTTACTCTGATAATATCGATGGTTACAATTTCGGTTCGACAAATGATAAATTTTCATACGCACACGCCGGTTTAGAGTTTGCTTTGGGTAAACGTTCAAAACCGCAATTAGCTACACATAACCCTGTATCATCCATGCGCGATGAATATTTATGGGAAAACAGGCATACAAGGGATCAATTACAAAGCGAGATAGATGCGCAAAAAGCTCAGAATGCACAATTACAAAATGAATTGAACACTACCAACGCCAACCTCGCCAAATTTACGACGGATAGTGATGGTGATGGTGTGCCCGATATTTTTGATAAATGCCCCAACACACCGGTTGGAACAAAGGTTGACGGATCAGGCTGTCCGCTGCCAGTTGCTAAACCTGCTGAAACAAAGGTTTATGTAACAGAAGAAGATAGAAGGGTTGTTAACGAGGCCGTTAAAAACCTGGAATTTGATTTCGGTAAAGCAACTATCCGCGAACATTCATTTGCGAGCTTGGACCAACTTGCCCAATTGCTTATCAACAAGAAATTCAATTTGAAATTGGCAGGATATACCGATAATGTAGGTTCTGTTAGAGCTAACCTTAAACTTTCAAGGGACCGTGCTGAAGCCATTAAAACTTACCTGGTAAGTAAAGGCGCTGATGAATCACTGATCCATGCCGAAGGCTATGGTAAATCAAATCCTATTGCTACCAACAGGACAGCAGCAGGACGCCAGCAAAACCGCAGGGTCGAGTTTTCGCTATACTAACATTAACTAATTCATAAAAACAAAAGCCGCTCAAATTTGAGCGGCTTTTGTTTTTATACAGAATATCGGTAATAAAAATCCTAATTTTCATTAAAAAATTCGACCAACGAGCCGAAATAGCTATTGTCCCAGCCATCGGCAAAGCCATCATATTCGGCATCCGGGATATTGGTATGCCTTAGTTCAACAGAGGTTGCGCCCTTATCTGCATGAAGTTTTATAGTAACGATAGATGCTTCCGGCTGCCCGTCAAAGTACCATTGCTGTACTATTTTTTTGTTCTCTTCAAACTCAAGGTTTTTACCTACAATACTACTTTCCCACATCGAAAATTCTGAACCAGGTTCTATCGACATTGTTGCTGGTTCGCCAGTCCACAATTCAATAGTAAGCGGGTTAGTTAAAGCTATATAAACCTCCTCGGGTGTTGCGGGGAGGTGGTAATATTTTTTAAAATCTTTCATACACGATTTTCAGGATTTTTTCAGATTAACAGGATAAATTATCTTCGGGACGAAGTTAATCCATCTCATCCTGAAAATCGTGTCATGATATTATTAACCCAAGGGCAGCACCGTTCTTCCGTAAACTTCATTTAATACATTGGCCATGCCTGCATAAATAGCTGATGCACCGCAAACTATCCCTTCGTAACCCGCAAAATGTCCTATACTTTCACTACCGGTTGCATGTTCGGCAGCAAGTAAAAAGAACAATATGGTTAACGTTGCAAAAACAACTTGTAAGGCGCGGTTTAGCTTTAACGTGCCAAAAAAGAGGAATAAAGTAAAAATACCCCACATGCCCAGGTAAGCACACATTGCACTGTCGGATGCCTTTGGCGCCCATCCTAATTTGGGGATAACCATCAGGCCTACCAGCGATAGCCAGAAGAAACCATAAGAGGTAAAGGCGGTTAAGCCAAAAGTATTATTCTTTTTGGCCTCGATATAACCGGCAATTACCTGGGCGAGGCCGCCATAAAAAATACCTATGGCAAGTATCATCGAATTCATCTCGAAAAAGCCTGCGTTATGGAGGTTTAATAAAACAGTGGTCATGCCGAAGGCGCAAAGGCCAAGCGGCGCAGGGTTGGCAATACCATCCTTTGCCGGAACAGGTGTTGTTGGGATCATGATTCTTAAAGGTTTTTTAAATTGGTTTTCAATGCAATTTAATGCATCCGATTGCATTTACCAATTTTTTTTACAAACTGATCGGTATCTTTAACCACTGCCTGCAAATAGTGCGGGTTAACCTCATAAATATGCAAAAATTAGTACTGCTTCGCCATGGCGAAAGTATCTGGAATAAAGAGAACCGTTTTACCGGCTGGACGGATGTTGACCTCTGCGAGGAAGGCTTCCTGCAGGCAAAAAATGCCGGGCAATTATTAAAAAAACATGGTTATAACTTTGATATTGGGTTTACCTCATTACTAAAACGATCGATAAAAACGTTGCACATTGTATTGGAAGAACTTGATCATTTATGGATACCCGTGCAAAAATCATGGCGGCTGAACGAACGTTTTTATGGCGCCTTGCAAGGGCTTAACAAAGATGAAATTGTAGCCCAATACGGCGCCGAACAGGTACAAAAATGGCGCCGCGACCCGCACGAACTCCCGCCGCCCATTACCAAAGATGATGACCGCTATCCCGGCAAAGATATCCGCTATAAAGACCTTACAGAACGCGAACTCCCTCTCACCGAAAACCTGGCCCAAACAATGGACAGGGTATTACCATTCTGGAACGAGTTTATTATACCCGCTATCCGCAAAAACCAGAAAGTAATAGTTTGCGCGCACGGCAACAGCCTGCGGGCGCTGGTACAGTACATCGATCATTTAACGGATGAAGAAGTTACCCAATTGGATATACCCACAGGCATCCCGTTAATTTATGAACTGGATGAAGGGCTGGAACGGATAAGGCATTATTATTTGGAGTGATTTTTGGTCAGTTTGCAGTTTTTAGTTGGCCGTTTGCAGTTTATCATGGTGATTGTTATATTTATCGAATATTAGATTATTTAAACCTTCATCGCAATGGAATTTAAAACCCAGGTCAGTTATAATGTCATCTCAAAGATGTTCTTCCTGGTTCTGGCGTTGGTCATGACTGTTTTTTGGATATTTCAGAAATATTATTACACCGAATTGTTTTTGTATGTCAGTATCTTGATGTGGGCCGTCGGGATAACAAGGTTAATTATTTATCGGCGGTATATTTATTTGATGTTTTATAAAAGACCTGCATTGATAACTACCGAAGATTACATTTATGACGTAGTAGCTGACATAAAATACTCCAGGCAGGATATTGAAGAAATTTATGAAAAGAATGCTTATTTGTATATAACGCTGAACGCCCCTATGGCTTATTTAAATAAGATCGGTGATCCTGTTAAAAGGCTAATTGCTAATATTGATTACGAACCAGACAGTAAAGAAACGTCTTATAAAATCAATCTTGACCTTATCGATATAGATCAAGATACCCTTTGGGAAATACTTGATGATTATGATATAAAAACAATAGCAACAGAAAACTTAAATGTAAAAGATTCAATAACTTATGGCTTAAAGTGGGGCAGAAACTTTTGGTCATGGCTTTTCGGTATGTTAGTTGGCTTGATTGCAATTATTTTCAATCTATTTGGACATTATAAAGATTACGTTATTGGATCCATATACTTATTTCTGATAATCATAATTGTTTTGCCAAGGTTGAACAAACTTTGCTATTTCTGGATTAAAAAGAAACCTACCTTATCCGTCAACGAGTCCTTTATATTTGACCAATACGACGATGTGAAATATTATTGGAAAGATATAGCCGAAATAATAGCTTCTGAGGATCTTTTGCAGATAAAGTTATATGAGCCGGAAAAATATATCGACAAAGTTAAAAACCCATTCCGCAGGTTTATCAAGCAAATTTGGTATAAGCATTTCAATAAAAATCCCTCATACAGCATCAACCTGGATATGGTTGACATTAAGGAAGAAGAACGCAAAAAATTCATTGATACACTCAATGCTTTAAGTTTAGCTGCCGAAGCTTAACGTTTCACGCCATCGCCTTATTCAACGCAATAATCGACTGGTCAAAATCCTCCCTTGCTACCAAAAACTGGATATTAACTTTGCGCAGGGCAAAGCCGGCGCTTTTAATATCGATACCATTTTCGGCAAAAGCGGCGGCAGATCTTGCCAATAAGCCCGGCTGGTCCATATTGGTGCCTAAAAGGCAAACCACCGCCATTTTTTGGACAGTTACGTGTTCAAAATCATCTTCAAGATCGGCGATAAGTTTTTTATTAAAATCCTTTTCCCAAATTACTATCGATATACTATTAGCGCTGGTTGCCTTAAATGTGTAACTGATATTATACTTAAAAAACAGCTGCATAATGTGCAGGTCACTCCCCACATTGCCAACCATCGATGGGTCGTAAACATCAATCATCACTACTTTGTCGGTACCCGTGATCACTTCAACCCGCTTGGTTTCACAAATGTATTCCCTGGTGATCAACGTCCCGGGGTGTTCAGGTTCGAAAGTATTTTTTATACGCAGGTTGATGTTGTTGATCTCCAAAGGCTTGGATGCTTTTGGATGAATGGCTTCCATACCCACATCTGCAAGTTGATCGGCCACATCGTAATTGGTATAACCAACCGGGTGACAATTATGCATGCCCACTAACACAGGATCGGCGGTACATAAATGATATTCTTTGTGGATAATTGCTTCGTGTGGTTTTACTTCAACTGCTATCTTACTAAAAGTAACTTCGGAATATCCGCGGTCAAACTCGCGCATAATACCTTCCGTTCCTTTTGCATAACCCGTTACAATGCAGATGGTGTTTTCAAAATCTATGTGCTGCAGGTCTTTTTTTATCCGCTGGTCAATGGTGTACGACCGATGATCGTTAAAGCCGCCAAGGTCAACCAGGGTGGCGTTAATCCCCATATTTTGCAGGATATTGGTAAAGTTATAAGCAGAATGGCTTTCACCTATCGAGGCCAGTATTTCACGCGCGGCCTGCAATATGCCATCCTTGCTCACATAGCCTGATGCCAGTACGTTGGCAAGATTTTCCAGATAAGTTTGGGCTTGCTTTATATGGTTTTCAATATAGCGGTCAGCCTCGGCAATGTTAAGGCCGAGTTTTTCATAACTCTTATTAATTTGTTTCAGCTTTATAGTAACGCTGTTTAATGGCTTATGAAAATCCTTATAATTTGCCAGGCGGTGGTAAACACCGGGCTCGCCGGTCTTCTTATTTTCAAGCAGGAGGTTGGTCACCCCCGAAAAGGCTGATACTACAAAGATGCGGTTATACAATTGTTTACCGCTTCGCTCAAAAAGGATGATGTTTTTTATAACATCGCTTAACGCGGTCATAGATGTACCGCCTATTTTTTCAACTGTTAACATTGTTTTTTAGTGATTGGAGATTAGAGAGTGGAGGTTAGGGATGAATATAAAAGGAGAAAAAGTCCCATTCCGCAATCAGCATTCCGACTTCCGCATTTTAATTGTTTCCTCTAACCATTATGATATAGATCGCCTGCTTTCTCGGCCGATAGCTTGATGCCTTTTATCATGGCGGAGCTAAAACCATTATGTTCCATTTCATTCAGCCCGGCTATGGTACAACCGCTTGGCGATGTTACCTTATCTATTTCCTGTTCAGGGTGGGATGACAGCTGTAGTAAAAGGTCAGCAGCGCCTTTGGCGGTTTGTGCAGCCATTTTTAAAGCATCATGGGCATGAAAACCGATTTCGGTACCGCCTTGGGATGCTGCACGGATAGACCGTAAAAAGAAAGCTATACCGCAGGCGCATAGCGCTGTGGCCGAGGTCATTAATTCTTCATTGATTTGTATCGTCATGCCAACTGTTTCAAAAAGCGACCTTACGAAATTGATGTTTTTAGTGGTCCCGTTATCGGTTGCAATACAGGTCATCGATTGGCCGATGGCAATAGCTGTATTGGGCATAGCACGTACGATTTGCACATTTAAATCCAGCTGTTTACGGATATCGGCACAACTTACACCTGAAACCACCGAGATGAGCAACTGTTTTTCGGGCTTTATGGATGGCCGTATCTCATCTAATAACTTATTTAACTGCTGGGGTAATACTGCCAGTACAACAAAATCGGCCTTCCGTACGGCTTTAAGGTTATTATCAGTTGTATAATACCCAGCTTCAGCCAATGGGGCCAATGCGCCTACATTTCTTCGTGTGAGCGAAATTTGCTGCGGCTTGCAAATGCCTGATTTTACCAGACCTTTTGCCAGCGATAAGCC
>Ga0206884_1062_pt1 | contig 28654 bp, 27 predicted proteins | sample Alteio_BWOrgCont_FD_152914 | JGI IMG/M metagenome (GOLD analysis project Ga0206884, IMG submission 152914) | Enriched cells from forest soil in Barre Woods Harvard Forest LTER site, Petersham, Massachusetts, United States -... | ecosystem: Environmental > Terrestrial > Soil > Temperate forest > O...
AGTTTCGGCAAAGTTAAGCAAGAAACTATCAAAAAAATACAGGTTCTATAAAGAACTAGCTTTTAACGTGAGTCTAGGGTTAGAATACATTTTTTGACCCTTATTTTGGTTTGGGCCCCCTAAATTTAGGAATATCCTGTATAACATTCTGGGGAAGTGATGAATCTAAGTCTCTATCAATAACTCGCTCTTGCTGGTACGAATGGCTACATGCCAGCCGGATAATTCTAAATTGTTCAGTAGTTGATTATTGAAACCGTTTCGCGACAATAATACGCAACGAATATTATATGTCGCGAATTGGTTTACCCGAGTTGCCTTGTTGACGATTACGTTATTATAAATGTCGAAGTATTTCTGGCCCGAACTATTTCGCCAAGAAGGCATCCTGCCATCTATATAAACTGGCTGAGACGGCAGTTGCCAGATAAGATAACCCCCGTAGTTGTAGTCATTAAAAATATGCCCGTCACATGGATGGGCTTGCAAGTAGGCCACAGCCTTAACTGGATAAAACGCATAGGGTTGGGGCCAGGGTATTAAGCTGGTAACAAAAACGTAGGCCAACCATCCTGTTATTCCCAAGGCAAATAATCTGACTGCGATTTTACGCAAGAATTCGTTTTTTTTCGGCAATTGATCTTTAATTTCTTCATAAAAAATATCTAAATCGTTGATCGTAGCTATCACAAATAGTGGGATATTTCTTGTTGCCGACATGGCTGCTGCAAAAAATATTGGTCCGATGTCTAGCCAATTAGAAAGCTTCTTCCTGCGAAGCAGCCAGAAAGTCGCCCCCCACAAGAACACAAAGGCAGCCACCGCCATCGGCACATAAAATATAGCCCATTCAGCTATCTGATAGTGCAAAGACCCATCAAATGTCGTACGAGCAATTTCCACATATAAGCGAGGTCCGTAGGGATTAACAAAAGTTGCTAAGGTACTTAAGGCTAAAATCATTGCCAGATTCTTTTGTCGTTTTTTAGCCGCATAATATGCCAGAACAGCTAACCCAACAATAAATCCAGCGTGCAGGTTTGCCCAGACCATAAAAAGCAGAGGGATCAGCCAAATGGTGCGGGTGTAACGATACGACACAAACTTTAGAAGCAGTGCTAATAATAAAACCGTCCAAGTAATAGGCCTGATCCCGGCATAAGGCAGCATGGCCGCAACGGCCAGTAGCAGCACTAATATTCGAGCTCTGGATCCAACTATAAAAAGCGCGAGACTCCATAGTCCCGCAAATACAACAGCTAAAAGCCCGTATCCGCCCCAGCCATAGAGCCACGAAACGATAACATCATTGCCCCATTCATGGTCGATCCAATGAAAAGCGCGAGCAGTATAAGTAAAGATGTCATGGCTTGGGATGCCGTGAGCAGTAATATATCGACCGGCTTGGAGATGCCAACCAAAATCCGGGTCTATACTGGTCAATGCCAGAATAAAGAAAATAACAAAAACCAGGGAAAACTTCAGCGTAAGTTCAATTTTGAATCGTTGCGAAGAGGCGATAATCCTGAAGGCCTATCAGCCGCCAGAGCCGCCGGTACCACTAACGCTGGTAGCTTGGTTGATGACAAAGTGAACTATCAGTTGAGCTAAGACAACCACAACTAAACCGACAAGGGCATAAATGATCGTGGTTTTGGCGGCTCCAACTCGACTACTATCACCGCCAGAAGTGATGTATCGTAAACCACCAACAATGATCATCACTACGGCAATCACGCCAACGATGGCCGAGAAAATATTCACGATGTTATCTAGCAACCCCTGGAAACTGGTACTTGACGTAGTAGGACAGTTCTCACCGCTACCAGATATGTCAAAATTAGTACCACTACAGACACCGCTTGTGATATTGACAGCGGCGGCAGCGGTCGCAGGCAGAGCCAACACCGGAGCCCCGGCTAAGCAGAACATACTCAGTGCTATTGCGATATTCTTAAATTTCCTAGTCATCTATTGCCTTTCGTTATATATACCTAACTAAAGTTTATAGCATAGGTATGAATTAGTCATCAAGCATTATAAACCAGTCGACTCATTTGGATAAGCGAAATGTTCTTATCATCCTGAAGTGGATGCTTGGTTGATTACGAAGTGCACTAAAGCCTGAGCTAAGACAACGATAATTAAACCGATAATAGCGTACATCAGGGAAGTCCTAGCTTTGGTGATATTTTGGGTATTACCATTGGCTGTCATGAATTGTAAACCGGCTACGATAATCATAATCACCGCTATAAATCCTATGATTGCCGAGAAAACGTTAATCATAGTGCCAAGGGTGTTACTGACCTGTGTGCCATTGTCGCCACATCCACCTCCAGATACTAACCCTACTCCCGTACAGGCTTCGTTTGCAGGACCGCTAATAGCAAAAGCGTGAGATGGTGACAAAGCTAATGCGCTGACGCTGACAGCATTCAACATACTAAATACGGCTATAATGGCCAAGCTACTGCTAAATAATTTTGATATTAATTTCATGGTGTATCCTATGATTAAATCATACCTTACCTAAAACGAACCCGATAATACTCTCCGCTAAAACAATTATCACTAAACCGACCAGAGCGCCCACTAAAGTATCCCTAGCTTTTTGGACTTTAGCGGGATCTCCTCCTGAAGTTATATAACTCATGCCGGATAATAGAATGACGATCACGGCAGCCACGCCAGCTATAAGAGCAATAATCATAGATACCTTTTGTAGTAGACCATTACCGTTTGGGCCGGTCAATGGGTTATTAGTTGAGCTCCCGTCCTGACAAACCGTACTATTAGCGCCGCCATTGCCATTGCTGCAGACACTATTAAATACACCGCCGGCAGCAAGTGCCGAGGTTGGAGTAAGGCATACGACTAGCGTCATGATTACTAAAATATATTTTGCTAATTTACTCATCAAAGCTTTCCTAACACCAATGATACGATCGACTCCGCTACAACCGCTATCAGTAGCCCTATAATCGCGTATATAATAGTCCCTTTGGCTAAGGCCGTATTTTGCGGATCACCGCTAGACAGTACATATCGGAACCCCCCGATAATAAGAAATAGTAGAGATAAGGCCCCGATCACACCGAATAAATCTGCCAAAATAACCTGAATAAGGTTACCATTATCTACCCCGGGCGGATTAGGCAGGGAACCTAGGTCCAGATTGCCGCTTCCGATCGCAGCAGGCGTGCCAGCCCCCGTGGCATAGTGATTGCCAATATATGACACGGTTGGAATAGCTATTACAGCGATCGCCAAGCCTATCAGTGCATAGATGAGCGTTGAGAGAGCTTTGGATGTGCCGTCCGGCGATCCTTGGCTAGTAATGTACTTAATGCCCGAGTAAATAACAAAAGCGACGGCTGCAATCCCGGCAATTATCAATAAATCATCGATGATCGCTAGAATAATAAGCAGTAAATCGCTTTGGCTACCAAGGAGCGTGAACTGATGGGTAGCGTCAAACTGGCAAGAACTATTTAGAGGGATGTAGTAATACCAAGGTTTTAGGCCAAAAAAATAAATATTATGACAGCTACCGGCTGCGAACAAATTAAATAAACTAGCCCCCATTGTTAAAGAGCCCTCCTGGTATTAGGAACTGCAAGAAAGCATATAAAAATGCGAATGCAAATAAACCCAGAAGTGCATTCGTTATGTGATTTCTGCCTGAAGCTGCCCGTTGAGGATCGCCGGCAGAGGTAATAAATTCTATAGCACCAATTACTATGGCGACTACTGCAACAAGGCCCACTGCAGCAGACAATAATTGAATAGTCGGATTAATATATTTATCCAAGAAGCAGGTCGTAGAGTTCGCGCTTCTATTTGTTCCGGGGCAACAAGTCTGGTTGTCCATTTGTATGATCTGCCCGCTCGGACAAACAACTGTATTCGCATCTGCGAGATAAACTTTTGGCAAAGCTAAGACAGAAGAATCAGCTGATCCAAAAACACTAAAACCAAGGCTCAGCACCGCTAAACTAACCAGTATAAATTGTTTATGTTTAAACATGCGTTTCATGATAATTGTGTTTTACGTGCCTAGTCTAGACTATACCGTTATATCACCGCTTGATCAATAGCGTGATATGGCTGACTTGATCGTATGAGATGAATACCGCGAAGACTTGTTTTTAAGCCTTCACCTTATTTTAACTCATCGTGTTACTCGGATATAAAACCGTTCCAATTTAACAATAATGTTTTGTTCACTAAGACTATTGTGATAAACATAGTCTATAAGAAGTGGGGCATGGCAATTTCTACTGCCTTTGTCTAGTTTTTTTGTCTCTTTTTAGTTATAGTGTGGTTCATCTAAGCAATAGTAGTATGAATATAAAAACTTTATATAAATATGGGATAACGCCCCTTATTCTGGTTTCTTTTTTATCAGCGGTTGTTTTCCCTATACTTAATTTCGCCCAATCGGAAGCAGCCTCACTTGCAACTTGGTGCCAAGGGGCTAACACGTGCCTTTCGTACAACGGCTCCAATTATATATATACACCCAACTGGGTTTACCATGGAGGGCTAAATAACCTCCAGTATTTTGCTAACCCGCAACTTAGTGCCAGCGAGATTTTCGTATTGCAAAGCGACTTAGACAATCCGGGCAGATGTCCAAATGTGCTCTACTTGGCTAAAGACACGGCTACAACTGTCACCTACGACAAAACGGCTGGGGGGATTAGTGATGCAGGGTGTAATGTAACTAGTTCAACTAGTAACATACAGCTGTCGAGCGTACAACCTGGCGGGTCACCTGCCCCAAATGGTTCGCCTGCTTATACAGCATCTTGGTCAAGCCCCACTCAGTTGGCCTTAGTAACCGGTACCACTTCTTCAGACTACACGCTGTTTGACGAAACTACCCTGAGTGGCGCCAATAACGATACCATGCAGCTAGCAATCGGGCAGCAAAATGGGCCGGGAACATCTTCAGCATGTTCAAGCGCAGCAACTATTCTGGTGCCTGGATATCAAGATCCCACAAACGTTTCTGCTACTCTTTATAACTATTCTCCATCAGGAAGTAGCACTTGCCCCGGGCCGCAAAACATCACTCTAACCGATACTTGGTTTGGTGCTGCAGGAACAGCTTGTACCCCTCAGAGCGGAGGGATAGGAGTTTGGACAGAATTCTCTAACTGTGAAGTGGTAGGTTCCGCGTGCACCCCCACGGGCGGGGGGCCAGCTGGCACTATTTTATCGAGCGGTCTGTGCTCTACTGATCCTGGTTCGGTCAGTACCGACACTACAGGAAGTACTTGTCCTATCACTGACGCGGGCGCTCTAACGTGGATTTTTTGCCCAATCTACACAGTGGGAGTTTCTGCAGTTAAGGCACTTAGCGCTGTGCTGGAAAGCTTTCTCTACGTACCCAATGTATTTTTAACTAGTTTTCAGGGAGCGACTAATAGCTTTCGCGATTTTGGAGAAGCACTTTTGGTCATAGCTGGATCAGTCATGGTAGTATCTCAAGCTGCTGGTTTAGAAATATTTGCCGCCTATACAGTACGTAAGGCCTTGCCGAGAATTATTATTGCCGCTATCGGGATAGCTTTATCTGGCCCAGTTTTGGCGTTTATTGTAACCTTTTTCAATGACCTGGGAACATGGACTCAAGCTCTGATACTGAATGCCGTCGTTCCAAAAAGCTTAGGCAACAATGTCTCTGGAGTTTTTACCTCTGTATTAGGAGCTGGAGGTGCCATTCTAGTTTCAGTTGCAGCTATAGCTGCAAGTGCGCTGGTTGTTTTAAGCATGATTGGCACCTTATTACTGGCTCTATTTGTGGGATTTTTAGTTTTGACCATCCGACAGCTAGTAATCGTAGTCTGCCTAATTACTGCTCCGTTAGCCATAGCCTCTTACGTTTTGCCGGGAACAGATAGAATATGGCAGTTTTGGAGAAAAGCATTTCTTTCAACAATGATAATGTTCCCGATCATAATGTCTACTTTGGGTGCTGGTTTGGCGCTATCATACTTAGCTGGTCAATTGGCTAAATCTTCTGGGACTGCTTGGGCATTGATGTCCATACTAGCCTTAGTCGCTCCCTTATTTTTATTACCATTTTCATTTGCCTTAGCAGGAGGAATTATGGCTAGCGTACATGGACTAGTTAATGGTGCCCATCAAGGTGCCTTTACGAGGCTAAGTAAATTCCGCCAAGAAAAGGTCGCGGAAAGGGTGCAAGATGCCAAAGCTGGTAAATTTTGGCAACAGGATAAATTTGGTAGCGGCGCGCTCGGAAAAGCAGCAAATCGGCTTGCTGGTGCTGGGAATAAACGTGTTCTAAGGGCTAGCGTATTTGCTTCTGAACCATTTAGCAAGACTAAGAGGAGTGCGATACGCTCTTCGCAGGGATTCGTGCAGGCGCAGGAAGTTGCAGAGAAAAACGAAGCCTTTAATTCGTTCGCCGGTAATGACTCGGTTATCTGGGCAGCTAGTGGAGGGCATGATTTTAAGGGGGACACGTCTGAGGCGGGCATCAGAAAAGCGTTGATTGATGAAGGTTTTAGCGCGGGAGATGCACAAACTTTTGCCGGTCAAGTCATGATTGCAAGGAATCAAATGGGTGAAAGTGCCTTTAGAATCGCCCTCTCGACTGCGCAAGGTAGTACCGGAACAGGTTTTAAAGATAATGAAGAGATGCTCAAATCAATTGCATGGGCTGCACAAGGTGATGGTGCATTGGCCGGCCGTATGCTACTCGCTCCAAGTGGCTTGAGAGCTAGAGCCGTTCAGTCTGGCAGATTAGACCTTGGAGGGGCTGGCGCTAACGCTTATCTGGAGCAGCTTAAAGTGGTTATGGCAGGCGGTAAAGCTGATGTTGACTCGCTCAATCTCGCTGCATTCAATGACCAAGACGCCGTTAGTCTAGCGCGCCAACGTGAAAACGGTCTTAAAAATATTACTGGTTCAGTCGTAGAACGGGTGCACGAATTGGAAACAATTATTGCTAACCAAAATCAAGGTCCGATGACAGTAGAACGTAGCCAAGAGTTGGATAAGCAAAAGTTAGAATTTGGTCGTCTAACTGCCGGCCTTGAAAAATTAGGCCTCAGCGCCAGAGAGTATGCAGCTCCAGGTCGCACAACTGTGGCTCAAGCTGGGCTTGATCAAGCAGCGGGAGCCCTCGGCGCGGCAAGGAGAGCAACCCCCGAAACAAGTAGCAATATAGTCTCAGGGACAATAGATCGCAAAGGCGTACAGGGTGGGTATGAGGAACAGCGCACGCGTTACGCTGATCCAACGTTTGACCCCCATGGGCCGAACGACCCACATATTCCACCTCCTCCTCCGGAATAGTAAAATAGGGTCGAAGATTATCTGGAGCACTTATGTTATGCAGAGAATATATTTGCTTAAATAGTTAATATATGCTAACGTTTATAATTATGGATCAGGGATTAGCTCCACAAGAATTCACAGTTCCTGAAAGTGAAATAGACGACACGTTCCCGCTGCCACCGAGCCGGGCAGAGTCGGATCACAATTTTAGATTAGTAAGGGGAGTGAAAATGTTAGGCCGGATGGCTACTAGCCGTTCGTTTAGGCGAATGCGTTTTCACGGATACGATAGCGTGGACGAGGTATTTGAAAGTCCTGAAATACAAAAAATATCTCCTGATGATGCCCAGACAATGCGCCGGCAGCTCGCTCAAGCTATTGCTAACCGTAAGGGCTATAACCCTGGGATAGTTGACGAAGATGAGGCTATAAGGCCGCGTATGTCAGCGGATAAATTATCAATTACTGCAACCGCAAGTCTACTAAAAGAACTCCAAGTGATTTTTAGCTACAATAAGCACGACAAAAAAATTGCGCCAGACTTATATAGGGAAACTGCCAGTAGAGCCATCAGAAAAATATTGAACACTCCGAACATTCGACACACTCATCAGAGTGATATAAGCGGTGAAGCTGTTGAAAAGAGGGGCTGGGACGAGGAACTTGATCCGCTTAATATAAAGGCCCTACGCAAAGAGATTGTTAATTTAGCGATCGAGGAGGGAGGAAATAAGCAGACGGAAATGTCCGTCTTAAGAGGGGCTGGGATATTCCATATTCACGCCCCACTGATAGCTGCTTACCTCGGCATAAGTACCCCAGAATGGGTTGGGCGGCTAAATGGTGAAAATAATGCCGTGCCGGACTCTGTGATAGATAAGCTTGATTTTCTCCTAAGACTTGATGTCGAAACCGCTGACCGTAAAGATGTAACATTCGGGGGGGTCCTGGGGGAGTCTGCGCTAGATTTGCTTAAACCTAATCAAACAGCCGCTGTCGATCAGACCCATAGCGGCACATTTGTGGCTACTCGGCTAAACCAATACAAGCAAGATCTGAAAAACGGACTCTATAAATCTGATCTGGTGGATAGCCCAGAAAGCGTTCAAAGATATCGTAGACAGCCTCGTGCCACCGGATCTGCTCAAATAGAGCGATCATCAGATGCTGAAATTAGTTTGAAAAACAAACCTGAAACTCGGGTAAGTTCTGCGACTAGAGCAATAGTTAAATCACTCGGCAGGCTGACTATCCGATATTCAGGAATTCCATCTTTAATTGATGTCGTTCACCGCCAATTACATCCAGGAATTGCTGAACCAACCACATACATCGACTTACCGGAACATCGTACAAAATCAAAAGATTCTCGAAAAAACCGAAAGTAAAACCAAATCCTTGGCTAGGCACTGAACTGTTCATTCGGTGATTAAGATTTTGCCTTTGCCGAGATTATTCTTCCTTTCATCTTGAGAACTAGCTAGATTTGGTTGTTTGTAAGCTTAATCGCTTCAAGTAGTGTTTGGTATACTTGTATCAAATGGCAACATACAAAGTAATCCAAGATATTGAAGCTGAAGATAAACTAGTTGGGCCATTAAGTTTGCGTCAATTCATTTACGCCGCTGTTGCAGCTCTTTGTGCTTATTTATCTTTTATTTGCCTAACCAAGGGGGCCGCTTTTTTATTAGTTATCTTTGTCCCCATAATGCTTTTCACTGGATTTTTTGCTGCACCTTTGGGACGAGATCAACCTACAGAGGTTTGGGCATTGGCCAAAATCCGCTTTTTTATTAAACCTAGACGTCGGATATGGGATCAAAGCGGGGTTAAGGATTTAGTAAATATTACTGTTCCAAAAAAAATCGATAAAGCCTACTCTAACGGCTTAAGTCAGTCTGAAGTGCATAGTCGACTCCGGGCTCTGGCTAGCACTATCGACAGTCGCGGATGGGTAATTAAAAATGTCAATGCCAACCTATACGACCCGGCGCGCTCACAAATCATGCCGGATTCCGACAGATTAGTTAATCTCGGGAACTTGCCTCAGGAGGTATCCCAGATCGAAATTATGCCTAGTGATGATATATTAGACGAAACCAATAACCCAGTGGCCCAAAATTTAGACAGAATGGTACAGGCTTCTTATAGTGCCCATCACCAACAACTTATTGACCAGATTGATCATCAAGATAATACTCCAAGCCCACAGTTAAATTCTCAGCTCCCGCCTCCGGCAGATTATTGGTTTTTGAATCAGCCGCTCAATATGCCAAATACGACCTCTAATAATCACTCGACCGCCCAAACTTCGGTGATTATTCCCGGCGACGACGATATGACCACAGACTCTGCCTCAAAGCCTACAGTTGACGAAAAAAAGCTAGTCGAAAAATTAAAGGCTAACCGAGAACATTTACAAGAAATCAATTATCGGCACATGAAAGTCATCCAACCTATGGGGACGTCAACACCTCAAGTCGCTAAACCGGTTACGGTGACACCTTCACTCGATCCTGCTAAAATGTCACTAGCCGCTCGTGATGATCTCAATATCTCTACAATCGGCCGAATCGCTAACAGGCAAGACGAACAGCCCGATGAAGTAGTGATCTCGCTGCATGATCATTCGTCCTAGGTGGGCTAAAACACTAACAAATGAATCCATCAGATCCAAACCAGTCTAATCCGCCTGTGCCAACAATGGCGGCACAGCAACCAGCTAATAGCGGCTTTCTTCAAGACAACCTTCCACCTCCTCAGGCAGCCCCAAGCCAATACGCAACCCAATTTACTTTAGCGCCACCGCCCCAAGCACCGGGCGCAATAGCCCAGCCACCGCCAAATCAGCCGTACTTACCACCTACTACTGCCACAACTTCTACTCAAACACCGCCACTTCCCAGAGCTAATCTCAACAGTACTCAAAATACCCTGCTGATTTCTGAGATTCGCGACGGCATAGTCATTATGAATGACGGGTCATTTCGAGCTGTAGTTATGGTTAAATCTATCAACTTCGATCTGATGAGCCCTCAGGAGCAGGAAGCAGTAGAGTTCAGTTATCAGGGATTCTTAAATTCCTTGTATTTTCCGATTCAAGTCTTTATACGCACTCAGAGAGTTGACCTGGAACCCTATATCGCTCGTCTAGACAGAATTCGTACCGAACACGACAATATGCTGCTGGCCATGCTAATGGAAGACTACATTAATTATATCGACGCTCTTTCACAGCAAACTAATATTATGGATAAGCGATTTTATATTGTCATACCATTTTTCCCTATCACGGACGTCCAAAAGGCCTTGACCCAAAGTAAAAACTTTCTAAGCGGGCTGAAAACTATATTTATCCCCAAAGAGCAGCGGGTTACCATTAATGAACCAGAGCTAAACAAAGCTAAGGATGAACTTCGTAATCGGGTACAGTCAGTCCTGTCCGGACTGCGTCAATGTAACGTACAAGGTTTGCCCTTAGATACCCAGGAGCTTATTGAGCTATATTACGATACCTATAATCCAGATACAGCCACTCGGCAGCAACTAAGAAATTTCGATGACTTGTCGGCCGATATCATAACTAAGGGCCAAGGAATGGCATCCCAGTCGCATCTCCAAGGGGAACTAAAGTAATGGCCAGGAGAGCTTCAATTGACCCGGTCGTGGTAGCCCAAACTCAAAGAGCGAACGAAGAGCGGGAAGTCCAGTCGGCTTTTCAAAAAGGCATAACTGCCCTTCGAGATTTTATAGCTCCAAGCTCTATAGAACTGTATAGTAATTACTTCCAGCTTGGGACGCGCTTCGCTCGCACTTTTTATATTTACGGATACCCTAGGCAAGTTTTCACCGGATGGCTGTCGAATATGGTAAACCTGGATGAGGTTATAGATATGAGCATGTATATATACCCGGTTGAAAGCCAGGTAGTGTTAGAAAATTTGCGCAAAAAAGTCACTCAGCTAGAGGCCGGTGTGCAGATCGATAACGAAAAAGGCCGCATCCGTGACCCCTCAAAACAAGTCGCCATATTAGATGCCGAGGAAATGAGAGACAAACTGCAAGTTGGCGAAGAACGCTTCTTCCGTTTTGGCCTGTATTTCACTATTTACGCCTCATCCTTAGACGAATTGGAATTCGTCTCACACAAAGTCGAGTCTCTTCTTGGACAACAATTAATCTATTCTAAGCCGGCGACTTCGCAGCAAGAGCAAGGGCTAAACAGTACGGTGCCCCAATTTACCGACCAGCTTCAAATTAGACGTAATTTTGCAACCGGCGCTCTTTCAACAAGTTTCCCGTTTACTAGCGCTGATTTGACCCAGGATAACGGCATTTTGTACGGAATTAATATGCATAATTCTGGCCTGGTAATATTCGACCGCTTTAGCTTGGAAAATGGAAATTCGGTGGTTTTTGCTAAATCTGGTGCAGGTAAATCATTCTCGGTCAAGCTCGAAGCACTACGCAGCATGATGTTTGGGACTGAAATTTTTATTATTGATCCTGAAAATGAATACCAAAAAATGTGTGATGCCGTCGGTGGCGCTTACGTCCATCTAAGTCTCAACAGCACTACTCGACTTAATCCTTTTGATTTGCCAAAGGTGGTTGACACCGAAGAGGCTGACGATGCGCTGCGTAGCAACTTAATCACACTGCACGGCCTGCTACGGCTAATGATGGGCGGCGCTCAAGCTCAAATGATGGGCGGCAACACCACTCTTATGCCCGCTCTCACGCCAGCGGAAGAGGCCGATTTAGATTCGGCATTAATTGAAACTTATGCTAGAGCTGGCATAACAAACGACCCCCTTACTCAAACCGGGACACCACCAACCATAAATGAATTGTATGACACACTTCTACATATGGGCGGGTTAGGGCCACAACTTGCTCAACGCCTGCGTAAGTATACGACCGGGACCTTCGCCGGAATTTTCTCGCAACAAAGCAATGTCTTTATTAATAACCCACTAGTAGTCTTTAATATCCGTGACCTGGAAGATGAGTTACGACCGGTAGCTATGTACATTGTATTAAATTACATTTGGAACAAAACCAAAACCGATAAACGCAGACGAATGTTGATAGTTGATGAAGCCTGGCAACTTATGAAATACGAAGACTCTGCTAATTTCTTATTTTCAATTGCTAAGCGAGCTCGTAAATACAATCTAGGAATAACCACTATCACACAGGACGTGGAAGACTTTATGGGCTCACGAATGGGTCGTGCCATAGTTGCCAATGCGTCTATGCAATTTCTGTTAAAACAATCTCCGTCGGCGGTTGATGTTTTGTCGGATGTTTTCAAACTAACGAGCGAAGAGAAAAAACGACTTAGCCAATTTCCGGTTGGACAAGGCTTATTTTTTGCCGGACAAAATCATGTACATATTCAGGTGGTTGCAAGCCCGACTGAAACGGGCCTAATAACCACTAATCCCGAACAGGCCAAACAAGCCAGTGCCGCACAAGGCGAGTTTAATCAAACACAAGCAACCATTAATCTTAACAACCGTTTATCCCCGGGAGTATAGTGGAGATAATCATAAGCAAGACAGATATGTATGGCTGAAGCTGCACACGATTTATATAACCCGGAGGACTCGGACGAAAATCCACTATCAGATTTGAAATCGCGCGAATCTGATTTACAGCGACCAAAACTTAGGGTAATACAGGGTGGCCTTAAAAATGGAGAAGCCAGTAAGTCTGGTGCTAACGTTTCGGACGACCAGGCAAAAGCTGACAATCCATTTCAACTCGCAAACAAGGAGGCTGGCGCAAGCGCGGTAGCTAATGGCTCACAAGAAGAAGTTGATGATAGGCTGGGCAAAGGTTTTACTGGCGGTAAAGGGAAAAGCAATCCCTCTGGTCTCTGGAATAAAATTCCAGGAAGTTCGAAGGCAAAAAAATGGGTTATCTTTAGTTGCGCAGCTGCAGCGGGAGCTATCACTACCGCAGTCATTGGTTTTTTGCTCTTAATACCACTTAAAGTCGTATCTATAGTAACCAATCTCGAGAACCATTTTTCATCAACAACCTCAAGCGCCTTAAGCAGTGAGTCTGATAATTTGCTTAACAATTATTATAAAAAATATATAATATCGAACCCAATTTTTGGCACCAGTGTTTGCCATACCACCGCTAGCCCTCAATGTGTTGCAGGCATTTCCGGAAACAATCCAATATCTAAATTGTATCAGTCATGGAAGCAAAACCATCTTGAAACCCAGCTTGCCGATAAATACGGAGTTGCTTTTGGTAGACAAGGCAATACCCTTTATATGAATATTGACGGCGTAATGGCAGGCGACACGAACATAAGGACTTTTTTGAAAGAGCAGAATTCTTCGATTTTCGATTTACCGGGCACAAAGGCGGTTTCCGCGATAGAAGCCAGGCAAGCGCTTGATAGCCGACTAAAGGATGCATCCTTGTGGGACAAAGCTTATTTTCGGTTTAAATTCAGCACTCTGCTGAAAGAAAAGTACGGCATTAATCTCTGTGTTATACGCTGCATCATAAATGATAATTATTCCTACCCCCTTTCAAACAAAGTGGCTGCAGCTAAAGCTCAAATTGCCTTGCGCGTCATTTCGCCGCTCAGCCAAAGTTACGGCCTGATGATGGCCTGTTTAATTCTTGGTAACTGTCAAGATTTAACAGCACCGAAACCCGCCACAGAAGAAAACCCTGAAGCTCTGACCGAGTTTCAGTCTGAGCTTCAATCTGAATTACAGTCGCTGGCCGAAACTGATCCCGCGGCTTTATCGGCCGTTTTTGCTAAAGTTTCTACTATTTCCCAGGGAGGTTTCGCCAAGTCGCTACTTAGTGATGTAGTAAAAAATGTGGCTGCTAGGTTATCTGGCCCGGCGGCCGGCGATGCCGCCGCCGAGAGTGTAATCTCAAGCCCCGCTACCCAGGCCGCCGGCGATGCCGCCGCCGACAGTGTCCCGGGACTAGGATGGGTTTTGGCAATCGCTCAAGTAATTAACACAATCCATAACGCAGCTCAGTCATATACCAAAATACGCTACGCCGTAACGGCGGCGGCGGCAGTTAAGCTTTTTATGTCCTATAGTAGCGTGTCGTCAGAAATACAAAGCGGTCATGTTGACCCTACTGAGGTCGGTTCGTTCACAAACTCACTCGGCACAAACATTAGTGGATCAAATACTGATCAGCTTGACGCTAGCCAAGCTCCTTTATATCAGTATCTAAATAATGGAACAATGAATAACAAGCTTCCGACTAATCCTGCCTATAAATGCGCAAACGGCGATCCGGTTCCCTCTGGGCAATTGGTATGCCAGGAGGAATCTCTTACTGCCAATAATGGCGTCTTAGGATCACTGGATAGCGTTGTGTCAGCCGTGCCGGGCTTAACGACAGTCGCAGGTGCAATATCCTTTATATCCGGGATTATTACCGGCAGCATAACAAGCATCCCGGGAGTTGGTTGGGTTGTGGGTGAACTTGGTTCTATTGCTGGTGGTCTTCTGAATGCTCTCTGCACTACAAATCTCGGATGCGTGTTGCTGAAAAATGAAGTTGCGTCTTGGGTGCCTACGATTATTGGACATATTGTACAAACACCATTTACCGATAACATGGATGGCGGACGCACTTATGACATGATGGCCGCCGGCGCAGATGTATCAAACAACGACAGCTGCCGAGAGCAACTCGGTTGCGCACGGCTTACTACTCAGCAGGCCGCAACTATTCAAAACCAACAGCTCACTTCAGAAAAAATGAGTTTTGATAATCAGTCTATGTTTGCAAGAGTATTTGATACAAGCAGCCCATTCTCATTGGTTTCGAAGTTAGCTGCAGTAATGCCCACCAATATACCTGTAGCTATAAATAATACTGCCTCGAGCATATTGAGTAACCCGCTAGGGACTATCGCCAGCGTTTTCTCCAACATTTTTACTTCAGATAAAGCGTTTGCAGCCATACCCGCCCAACCCGATCCATTCGGGGTGATCCAATACGGATACGAGCCAAGCCAAATTCCATCAGACCCGGAAAACTATTGGAATGCCAATTGTCAAACTCAGGACCCCGGGCAAACTAACTTAGACACCTTAACCAGTGTTATCCAGATGAACTGGGAAAATACCCAACAACAAGATCAGACAACCGGCGAGTCTGTAGCTACCACCCCCAGCCCTTGTTTACTAATACTATCGACAATCCAAAGCGATGGGGCAATGTTCGATACATCTTTAGCCCCTGCCGGTAGCCTAAACCCCGATCCTTAACTTTAATAACAAGGTCAGTAATGCAGTCTGTTTTTTACAAGAAAATTAAATCATTCAACAAACTGGTTCTTTTTGCAATTATAGTTGTGTTAGCGGTTAGCCAAACCGCTCAAGTTGTTTTGGCGGATACGACTTGTCCTAGCGGAATGTCTACCATTGATTGTCAAGCCCTAGTAAACGGCTGGACTGAGTGGATTCCCGATACCTGCTCGGGAGGAGGCGGACAACTACCGACTACCGTTCCGTCTTGGGGGTCTCAAATTTTTACAAACGCAGGTAATCAATATAACGTATCCCCGGCTTTAGTTGCGGCCATTTATTGGCGCGAGCACGGTGGCTCATGGGAGGAACCGCCCCCACCATATGGCAATGGTAAACCTTATGCCAGCTCCGGAGTTGGGCCAGCTTGGCCAGATGGAGTAGTTGGAGCTCGCGGTCCTTTTCAATTCGAATACTCTACCTGGCTCGGGTACATCAACGCAAACCCCGCCCACCAAATAGATCCTAAGGATAGCCAAGCCGTTATTCTATCAGCTGAAGATCTCCAAGACGCAGCCTTCGGAGCAGCTAAAAAACTAGCTGATCTAGGCGGGATCAATGGAAGCCCAGTCGGAAGCCTCAGTAATACTCTCCAACCCAACACTATCGTAAACGCTATCCGGGCATATAACGAAGGTGCCGCGGCAACTGATCCCGACCTATCTTACGTTCAGCCAGCGCTTCAGGCATACTACGCCCTTACTGGCAGTAGTTTTGTTAATAATTGTGGTACGGTAAGCGCCGGTAATGGTATTTGTCTGACAACTTTACATGGCGATGGACGCCAAGCCGCATCTTGGCAGCCGCTTTGTCCTTGGATACCCCAAGGGGGCTATCCAGCCGCTCAATTATATGTAAACGAGGGAGATGGTGGTCAATGCACTTGGTGGACCGCCTATAACCTTAGCTACAACCCTGGAGGTGATGGAGGTAAATGGTATGCTAATGCTGTTTTGAAGCATATGCCTACTGAACCAGCCAGTGCCGGCCCCAAGGTAGGAGAAGCTGTGTCATATTCTGCTCGACCTGGGGGTCTTGCTGGGGCAGATAAGCAATTTGGCCATGTAGCATATATTGTAGCGGTCGCCGCCAATGGTGCTTCTTATACGATTTCTGAAGCAAATTCACCCAACCTATGGCAGGTTGACTCCAGAACGGTACCTTATCCCGACCCAGATATTAATGGTTTTATAGGCGTGGACCCGGCGGCCATAAACTGGATAGCCGCCCACCCGGGAGGCAGCTAATGAAAAAATTCTTTGTAATTGGTTTAGGCGGGTGCGTTGTTATTGTTGCATTGCTATTAATTTTTAGTTTTCACGCCCAACAAAATTTTGGACACTTGTATGTTCAGACAAACGACGCCTCAGACAAGGTCTCTCTAATACCTAATCCGCCGGCAAAAGAATTTTCGATTGGTTCGGGTACAAACATTCAAACTTCCGTACAGCCCGGTCACTATACGCTACAAGCTCTAGACCAAAACCGTATCAGTCAGATGGAAGTTAACATACCGACTAAAGGTACGGTCTCTGTGCATTTATCAATTAACCCAACACAAAGCCCAAAAGAAATTGCTAACTATTCAGCTCAAGATCTATCGGTTTCTGGATCCGATGTTGAATTCCTTAACAGCGCATTGCAGCAAATTTATGACTATAATTTTTCCACCGGAGCCCAGCAGACAATCGTGGGAGATCTTTATCCAGTTACGAATCTGCTGTGGATCAATCATGGACGGGCGGTTGCAATTGACGATATCGGAAACCCTCACCTCCTGAATGGACAAAGCGACTCGGTACTACCAATAATTACTACCGTAACTAACAATCCGGCAGTCCAGGATTTTGCCGTCAACACTGGTGGTGATTTTGCTTACGCCCAAGGCGGCAATGTGTACTTATCTGTGGGTGGTAAAATCGCTAACATCGGCCAGAATAATTCGGATGAAATTCGAGTCCGCTTGGCTAACGACGGCACTGTGTTTATTAACGGCATTAATCCTACAAACCCTCACGTTACCACTATAGATGTTGGCGTGCCGACTCAGAGTACTGCTTATTTCATAACTTCGTCAGGGCAAAAGATCCCATACCCAGGGACTGAAACTATTAACGAAGCCGCTTGGTCGGCAGACTCCCAAACGATTGCCATAAGCACCAACAATAACCTAACTACCTATAATTATAAAACTAATAAATCTACCGTAGTTACGCTCCAGGGGATAAGCCCTAGTGGCAGTTTCAACTGGATTAACGCCGATCATCTTCTGTACGTTAATAAAGGCGTTGTTTGGGACTATGATCTCAGCCAAAATATCAGCCACAAACTCTCGGACGCACCTAGTTCAATTAACCACGAAATACCTTTTGCGGTTTCCGACGACGGCAGCACTTACTTCAGCACCGATCCTAGTAACGCTCTTGGTGGCAATGCGGCAATATATAAATTGGTTCCCTGATTATCCTATCTCTTATTGTTTTTTAGAAACAAGTAAAATATTGCTTTGATCACTGAAGTGCTTCAGCACGATGTCGGCATCAGTAGTCGTAATTAAGGATTGATATGGCTGTAGATGGTCGGTTAAAGCCTGTCTTCTGGCGCCGTCCAGCTCGCTAAAAACGTCATCAAGTAGCAGTATCGGCACTTTGTTTCTTTTTTCTCTTAATAGCTCTAGCTCGATCAATTTCAACCCAAGTACAAAAGTTCGTGTTTCACCCCTTGAAGCGGTTTCTTCGGCGGGATGGCCGTCAAACAATATTTCAAAATCTTCGCGGTGCGGACCAAACGAGGTGAAGCCGAGCATTCGATCCCTGCCCATTCTCACTTCCAATTGATGCAGCATGTGGCTCTCGTATTGTTCTGGTTCACCCGAGCAGCTGTAGGTTACCGTAACTCCTGTGCTAGTACGTGATAGGTCTTGGTAGAGTTGGTTGATTTTTTCATTGATAGACTTGATTATTTGAAACCGCGCTCTCACTATGATGCCGCTGAGTTCGCTCAAGCGCACATTCCAGGGAAAGAGCTGGTCGACGTCAATATGCGGGCTTTTGAGTAGCCGGTTGCGCTGCGCCAGGGCGCGGCGAAACGATCGCAGGGTTGATCCATAACCGGAAATGGTTTGTGTTAATAGCTCGTCTAAGTAATCGCGTCGTCGTTCTGGTTTACCAGATACTAGCGTTAGATTGTTGGGTTCAAACAGCACTACCGGTAAAGTATCCTCTAGTGATAAGTGTTTGACACTACGTCCAGCCAGCTCATAGATTTTTTCAAGCCTTGGTTCGCTGATCAATTTGACGCTGCGCGGGTAGTCATCGACAATGCCGTCCAGACGAGCCCATGATTGCTTAAATTCGACTAGATCGGAGTCGTGCACCCGGTATGAACTGCCTAGAGCCATAACTAGCATTGCTTCTAGCAAGTTTGTCTTGCCGCTGGCATTGGGGCCAACAATAATATTGACCGACGGGCTAAACTCAAATGAGTCGTTAGTATATGAGCGAAAGTGCTGCAACCTTATAGACTGAACCATCACCTGTCATTATACTGGCTCAGCCCGAACACAAATTTAACCTAAGACTTGAGCGGCATTACGATATGTATATAGTCGGCCGAGGCGGCGTCCTTGAGCAGCGTCGGCTCGAGCTTGCCGTTAAAGCCAAACACTACATCATCACCGCTAATGGCCTGGAGGGCATCGAGCAAATAACGCGAGTTTAGGGTAACGCTGCCGCTGCCGCTCACTTTGGCTACGGCCGTAGCAGTGTTTTCGCCTAGTTGCGAGGCAATTGAGCGGATACTTAATTGCTGCTTTGAGTCGTCAATCTCGATCGTGACACTGCCGGCACTTTCCCTGGCAAAGAGGCTAGAAACCTTGGTAACATTTAAGAAATCTGAGCGCTTGAGAGTAGCTGAAACAGTGAATTTTTGCGGTATAAGTTTGCGGTAGTCTGGGTATTTTCCTTCGAGCAGTCGGGCCACTAATTCAACGTCGCCGACTTGGAAACGAACTTGCTGTTCGTCGTGCGTGACTTGAACGTCGTCGTCATTTTCACCGAGAATTCTTAATAAATCTTGCATGGCGCTGGCCGGAATTAAGAGATTCACGTCCGCTTTACTGCGGCCAATTTCCTTTTCGGCCAGCCGGTAGCTATCAGTGGAAGCCATGAACAGTTTGCCGCCAACTGTATAAATTAAAACACCGGTTAGAACCGGACGGGATTCGTCATTGCTAGCAGCAAAAACTACCTGTTGCAGGCCTTTTTTGAGTAGCGAGCTACTGAGTGCCCACTTAGTGCCGTCAGAAATCGTTGGCATAACTGGGAAGTCGTCAGCTAGGATCCCATTAATAACCGAGTTGTATTGGTCGGTGGTGATGTGGAGTCGAGTTTCCTCGAGCTTTAACTCGATAATGCCGCTAGGGAGGCTGTTAATAAAGTCCTGCATCAGCCGAGCCGGAACGGTAATCGAGCCTTCTTCGCTAACTTTGGCGCCAATGTACTGGGTGATGGCAATATCTAGATTGGTGGCGGACAAACTGAGGCGATTATTGCTAGTTTTCATGAGGACATTAGCGAGTACTGGTAGGGGGTTTCGGGTATTGGCGACTTTAGCTACGGTACCGAGAGCTCGGTTTAGATTTTCCTGGGTTACTTGTAGTTTCATAATTAATAATCCCTTCTACTATTATTATATTTATTTAAATAATTGTTGTTGTAATAGGTCTTGTGGATTGTGTGTACAACCATTTCTGGAACGGGTACCAAAAGCTTATTTTGGTAGTGGAAGGTGACTGGTAAATGTAACTGCCTTCCTGTGCCTAAAACAGCTATTAGTGCACAGTTAAATTTATGCAAAGTTTTGTCTGTGTATGCTTGCAGGCTTTGAACACTTTTTTGGCACTGCTTGTACACACTACTTCCCCAGATAATCTGCAACCGATTATTAAGCATACAAGCGCTCCTTGATGTCGGCGATGGCGCCGCGGATGTTGCTGTCGAGTCGGGATTCCTTTTCTATCTTCTCGACCGAGTGGATAGCCGTGGTGTGGTCTTTTCGGCCAAGCTCACGGGCAATCTTAGGGAAGCTTAAATGTAGCTCGCTGCGCAGCATATACATAGCTACCTGACGGGGCACCACGATGTCTTTGTCCCGCTTAGGGCCAAGAATATCCTCCATTGGTATTTGGAAATGGCGAGCCGTTCGCTCTACGATGTTTTTGGCACTAAGGTGTTTAGGGCGAGTCTTGGCGGCGCTAAGCAAGCTGGTGGCGATACTAAGATCCGGCTCAAGTGCGCGCATCTCACAGAAAGCCAATAGTTGGTTGAGAGCGCCCTCGAGCTCGCGGACGTTGGTCGGTATGTTGGTGGCTAGGTACTCAACAACGTCGTTTGGTAGCTCAACACCGTGTCCCAAGGCTTTAGCCTGGACGATTGCGCAGCGGGTCTCAAAGTCCGGGTTTTGCATATCGATTGTCATACCCCAGGCAAAACGGCTGCGCAGCCGCTCTTCTATAGTTGGGATGTCGCGGGGCTGTTTATCGCTGCTGAGAATAATTTGTTTGTTGGCTTGGTGAAGCGTGTTGAAAGTGTGAAAGAACTCTTCTTGAATTTTTTCCTTACCGGCGATAAATTGGATATCGTCGACAATCAAAACATCTGCCGAGCGATAGAAACCGGCAAACTCGGAAGTTTTCTTAAAGCGGATGGCTTCAACGAATTCTCGAAGAAACTGCTCGGTCGATATGTATAAAATTTTGGCATCCGGGTTTTTAACTAAAATTGCGTTTCCAACCGCCTGCATAAGATGAGTTTTGCCGATGCCAACGCCTCCATATAAAAATAAAGGGTTGTATTTGTTGCCCGGAAGCGTAACCACCGATTGGCAGGCGGCAAAAGCCAGCTCGTTACCGGCGCCGACTATAAAGCTTTCAAATGTATAACGCTCATTTAGGCCCTGGCTATAGGTATGAGACGGGCTGCTGATGTAGGAGCTCTGTTTGGTTGGGCTCGAACGCTCAACATCTTCAAAGCTCATCAGCGGTTCTTCCTCACGCGCCTTGGTCGCCTCCTGGATCTTAAATATCATTGAACTGGGAGTTGCGCCATTTTTCTTGAGAGTCTCACGCAGCAAGTCGGCGTATTTTCGCTCCAACTGCTGCTTAATAAAAACATTAGGGACGCCGATGATGACCGTGTTGCCGTCATGCCGAAGCAAAGTAGTGTTTTTAAACCAGGTCACAAAGTTCCCTCGTGACACCGAAAGCTCGACCTCACCCAACACTGCTTGCCATAGGCTATCTTGTGGCATAATCACTGCACCCCGCTAAGTTTTTGGTACTCAAACTATAACTCAAATCCGATGACTTTTCCACAAGCTTCCAGAATTTATAAGAAGCAACTGTCTAAATGCAAACAACCAGAGATATATTTTTCCACAAGGCAAATCAGTATCTTAAAATCTGTGGAAACGGATTACATAATAGTGGACAAAGTTTCAAACTTAGTGGGTTAAATATTGTTGATTTCACGGCGAGACCGACCAATGCCAAAATCCAGCCAACCTCAAAAGGCAACGGCGTAGCGGTGGGCATTAACAGGTAAGTAAGGTACAATAAACGCTATGCCTAAACGCACCTATCAACCTAAAAAACGTCACAAGTCTAAAGAACACGGCTTTTTGAAACGGATGGCCACTAAAGCCGGACGCACTGTCCTGCAGCGCCGTCGCCTCAAAGGTCGCGTCCGACTATCACATTAAGCGACCGCTTGGTCGGTGCCAGCAAAGGTTCTCTATATGATTTCACGGCAGCACCGTTTCCACGGTTATAACAGCTTGAACTTCGTCTACCGTAAAGGGCAGACGGTGCGCAACCAGCTTATTTCGCTTAAGTTTATACACAACGGCCGGCAGTCGAGCTACAGGGCGGCGGTTATAGTCAGCCGCAAGGTCCAAAAATCGGCCGTCGCCCGTAACCGGATCAGGCGCCGCCTATATGAAATTATCAGGTCTTGTGAGCCGCAGATAACCGAAAACTACGACATTGTTTTAACCGTTTTCAGCGAACAAGTGTCTGAAATTCCGCCTGAAGAGCTCACCCAGCAAATTACCGAACTGCTGGCAAAAGCCGGCATTACTAAAGTAGCTTCAAGCCGCCTCGTCCCAGCTGCTCATGCTATAGTGAAAACAAAGAAGGAAAGTTTGTAGGTACTTATTATGGTCGCATTTTTTACGACATTCATAGAACAACCAATCTTTAACCTACTAGTTCTGATTTACGCCATCATACCAGGGCATAACTTCGGCTTGGCCATCATTATCTTTACGATAATCATCCGTTTGTTGCTTTGGCCACTTGTTCGAAAGCAGCTGCACCAGACCAAAAAGATGCGCAAATTGCAGCCTGAGCTCAAGCGCGTCAAAAAGGAAGCCAAGGGCGACCGTCAAAAGGAGGCCGCTATGGTGATGGCGCTTTATAAAGAGAACGGTGTCAGCGCCTTCGGCCCTATCGGCATCCTTATACTGCAACTGCCAATTCTGATAGCCCTCTATAGCGGTCTGAGAAGAGTTATAGGTAATCCCCACCAAATTATTAGTTTTGCCTACCCGGCCTTACAGCACTTGCCGTGGATGCAGCATCTGTCCACCAACATTCACGCTTTCGACTCTACTCTATTCGGGCTAGTTGACCTCAGCAAAGTGGCGGTTAGTAATGCCGGAATCTACTGGCCAGCTATGGTGCTGTGTTTGGGGAGTGCCGCGGTTCAGTATTTCCAGAGCAAACAGTTACTAGTGACCGGCAAAGACACCCGCAAACTGCGCGACATTCTGCGAGACGCCAGTAGTGGCCGGCAATCTGATCAATCTGAAATAACATCCGCAGTCACTAATTCGACCCGGTTCTTTATTCCAGTCATGGTCTTTATTGTGACTATTAGGTTGGCCTCAGCCCTTAGCCTGTATTGGTTCATCGGCGGCCTGGTAGCCTATATGCAACAGGCCATCGTGTTGCATGAAGGCGAAGCCGAGCTTGAAGCCGTAGCCGACAAAACAGCCGCTAGGGACGTATCGTCAATCCCCGAAGCCGAAGTAGTTGAAACAGTTCCAAACTCATCGCAAGTTTCTCCTAAAACTAAAAATCAGTCTCGTAAAAAACGGAGGAAAAAATGAGTAAAGATAAGCCTAAAGTCTCAGACGAAGCCGCCTCGGTAGAAGAACAATTGCCGATTGAGGTAACCGATCAGGATTTAGAGAAAGCCATTCTCTATGCTAAAAAATATCTCGAGGACATCTTGTCCTTCCTTGGCCTCAATACTGACGTTTATGCCACCCACGAAGACGACGTCGTTCAATTAAATGTGCCCACATCGCGCCTAAACGGCTTTCTGATTGGACAACACGGCGACAATATGCGGGCCATGCAATTTCTAGTCAGCAGTGCCCTGAAGAACCAGAACTACTCTTATAGCCGAGTAAATGTTGACGTTGCCGGCTATAAACAGCAACGGGCAGATAGGTTGGCGGAAACTACTGAAGGCTGGATCAAGCAGGTGAAAAGTAGCAACGGACCGATGGAACTTCAGCCGATGAATGCCGCTGACCGCCGAGTGGTCCATAAAGTTGCTGCCGAACTGGGGATCAGCTCTGACTCGGTGGGCGAAGGGCGAGATCGTCATATTGTTTTGAAGCCGGCTCAGTAAAGCCACCCCTGATTGCAAAAATTTTGTTTAATTCTCCTCTAGACAACAGCTTGCAAATTAGTAATAATTATTTCAGCTAAATCAAAAACAAAAAACGGACACTACCAACATGCAGCCCTATACTCGCTATAGACAAGAGCAATACGGTCAGTTGCGTACGCCATACGAGAAAGTCGGCGGCACACATCACGGCCTAATAATAATCATTTCCCTGGTGATCGGGCTAGTTTGGTTTTTCACATTCATGAATCTGCGCGCTCACGCCGCCATACCGGAGATCAAATCAAGCCTTTCTGGACTCTGCCTCGATGACTATAAAGGCTTACTGACTAACAGTGCCAGAGTTGATGCTTGGGGCTGCAACGATACTGACGCACAATCCTGGACAGTCACAGATACGTCAATTAAGCACAGTGATTCGTACTGTTTAGACGTCTTAAACGATGGCACAACGGCCGGTGACCAGGTGGTGCTTAGTACTTGCAGTGATGCCTCCGGACAAGTCTGGCTAAGAGATAGGGGAGGCTATAAAAACCCCAATAGCGGTTTATGTCTCAGCGTTCCAAATGCTCAGTCCGGTGTCCCGCTGAGCATCGCTTCGTGTACCCATTTATCGCAACCCAGCCAGCAATGGACACCTCTAACCACCAACGGTAACAGCTACACTAACTCTTGCGTCGGCGGCAGTGAGGGTCAGCGGGTGGCTTGTTATGCCATCAAAGAATGGACCAACTGGCAGTCCAATTCATCAAATCATGCAAACCTCCTAAATCAATATAGCGACGGCAATGGATACGAAGAGTGGTGTGCCGACTTTGTCAGCTATGTTTACCAAAAAGCCGGCTATCCATTCAGCCAAGGCGAGCGAAATGGTTGGGATGAATATAATGCCAATAACGTCCAGAATATGGGTTTTACCTACCACGACGCGGCCAATTACTTACCCCAGCCAGGCGACGTAGCCTATTTTGACTATTCCGGCGGACACGTCGAGATCGTAGTAAGTGGCGGGCCAACGCCTACTTTCATCTACGGCGATTCGGCAACAATCGACCCCAGTACTGGTAATGGCGAAATGGAAGCCAACACCATAATAAGCGATGGCTCGATGGGGCAGGTATTGTACTATCTATCGCCAAACTAAACTCAGTTTCATTCGGTAACCCAAATACCCCTAAAAGAGACCGAAGAAGTAATATGACAATAGTTTAACAGAGAAGAGTGGCGGTATAGTTATTTTATGAGGCTCAAAGAAGACAGTAGTAGATGGCGCTCACACGCTGTTAAAAAACGTGATTTTAAACATGATCACAGTGATTCACTGGTTAACTTTAAATCCCGTAAAAACACTAATAAATGTTGTAAAGGCAAACTAGGCATTCAACACTCGATCAAATGGCAGCAAAAAATTGATCTCTTTGGCAAAAACTACAAGATAGGTAAGTGTGCAACCTGCGGTAGGCACATGTTCGGCCGCGCATAGCTTGTATTGAGACCAACAACACTTGACAGACAACAATAATGTGGGTACAATGTAACCATTATGACGAATATTTCTACAAAACTAATCAAAGACGGTAACAGCATGGCGGTCCGACTCCCAAAAACCCTGTTAGCTATGAGCGGCCTTTATGGCTTTGTCAGACTTGAAGCTAAGGAGGGTCAGATTATAATCAAACAAGATAAAAATCACCCTAGAGATGGCTGGGAAGAACAAATTAAGAAGGTGTTGGCTGAAGAAGCGAATCCTAAAGATGATGATTTTGCCGATATGGATGTCGCCATGGCTGACGGTTTAAATGATCTTCCTTGGGATGGACTTTCATACGAGAAATGGAAGAAACAAAATGCAAAAAAATGAACGTTTTGCAGTTTTCTGGTTTGACCCGGAGCCAACGGTTGGAACAGAATTACGCAAAATACGGCCGTGTATTGTTGTATCGCCTGAAATAATGAATAGTGCAGTGCGCACGGTATTAGTTACGCCACTGACATCAACAATAAAATCCTGGCCATTTCGTACTACTGTGACAATTAATGGGCAAAAATCTAGTGTAGCCTGTGATCAGCTTCGATCAGTAGACAAGTCTCGATTAAAAGAACGCATTAGTACACTGAAAGCTTCGGAGAGCAGGGCGGTTCTGCAGATTTTGCAGTCTTTATTTGCGGAATAGTTGCTTTTTTGCCGCTACCGTCATCTTTTCCCATATCTTGGCGACTTAGGTGTCAGATTAGCCCTGAATTATCCGCAAGTTTCGGTATGCTTATAGCATAGCCCGCGAAACTCTTCTAGCCTACATTACACAGAACTTACAACTGATGTACTTGCTGAATAAGAGTTAAATCAAACACGCGTCAATTTGTCTTTGGCATGCAACGAAAGCGTGACGGCTAGTATGATCAGCAAAAAGACTAGATAAACCGACCGATCAATAACGTTCGCCACCACAATCATACTGCTGCTGATGTGGTTTAAGTGTTCGCTAAGAAGTAGAAACGATTCCCTAATCCCGATTGCTCCAGGCGTTAAGGCTACAAATAGCGCTAGGTTGGCCGTACCGGTGTAGGTAATAACTTGCCCGATATCGACATGGGCGTGTCCGCTACTATGCAGCTCTACCCCGTAAATTATTGCCTGAACTACAACTTGGGCTAGTGTGCTAATCAAAAGAAAAGCGACTCCTTTAGGGGTTATGCTCAACTCGTCAGCATTAAATTTCTTGCGTCGGATATATAGTTTGACGAGAGTAGCTCCAGCTACAATCATGGCAATACCGGCTAGTACACTCAGCCACCAAGCTTGGCTACCTAAGAATATAAAGAACACGCTGATAATGCCGTACATCAAAAGATATAACAAGGTTACCGATACATAGTTGCGGACCTTCAGTCCGTAGTGTTTTTTTAGATAGTAGCCACGAAAAATCGGACCATTCTGTCCGATTATGAAAAAGTTGTTGATAATCAACGAGTAGGCGTTAAGAATGATATTTTCCTGCTTGCCTAGCCGTACCCCGCACAGTCGCAGCGTTGCAATTAGGATTACTAGGAGTACCCCAAACAAGACTCCGTATAGCAATAGTATGCTCAATATCACCCAAGGCGATATATGACCTAGCTGGGTCAGCAAAGAGCGGTGCTTAACTAGGTAATAAGCTACTAAGCCGACCGACAGCACTAAAATTACGACTGTGGCAATTCGGCGCAACAGTTTCTTATTGATCACTGCTTCACTTTACAAGTTCATATGGCTTTAGTCTATAATTGGTACAAGAGAAGCTCAGCTTAGCTACAGCGAACAGGTATTCTATATCGCCCATGGTGAGAACAACAGCCAGCAAGATTAAAACACTACTCGGGAGCAAATGGTTTTACCGATTTATATTGGTATTTTTTGTGTTCGAGTCAGCCTGGATTGCCTTTTCGGCCGTCTATCCCCAAGCATTTGATGAGGACTTCCACTTCGGGCTAATTCAGGTTTATTCACACTACTGGCTGCCGTTTTTCACTCATCAGCCGGCTGGAGCGGACGCGTTTGGAGCGGTAGCGCGTGACTCATCTTACCTATACCACTACCTAATGAGTTTTCCATATAGATTGTTCGCCCACTTTTTTCACTCTCAAGCAGCCCAGGTGATATTTCTAAGGCTGATCGATATCGGCTTATTTGCTACTGGTTTAGTACTATTTCGTCGTATTTTACGGCGTATTGGTATCTCGAAACAACTCGCCAATACCATGCTGCTTTTGTTTGCCTTAATCCCGATCGTGCCAATACTGGCAGCCCAGATTAATTACGACGACTTACTCTTTCCATTGGTAGCTTGGGCGTGTTTACTGTCGTTCCAAGTAATCGATGAAATTAAACGCAAACAGCCGTGCGCCCAAAGTATTTTAATTCTGCTTAGTGTCTGTCTGTTTGCTAGTATTGTTCAAATCGCTTTTTTGCCAATTTTTGCCGCCATAGTACTATTTCTAGCCTTTGAAATTTACAAAAACTACAAGAGAGAATTTACTAAGTTTTGGTTGAAATTGTGGGTAAACTTTGCTGGGTTTGGCTGGAAGCGCAAGACACTTCTGGTGACGCTTGTTTTGATTAGCTTAGGTATGTTTACGCAAAGGGATGGACTAAACATTGTTCAGTATCACAGCGTTACACCACAATGTTCGGCTGTGTTAAGCGATAAAGAGTGTAGTGCTTATAAAATATGGCTGCATGACTATGACAGCCAACAGCAGCTAATAGCCAATCCAAGCTTAAAAACATCAGGCACAATTGCCTGGCTTGGCGAATGGCTTTACTGGATGTGGTATCGACTTTTCTTT
>Ga0206884_1065_pt1 | contig 28364 bp, 25 predicted proteins | sample Alteio_BWOrgCont_FD_152914 | JGI IMG/M metagenome (GOLD analysis project Ga0206884, IMG submission 152914) | Enriched cells from forest soil in Barre Woods Harvard Forest LTER site, Petersham, Massachusetts, United States -... | ecosystem: Environmental > Terrestrial > Soil > Temperate forest > O...
CCTGTTCGCCATTTGTTGGATGGGCTTTATTATTTAACGTGCAAATGCTTTTGTGGTTTTATGATTGGCTCATTTCCTGTTTTTAATTGGATGTAAAAATAGAACAATTGGTTATCAAGTATTTATGCATAATTTTTTTGGTGTGTTGTTGCGAAATGAACGCTAAAGCCTTTATTGTGCTATCCGTCAACAAAGCGGAATGGTGATTTACGTAACCCTATAGGTAATGGAGTGATTTCAGATGTCGGATTTTCGATGTCGGATATGGGAGTTTGATGCAATAACTTCAACGCGCCTGTACTATGGTGCTTTGTTTAGCTTCAAATTTCCTCATTACCGTTTCATAAATTACTTTAAGCCATATTAATACACAGGGAAGGGCTTTTAGTTTATACGGGATTATATAATGCACCCGTACATATTTGGGGAACAGATCGGAAGGGGACAGGCTGGTAACTATTAGCGCAAATACCAGCAGGCCTATCTCAAACCCTGTAAAAGGCCTGTCAAGGTTCATGAACCAGATGGCAACTCCTGCAAAAGCAATGATATAGGTCGGCGATTCGGATGAGCTGCTGAATATGATTACGAAAATTAAAGTAGAAGCCAGCAGCAATAGCTGGTATTGAATATTATTATAAAGCTTTACCCGTAAATACCAAAGCGCAAACAGCAGCATGCCGGGGATAAGTACAGTTAGGTTTGATAGTTGCCTGTAATTAAAAATGTTACGGATAAGCCCCATCGCCGAAATATCCTGCAAGCTTGGACCGATATTGTACATGTTTTTTGCTAACAGGTCGCCGTACCAGTCGTGGTATGTTTTTATTATATATGATGGCGAGGAGATAAGCATCGGTAGCAAAAACAAAATAACCGACCAAAATAATAAGCTTAAAATAAACTTCGGTTTGTTTTGTGAAAGAAAAAAGAAAGCGAGCCCTACGATTCCGTAAAGTTTAATGAACGTGCCTAAAACGATAACAAAAGCGGCCCAGAAATCTTTTTTATCTCTTATAAATATAAAACTTAATATAATTAAAGCGCCGATCAATGGGTTGATCTCAACGTTTGACGAGGATGTCATAAGCTCGTGAGCGCACATGAGCAAGATAATCACATAATAGTTTTCTTTTAAAGGCAGCCGTTTAATGGCGATATATAAAACCCAGGCATTGAACATTACCCAAAGTATCACGCCAACGCCATCAGGCAATAGGGCAAATGGAGCCATTAAAAGTGCAAAAACCGGGCCATAGTGGTACACATCATGTGCGGGCCCGCGGAGTTGCCCAAATGGTGTGTGCTGATGTATTGTGTTAATGTATCCTGATTTATATATAAGATAGTTATCGTGTATATGATTAAGGGCCACACTTTTAACAACAGCAAACAAACTCAAGCCAAAATATAAAGTAAATACAAAAGGTTTGTTGGTTACAAGTTTGGCGAGTTTTGACATTGGCGATTATTAATCGGATTGGATGCAAATATAGCAAACGGCTTTATATCGTATTTAATTAACCCGTTTAGTTAATTGGCAAACCAATAGTAAATTCGGCGCCCTGGCCCTCCGCACTGTTAACGGTTAGTGTGCCCCCATGCCCCTTCACAACTATATCATAGGTTAACGAAAGACCCAGCCCTGTACCCTCCCCGGTAGGCTTGGTGGTAAAAAATGGCTGCATGATCTTATCTTTTATTGAGTCGGGTATCCCGGTACCATTATCTTTAACTTTGATCACAACATGGTCGTTTTCAATTGATGTTTGTACCGATACCTCGGGTTTAAAACCGCTCCCTGCAACTTTCTTTTTTTCATTTACTGCATAAAACGCATTATTAAACAGGTTAATTAACACGCGTCCTATATCCTGCTGAACGATATTTATTTTTGGCGCGCTGGAGTCAAAGTTTGTGTTTAATACAGCATTGAATGCTTTATCCTTAGCCCGCAAGCCATGGTACGAGAGGCGGAGGTACTCATCTGCAAGGGCGTTTATATTTGTCGGCTCTTTTGCACCGCTGCCCGATCTGCTGTGTTGCAGCATTCCTTTTACTATGCCATCGGCACGTTTGCCGTGCATGTTTATTTTTTGCTCATTTAGTTTAATGTCTTCGGCTATCGACCTAACCTCTTCATAATTTCCTGCCGTAATTTCAAGCTGCAATTCGTCTATCAATTCGGCATTCACTTCCGAAAAATTGTTTACAAAGTTTAATGGATTTTGTATCTCATGGGCAATGCCGGCGGTCAACTCACCAAGAGAAGCCATTTTCTCCGACTGAATAAGCTGGTTTTGTGCGTTTTTTAAATCGATAAATGCCTTTTCCAGGTTGTCGCGCTGTGCCTCTATTTCTTCTTTTTGCTGTAAAACTTCTTCGGTGCGCACATGTACCTTATGCTCAAGCAAGCGTTTATCATGCATCAATTTACGCGACCTGAAATAGACAAAAAACCAAATAGTGCCTACAAACAAAACAACGTAAATAATGCAGGCCCACCACGTTTGCCACCACGGCGGACTAATGGTAAAACTTAAATATGCCGTGGGGCTCCAGTCGCCATCATCGGTTTTGGCAGTTACTTCAAAAGTATATTTGCCCGGGGCAAGGTTGTAGTAACTTTTGCTTGATAATGAGGACGTTACTGTGTTCCATTCTTTGTCGGCGCCCGCTAAACGGTATTGATACCAGGTAGTATCGTGGGCGGTTAAATTTAAAACGCCATAACTAAACTGCACATAGTTTTGATTATAAGGTAATTGTAAATTTACCGGTAAGTTATAGGGCCCCGTTATATTATCCCACGATAATTTATTTGCAATTGCAGGTTTATCACCCGTAAAATATTGATGGCCATCCATAACATTTATACCCATAATGTACACGGGAGATACCGTCGTGTCTTTTTTGGAGAGGTCGTATATCGAAATACCGTTGTCGCCCCAGCAATAAAGGCCATTATGGGTGATCATGTCCGTTAAGAAATACCCTGTATTTATTTTAGCAAGCCCATACCTGGCTCCGAATGAAGTGGTTATCCACTTGCTACCGGATAACAAGCCATCAGCCGTTGGGTCAATTACTGTAATGCCCTTTAAAGTACTCGCATAAATGCGATGGTTATATTTTAAAAGTGAGGTTAGCTGTTTATTGATAAGGCCCTGTTTTGTTGAAAAAAGCACCAGGTGGCTATTTAATTTGTCCGCAATAAAAATTCCCTCTTGTGTTCCTATCCAAACATTACCATAATCGTCAGCAAGCAAAGTTTTATTGCCTTTACCCGCATTCAGAGTTTTTACAACCTTTAGGTCCTGGCTGATTTTATAAACGTCGTCCGCTGTGCTTAACCAGACATCACCCTGGTTATCCTGTTTTACATCTACAATGCTCATGTGGTCGAGCCCCTGTGCTTTGCCAATGTGTTTAACTGTTTGGTTAACGGGATCGTATACATCAAGTCCGTTATTGAGCCCACCCAGCCAGATGTTGCCCTTATTATCTACCATCACAGCCTGGATAGCCCGGTCGCTAAGCCCTTCTTTTACGCCAAGATGCGTTATTGTTGTACGTGAAGAGTCTATTATGTCAATTCCGCCATTACTGGCAAGGAATATTTTATTATGTTGCACGGTTATATTTTGAATCGTGTCATTACACAAGCCCTCTGCAACGCCCAGGCGACGATAGGTTTTGTTTTTTCTATCGATGATATTTATTCCATTCGATGCCGAGCCTTCCCATATCAGGCCATCTGTATCTTCGCTTAAGGCAGATACGGGAATGTTACCGATATGCTGCTGTAAATTATTGATGTAGCCCAATTCATTTAAACCTTTCAACGTGGGTATCCAGGCTTGCCCTTTTTTATCCGGCCATATATTTAATACAAAATCGTCGGTTAACCCATTCGCCTTTTTAATATTCTGCAAAGTTTGCTTTGTCGGGTCTATAATAGCAAGCCCCTTTTTTTGCGAGGCTACCCAAATCCTTCCATTGATATCTTCCGAAAAACCTATCAATGGATTTTTCTTAAAAAAATCCTGTCCCTTAGTGGTTTTTAATGAACCCGTTGAAGGGTTAAATATATTGGCGCCGATGTTATTCATCCAGATATTGCCGTTGTGGTCGCAAAACAGGTTACCGGTAGTGTCTGATCCTAACCCGCTTGATTTTGAAAGGGTTTTAATTTTCTTTGTTAAGGGGTTTATAATGTTGACGCCATTGTTTGTGGCTATCCAAACCTGGCCTGATTGGTCCATCGTTAAACCGTTTACGGAGCTGTTTGTCAAGCCCCTCGTCCCATCAAGCCATTTAGTTGAAAGTGTTTTCGGATCGATAATATTTATACCATTTGGGGTAGATGAGCTTTCCCATATCCGCTGTTGCTTGTCCTGTAACATATAGCACAGGTTGTTTCTTGCATTAGCCACGGACGCCATCTTGCTTAATGTCCTTTTTTTAATATCAAGTATAGTCAATCCACCGTTTAACGTGCTTATCCACAGCCGACCCCGGCTATCTTCAAACATCCCTATAAAAAGGGTATCTAATGGCCCGCTGACATACAATAACAGGTTTTCTCCATCATAACGGTAAAGCCCCTGGTTCGTGGCTATCCATAAAAAATTTTGTCTGTCGGTAAATACGCACGTGGCCACATTCCCTTGCAGACCTTGTGCTTCGCTTAATTCAAAAAGCAAAAGATTTGCATCTTTCAAATTTGGTTGGCCGGGCTTTATCAATTTTGGCGCTGGTAATTTGGTAGTAAAAAGCCTTAACGGTGTTGATGGCAGCTTGTCAATGTCAAAATTCTTCGCGGGCAAAGCACTATAGCTGGTTTTTGTTTCTTCAGTTTCATAATGAACAGGCCTTGAGGCCGCTGTGTCATATGACCGGACGGGTAATGTACTGAAGGCAAGTGTTTTTACAACCGGGTGAACAGTTGTCGTTTTTACAGTCGTGGGGTCGACGTTTTTAACCTTATCAAATTTCAACGGCTGTACAACGGGTTGCTGATACTCCGTTTGGGCTGGTAGTGTATCTCTTTCAGAATTATTTATACACGATGAAAAGGCAACTCCGATAAGCAGCGGAACATATAGGAATGTTTTGATATTTTTCATCAGTAAATTACGGTTGAAATAATTGGCTTAAGTAACCAATTTATCAGGTAAAAAACAAATTGATTACGCAAGTAGCATAGATTTAAAAATACCCTTAACCTGAAAATAAAAAGTGCCCTTTTGGGGGCACTTTTTAACTACAAAAACTAAATAAACATTGGAAAATATCAGAAAGCTTCAGCCGCCTGTTTAACTTCGGCTGCTAAGTTTACACCAGCAAGCTGGTCGGCGAAAGCTATAAATGCTTTATTTTGGGCGATAAGTTGTTGGTTATCGATAAGATTTTGAAGATTAATTTTTCCGATAACAAACTTGTAACTGCCCGAATAATACCGTTCGTGGATATGGGCGAAGCTTAAAGCGTCCACCAGGCTTTCATCTTCGTAACGTAAATAAATATTCAACTCGATATTATTTGTAAAATTGAGATTGGTGCGCTCTTTTGCTTTTTTGTATTCGTATTGATAATCATAACGCAAAGCTGCAATATCCGATAGTACAGCCGAGCCGGTTGGGTGCCCGCCTGCGCCTTTACCAAAAAAGAACTGCTGATCAGCAAACGCGGCCTGTACTATTACACCGTTGTATTCGTATTCAACATTGTACAAAAACTCTTTATCGTTCACAAATTTCGGTAATACAAATAAGGCTACATGATGATCGTCAAGCTCTTTGGCAACCGGCACAAGCTTGATTTTAAGGTTTTTTTCGCGGGCGTATTGCAGGTCGTTTGCCGCAAGGTTTTGTATACCCAAGTTAAATACTTCATCCGGCTGTACCACAACGCCATAGGCATGTGCGGCAGCAATTACCAGTTTATATTTAGCATCAAAACCGCCCACATCGCTGGTGGGGTCAGTTTCGGCAAAGCCAAGGTCTTGCGCCTGTTTTAATGCACTGTCATAGTCAAGGTTTTCAATGTAGCCTTTTGAAAGTATGTAATTTGATGAGCCGTTAAATATTCCGCTGATGGAATGCAGCAACTCATTGTCATAATACTCCTCAAGGTTACGGATGATAGGGATACTGCCGCAAACAGCGCCTTCATACAATAACGAAGTGCCATGTTTCTGCTGCAGTTCTATCAACTCACTCAAATGCAGCGCGATCATTTTTTTACTGGCTGATACCACGTTTTTACCCGAGCTTAAAGCCCTTGATACAATTTCAAAGGCTGCTTCAGTATCATTTATCAGCTCAACAATGGTGTTTATTTCCGGGTTATTAAGCAGTTCGTCCCGTTCAGTAGTAAACAAATGGGGGGGGAGCGAACGTTGTTTATGTGCATCCTTTATGGCAATCTTAACGATCTCGAGGTTTAAATGCTTGGTTTTGATGATATCATACAAGCCCTGGCCAACCACGCCAAAGCCAAATAATCCTATATTTAATTTTTTACTCATTATGCTGTACGTTGCAATTCAATTATTTTTCCTTTTACGTCCGTTTTAAAAAAGGACGTTATTATGTTTGTTAATGCTTCTGTTTCAATTAAAAATCCATCATGGCCATAAAATGAATCAAGCGCGGCAAAAGCCGACTTGGGGATATGCCTGAATAAATATTCCTGTTCTTCTATCGGGAACAAAACATCCGATTTAATACCGATCACCAATGTTCGGGCCGTTATCAGGCTCAATGCTTTTTCAATGCCATGCCTGCCCCGACCTACATTATGTGAGTCCATGCTTTTTGATAAATACCAATAGCTGTAGGCATTAAACCTGTTTACCAGTTTTTGCCCCTGGTAATTTTGGTAGGAGGCTGCTTTATAGTCATCAACCAGGTTATCTTTTTCTTCCTGCTGTGTAATGCCATACGTTTTATAGTTGCGATAGGATAGTAAGGCAATACTCCTGGCGGCCTTTAATCCTTTTTGGCCGCCGTTTGGCGTACCGGTATAAAAAGTACGGTCGGCGCTTATAGCAAGTCGTTGCGATTCGTTAAATGCAATTCCCCATGGCGAATGTTTGGCGTTAGTGGCTATTAAGATGAGATTTTTAATAAATCCTGGGTCCATTATTGCCCACTCAACGGCTTGCTGTCCACCTAAAGATCCACCTAAAAGTATTTCGATGTGATTGATTTGCAGATGTTCGGCTAATAATTGATGTGCCTTTACGATGTCCCTTACTGTAAATTGAGGGAATGCTAAATAATATGGCAACCCCGTAACAGGATTTACGCTCAACGGATTAGAACTGCCGTATGACGAGCCAAGTATGTTTGCGCAAACTATAAAATAGTCATCCGGGTTAAAATAATTATTCTCGCCAAATAGCCCTTTCCACCAATCAAAAACATCCGAGTTTGCAGTGAGGGCATGGCATACCCACACTACATTATCCCGGTTTTTATTCAACGTACCATAGGTATTAAAACCTATTTCAAGTTCCTGTAACTGCTGTCCTGATTCAAGCCTGAATGGCTTATTGTACTTATATGTTTCTATACTCATTATTCTTTGTCATCGATGCCTCACGCTACAGGGCGGGCATCTTCTTTAACTAAGCCCCCCTATGCCAGCTCCGCAGCTAACTCGCTTACTTTGGCAAAAGCCTGCTCAAAGTCGGCTTTAATATCATCAATATGCTCCAGGCCTACAGCTACGCGTAGTTGGTTTGGCAATACCCCTGCCGACAACTGTTCTTCATCCGAAAGCTGCTGATGCGTAGTTGCCGACGGCTGGATAATAAGTGTTTTAGCATCGCCAACATTGGCCAGGTGACTCACTAATTTTAAATTATCTATAACCTGGCTTGCATTTTCTTTATCCCCTTTAATTTCAAAAGAAAGTACTGCGCCAAAACCGTTTTTCAAATATTTTTTTGCCAAAACATGATGCGGCGATGAGGGCAGGCCGGGGTAGCTTACACTGGTAACAAGCGGGTGCTGCTCAAGCCACTTAGCCAGCTCAAGCGCATTATCGACATGGCGCTGAACGCGCAGCGACAATGTTTCTAATCCCTGTATATTCAACCATGAATTAAATGGTGATTGGGATGGGCCAAAATCACGCAGCCCTTCTACCCGGGCGCGGATAATAAACTGGATATTGCCGAATGGGCCGCCTATGCCAAATACGGCGGCAAACACCAACCCATGGTAACCTTCGGATGGTTCGGTAAACTGCGGGAACTTACCGTTGCCCCAGTTGTAATTACCCCCATCAACAATCACTCCGCCAATACTTGTACCGTGACCGCCTATCCATTTGGTAGTAGATTCAACCACAACGTTAGCACCATGTTCAAGCGGGCGGAACAAATAACCGCCGGCACCAAAGGTATTGTCAACTATCAAAGGCAGGTCGTGTTTTTTGGCTAAGGCCGACACCTTTTCAAAATCGGCAATATTGTAACCTGGGTTGCCAATTGTTTCCAGGTAAATGGCTTTCGTTTTTGCATCGATATGTTTTTCAAGGCTTTCAGCGGTGTCATTCTTCGCAAAACGCACATCGATACCCAGGCGTTTAAAGGCTACTTTAAACTGGTTGTAGGTGCCGCCATAAAGGAAAGGCGAGCTAACAAAATTATCACCTGCCTGTAGTATGTTGTTTAAAGCAATAAACTGGGCCGCCTGACCCGATGCCGTTGCCAAAGCGGCAACGCCGCCCTCTAAAGCAGCTATGCGTTTTTCAAAAACATCAGTGGTGGGGTTCATTAAACGGGTGTAGATGTTACCAAACTCCTTTAATGCGAACAGGTTTGCGCCATGTTCGGCATTTTTAAATACGTATGAGGTAGTTTGATAAAGTGGTACTGCACGTGCACCTGTTTCGCCAACCTCCTGGCCGGCATGTAATTGTAGGGTTTCGAATTTTAAATTGGCAGACATGATTTTAAGATTTTTTATGGTTTATATTTTTTCTATAGATTTAATGGATTAAGTACAATTGGAGATGAAACCCCTTTTGCGGAACACGTACATTTTCAGGAAAAAGAAAAGTAAAACGTGTAAGGCTTAGCGACAGCAACACATACACATATGGCTGTTAGCATAGCTATAGCAATACGCTGGTTTTGTGTGGCTGGTTGCCTTAAAAATGTTTTGAAGAATGTTGTAAATCAATTTTTTCATGGTTATTAATTTATATTCCCCGGTGTTATTTGCCGGGACAGGAATTGGCACCTTCTCCAAATTGAAGGGTTGCCAGCGGGTCATTGAGCCTGATCTCTCGCCGCTTCTTTATAAACCAAAACCTGTGTGAGAGGTAATGATCATTGGTATTGCTACCAAATTTTGTTCCAAAGATAAGGGGATAGGATTGACTTTTCCAAATTTAATTTCTTTTTTGAGCGAAAAGCTAAAAGCAGAAAGCAAAAAGCTATTTATGAGCGGAAAGCTAAAAGCATAAAGTCCAAAGCTTTTGCTTCTGCTTAAATACTTAGCGTTGTACTTTCAGCTTTTAGCTTTCAGCTTTTAGCTTTCCGCCCCCAATGACGCAAAACGCCCCTTACATTGTCGTTTTTACACCCAGATAGTGTTGTTATTTCAACTTACCTTTGGTTAATCAATTTAAAAACTATGGAAGCAAAAGAGCTATTATTAGCACAGTACGATCTTCATGACACGTTATTTAACAACGTTATCTTGGATATAAATGATGAAGAAGCAAATAGGAGGCTGGCGCCGGGCATTAATAATGTCAATTGGCTGGCCGGTCATTTAGTGTGGGGTCAGCGGGGCCTCGCCAAACTGGGCGGCGTGCAAAGGGATATAGCCTGGATCGATCTTTACGACAGCCAGATTTCCCAACCTCCGTCACCTGAACTTAAAGCGCCATCGATGGAAGAAATAAAAGATGTGTGGAACCGGTATTCATCTGCTATACGCGAGGGGCTCGAAAAACTCTCCGATGAAGAATTAAATGCACCATTTGAATTTCCACTTCCAGCATTTCGTACCCAGGAAGGCTTCTGGGCTTTCATTAACCATCACCAGGCTTACACCATTGGCCAAATTGGTATTTTAAGGAGGGCGTTGGGTAAGGAAGCTATGAAGTATTTTTAAGAGAAAGGTTAAAGGTTAAGGGTAGGACAAAAACCTTTTACCTTTCGCCTTTTACCTTTTTACTTGGCGCAACCGGCCAGTCACATTGTCGTATTTACACCTATTTAATGCTGTTATTTTACCTAAGTTTGATCAACCAAATTTAAAAACCATGTCATCAAAAAAACAATTACTGCCACAGTACGACCTGCATAATGTATTGTATAACAATGTTATTGCAGACATCAGCGACGAGGAAGCTAACAGATGTATAGCCGACCCGATGAACAGCGTTAAATGGCTGGCAGGCCATCTTTTATGGGCGCAGGGAAATTTGGCCAACATAGGCGGTGCAAAAATAGACGTTAAGTGGCGCGACCATTTTCACACAAAACAAGGTGACTCCCCCGAAGATTCTAATGCCCCGCCAAGTGAACTGCCCACTTTAGAACAAATCAAAAACAAATGGAACGAAGACGCTCCGGTAATAAGAAAGGGTTTAGAAGACCTTCCCGAGGCAGCACTTGAAACTGTGATCGCGATACCCCATCCAATTTTACCATTCGATAATACATTGGCGGGCTTATGGGCATTCATCAACCATCACCAGGCCTATACTATTGGCCAGATAGGCATACTGAGACGAGGGTTGGGTAAGGATGCAATGAAATACTCTTAGGAAGCAAAAAGCCAAAAGCTAAAAGCAAAAAGCTTTGGACTTTCTGCTTTTAGCTTTGAGCTAAGCAAGGGCTTGTGACAGGTCATCCATCAAATCATCAATATGCTCCAATCCAACAGATACCCTTAATAAATTAAAAGGTGTTTTGGTATCGGGGCCTTCAACGGTGGCGCGGTGTTCAATAAGGCTTTCAACACCGCCTAAGCTCGTGGCGCGTGTAAATAATTTTAAGCTGTTTATTACCCGGCTGGCTTCATCCTGGCCACCTTTTACGCAAAAGGATAGCATACCGCCAAAGCTGCTCATCTGCGCTTTCGCGATTTCATGCTGCGGATGCGATGGCAAACCCGGGTACATCACACTTTCGACTTTGGGGTGTTTTTCAAGAAACACTGCCAATAATTGCGCGTTATGTACATGTCCGCGAACGCGGTACGGCAGTGTTTTTATGCTTCGCGCCAGCATATAGCAATCAAGCGGGGAGGGGATGGCGCCGCCATATTCCTGTACCTGGCGTATTTTTAGCCACCAGTCGCTTTTTTCTCTGGTTATTAAAGCGCCGCCCATCAGGTCGCTATGGCCGCCAAAATATTTTGTGGCCGAATGCATAACTAAATCTACACCCAGGGCAAGTGGTTGCTGACAAATTGGTGTTGCAAAAGTGTTATCACAGGCTACTTTTATGCCATTTTTATGGGCGATAGCAACCACTTTTCTTATATCCGTAATTTTTAACAGCGGGTTTGACGGCGTCTCGATCCAAATTAAACCTGTTTCGGGCTTCAAATGATCTAATAAAACCCGGCTGTCATTTACATCAATAAAATCAAATGTCAATATGCCTGCAAATAAAAGTTTAAGCTGGTTACGCAGGCCATGGTACATATCTTCCGGCGCAATAACATGTGTGCCTGGCGGCAGCGACTGAAAAACCGACATCCCAGCGGCGTTGCCTGATGAAAAGGCCGCAGCATCAGCTCCGCCTTCCAGTTTTGCCAGTACATTTTCAAGCAGGGCGCGGTTGGGGTTGCTGGCACGGCTATAGACATGCCCGCCTGGGTAAGTGCCATCTTCGGCACGCTCAAAGGTGGTTGATAGTACTATTGGTTGGATAACGGCTTTTGAGGTTTCATCAACATGGTTGCCGGCGTGGATGGCAATGGTTTCGATTTGCATGAGGATATTGTTTTTTGCAAACTTATTAAAAACGGTAATGCAGAAGTGCAATATTTACATCTTTATATATTTTTGTGATGATAATGACAATAAAACCTTTGTCCAACATTCAATTCAAATCTTACATCCCCATTACCTAAACATTTCCTATTTTTACAGAAATTTTTTTGAATGGAAGCTGAGGAGAATTTACAACTATTGCTGCAGAATCCACATTTACCTGCTGATTTAAAAAATATTGCCGAAAAGGTATTGCGCAGTGAGCGCATCACCTTTGATGAAGGCGTTTTGCTATACGAAAAGGGCGAGCTTGGCTACCTCGGCGTTTTGGCCAATTTTATCCGCGAAAAGCGCCACGGAAGTAAAACCTATTTCAATCGTAATTTTCATATCGAGCCTACCAACCTATGTGTGTACGACTGTAAATTTTGTTCGTATTCCAGGCTGATAAAACAACGTTCGGAAGGGTGGGAGTACACCATGGACGAGATGCTGGATATGGTAAAAAAATACGATGGCGAGCCTGTCACTGAAGTGCATATTGTTGGCGGTGTGTTGCCGCAATATGATGTAGCTTTTTACAGCGAACTATTCAGTAAAATAAGGGAACATCGCCCGGAATTACATATAAAAGCATTAACCCCGGTTGAATATCACTATATTTTTAAAAAAGCCAAAATTGATTATGCCACAGGCATGAAGCTGATGTTTGATGCAGGCCTGCAATCGATACCCGGCGGCGGGGCTGAGATTTTTCACCCGGAAATAAGGGAGCAAATTGCGAAAGACAAATGTACTGCCGACCAATGGCTGGCTATTCACGAAGAATGGCATAAGATAGGCGCGCGCTCAAATGCAACCATGCTATATGGTCATATCGAGAAATTTTGGCATCGTATAGATCACATGGACAGGTTGCGCCAGCTACAGGATAAAACGGGTGGATTTCAAACATTTATCCCGTTAAAATTCCGCAAGGAGAATAACCAGATGTCGCATGTGCCGGAATCAACAGTGGTGGAGGACTTACGTAATTATGCTATAGCACGTATTTATCTTGATAATTTCGATCATATAAAAGCCTATTGGGCTATGATCAGCCGCACCACTGCGCAACTATCCCTCAACTTTGGTGTTGATGATATTGACGGTACGCTTGATGATACCACAAAAATATACTCGATGGCTGGCGCAGAAGAACAGCACCCGGGCATGAGCACCAAACAGTTGGTAGAGCTGATAAAAAATGTGGGCAGGCAACCGATAGAGCGCGATACCTTGTATAATGTTGTAACAGATTATACCAATTTCGAATTTCCGGACGAGGTGAAGCCGCAATTTTATAAACTGCCGGTGATTAATTAAGTCATTAGTCATTGTGTCATTAGTCATTGGTTTGCCGCTGGGTAGATATAATGACCAATGAAGCAATGACATAATGACTAATGACTAATGACACAATGACTAATGATAAAAACTCTATATATCGTCCGTCACGGGCAAACAGATTTAAACAAACGCGGCATTATACAGGGCCGGGGCATGGACACCGACCTCAACGATGAAGGCCGCAGGCAGGCGGGCTTATTTTTTAATGCCTATAAAAACGTACCCTTCGATAAAATTTATATATCTGAATTAAAGCGTACACAGCAAAGCGTTCAGCCGTTTATTGATCTTGGCATTCCATACGAAAAACTGCCGGGGCTTGATGAGCTTGGTTGGGGCGTACACGAAGGCAAGCCCGCTACGCCAGAAAACAAGGCGGAGTTTATGCAAATTATGCGCGACTGGATGGACGGCAAACTGGATGAGAAATTTGAAGGCGGCGAAAGCCCCAACGAAGTAAAAGCCCGGCAACTGGAAGCGCTGCAGGTGATAATGAGCCATCCTGAAGAAAAAACAGTGCTTATTTGTATGCATGGCCGGGCACTGCGCCTGCTCTTATGCATCCTTACCAACAAGCCGCTTACGCAAATGGATAGCTTTCCGCACCAGAACCTGGTTTTATATAAAGTTGCCTATGATGGTAAAAAATACGAGATCATCGATTTTAATAATGCCGACCATCTAAAAAACGCTAAATAAATACTTCTAAATTATACCTGTGAGCAAGATCAGAATATCAGCAGTTAGCTATACCAATACCAAACCATTTATATACGGCCTGCAACATACAGACGGAATCCTGAACAAAATAGAACTGAGCCTTGATACGCCATCAGACTGCGCCCAAAAACTGATAGACGATGTGGTTGATATAGGGTTGATACCAGTAGCCGCAACGTTAAGCCTTAAGCATTGGGAAATAGTATCAGACTATTGCATTGGCGCTGTTGGCGCGGTGAACTCAGTTTTTATTTTTAGTAATTGTGACATAAAAGATGTAAAGGTTTTGCAGCTTGATCCGCAGTCGCGCAGCTCCAATAATTTAGCGAAAGTTTTGCTGAAAAATTATTGGAAAACCAACCCGGTGATCGTTGAAAATGCTGTGGATTATGCCCAATCATCCGATCCGAATACTGCCTTTGTCCAAATAGGCGACCGCACTTTTGGCAAAAAAGGAAAATACCCTTTTGTATACGACCTGGCCGAAGAATGGCAAAAATTTACCGGCCTGCCGTTTGTTTTTGCAGCATGGATAGCCAATAAACCCATCCCGGCTGAATTTATGGATCAGTTTAACCAATCCCTTAAATATGGCCTCGACCACCGCATGGAATTGTTAAAGGAACTACCCACACGGCCGGATTTTGATTTTGAAGACTATTTACTGCATAAGCTTGATTTTGATTTGACTGAAGATAAAAAGAAGGCTTTGTATTTGTTTTTGGAGTACGTGAAAGCGTTGTAATTAACCCGGCCTGCAGATCTGCAGATTCCCCGTTTTTTAAATTAAACTAAATATTAAAAATAGTATCAAACAGCTATTCAGGATATTGGTTTAGTTATAAGCGGCGATGAAAGATTTTTATTATATTCTGGGAGTTGATTCAAATTGCGCTTTGGATGAAATAAAAGAGGCGTATAGAAAACTATCGAAAAAATTTCACCCCGATCTAAACCAGGGAGATGCCTATTTTGAAGACCGCTTTAAGGAGATCAACGAAGCTTATGAAACATTAAGCGACCAGGCTAGACGCTACCGATATGACGAAGCATTAAAACAATTCAAATCAAAGCCCGCCAACGAAGGGCAAAAAGGACAACGATATTATTATTACCGCGAACAAAACGAACAGCGGAGACGCCAAACGCAACGTTCAACTTCTATCCCAAAAGGGAGGCCTGGTGTAGGTATTAGCATCATTTTTATTTTGATAGCACTCATTGTGAGTATTTATATTGTTGAATCATTCAGCAGTTCCAAAAAAGTTAAAGTAAAAGAACCCGCTGTTATTCCCGCTGTCTCTAATAAAACCCACAAACACCATAAAAGGAAGCATGGCTCAAAAAGTAACATAGATGACTCTATCAGGCTTAGGCTGACCGCAATAAAACCGGCATCTCCGGGCACTGCTTCAAGCCCTAAACCAATCGAGACGGTTCCGGATAAACAGCCTCTGCCGCCCGCCATTAAAAAAATGGATGATAATGGACCTTTTTTATATGCGGCTTATGTTCGTGCAAATATTACGGGGGTTATAAATTTGCGTAAGGCTGCGGCATATAGCTCCGACGTTATTTCCACCATACCCGCAAACGCGAAAGTATTTGTACTGCGAAAAGGTGATGCTTATGATAAAGTATCTTATAATAATATCATTGGCTATGTGCCAGAATGGTCAGTTAAAACCAATAAATAACTGTCTGCCATCTATTTAAAATTGTTGTTATCGGAACGTACGAATTAAACTGAACTTTGTACCTTAGCCATACACTAATTTATTTTTGTGCTTATACTAAATAAAGACTTTCTCTCGATCAGTAATGGTTTAGCTCCTTGTAAACCAGTGTATATATTCATCAAATAAATATTTCAGCCAGCCTAATGTTTACCATCGACGCACATTTAGATTTAAGTATGAACGCCCTGGAATGGAACCGCGACCTGCGGCAATCTATTACAGCCATAAATGAACGCGAAAAAGACTTAAATGATAAACCAGATCGGGGCAAAGCAACAGTATCCTTACCCGAATTACGAAAGGGCAATATAGGTTTGGTTGTTGGCACACAGATTGGCCGTTACGTGGCGCCGGATAACCTGTTGCCGGGTTGGCATTCACCCGAGCAGGCCTGGGCGCAAACACAGGGGCAGGTGGCCTGGTACAAAGCCATGGAGGATGACGGCGAAATGGTACAGGTAAATGATTTGCAAAGCCTTGAAATGCATATAGGGCTTTGGAACGATGGCGCATCCAACCAAAATAAACCAATCGGTTATATTTTAAGTTTGGAAGGCGCTGATTCTATAGTTACCCCCGGTCATTTGGAACGGGCATATAATTATGGTTTACGGGCAGTTGGCCCTGCGCATTATGGCCCGGGCCGTTATGCCAACGGAACAGACGCTACAGGGAAAATGGGGGCTAACGGGCTCGAATTATTAAAAGAAATGGAACGGCTGAAAATCATCCTTGATGCCACCCACCTTTGCGACGATGCTTTTTGGCAGGCGTTGGATAATTTTAACGGACATGTTTGGGCCAGTCATAACCTTTGCAGGGCTTTGGTTAACCATAACCGGCAGTATAGCGATGAAATGATAAAGGCTTTGGTTGATCGCGGTGCAGTTATTGGCGCAGCCCTGGATGCCTGGATGATGGTGCCTCACTGGGTGAGAGGTGTATCTGATCCTAAAAAGATGAACTGCAACCTCGAAGTGATGATAGATCATATTGATCATATCTGCCAAATAGCAGGTAATGCGTTGCATGTTGGCATGGGCACCGACCTTGACGGTGCTTTCGGCCGTGAGCAATGCCCGTATGACCTTGAAACTATTGCTGACCTGCAAAAGGTGCCAGCATTATTTAAAAAACGCGGTTATACCGATAGCGATATCGAAAACATGATGCATGGCAACTGGTTGAGGTTTTTACGCAATGCCTGGAAGTGATTTTGTGATTTCACCGATTATTTAAATTGATTTCACCGATTGACCACATCCATATGATTAGAATGTTACAATGCTATGTGAATAAAATCACTATAATCACCGAAAATGAAATCTTTGAAATAATTCACTATAAATCGGTGTAATCATCCACCAGGATCGGTGAAATCACAAAAAATAAATCGGTGTAATCACAGAAAACAATATGAACGCAGAACAAACGAGATTAAAAGACCCCGCCTGGAAAAAATGGGGCCCATACGTAAGCGACCGTCAATGGGGCACCGTACGTGAAGATTATAGCGCTAACGGCGACGCCTGGAATTTTATAACCCATGATATGGCCCGCAGCAAGACTTATCGCTGGGGCGAGGAAGGTATAGGCGGGATATGCGATAACGGGCAAATACTTTGTTTTGCAGTTGCCCTGTGGAATAAAAAAGATCCTATTATTAAAGAACGCTATTTTGGCCTCAGTAACCCCGAAGGTAACCACGGCGAGGATGTCAAAGAGCTTTATTATTACCTGGATAATACGCCAACGCATTCGTACCAAAGAATGCTATATAAGTACCCGCAGCAGGAATACCCTTATGCATGGCTGGTTGATGAAAATAAACGCCGGAGCCGAAACGACCCCGAATTTGAGCTGATTGATACCGGCTTGCTCGACCAGGATGCGTATTTCGATGTATTTATTGAATATGCTAAAAATACCCCGGATGATATACTTATAAAAATTACGGTGCATAACCATGGCAGTCAGGATGCTGCATTAAATGTGCTGCCTACCATCTGGTTTCGCAATACCTGGGCCTGGGGGTATGATAATTATATACCCGAGCTATTAGCTGATTCGCATGGGGTGATAGAGGTTTATCATAAGGACCTGGGGCAGTTCTGGTTAAATGGCGAAGGTTCGCCGGAGTTGTTGTTTTGCGATAACGAAACAAATGCCAAACGCCTTTATAATTATGATGATGGCAAGCAGTTTTGTAAGGATGGCATAAACAATTATATTGTAAATGGCGCCGACACGATTAACCCTAAAAAAACAGGCACAAAAGCCAGCATTAATTACGATATAAACGTGCCTGCTAAACAAAGCGTTACCCTGTGTTTAAGGTTATCAAAAGATGCGAGCAATGGTTTTGACGATTTTGATGTCTTATTTAAGGCCCGCAGTAACGAGGCCGAGCAGTTTTATAATGATATACAGCAGGGAAGTAAAGACGCAGACCGCCGCATGGTGCAGCGGCAGGCTTTTGCAGGCATGCTATGGAGTAAACAGTTTTATTATTACGATGTGCACCACTGGCTAAGCGGCGACCCTGCTGAACCTGCACCGCCATCACAAAGACAAAATGCCCGAAATAGCAAATGGGGGCACCTAAACACAAAGGATATCATTTCCATGCCTGATAAGTGGGAATATCCCTGGTTTGCATCGTGGGATCTTGCTTTCCATTGTTTGCCGCTTTCTACAGTCGATATGGTTTTTGCCAAGCATCAGCTTTCCCTGCTTATTATGGATTGGTATATGCACCCAAACGGACAACTGCCCGCTTATGAATGGGATTTTGGCGATGCCAATCCACCGGTACATGCCATGATTACCTGGAATATTTACCAGAAAGACAAGGCAGCCAACGATGGCAAAGGCGATACCTATTTTTTAGAACGCATATTCCACAAGCTGATGCTAAACTTTACCTGGTGGGTTAACCGCAAGGATGCATCGGGCAATAATATTTTTGAAGGGGGTTTTTTAGGACTTGATAATATCGGTGTGTTCGATAGAAATACTAAATTGCCTTATGGTGAAACCTTGGAGCAGTCGGACGGTACCAGCTGGATGGCCACCTACTCTTTAAACCTGCTGCGTATAGCAGCAGAACTGGCCGTTACCAATAAGGCGTATAACGGCATAGCATCGAAATTTTTTGAACATTTTATTTATATAGCCGGTGCAATGTCAAACCTGGGTACTAACAATGAGGGATTGTGGGATGATACGGACGGTTTTTATTATGACCAGATACGCCTGCCCAACGATGGCACCGAAAAAATGCGTGTGCGCAGTATCGTTGGCCTGATACCATTATTTGCTGCCGAGGTACTGGATGAGGATGACATTACCAATAACCCCATTTTTAGCGACCGCCTTAAATGGTTTGCCGAAAACAGGCCTGACCTGGCCGGCTTGGTTTCCCGATGGAATGAGACAAAAAGCCCTGGAAAACACATGATCAGCCTGCTGCGCGGTTACCGCATGAAGTCTTTGTTAAGATATATGCTCGATGAAAATGAATTTTTAAGCCCATACGGTATACGGTCAGTTTCAAAATATCATTTGAATAATCCTTATCATGTTAATATAAATGGGATGGAGTTTAGCATTAAATATACACCTGCCGAAAGCGATAGCGGGTTATTTGGCGGCAACAGCAACTGGCGCGGTCCTATTTGGATACCTATAAATTACCTGCTGATTCAAAGTATTCACAGATTTTATCAGTACTACGGCGATGATTTTAAAATAGAATGCCCCACAAATTCCGGAAACTTTATGACCCTGCAACAGGTAGCCAACGAGTTGTATTCACGGGTCTCGAATATATTTTTAATGGATAAGGACGGCAAAAGAGCGGTATTTAATAATTATCCCAGGATGCAAATTGATCCCAACTTCAAAGATTATATTTTATTTCACGAATATTTTGACGGGGATACCGGCCGCGGGGTAGGGGCATCGCACCAAACCGGTTGGACGGGGTTGATAGCTAACTGTTTGTATGACTAAATCGGTGTTTTCTTGCTAAAAGAATATATAACGCTGAATAATGAATGTTGAGGTTTACTTCGGCGTTCATTATTCAGCGTTATATATTTTAACTATTATTTACCTGAGCTTATTTTACGAATGGCCTGGTTGCCCCTGTCGGCCACAAACACATTGCCGCTTGGATCTACGGCAACAGCAGTTGGGAAATTAAAAGACGCAGCAGTCCCAAGTGCATTTGTAAAACCCGGCGCGCCACTACCGGCCAGGGTAGTTATTACACCTGCCGGTGTTATCTTACTTATCAGGTTAGTTCCCTGGTCAGCCACATACACATTGCCGATCGCGTCAACAGCTACGCCGGCGGGTGCTTTAAAGTTGACGGCACCGGCACCCGCAAATGTAGTAACTACGCCTGCCTGGGTTATTTTACGTATCACCCGGTTTATCAGGTCGGCAACATATACATTGCCATTAGCATCAACCGCGACGCCGTTGGGGAAATTAAAAGACGCTGCTGTTCCCGTGCCATCCGCATAAGCAGCCTTACCACTGCCAGCAAGCGTTGTAACCACGCCCAGCGGGGTAATCTCCCGTATAAGATTGTTATTGGCATCGGCCACGTATATATTGCCACTTGCGTCAACAGTTAATCCTACCGGTGAACTAAAAGACGCTGCGGTGCCGGTACCGTTAGTTGCCAGCCCGGTACCGCCGCCGGCAAATGTGGTAACAGTACTCCCCCCATTTATCATTCGTATCAGGTTATTCCCGGTATCGGATACATATATATTGCCTTTTGAGTCAACTGCTACCCCATTCGGATATGCAAAAGAAGCCGCTGTGCCTATGCCGTTAGCAAGGCTGTCCAAACCACTGCCTGCAAGTGTAGTAACGTCGCCATAAGGGTCTACTTGGCGTATAAGGTTGTTTGCCACGTCGGCAACAGTAACGTAATCATTTGCATCAACAGTCAAACTGGTCGGGTCTGAAAACGAAGCCAAAATCCCTTTTGCATTTACAGCACCAGGCAAGCCGGTACCTGCAACGGTAGTTACGGTGCCTGCGGGCGCCGGAGGGGTAATCACTGTAACTACTGTAGTGGGGTTGGTTGTGGCTTTTTTACTGCATGCACTAATGAATAATGTGCAGGATAAAAGTATTAATAAAGGTTTTCTCATAATAATAGTTATTAAATAAATTGGGTATCAGATAAAGATATTACGTAGCTACCCCTTATTTTATTACAACAAATAAAAGAAAAATTAAAAAGGAATGGAGTTAAATTAGCATATATTTAAAAAAAAGGCAAATTTGATATTTGACTGATGGTCAACGTTGCAAATGGGTTTAAAACTGACCGTTGACAAGTTATTGAATGTTATATCATAAGCCTTAGTTTGGGAGTTCAATGCAGTTTGTTACTTTTATTGTATTGAGGGACACCATAAATTGGCAGATGAATAAAGACAATTTAATTCAGTTTTTTCAGGACGTATTGCCAATGAGCGCTGCCAAAGCCGAACAATTAGCAGAAAAATATAAGGCAGGGAAAATTGCCAGGAACGGGTACTTATTGAAACAAGGCGCCGTTTGTAATGAGTCTCATTTTATTGAGGAAGGCATCATGCGGACGTATACTTATGATGTTGAAGGCAATGATGTAACAACCGCATTTTATTCAAAAAAAATGTTCCCCAGCGATTTGCTGTCATTCTTTAAAAGGATACCTTCAAAAGAATATATCCAAGCGTTAACGGATTGCGAAACATGGTATATAACCTACGAAGAAATGCAGGATAACTTCCATACGATCCCCGAGTTTCGTGAATTCGGACGGCTAAACATTATTAACCAATACGGAATATTAAAACAAAGAATGATCTCAATGTTGCAGGAAACAGCAGAGCAGCGTTACCTCAGTCTGATTTATTCGAACCCCGAAGTTATTCAAAACGTACCTTTAAAATACATAGCTTCTTACCTTGGGATAACTGATACCTCATTAAGCAGGATCAGGAAAGACTTAGTAAGAAAATAACCAGCCTCATTTCTTGCCATTTGCCAAGTGTAAGCCACGATAATTGATTTTCCTTTGTTCTGTTAATTTAATCAATAAACAACATGACAAACTACATATCAAGTATGCCCCTTTGGGTCATCGTGCTATTTATCGCAAGTTTTCTTTATTCAATTACTTTCATCGCCAACCCTGCAAAAAAGGCGGCGCTCGATTCCGGTATGAGTCCGCGCGCAGCAAGAAATATCCAGATCAGTATTTTCGCTTTTTACATTCTTTACCTCGCTTATGTTTCGGTGCTTTCTTTAAAAGGCGTGTTTAACGTCAATTCCATACCACCTGAAGTAATGGTTTGGGCTGGATTACCATTAATGATCATCTTATTTGGATTTATCGGAAATACAGGATTATTCAAGAAACTCCTCCGGTCAATTGCACTGGAATCGCTGGTCGCAATACATATATTCCGGCTTGTCGGTATATTTTTCATTATTCTTTACTTTTATCACCTGCTCCCGTCTGCATTTGCTTTCTCAGCAGCCCTGGGGGATATCATTACCGCGCTTTTAGCATTGCCGGTTGCTTGGATGGTTTCGAAAAGAAAACCATGGTGGAAAACAGCTGTTTATGCCTGGAACATCTTTGGTATGCTGGACATCATTAACCTGCTCGTTATTGCAGTTATCATTGCTAAAAATGATATGGTTACCGGCGTAAAGGGAGGCCTGACGGAGATGACTATATTTCCGTTTGTGTGGTTTCCCGCATTTGCCCCTGCCACCATTTTATTTTTACACACGGCAGTTTTCCGGAAATTGGCGCAACTAAAAGCTATCTAAAATTATCACCGAGCTGAAATTAAAATTATTTTAATCAATGTGTTAAAATGACACAATAAAATTTCCAATTGTAATTCAAATCATTTAGTTTTACTCAACCACATAAACTAAATACCATTCAACATGAGTTACAACAGGCGTAAGTTTTTGCAAAGTGCAGGTACACTGGCACTTGGCTGCATGGCTTTATCAGGAAAAGCCGCTTCAATTCTTGATTTTATGGCCCCGCACCCGGTTGGCCTGCAGCTTTTTACCGTTTTTGGTATTATCGACGATGATGTAAAAGGCACCCTTACAAAAATAGCTGCGATTGGGTATAAAGAAATGGAGTCGGCTTTCAGTAAAAAGGGCGGTTATTATGGCCTGAAACCAAAAGAGTTTAAAGCTATGGTTAATGATTTGGGCATGACCTGGAAATCGCACCATGTGCTGGGTGCACCTTTTAAACTCCCGAAAGGCTATAAAATGCCGGCCGGCGCCGATGGGAAGCCTATGGTACTACCGCCTATGCTTAACCTGAGGGACAACATGCAGCAACTGGTTGATGAAGCTGCCGAAGGCGGTATCCCATATCTCGTTTGCGCCAATGCGCCAACAGGTACGCTTGAGGAAATAAAATCAAGTATTGAAATATTGAATAAAACAGGTGAGGCTACAAAAAAGGCAGGCATCCAGTTTTGCTATCATAACCATGATATGGAATTTCATGAAGTGGAAGGTAAAGTGCCCTATCATTTGCTGTTAACAGAAACCCACCCCAATAATGTTAAAATGGAACTCGACCTTGCCTGGGTCACCAAAGGCGGGCAAGACCCTGTTGAACTGTTTAAAGCCCATCCTGGCCGTTTTCCGTTATGGCATGTTAAAGATTTAGATGCCAGCCGTGCTAATATAATGCCTGTGGGCAGCGGCACAATTGATTTTAAAAGAATATTTGACTATCAAAAAATCGCTGGAATGAAGCATTTTTTTGTAGAGCACGATATGCCTAAGGATGCTTTTGCAAGTATAGCAAGCAGCTATACATATATAACACAGGTGCTTAAAGCGTAAAGAGATCTGGGATTTCGGATGTTCGATTTCGGATTTATTTTGATTTTTAATCCGGACGTTCTATTTTGGAATTAAGAAAAGGGATCTATGTAGAGACGCAATATTTTGCGTCTGATGCGTAAGGGGTACAACCAAGAATCAAGATAATCATTTGCTCATCTTGATTCTTGAATCTTTCTTACATAGTATATTTACCATTCTTTAAAGCATACCGGGATGGCTTTATTGCTATACGGATGCTCCTCACGCAATTTTTCAGCCAGGTATAAATTGACGAGTATTCCAGGTAATTCCTGATGGTGTCGTCATTACGGATGGCGGTTACCATATCCCTCAGGATGTTTTTTACCGGTGAGCTTTTGCTTACCGTGGTTACGATCTCTTCAAGCTGGTCGGCGTAAATTACGGCCTCATACTCATTATCAAAAAGCAATACAGTCTCCTTTTTGCCTTTTGCCCTGATGCCTTTTGAAGGCAGCGGCAGATGATATTGTATAAAATCAGCCGAGGTTACTGGTGAAGGGCCGGTTGGAGGTAGGTTGATGCGTAACATAGTATCAGTTTTTTAATTTATTTTATCTTGAATAACTTTTTACAAACTCATCATTAAGTATCGACATAATAATATCATTAATAGCCATGAATTGAGGGGTGCTTTTATCGTCTAAACCGTTCGAAATATCTTCTAACTGCCCGGCATAATCAATGGCCTCATCTTCATCTTCAAACCGTAATATCACGTCTCCATTTATTTCAGCATCAACCCCGTTGGGCGGCGCCGGTAACTGGTAATCCTCAAAATTTGAGAATTTAAGCTCTGATTTTCCTGACGAAGATACGTTAATAAATAGCATAGGGTTTAATAAAACTTGTCAACTTTTGTCATATTTTGTTAACAATATAAACGTAAAGCTGTTTTAATTGATTGTGTTAAATTAGTATTAATTATTGTAGCTTAAATCTTCGTTTTTAACTCTGTTGCCTTAATAATTTCTTAATATTCTTCATTTTGAAATAATACCTCGTTTCAGTATTTTAAGGCGATATTAAAAACATTACGTATTGCCTATGCCAAACGTTACAACGCAACAATTAAAAAGGGTATTAAAACCCATACATCTGTGGGCAATTGCCGTGGGTTTGGTAATCTCAGGTGAGTATTTTGGGTGGAACTTAGGCTGGGCAGTTTCGGGTACTATTGGTTTTTTGATTGCCACACTCATCATCACGCTGATGTACGTAACGTTTATATTCAGCTATACCGAATTAACTACTTCCATTCCCCATGCCGGCGGTGCATTTGCGTATGCCTACAGGGCCCTGGGGCCGTTTGCCGGGTTGGTAGCCGGTTATGCCACGCTTATCGATTTTTTGTTTGCCACGCCCGCCATTGCATTTGCTTTGGGCGCTTACCTGCATTTTTTATGGCCGGCTATTTCTGTATTGTATTCTGCATTATTTTTTAATGTAGTTTTTATTGGTATTAATGTTCTGGGGGTTAAGGAATCTGCCGTATTCTCCATAGTTGTAACTGTATTGGCCGTTGGCGAATTGCTTTTGTTTATGGGTGTGGTATTGCCCCATTTTAAAATGAACAATTTTGTAAGCCACCCTATGCCATTCGGGTGGACAGGCATTTTTGCTGCTTTACCATACGCGGTTTGGTTTTACCTGGCCATTGAAGGGGTGGCCATGGTGGCCGAAGAGGTAAAAGAACCTAAACGCAATATACCAAAGGGCTATATATCGGCTTTGGCTACGCTGGTATTTTTAGCTTTAGGGGTAATGATACTTACAGGAGGTATTACCGACTGGCGCAAATTGAGCAATCTGGATTACCCGTTGCCCCAGGCCATAAGCTACGCGTTGGGCAGGGCGGGCAGCTTTACAAAAATATTTGCCAGCATAGGTCTTTTTGGGTTGATAGCATCTTTTCACGGTACCATCCTGGCTTCATCAAGGCAAGTATTCGCCATGGCGCGCAGCGGTTATATGCCCCGGTTTTTATCAAAGGTTAGTAATAAGTTTAAAACGCCGCATTGGGCGATACTGGCAGGAGGGGTTGTTAGCTGTTTAGCACTTTATTATTCGGATACCAATAAGATCATCGTGGTATCAGTAATGGGCGCCATACTGATGTATATGATGAGTATGATCAGCCTTTTTGTACTGCGGGTTAAGGAGCCAGCGCTTGAGCGTTCATTTAAATCTCCTGCTTACCCGGTTTTTCCGGCAATTGCATTAATCATATCAACCATCACACTATTTGCCATGATATATTACAACTTTGAACTGAGTCTTTATTTTTTTGGCGGGCTTGCTGTTGTGATATTAATTTTTGTACTGATGGGAAAACATAAAGTGAAGATAATGGAGGAAAATATGATTACTCCAATTTTTTTATCGGATAATTCAATAATTCAATAATTCAAAATTCACTAACTCACTAATTAAACTCCGTGTTCAAGTTCACCGTTCGCAATATTGTTTACAGGTTCCAGGATTTAAAAACCCTGCTGGCCAAAGCGTCGCCCTACCGAACCGGCGATGTACTGGCAGGGGTGTGTGCCGAAAGTTATGAGGAACGTGTTGCCGCACAAATTGCATTGGCAGATGTGCCTTTAAGAATGTTTTTGAACGAAGTTATTATCCCATATGAGCAAGATGAGGTTACCCGATTGATTATTGACAGTCATGATGTTAATGCATTTGCTTTAATAAGCAGTTTAACCGTTGGCGAATTTCGCGACTGGCTATTAAGCGATGAAACGGATACGGCAACTCTAAAAAAAATCGAAGTCGGCATCACCCCCGAAATGGCCGCTGCCGTATCAAAACTAATGCGCAACCAGGATTTGATAGCGGTAGCAAAAAAATGTGAAGTTGTTACAAAGTTTCGTAACACCATTGGGTTAAAAGGCCATTTTTCGACACGGTTGCAGCCTAACCATCCTACAGATGACCTTAAAGGTATTGCAGCCAGTATGATAGATGGTTTGTTGTATGGCAGCGGAGACGCAGTTATTGGTATTAACCCGGCTACCGATAGCCCAGCTGTAGTGCAAAACTTACTGGAATTAATAGACAATGTGCGCCAGCAATTTGATATCCCTTCACAATCATGTGTTTTAAGCCATATTACCAGCACGCTCGAGCTTATCAATAAAGGTGCGCCCGTCGATCTATGTTTTCAATCCATTGGCGGTACCGAAAAAACGAATACCAGTTTTGGCATAAACCTGGCGCTGCTTGATGAAGCATACCAGGCAACATTGTCATTAAACCGGGGCACTATAGGCAATAATGTAATGTATTTTGAAACCGGGCAAGGCAGCGCACTTTCCGCAAATGCAAATCATGGCGTTGACCAGCAAACCTGTGAAACAAGGGCTTATGCTATTGCCAGAAAGTATAAGCCGCTGCTGGTCAATACAGTTGTAGGTTTTATCGGGCCTGAATATTTATATGATGGCAAGCAAATTATCCGTGCCGCGCTCGAAGATCATTTTTGCGGCAAGTTGCTTGGCTTGCCCATGGGCGTTGATGTTTGCTACACCAACCATGCCGAAGCCGACCAGGACGATATGGACAACCTCCTTACTTTAATAGGTGTGGCCGGCTGCAATTTTATAATGGGCATACCAGGCTCTGATGATATAATGCTGAATTACCAATCTACCTCGTTTCATGACGCCCTATATTTACGAAAAGTTTTAGGATTGAGGCCCGCGCCTGAATTTGAACGATGGTTGATAAAACAAGGAATTGTAGATGAAAGCGGGAATATTTTAACGGTTAACCCATCGCACAAACTACTAACCGCGATAGTGAAATGAAAAAAGATGAGATAGAGTTCAACCCTTTAGCGCCTTTACGTCAGTTTACTGATGCCCGCATCGCTATCGGACGTGTCGGCAACAGCATTCCCATAAAACAATCGCTTGAATTTAAGCTGGCACACGCCCATGCCCGGGATGCTGTGTATTCATTACTTGATATTGAAGGATTATTGGAGAGCCTTAAAGTTTTTGATCTGCCGGTTTTACTTTTGCAAAGCAAGGTAGCAACCCGGCACAAATATTTAAAGCGACCAGATCTCGGGCGGCAATTAGATGAGGAATCGGAAGAACAATTAAAGGATTACAACGCAGGCGCTGATGTCGTAATTATTATAGCCGATGGACTTTCTGCAGCCGCCGTTAACGAAAATGCGATCAGTTTATTAAAGATTCTGATACCGATGCTAACAGCATCAAAATTAACGCTTGCTCCCATATGCCTTGTTGAGCAGGGCAGGGTGGCGGTGGGCGATGATATTGGCCAGTGTTTAAGTGCAAGGTTTTCGATACTGCTGATCGGTGAACGCCCAGGTTTAAGTTCCGCAGATAGCATGGGTGCCTATTTAACTTATAACCCGCGACAAAGCTTAACAGATGAATCGCGAAACTGCGTATCAAACATACGGCCGCAGGGGTTAAGATATAAACCTGCGGCCGGTAAAATATTTTACCTCCTGACAGAAGCTTTCAAACGAAAACTATCAGGGGTAGCTTTAAAAGATAATGCCGGATTGATAGATGGTTATTAAAGCCGTTTAAAGCTATTCTTCTTGTTGACATTCAACTATCTTTAATT
>Ga0206884_1066_pt1 | contig 28224 bp, 15 predicted proteins | sample Alteio_BWOrgCont_FD_152914 | JGI IMG/M metagenome (GOLD analysis project Ga0206884, IMG submission 152914) | Enriched cells from forest soil in Barre Woods Harvard Forest LTER site, Petersham, Massachusetts, United States -... | ecosystem: Environmental > Terrestrial > Soil > Temperate forest > O...
GGTAAATAAAATAATAGCCACTAACAAATACGATCTTGTTTTTGCGTCATCTTCGCGCTTGTTTACAGCTTACCTTGGTTATAAAGTGGCCAAAAAGCGGCGCATTCCCTTATACCTTGATATAAGGGATATTTTTGTGGATACCATTAAAGATGTATTGAAAAATAAAATGTTAAAGGCTGGTGTACTGCCTGCGTTACACCGCATTGAAAGGAAGGTTTTTAATTATGCCAGCCATATCAATTTAATATCAGGCGGGTTTGAATCGTATTTTGTTAAGTTTAAAAAACCTCAATATTCCTATTTCTCTAATGGTATTGATGATGAGTTTTTGAACCTTAACGCCACTGCCGCCGGCACTAATGAAACCAAAGTAATAACCTATGCGGGTAACATCGGCGAGGGGCAGGGATTACATAAAATTATACCGCAGGCAGCAAAAGCCCTGGGCAATAGCTATAAGTTTTTAATTATTGGTGATGGCGGGGTAAAGCATAAGCTTACGGATGAATTGGACAGATTAAACGTAACTAATGTTGAGATCAGGAACCCTATCCCGCGTAAGGAGTTGCTCAAAGTTTATGAGCAATCGGATTTCTTTTTTTTGCATTTGAACGATTACGAAGCATTTGAAAAGGTACTGCCATCAAAAATTTTTGAGCTTGGGGCTTACGATAAACCAATTATTGCAGGCGTAGCCGGTTTTGCAAACCAGTTTATAGCTGAGAACATTCCGAACCGGATACTTTTTTTGCCTGGCCAGGTTGATGAGATGATAAGGCAATTGAAAGCATACACCTATCATACAGCGTTCAGGACTGAATTTATACAGAACTTTAAAAGGGAGGCTATAAATAGCAATATGGCCAAATCAATAGCGTATTATTTACCATGAGCAATGTTTTAATTTCGGGGGTAAACGGATTTGTGGGCACAAACCTTGCGCAATTTCTCGGGCAGCGCCAATATGCTATAATCCCGCTCTCGCGTACATCGGAGAAACAACGGCAATCGTTTACATGGGACAATATTGCGGATATAAAGGGGCATGACATTGAGGCTATTGTCCACCTTGCAGGAAAAGCGCATGACATAAAAAACACTTCGGATGCCAATGAATATTTTGAAGTTAATACAGCGCTCACTAAAAAGCTTTTTGATATATTCCTGCAAAGCAAAGCCAGTACGTTCGTGTACTTAAGCAGTGTAAAAGCAGCAGCCGACACAGTGGATGGTATATTGGATGAAGATGTAGTGCCTAACCCCAAGACCGCTTATGGCCAATCCAAACAAAAAGCCGAAGAATACTTGCTTGTTCAAAAGCTTCCCGCGGGAAAGCGGTTGTTTATTTTGAGGCCCTGCATGATCCACGGGCCGGGGAACAAGGGAAACCTGAACCTGTTATATAAAGTTGTGAGAAAAGGTGTACCTTATCCTTTAGCAGCCTACTCAAATAAGCGTTCTTTTTTATCAATCGATAATTTGAATTTTGTGATCGAAAAAATCATCAGTGGCCAAAATATCCCAGGTGGCGTCTATAATGTTGCTGACGATATAGCTTTATCAACAAATAATGTAATAACTATTATTGCCGGGGTAAACAATAAAAAACCTAAGTTATGGAAGGTAAGCCCGCGAATGATTAACTTTTTGGCCAAAGCAGGGGATAAATTACATTTACCGCTAAATTCGGAAAGGTTAAAAAAACTCACCGAGAGCTATATAGTCTCAAATAAAAAAATAAGAGGAGCTTTAAATATTTCGCAGTTGCCTTTATCGTCAACAGACGGTCTTAAATTAACAATTCAAAGTTTTTCAAGTTAAAACTTATGCTATACCTGATTTTACCCATTGTTTTTTTTATTGCCGAGCTACTTTACTTTCGTATTGCCGATCATTATAACATCATCGATCATCCAAATGAACGCAGCTCACATGCAAATATTACCATCAGGGGCGGTGGCATAATCTTTATCCTGGCGGCTATTTGCACCGCAATAATCCACCCGGATTATTGGCTGCCCGTATCGGGGCTTTTAGTAATAGGCGCCATAAGTTTTGCCGATGATATATTGACCTTATCCAGCAAATTAAGGTTGTTATTTCATTTGATAGCAGTAACTATTATATTTTTCTACCTAAACATATTTCATTTTGAGCCGGTTTACGTTTGCGTACTGCTTTATATAATGGTAATAGGCGTTATAAATATGTACAACTTTATGGATGGCATTAACGGTATCACCGGCGCCTATAGTTTAGTGGCATTGGGGGGATTGCAGTATGTTAACCTATACAAGACGCCATTTATTGAAAAGGATATGATATGGGTACCTATTATTGCCTGTGCAGCGTTCCTTTTTTTTAACTTCCGAAAAAAGGCAAAGTGTTTTGCCGGCGATGTAGGCAGTGTAACCATAGCACTATGGATAATAATGCTGATACTGCGTTTGATATTTGTTAGCGGCAATTGGGCCTATATACTTTTCCTTGCTGTTTATGGTATCGATTCGGTACTCACAATTGCGCACCGCGTATGGCTTAAACAAAATATTTTCAAGGCTCATAGACTGCATTTTTACCAGTTTTTAGCTAATGAACATAAAATCTCGCACCTGTTAATTTCTTCCGGCTATGCCATTTTGCAATTGATAATAATATTGTTTGTTGTTTTCAACACCAGGCTATCACTGGCAGCAGTGTTTTCAATCTCTCTTTTACCATTGATATTAACCTATGTGCTGGTAAAGCCAAGGTTAATGAAATGGAATTAAACACCGCGGCAATTAGCCGCCCGGCCAATAGCATTAAATTTAAAATGTATTTTTTTTATTCGCGATGTATCGTTTGAATACAAACAGCCGTAAAGTAAAATAAGCTGCGAGTGCTTTAAACCAATAAGTTAATAATATGTTAATATTTGTAATTTTGGATTTATTGGTTATTTGACTTATTTTTATAGGGTTGTGTGTTTAAAGTTTAAGGCGTAATTATAGTTGTTTTCTTTTAAAACCCCTATCGTTTAGGTACGGGTAAATAATGAACATATTTATAGGGTTTAATAATAAACTAAGGGGCCGTTGTTCAGCATATAGTAACGGGGGTGATAAATTTGCGACATAAATAAAAAGGTTAACAACTTAAATCAGGCCCTCATTAAGGTATTGAGTGGTAATTTAAGATGTACTAAAAATATATAAATAAAAAATTGCCGAAAGCAAATCATGAGAATAACAAATACTGTTTTAATAATGCTGGTGTTTTTTATCGGCACAATTATTACATCCTGTCAGAAGCAAATTAATACTGCACCTCCCGTAATACCTAATGATAATATATCAACCTTATATACGCTACAGGTATCTGTTAGCGCTTTAAAAAAACGATGTGATTCGTTATCGGCAAGTTTAACGCAGGAAAATGCAACAGCAGTAACGCTCAATGCCAATATTTTAAACCTCGCTACTATCCCGGGAGGTAAAAAAATAAATGTTGATTCAATTAAAACGCTGATCGGAGTGGTTTTAAGCCAGTCTGCAACCTTAGGTACCCAGGTAACAGGAATCAGTGCTCAAATTGCATCACTGAATACGCAACTAAATACAAGTAGTAACATTGCAACGCTAACTACAATAGTAGAGCAATCGGATGCCCAGTTAAATAAGATAAATCAGCAATATTCGCCACTATCGGCGCAATTAGGATTGGCAGAATCGGAAACAGAAACTGCAATAAGGGTAGCACTTGGCTCAAAATCATATATAGCCTTGGCCTCTGCGCAAAACGTAGCTAATTATGCGGGCGATGTTATTGCTTGCCCCGGCTATTACCTTTCGGTATATACCCATTTTTACCGGAACTCAACTGATACGGCGGCAACTTTTATAGCAGCGCGAAAGAGCACTGATACTACCGGAGTGCTTTGGGGCAACGAAATTACTGTTTCGCCCAACATTGGTAAATTGAACGTTTCGAGTGTTTCACTATACCGGGTTGACCCAAACACTGTCAATTGTTATTTTTTGGTTAAAAATAGCACCGCTGACACAAGGCTTTATCTTGCCACTTCGCCCGATAATGGCACAACATGGTCGCCGCCGGTTTCAATCATTCACGAAGGCCTGTATGATATTTTTATGAATAGTTCGATACATGCAGTTAATAATGGCCGGATAGTTATTCCTATCGCGTCTGATCCCGTATTCGCCGCCGGATTTATCTTTAGCGATTATTGTTTTTATTCGGATAATGGAGGCTCAAGCTGGACAAAAAGCTCAAGTTTTACACCGCCAATAACTGGTGGCGGTCTTGAGCCCAAAATAATTCAGTTGTCGGGTGACACGTGCTTAATGAACCTGCGCACATCAACAGGCTTCCAGTATTTCTCAATAAGTACTGATAATTGCAAAACCTGGGGAGAACCGTATAAAAGTACACTTGAAAGCCCTTCCTCACCGGCAGAAATTGTAAATATTTCGGGAAAATTATTGGCTATACATAATAACAGTGCCATGTCAAGAAACCCTTTAAGTATCTCCGTTTCCGCGGATAAAGGTGCAACATGGAGGCATGTTAAAGACATAGAAACTGGCAGTGCCGCAATTTACGGGTGGAGTTATCCATCGGTAACAGTAAGCAATGGGTATTTACTCCTTAGCTATTATGAAACAGTAAATATGCCTAAACCAATATCGCTGCAGTATTACCATTTAAAATTCAATAAAATTCAGATATCGACATTGGCATTATAAAACCTGTTTATATAAATGCCGGTTTTTTAATATCTTAGGCCTTTGGTGCCGCCAATATTTGCCACAAATAAGCCATGAGAATAGGAAAGTCTATTTTAGTAATACTCATAATTTTTATTGGTGCAACTGTTATTTCCTGCCGCAAACAAATCAATACCGTCCCTCCTGTAATCCAGGTTGCTAACAGCTCACCTGTAAATATATTGCAAACAGCAGTTAATGCCCTAAAAAAACAATGTGATTCGATATCGGGCGGGTTGGTGCAGGAAAATGCTTTTGGCACCACACTTAATGCGGATATTTTGAACCTTACTAACATACCGGGACCTAAGAAGATAAATATTGATACACTAAAATCGCTGATTGCCGTTTTTTTAACACAGGCTGCCTCATTAAACAATGAGCTTGAAACGGCTTATACTCAAATTACCGCGCTAAACGCCCAATTGGCCGCAAGCTCAATTGTTTCATCTTTAAACGAGCCATTAGAGCAACTAAATGCGCAGGTGAACAAGATAAACCGATTGTATGCCCCTTTACAGGCACAGTTAAAGCTAGCCGGATCCGAGACAGAAATTGCAATAAAAACAGTGTTAGGGCAAAAATCTTACATAGCGTTAGCATCTGCCCAAAATGTTGCCAATTACGCCGGCGATGTTATAGCTTGCCCGGGTTATTATCTTTCTGTTTATACGCATTTTTACGGCTCGTCTATTGATATTGCGCCTACTTACATAGCGGCACGCAAAAGTACCGATACTACGGGGACGCTTTGGGGAGGCGAATACACCGTTTCACCTAATATTGGCCACTTAAACGTTTCGAGTGTTTCATTACACCGCGTTGATGCTAACTCGATAAATTGTTACTTTTTGGTGAAAAACAGTACGAGGGATACAAGGCTTTTTTTGTGTACATCGCCAGACAATGGTACCACATGGACAACGCCAACGCAAATTATTTACGAAGGCGTTTACGATATTTTTATGAATGCTTCAATTCATGCAGTTAACAATGGCCGGATAGTCGTCCCAATAGCCTCTGACCCTGTATTTGCCGCTGGCTTTACATTTACTGACTATTGTTTTTATTCGGACGACAACGGCGCAACCTGGACAAAGAGTTCGAAGATTACCCCGCCGGTAGCTGGTGGCGGCCTTGAGCCCAGGATAATTCAACTATCGGGCGATACTTGTTTAATGAACATGCGAACATCGACAGGTTTTCAATATTTTTCAATAACTACTGATAATTGCAGAACGTGGGGTGCGCCATATCAGAGTACACTTCAGAGCCCGTCATCACCTGCTGAAATCGTGAATATTTCCGGAAAATTGCTGGCGGTGCATAATAACAGTACCACAGCAAGAAACCCATTAAGTATATCTGTATCGTCAGACAAAGGCGCCACCTGGAAACATATAAAAGATGTTGAAACAGGCGATCTTTCAATTTATGGCTGGAGCTATCCTTCGATAACCATAAGCAACGGATATTTATTGCTTAGTTATTACGAAACAGTGAATGAACCCGCGCCCATATTGTCTCAATATTATCATTTAAAGTTTAATAAAATTCAGATATCGGGCTTGCAATTATAAAGGCTGATCATTTGACGCATTATTTAATGATGAATGATCTGTTAGGCTTAATATATATAAACAGTTTAATAACCTGTAGTGCTATCTGCATAAGGCGGTTAAGTGGTATTTTTCAAAACTTTTCGACTTTGTTTTTGTTTTAATAGCGCGAGAATTTTTATCAGGCGATAACAATTTTGTTTAGTAAGTAAATTAGCCAATAAAAGTCAAAATATTCAAATAACAGCCTGTAGAACTTGGACAATGATACAGATAACAAAGATGAGAAGCATTTAATTACAACACAGATGAGTTAGTTAAATTTAAATTTATTTTATTCACCTTTGATATTATGCAGCAATTTTGATGAGACTGCAAAATAAAATGAGGACATTTTTTTAAAGTAAATAATACCCCTATGAAAAGAACGAACCTGGCTTTGTTCATATTAATGCTCCTGTTTGGCATTATTAATACGTCCTGCAAAAAAGAAATTCAAGTAAATGGGTTACAGTCATCCGTTTTTTCATTGGAGGCACAATGCGATACCCTGCTTTCATCGCTTTCACAATCAAATTCAACCATTTTAACGCTTAAAGCTTCCATTTCAGCATTTACAACTAATCAACAGAGCCTTAGAGTTAAAATTGATTCTATTGAAAACCAGATCGGCACCCTTTTAAGTGGGATAACCACGCTTAAAAGCCAGGCAACAGGGACTTATCAAAAGGTAGTTGCAATAAATACGCAAAGCGCCAATACAGCGGCTATAAATAACCAGGTAAGTATACAGGATAAACAATTGACAAGTTTAAACCAGCAATATGCCTCGGTATTATCGCAATTACAAATAACAGAAATGTCGATTGAAGGGATTGTGCTCCCAAGGTCGTACATTGCTTTGGCAAACAATTCAAATGTAGCTAATTATGCGGGCGACATAATTGTTTGCCCCGGTTATTATCTTTCAGTGTATACACACTTTTACCGGTCATCCTCTGATATTGCCCCCACATTTATTGCAGGGCGCAAAAGTACTGATACAACAGGTTCAGTATGGGGGAGTGAATTTACTGTATCCGCCAACATCGGTAAATTAAATGTTTCAAGTGTTTCGTTATATCGCGTCAATTCCACTACTATTAATTGTTATTTTTTAGTGAAAAACAGCACGGCCGATACCCGGCTTTATTTGTCAGTATCGCCGGATAACGGCACAACATGGTCGGCTGCGAAACAGGTTATTTACGAAGGCGCTTATGATATCTTCATGAACGCCGCAATACATACTGTTAATAATGGCAGGATGATTATTCCGGTTGCGTCAGATCCTGTTTTCAGGGCGGGATTTGTATTTAGTGATCATTGTCTTTATTCTGATGATGGGGGCGCAACCTGGACAAAAAGCACCTCAATTACCCCGCCGGTAACAGGCGGCGGCCTGGAGCCAAAAATAGTACAACTATCAGGCGATACCTGTTTAATGAACATGCGTACCTATACCGGGTTCCAATATTTTTCAATAAGTACTGATAATTGCAAAACATGGGGCGTGCCATATCAAAGTACCCTTGTCAGTTCTTTTTCACCTGCCGAAATTGTAAATGTTTCGGGCAAGCTAATAGCGATACATAATAACAATCCTTCATTCCGAAACCCAATGAGCATTTCCGAGTCTTTAGATAAAGGGGCCACTTGGACACATATAAAAGATATCGAGACAGGCAGTACTTCAGTATACGGATGGAGTTACCCATCCGTAACCGTAAGCAACGGATATCTGCTCATCAGTTATTACGAAACTATAAATGAGCCGGTAGGGGTAGAGATATACAATTTGAAATTTACGAAAGTTGAAATATCAACTCTCTCATTATAATAAATTTCTGTTTGTACGGTAATTGTTACATGGCTAAAAAATTGTAATATTATGTCCTTGCCCTTTGCCTTACAGATAAATAATTTTTATTGCTGTTCTTATCCGACTTGTTTATAACGATTTGTAGAAAGTTCCTGGATATTAATATAGTATTAACTAAAAATCACATATTTTAACTTTTGATTTTTTTTGATCGATATTATTGCTTAATAATAGCGATGGTTTTGATTACAACATTTATTAATTATTTTTGATGCCTGACATGATTTAAGATTTGATTAACTTGCTGATATTACTTTATCTGCATAAAACTGTGCTTCATGAAGTTTTATTTTTAACCATATTTCCTTAAAACATTGATCCTCTTTCATTGTTAAAAACGAGAATATATAAACAAACGGTTTGTTAAATTAAAGGTATAATTCATAGATTTTTGGTATTATTAATTAAAAAGAATTAACTTTACCCCTATCTGCTAATATATCGCTTATGAAAAAATATCTACTTTTTAATAGAGTGGTACCTCGTTGGGTTATAATGATATTGGATATCATTATTGTAGCCACCTCTTTTTCATTTTCCTACTTTATAGTTTATCGTTTTGAGTTCGTAAATATTTTAAGGGGTTACTTTTTCATTTACACGGGCCTGTATTGTATAATCACCGCCGAGGTAATGTATATAATGCGTATTCATACCGGGCTTATCCGCTATTCAAACACCCGTGATGTGTTGCGTATATTCAGTTCGGTGTTTATTAGTACCCTTATCTACTTTGCCATAACAGATATATGGGTGTTGCCAACATGGCCTATAAGTTCGGTTACTGTTGACACTATGATGGTGGTTAATTTTTCCATTTCAAGTACATTGTTAATTTTATTGCGTACCGCTGTTAAAAGCGCCTATTACTATATAAACAATTATTCAAACACGGCAAAAACCTTTGTTCTTATTTATGGCTCGGATAATAGCGCTGTATTGGTTAAACAGGCGCTTGAAACAAGTGCAAATACCAATTTTGCCGTAATTGGTTTTGTTGATGATGACCCGGGTAAGATCAACAAAGAAATTGAACAGGTTAAAGTATACGATATTGACAAACTTGATAAAGTTATAGAAAAACGAAAGGTTGATAAGTTGATAATAATGAACCATCACCTTGACGAGGACGCCAAAAAAACAGCGCTTGAAAAATGCATAGCCTTAGGCATAAAGGTATTAACCGTGCCGCCTTCGGATCAGTGGATATACGGTAAGCTTAACCTGCAGCAAATTAAAGGATTGAAAATAGAAGATCTACTACAACGTAAACCTATTCAGATTGATACTACACTTATTTCAAGAGACCTGCGTGGCAAAAGAGTATTGGTTACAGGGGCTGCAGGATCTATCGGATCGGAAATTGTTCAGCAGGTACTAACTTACGGGCCTGCCATGGTTATTTTGTGCGACCAGGCTGAAAGCCCATTACACGAAATGCGCCTGCTGGTTGAAGAGAAATTTCCAGACGTACCGGCCCAGATATTTATAGCGGATATAAGAAACTACGGTAGGATGCGTAAATTATTTTATGATTTTCGCCCAGAGGTGGTTTTTCATGCTGCTGCCTATAAACATGTGCCTATGATGGAGGAAAATCCGACAGAAGGCGTGTTAACCAATGTATTGGGGACCAAAAATGTTGCCGACCTGGCTATTGCATTTGGTGTAGGGAAATTTGTGATGATATCTACCGATAAAGCGGTTAACCCATCAAATGTAATGGGCACAACCAAACGTATTGCCGAGATATATATTCAATCGCTTAAAAATAGCCCGTTAAATAAATCAACCCGTTTTATAACAACACGTTTTGGAAATGTGCTGGGATCAAATGGTTCGGTTATCCCGCGGTTTAAAGCACAAATTGAAAAGGGAGGGCCTATTACGGTTACTCACCCTGAAATTACCCGTTATTTTATGACCATACCCGAAGCGGTACATTTAGTACTTGAGGCTGGTACGATGGGTATAGGTGGCGAAATATTTATTTTTGATATGGGCGAACCAGTGAAGATCACTAACCTTGCTTTGAAGATGATAAAGTTGGCAGGCTTAGAGCCGGAAAGAGATATAAAAATTATATACACTGGTTTAAGACCTGGTGAAAAGCTTTACGAAGAGCTACTTAACGATGGGGAAAGCACAATGCCAACCTATCATGAAAAGATCAAGATATCAAAGGTAATTGATTATGATTACGACCAGGTAATAGCTGATATAGCCCAACTGCTTGAGCTAAACAAACACCACGATGTGGTTGATGTAGTGAATAAAATGAAAGAAATTGTCCCCGAATTTATCAGCAAAAACTCGCAGTTTGAAATACTTGATAATAATGACAACGTTGAAGAAGGGGTGCTTGAAGTTTAGTTTTTTCAACTGCTGATTAACTGATCAGGTACACATTATTCACCTTTCCCTGATTGCCAAAGCTTGAAGACATGTAAAGCTTCGTCTCGTATCAATTGTACGCAGGGCAGGTTTCGTTTCTCAATTGGGGTATTTACCTCTTTATAAATAAATTCATCGTCGAAACCAATATCAGCGGCATCTGTTTGTGTATTTGCATAGTATATTTTACTGATACCAGCCCAATAAATAGCGCCCAGGCACATAGGGCAAGGTTCGCAACTGGTATAAATTATGCAGCCTGCTAAGTTATAAGTACCCAATTGGCGGCAGGCCAGCCTGATGGCCGAAATTTCTGCATGTGCTGTAGGGTCATTTTCAGGAATAACCATATTGGCGCTGCGGGTAATAACTATTCCATCTTTAACAATCACTGCGCCAAACGGACCTCCCTGGTTTTGCTTAACATTATATTCGGATAAGCCTATCGCTATCCTCATAAATTCTTCATGTGACTGATTTTTCATATCCAATTAAAATAAAAAACCCCAAAACAAATTTGAGGTTTTTTTAATGTGAAAAAGCATAAAAGAGGGGAATAACCATAAAGGCTAAAATGTCCCCCCAGCTTTATTTCTTATCTTTCGAATAGGCATCATTAAGCCTTTTGGTTACATCAGCAGTTACGTCCAGGCTCTGGTCGCCATATAAAACCGTTGGATTAGCCTTTGAGTACATCAATACTAATTTATAGCCTTTTTCTTTAGCATAACCTTTTACAAAATCAGCAATTTTATCGTAAACCTTACCAGCTTCTGACGACTGTTCGTTTTGAAACTGTGCAGTTGCATTTTGCGAGTAGCCCTGCAGGTCCTGCTGTTCTCTTTGCAGGCGTTGCTCGGTTGTCTGGCGCTGGTCTGCAGCCATAGTATTTACATTTTTTTGATAATCAGCAACCTCACGCTGAAATGCCTGTTGCCTTGCGCCAACGTCATTTTGTGCAGCTTTGCCTTTATCCTGCATGGTTTTGGTTACGTCTTTGGCATAGTTGTATTTGCTTAGTAATGTATCCTGATTAATAAATACAGTAGTTTCCTTACTGGCATCAGGTGCGGTAATTGGTTTACTGTCGGTTTTTGATTTATTGCACGCGGCTATGCTGCCGGCAAGTAACACACCTAACGTGATTTTTGTAAAAATAGAAGCCGTGGTTTTCATTCTAATAATGTTTTTTATCCCGCTCAAGAGCAGGAATGTGCCTTTTTTATATCTGTAAAAATTTTGACAAAGATAAACTTTCGGTGCAAGTATCCTAATCTTTTGTAAGGCATGTTTATATCGTGCCATATTTATCAACAAATGCGGTATTCCGGGCTAAAATTCTTACTTTTGAAGGTTGTTGTTTTAACCATATATGAGCGAAGAAAAAGAAGATAAATCAAATTACTCAGCAGATAATATACAGGTTTTAGAAGGTTTAGAGGCGGTTCGTAAAAGGCCGTCGATGTACATTGGCGATACAGGCTCAAAAGGTCTGCACCATTTGGTATATGAGGTTGTAGATAACTCGATAGATGAGGCGCTGGCTGGTCACTGCGATACTATAAAAGTTTACATCCAGAAAGATAATTCTATTTTAGTTTCTGATAATGGCCGCGGTATTCCCACAGCCATTCACACGAAAGAAAAACGTTCGGCCCTGGAAGTGGTAATGACGGTATTACATGCCGGCGGTAAATTTGACAAGGATACTTATAAAGTATCCGGCGGTTTACACGGTGTAGGCGTAAGTTGCGTAAATGCCCTTTCAATCCATCTAACAGCCCTGGTTTATCGCGATGGTAAAATATGGACGCAGGAATATGAAAAAGGGAAGCCACTGTTTGATGTAAAAACTATTGGGGATACGGATAAACGGGGAACAACCATCATTTTTAAACCGGACACCGAAATATTTACCTTAACTACCGAATACAAATACGAAACGCTTGCAGCACGTTTGCGTGAGCTGGCATTTTTAAATAAAGGTATCCGTCTGTCGTTAACTGATGAGCGTGAAGTTAATGAAGATGGCAGCCACCCTACAGAGGACTTTTATTCGGAAGGGGGATTGCGCGAATTTGTAAAATACCTTGACGGTACACGTGCATCGTTAATACCCGAGCCCATTTATATCGACGGGAACAAACAAGGCATACCGGTTGAATTGGCCCTGCAATACAATGATACATATTCGGAGAATGTACACTCCTATGTAAATAATATCAATACTATTGAAGGCGGTACACACGTTGCCGGTTTCCGCAGGGGATTAACCCGTACATTAAAGGCTTATGCCGATAAATCGGGTCTGTTGAAAAATATGAAGATTGAAATTACCGGTGATGACTTCCGTGAGGGGTTAACCGCCGTAATTTCAGTTAAAGTAGCCGAGCCGCAGTTTGAGGGGCAAACAAAAACCAAGTTGGGCAACAACGAGGTGATGGGTGCTGTGGATATGGCCGTAGGTGAAATTTTAGGTAATTACCTGGAAGAAAACCCGCGCGAGGCGAAGATGATCGTTAATAAGGTGATCCTTGCCGCTACTGCCCGTGCAGCCGCCCGTAAAGCACGCGAAATGGTGCAACGTAAAAATGTGATGAGCGGATCGGGCTTACCCGGCAAGCTTTCGGATTGCGCTAATAACGACCCGGCATTATGCGAGCTTTACCTTGTGGAAGGTGACTCGGCAGGTGGTACTGCCAAACAAGGCCGCAACCGCGAATTTCAAGCTATTTTACCTTTAAGGGGTAAGATATTGAACGTGGAAAAGGCTATGGAGCATAAAATTTATGAGAACGAGGAAATAAAGAATATGTTTACCGGCCTGGGTGTTAGCATTGGCACACCGGAGGATGATAAGGCTTTAAACATCGCTAAACTCCGTTATCATAAAATAGTGATCATGACGGATGCCGATGTTGACGGATCGCACATTACTACACTGATACTGACTTTCTTTTTCCGTTATATGAAAGAGTTGATAGAGTTTGGGTACGTGTATATTGCCTCGCCGCCGCTATACCAGGTTAAAAAAGGAAAAGAATTTGAATATTGCTGGACAGATGAGCAACGCGATGCAGCTGTACAAAAACTGAAAGGCGCAGGTAAAGAAGACAGCGTACATATACAACGTTATAAAGGTTTGGGCGAAATGAATGCGGAGCAATTATGGGAAACTACCATGAACCCTTCAACACGTACCCTAAAACGAGCCAGTATTGAAAACGCGGCCGAATGCGACCATACTTTTAGTATGCTGATGGGTGATGAAGTTGCCCCGCGCCGCGAGTTTATCGAGAAAAACGCCAAGTACGCAAGGATAGATACGTAGTAAACACATCAGACTTAAATAAAATGCCCCGCTTTGAACAAAGCGGGGCATTTTATTTATATACTTTTTTATTTATATACCTAATTTTATTAGGTATATAAATTTTTACGTATGTTTGTTTTATGAGTTCAAACCCAATGCTGAAGGGCACTTTGCAAACTATTATTTTAAAGCTGCTTGAAGATAATAGCCAAATGTATGGTTATGAAATTACGCAAAAAGTAAAGGAGATTACTACAGGGGACGTAGTGCTTACCGAGGGTGCTTTATACCCTGCCTTGCATAAGCTGGAAGCGGAGGGAATGCTGGAAACATTTACAGAAATTGTTGATAACCGGGTACGCAAATATTATCACCTTACTGAGCAAGGGGGTAAAGAAGTTACCGAAAAACTGAACGAAGCACAGGTATTTATCGATCAGTTACAGCTTTTGTTAAACCTTAAACCGAGTTTAAAATGAAACCTGATGAGCGGCAGAAGCAATGGTTGTTGAATTTAAAATTAGTATGAATAAATAATAGCTTGATGAAGAAATGGCATTAACTGCGAATGAATTAGAATGGATAAGTAAGCGTATGGATTGGTATGATATAAAATACCAGGAAATTTACAACGAGATATCAGACCATATCTTAACAGCCATAGAGAATGTAAGGCGTGAGGGTGACCAACGCCCCATCGATATTGTTTTTCAAGGGGTAGTTGACAATCATTTTGGCGGATATATGGGCATCGAGGAAATTGTGAAAACAACCGAAAAAGCCTATCGCGGTAAAATAGAAAAAACCATACGGGCCAATTACAGTTACTATACGAACCGCCAAAAGGCTATACTGTTATTTGTACTAACTGTCATCGGTTTTTATTTACCTTATAATAAAACTACAGCAATTATAATGACGATAGGGTTATTGTTAATAGCCATAGTTCCGGTTATTTATGCCTATGTGCAATCGCGCACCATAAAAACAGATAAGGGAAAAAGATCAATGGTAAAGAGTCATGTTATCGGCCGTGCATTTTTACTGATCATTTTTTTTAACGGTATTGTTAATACAGCGAATTTTATAGCACGCGAGTTGAATTGGACTTTTATGAGGCCAATCTTTCCGCCGGTAGTTTATATGATATTTTACTTCCTTTTCATTATTTATGGCTTGAGCATTGTTCAGCTTTGCAAGCAAGAGTTTAAAATCGCCGGTTGATGTTTCGACTATCTTTTTAGCTTAAGCACCGATTTACCATAGTTGATAACCGCTTTATATTTCATTAATATATCGCCGCCCAAAACGCCTAAAACATCAGGGTGCCCTAATTGACGGTAAGCGATGTTGATGGTTGAAAGATCCAGCACAGCTACTTCAAATTCATCAATTAATAAACTGCCAATAAAAAGGTCGGTAATTATAGCGGTGGATGATGCCATGGTAGTGGTGCCAAGGCCGGTGGAGAGTTTATCGCTTATGGTTACAACTGCCTGCTCGTGTGCTTGTAGCAGCATTGTTTCGTCAAAAGCAGTTTTTGATGCACCGGTATCAAGCACAAGTATGAAAGGTTTGCCGAAAATGGAAATATTTACCAATGGATGAAATCCATCTTCTTGCAAATCAATAATTTGTAAAGGAATAGCTATTTTATCCAGACTGTTTTTCTTATGAGCCATTAGCAGTTGTATTATGAAGTTGAAAAAAATAATTCAACATAAATATCAAATGCAAGGTTAATAAATTTTAATTCACTAATTCACTAATTGGTTCAGTCACTAAATTCATGGTCTGATGCATCTTCGGCCATTTCTATCAGGATGGCGTCCATCCTGTCAAGCTCATTCTTAATATGTTCAAATATTGCAGCCTCGTGTGGGTCTTCCTTCAGCATTTCTGTAAGCCCCTTTAAATTGGCCAGGGGACTGCGTATAAGGTGCGATTGTTTCCAGGCCATATCTTTTATGCTTTCAATGTGACCTTGTATCCGCTCATATGCATTTTTCAGGTCTTCCTCCGCATTTTTCCTTTCCGTAATATCATATAAAGCCATCAGCATTCCTAATATTTCTTTATTGCTATTTGTTATCGGGAACAGCCTTACATAGTACCAGCAAACAGAACCGTTAGGCTGCGGATAATCAACTTCATAATTGATGTTATTTCCTTGCAATACTTTTTTTGTGAAACTCACAAACTGTGGTGATCTGCCTTGCGGAAAATGATCGGCAAGCAGGTCTCCTTTTTCAAGAACACGCCCATACTGATCTTTTACAAATTGTGCAGCTTTTTGATTAAATGCAAGCACCTTAAGGTCATTGTCAAACAATGCATAAACGGTATCGGTGGTGTTTAAAATCGTTTGCAGGTTGGCTTCCGATTTTTTTAGCAACTCTTCTGATTTGAGTTTTTCCGTAACATCATTTGTGAGTGAAAGCCTTACAGGCCGTCCTTCAAAAATAATGTCATGAGCAATTATTTGTACATAAATAAATGAACCGTCCTTTTTGATATGCCTTATTACACCGGAATCATCCGAACTGACGGCGTCCGTCCTGTAGCGCTCAAGCTGTTGTTCCGAATCTTCAGGAGCCCTGAAAACAGTAACTTTCATTTTTAAAAGTTCATCCCTGCTATAGCCATAAAGGTTAGCTGCGGCCTGGTTAACGGCGATTATTGACAAATCATCTTTTGCGATCATCCATAGCGGCGATGGATTGTTTTCAAAAAGGAATTTATATTTCTGTTCAGATGATCTCAGTTCTTCTTCAGCCTTCTTACGTTTGGTAATATCTATCATCGAACCAATAATTGTTGGCTCGTTCCCGATTATAGCCCTGCTTCCATAAAATTCAACCCAATTATTTGTACCGTCTTTCTTTTTGCCTAAGGTTTCATAATTTATACTTTCAACTTCACCTGTCATACGACGCCGCACATTTTCAGTAGTGATATGGCGATAACTTTCATCAATTATTATTTCTACCGGTACTATATTTGTTAATTCTTCAGGTTCATAACCAAAAACTTCTGCAAACCGTGGATTTACATAAGTAAATACCCCATGTTGAACAATGTACACGCCCACCATTGATTTATCGGCAATAGTCCTGAACTTCAATTCAGCGTCCCTGAGTTCGGTTTCCATTTTTTTACGGTCGGTAATGTCCCGTGCTATAACCATAATACGGTCGTCGGTAAACATTTTTACATTAACCTCCACAGTAAATATCTGGCCGTCCATATGCATAAACCTTCTTTCACGAACTGTTGATTTCGAAGGGGTATCGATGCTTTTTGGCAATGGGTCGATTTTTAACTCTTCCGGGTCGATGATAGACTGAACATTTAGCTGCAGTAATTCATCGCGGCTATAGCCAATCATTTTGCACATGCTTGCGTTTACATCAGTAAAATTTCCTTTAAAATCAAGCACATAAATGGCATCGGAGGCCTGCTCTATAAGCGAGTGGTATTTTTCTTCACTTTTTTGAAACTCCGCCGACCGTTCTTCCACCCTTTTTTCAAGCTCAAGGTTCATTACCTTTACTTCGGCCTCGGCTTCCGAACGTTGAGCATCTATTTTATTGAGCCAGTGGGCTGTATTCCATATCAGCAGCAGGCTTATTAATAGAAAACATACCGCCAATACCGAAACGCCAATATCTAATGTTGGAAATAATTGGAAACGCTGTGTTTGCACCCTTAATGACCCGAATATGATAACCATCAGCACCATTAGCGTGGAAAGCCTGCGGGCCATTTGATTGCCCACCCGTTTCCCGGTAAACAGCATGGTAATACCTATTGAAGGATTTAACAGGGATGCCGCCAGCGATAAAATTAAAAAGAGGATGGCGGTATGTGTTGCCATTGAAGTTTCGTACAAAAGCGCCCGAAAAAATGATACTCCGTACAGGTAACCGATCAGGGCAATGGCAGAAAGAATGGTAACCAAGTGGAAAAAGCACTGTGCCAATATATTAGCAGATCGTTTTTGTGGCGTCAGCAAAAGAAACCCAAGACCAAGGAAAAGAAAATTGAAAGAGGCGTTAAAAGCCATGCGGCCGGGGAAAGGGAAACTGTACGAAACAGGTGTTTTGTCAAATACAAAGAATTGATCAAGGCCTGAGTTATAATGGAAAAGATCCTGCGAAAGGGTAATTAAACCAATTAAGGTACCGGTAAGTGATAATATAAAAAAAGTTTGCAGGCGGTATCGCCAGCCAGGGAATTGTGTAATTAATAAAGCCCAACCAAATAAAACAAAACATAAAGCGGAATTAAACCTCATGCCTACAAAACCAGGAACCATACTCTGAAGTGCAGGGATATTTAGTATCCAGCCCAGCATTACGGCAATGCCGGCAACTATTGTCACTAGTGTTATTATTATAAGCGTCCTGTTTTTTCGCGCTTGGTCCATTTAAATAGATTTGGTTAAGCAGGATAAAGCCCTGGTATCGAAATGCCACATTTGCAAATCGCGAGCCATTGCTAAGTTAACACTAAATAGGTATAAAAACACTAAATCGCAGCTAATATATAAAGGCAAAGTTAAAGGTAATTGTGTATAATTGCTTAAAACGAAAGGTGATAAAGATCAGCCCATTAAGTCGCCGGTTCATTAATTACTTACATCATAATCTGATACATCGCCCATTTCAATAATAATAGAATCCATACGATCCAACTCATTTTGAATGAAATTAAGCACTTCAGCATCTGATGGATCCTCCTTCAGCATCTCCGCTAATCCTTTTAAATTGGCTAAAGGGCTACGTATCAGGTGCGATTGTTTCCAGGCCATGTCTTTTATACTATTTATGTGGCTTTGTATCCTGTCATATGCGCTTTTTAAATCATGCTCCGCATTTTTTCTTTCTGTTATATCATATAAGGCCATCATCATGCCTAATATCTGTTTACTATCATTTGTTATGGGGAACAAGCTTACATAATACCAAATAACCGAGCCATCTGCCTGAGGGTAATCAATTTCGTAGTTGATCGTGTTCCCCTTCAGTACATTTCTTGTAAAACTCACAAACTGGGGGAACCGGTCAACCGGGAAAAAATCAGCAAGACTGTCACCCTTTTTTGGCAAATGATAGTATTCGTGTTTAACAAACTCCATCGCTTTTTGGTTAAATGCCTGGGCCTTCAGTTCAAGGTCAAACAAAGCGTAAGCTGTATCGGTTGTTTTCAGAATCGTTTGGAGGTTGGCTTCAGATTTTTTAAGTGACTCCTCTGCTATAAGTCGCTCAGTAACATTATTTGTTAGCGAAAGCCTTACCGGCCTGCCTTCGAATACGATATCCTGGGCAATGGTCTGTACAAAAATGATAGTCCCATCCTTTTTAAGATGCCTTACTATAGGGTAGTCAATTGATCCATCTAACTCTACGTTGTACCCTTCCATTTGCTTGCCTAAGTCCTCATCAGGCCTGAATGCGGTGACACTCAGGTTCAAAAGCTCATCTTTTGTATAGCCGTATAAGTTGGCAGCAGCGTTATTAACAGCAATTACCGACAAATTATCTTTTGCTATCATCCACAGCGGTGATGGGTTGCTTTCAAAAAGTAATTTGTATTTCTGTTCTGACAACCTTAGTTCTTCTTCTGCTTTGATCCTCGATAAGATATCTATCCCCGTACCTATCAAACAATGTTGATTTTCATAAATAATTGGGCTTCCGGTAAGCAAAAAAGGAATTTTAGCGCCACCTTTTGTTTTTATCCGGGCTTCGGCCATCGCATAACCACCTTTGTCTACTTTTTCAGCGGCGCTGTCCAAAATTTTAAAGTCCTCCCGGGCAAGCATATCTCTCACTACAAGGCCTTCAATTTCTTGTGCAGAGTAACCGGTAACTATCTCAAGGCTCCGGTTCCAGCGCAATAACTTTCCATTTTCATTTCGTAAATAAAATATCCCCGGCAAACTATTTATGATCGCGTCCGACAACTGCTTTTCTTTTAGAATAAGCTCTTCAGTCCTTTTGCGGTCAGTAATATCACGGGCAATTACCAATACCTTGTTCTCAGCAGCCATCTTCACATTAATTTCTACATCAAATACCTTCCCATCCTTGCGTATAAGGCGCCGCTCTCTAATAACAGGCTGCCCTGGCTGGTTGTAGCCATGAATAACAGGATCTGTTTTCAATTGTTCGGGGTCAATAACTTCCTCTACATTTAATTGCAATAACTCCTTCCTCGAATATCCTGTCATTTTACACATGCTGTCGTTTACTTCCGTAAAATTGCCTTTGTGGTCAACCAGGTATATGGCGTCGGAGGCGTGTTCGAGCAATGAGCGATATTTTTCTTCACTGTGTTTGATGATATTGTTACTCGCCAGTCGCTCCTTAAATAAATCTTTGATGTTTTTTATAATGTATAACGACAGTGAAACAGCAATTATTAAAGAGCATAAAATTAAAAGAATGAATTTTCTTGAAGTATCCTGGTATATTTCCTTGTTGCTATTAGATATTTCTTTTGCAATACGCGCTTGCAATTCCATAAGCCGGGTAACCATGGTAACAATGGGGACAGGCCCGGTCGAAAGTTCTTTTTGAATGAACCGATTAAGTGCGAGTGTATCTTCTTTGGACAGTATGGAGCCCAGATTTGCGTATACCTTATCGGCCTGATTTTTTACTACATCTGTTTGCCGGACCAATGAGTCCTCCCCGGGGGTAAGAAAAGTGTGCTTGTAATTATGCCAGTTAGTATCAATAATCATCCGGGCTTTCTTTATACGTTTTTCTGCTTCACTAAAAGAAAGTATATGGTTTTTAACATTTAGCGCCGCCGGGAGGATATCTGAAGTGTATTCAAAACGCATATTTGCCAATTGCTGCATACATAACACACGGTCGGCATAAAGCGTCCGGGTGTTTTCGTTCATCTTTTTCAGGTCATTACTACCATAAAGGCCTATTCCTATTAAACTTGCTGCAGTAATTAATAGCAATAGGTATAACCTCCCTGAAGTACTGAATTTATTTAACATGGTATTTTACTCAACAGGTATATCAATAATTTTAGCCGGTTATTCAACCCCATTTTATTCAGCCGTACTACATTCAATTAAAATATGTGCCGATTACTAAAGTTAAAGGAAAATCTTCTGATTTCGGGATTCGGATGTGCGATTTTTCGCGTTTGGGTAATTGTTTATTGGTGCTCAAGAGGCCTTCGCCGTTTCGGATTGTTTTGATTTAGAATTTGGATTGTAGATATTACTTAAATAAATTCACTTATTCACTAATTAAAACGGATACCCTATCCCAAGATTAAATACACCATTCTGACCGAACCTGACCGCTGAATGGTTAGGCTCAACCATAGGGAAGCCAAGATCAGTACGCAATACCAGCACAGTAAGGTTAAAACGTAGACCAAAGCCGGAATCGACGGCTATCTGGTTAAGGAAGTTTTTTCCGAAAGCAGCGCCCGGTAACAAAGGGTTGCTCCGCAGCAACCAGATATTGCCGGCATCAATGAACAATGCACCCTCCACAATGCTGAACAATTTTGGGCGGTATTCTATATTGCCTTCTATTTTTATATCACCTGATTCATCCGGGAGGAAGCCCGTGCCTGTTGTTAAATCAGGCGGGAGAGTATAGGTGCCCGGGCCTATGGAATGCGCCTGGAAACCCCGCAGACTGTTTGAGCCGCCGATAAAAAATTGTTGTGAATAAGGCAAAATCGTTGAATTACCATACGATAAGCCTGCATCGACCATAAACCGGGTAGCCAGCGAACTTTTTGGCCCCAACTTATGATAAAACCGTATCTCGTTTTCTAATTTTACGTACTGGTCAAATGGCGTCCCAAACAGGCGGCTTACCCTTTTTGGTGTATCGGCGCCAGTAATTATTCCATATAAATTGCCTGATAAACTTACTTTGCCTTTATAATAAAATGTATTTTGCTTAAAAGTTTCAGTTGTATTTGTCCAGGTATAACTATAGCTTGGGCCAAAGGTAAATTGCCGGTTAATTACATGGGCAAGCGTTGGATTTCTTGTGGCATTAATACTGTCTATGTATTTTGTGGAAACATTTTCAGGGTCCACAAAAGTAATGTCCTCCAGGTCAAGCTGGTGTTGTGCGAATAAACTTGGTTTCCACTGGTAGCCCCATGAGGCATTGAACGAGTTAAGTGTATAAAGCTGCGTTCGGTTAACCAATGTATAGCCCCCGGTTAAAATAGTACGCGGTATAAAGGCATTATCGCTTTTGAAATTAAAAGGGCTGATAAACCGTGGCCACGAAATCGAGGGTTGAATACCGAACTGGTAAACATTATAACCGTTATTATACTTTCCGAATTGAATGTCCCTGCTTGCAAACAAGGTGAGTGTATATAATTCGGCGCCTTTAAAAAGGTTCCTGTTTTTAAAGTTTATATCAAGCTGCGTACCATCATAATTGGCCGAGGTTTGCCGGGCAACAATATCCGCCGTCAGCGATTTTCGTTTTTGCTGCGTTAAAAAATAGTAAATGTCAAGCTTTGCCGAATCGGGTGTAACATCTTCAAAGCGGTTTTTAACATACTTAAATGGCCCAAGTTCAATAAACCTGCTTAATGAATTGGTGTGTTCATCACGATTGTAAATATCGCCCGGGTGCAGCAATACACTATTTTTGAAGGTGTACGGACGAAAATCTTTTTTAGGGTCGATAACATTATACCAACGGTATTTTATGGCAGAATCTAATTTAAGCGAGGTATCCTTTATGGAATAATCCGGGTAAACATAAATATTCCTTACGCTGTATATCCATCGTGCTTCATCAGGAGTAGCATCTTTAATTTTTACCCACATATCCACCTGGTGCCCGACAATGGTGCTGTCGTACCTCATGATCAGGTCTTCGGGAGCGAAGTAGAAATAACCTTCTTCCTTCAGGCGGGCGTCAATCCTTATGCGTTCGTTTTTTATCAGATCAAGATTGAATTTATCCCCAACTTTTAAAAATGTTCGTTTTGATGCGCCTGCAACAGCGGTATCAAGGTCATCGGTTCCGGTTGGAAATGCTATTTTGCGATAATGATACGCGGGGCCAGTTTGAATAGTATAGATAGCTTTAGCGAGTTTCTTTTTACTCACCGTATCACCTGATACCTGTGCCAAAAAATAACCTTCATTTTGCAAACGGTTTTGTAATATGCTGCTGTTTTTATCAAGATCGACTGAACTGACCAATACTGGCGGTTCGCCGATATGCGTGTTTATATAGTGCCTTAAGCCTTTTTGTTTTTTTGTCCTGGTTTTATCGTAAACCCATAGTTTAAACCTTAACCCCAGTATCTTAGCATTAGGTAAAGGCCTCAACAAGCCCTGCAATTCATCACTTAGGGCGCTTGCCTCGCCCTTTGTTGTATTTTTATCGGTAATTTTTATTTGCGCACCGTTATATAGTTTTTGCCCGGGCGCCAAATACTTAGTGGTACTGCAGGCGCTAATAAAAACAACAATTAAAATAGGTAAATATCTCAGTTTGGCCATTGTTCAGTTTGATGTTTGTTTTTACCTGGGCTGATTTGTGGGTTTTGGCTGCGTTGCCGTTGAATCCGCTTTTTTATCAGCAGCCTTTTGTGCTTCCTGTTTTTTCTTTTGCTCTTCTTTATATTTTTCTTCTTCTTCCTTTTCTTCCTTTGTCTTTTTAGCGAATAATTCTTTAAAATGATTAAAATCATAAGTTAAAGTAAAGCCAACCCCGGTTTCAATAACCTCGCCTTCAATTACTATATATTCATCCCGCCGGTAAACACGTACAAGGTAGCGGCCATCTTTGGTTAATTTATAATTTACCGAAGTGCTGCCTGCAATGTCAGTAGTTTTTTGCCCGGGCTGGTTTTGGCCTTCCAGGTTAAAATTATTACCGACGGTAACCGTCACCCGGTCGTTTAAAAACTGTTTGGATAGGCCGACGTTCAGATCCGTTCGGTTTTGTTCTGTGCCTGTCGAATAATCCGCGCCGGACGTAAGGTCAAAACTTAGCTGTACGCCGCCGATGAGGTTGCCTGCCAGTTTATTCAACTGATCGGATAGTAGGCTGCTTACGCTGTTGCGTATAGCCCCATTAAGACCTGTACCGCCTCCCTGGCTTTGTAACGGGTTATCGCCGATAAAATGCCCAAGCACCAATACGCCAAGTACCTGTTTATTCATTTCATTAGGGTCCTGCCTCACCTGGTCGAGCCGTGTATTTATGGTAGATACAACATCAGGCCCAACGGAATAGCTGCTATCCGGTAAAACTATATCGAAACTGATATCAGGTTTTAACAGGTCGTTCTTCATGTTCAGATCAACATTAAACGGCAGCTTTTGCTTGTACTGGGTTGCATTTTGCGTACTGCCCAATTGGTCGCTTACAAGATCGATAGGAGGGACGTTTGCCACGTAAATTGCCGTAAGGTCGACAGTCGCTTTTGTCGGATCGCCCGTCCACGTTATCGTACTTCCTTTTTTGAACAGGAATTTCCGTTTTACCGAAGCATATGCCAGGTTGTACGAGCCCTGATCTACGGTATAGGTACCGGTAAGGCTTATTTTACCACTTGGGTCAATGCCGCCATTTAACTGTGCATCGCCTTTCAACTGCACCACATCGCCATTTCGTTCGTCAACTACAATGGTGAAATTCGCTGTTTTTTTAATTTTAATAGTAGCCGAAACATCAAGCCCGTTAACGCTTGATTTACGCAGCGAATCCAATTGCTTTGCTAAAAAAATAGAATCGAGCTTTGGTGCATTGGGGTTAATAACCTCAACTACGCCTTTACGGTCTTCTAAGCTTGGGTCATCTTCGGGCAGCACAATCGTAAGGTCGGTTTTATCATTAACGGTAATATCTGCATCAACAACAGGTTTGGTCATATTGCCCCGTATTTTCACATGACTATCCAAATAAAGCTTGCCATAGTATAATTTATTATCCTCCTGTGTTGAATTGATGACCCTGAAATTATTCATATTAATATCGATGCCAAAACTAAAATCACTAAATGTTTTTGTATAAACAGTACCAGTAACCGTCGCTTTGTTGCCCAGCGAATCGATCATGGTAAAATCATCGAACATTATGCCGTCATTATTAAACGTAATAGTTTCCTTGGGCATAGTAAAATAGGAGTTGAGCATAGCTACGTTAAAACCAACCTTGTTAAAATTAACATCGCCACGTACAACAGGGGCGTCAGTGGTGCCCGATATTTTCAGCTGCCCGCTAATGTTACCGCTTGCATTCCGTAAATTTCCAAAACTGAAGCCTTCAATACTTTTCATATTCAGGCTTACAATATTCAAATCAAGGTCGAATTTATTTGCGGGGTTGGTGTAATATAAACCTGTTAAATTAACCTGGTTGCCCTTGCCGGTTATGCTCATATCGGCGGCGTAAGCATCCTGTGTTTGGTTGTTTACTTTCAGGGCTATATTGCCAACAGTATCGCCTTTAAAGTTAAAATCGTTAACAGTCAGCGCCGTGGTAAATTTCATATCCTTTTGGAAATCGCTGATATGTGCATTGCCATTAATTACGCCGCCCACCTCTAACGAATCCTGCTGGGCTATCCTGGTAAGTGTTTCTATTTTAAAGTTTTTAAAATCAACGGTCACCGGAGCATTCATTTCCTGTGTATCGCTATTTATACTAAGCACCTGGTTACTGCTGGTGATTGAAAAGTCTTTTGCCATTAGGCCTTTACTTCCAAACTGTAAGGCATTATCAGCATTAACAGCCCATTGCGTATAATTCAATATCAGCCCGTTTTGCAAAAAGCTAAACTGGTATTCGTTGGGTAAGATGCTGAATACGCCCGCCAAACGGTACCGCTCCTTTTTGGCGGCATCCCGCACCTGTAGGCTAAGGTTTAACTTATTGTTTTGTGCGCTGCCAGAGAGACTTGTATTTAAAAGATCAAGTGACGATGATGCCTTTATTTCATCAACTGTTAAATTATAATTAAGTGCATTGTTGCCAGTATTAATGGCAAGGTTTAAATTATTTACCGATTCTGTGCCATACTCAACCCGTGGCATAGCGCCATTAACCACTAACTCGCCCGTGGCACTATTAAAATGGCCTGTTATTAAAACCGGATCAAGTTTTTTTAACGATGGCACTAATTGCGCAGCTATTGGTGTTTTAGATAAATGAATATCGAAACTAAATTGCTGCGGCGAATAGGCTGGTTTAGCTTTGGCCGTTGCTTGTGCTGCGGTGGTATTAAAATATTTATTGGTGACATCCTGTAAGGCGGCGCCCACCTGGGTTAGCTTATATTTCCCCGTCATCTGGGCGTAAAGCATCGGCGCTTTTAACTTTATCGTGCTGCTATCGGCATTGGCGGTTGAAACCAGGCTGATGGTATCAAGCCTGATCACCTGCGTTTTTTCGGCAACAAGCAGATCTGTAAGTAATATATTGGCATTTAAATAATCAGGGTCGGCAGTGGGAACGGTAGCCACTACTTTGCCATGAACAAGCAGCGGATCTTTTGAAAAATTCAGTTTTTGCAGGTTGATGCTGTCAATCATCAATGTGGCGTTTACAGAAGGGTATTTTTTATTCATATCGGCTTTGCCATCGAGGCTGAAGTGGATATTAGGGTCCTTCATGTTGGCCTTCGCAGTATAACTACCATTATTGGCTGTGCCCGAAAGCACAAGGTGCTGGTATAAATAACCCTTTACATTTGCCTTTACTATATCTCCGCTAAATTGTATATCCGCCTTTTTGGGATCGAGGCCTGTTCCTTTTATGTTTGCGGTTAAGGTAAGCGTCCCCACATTTTTCGGTTGTTTTATAAAAGCGCCCACATTTAAGTCATTTGCTTTTATGTCGGCGGTATAGGCTGCACTGGTTTTGCTATTGCCGTTTTTTAAGGTTGCATTCAAATCAACCGCGCCATAAGTGGAGCGAAGGCCCATCTTTGTGGCAAAGTTGTTCATGCTGCCTTTAAAAGTGCCTTTAAGGTTTAAATTGGCCGGAATGCTGACAGAAGATGGTATTACGCCTGGCGAAACCAATTTGGCTATGTCTCCGCTTCCGGTATTAAAATCGGCAATATTGAGGTCGAAATATGATTTGGTTACATCCGGCAAGCCCTTTATGGCAGCTGAAGCCTTTATATGGGTATTACTTAAGCCCTTTATCTCAAGGTTCGGAATACGCAGGTCATTTACCTTGCCGATAACCCGGCCATCTATCCTGAATACCGCATTTGGTGCATGTTTAAACGGATCCATGGTTGCCATTGAAGGTACCAGCAGTAAAACATCTTTCAGCCCCAGGCGACTGCCGTCAAGATTTGCATTAACAGATAGTTTGCCTAAATCGGTACTTAATGAAGCTATAGATGGATAACTCACCTGTAACTGTTTTTGTATAACGGTTTGAGGGGTTTCCAGGTAAAGATCATTTAAATAGGAGTTTTTCGGCCCGTAAAAAAATGTAGTATGGAATTTTTTAATACTCAGCCCACTTTTTTCATTAAAAGTAAATGAGTTGACCCTGCCCGAAATGGTGTTAGGGTTATAAGCTATATTTTCAACATCAGTATTCAGGTTCTTAATGTTCATATGTCCGAAATCAAGCCCCCTGGCTACCGGCGCCTGCGCGTTATTATCGTACTTAATATTATCATTGCTGAAGCTGATCTTACCTAAACTGGCTGTCCATCCTTTTGCATTTTGCGGTGATGCTACCAGCGTATCCAGCTTTTTAACAGCTTTTACAATAGTTTTTTTAACCGATTCGGGTTTGGCAAAGGTTATTCCTGCGTCTGTATTATTAAGTTCAATGCTTTTGATACCGACATTTTGATTTTTAAGGTCGATCTTATCCATCTCTACCAACAACTGCCCCAGGTTTACTTTAGACGACATGGTATTGCTGCGGTAATCAACTTTTATCTTTGAAATATCGATAGTCCCCAATTTTAACGCCATAGTAATTGGGTTTACAGCGGTATCAATGGCAGCTTTTGCAATGGATTGTACAGTTGGGGTTTGTATAATGCGGATATCAAACCCTGACAGGGTGATCTTTGGAATGGTAAACTTCATTTTGTCCATATCAAAATCTTTGATACGGGTATTAAAATGCCCTAATTGAAACTTTACATCGAAACCGGTTAGTTTATCTTTATAGGAGATATTTATCCTATCCAAGATTACCTTGCCGATAGAAAATTTCATGGTTGAAGCGGTGTCGGTGGGCTTTACCGGCTTTT
>Ga0206884_1055_pt1 | contig 24300 bp, 17 predicted proteins | sample Alteio_BWOrgCont_FD_152914 | JGI IMG/M metagenome (GOLD analysis project Ga0206884, IMG submission 152914) | Enriched cells from forest soil in Barre Woods Harvard Forest LTER site, Petersham, Massachusetts, United States -... | ecosystem: Environmental > Terrestrial > Soil > Temperate forest > O...
GCGCGGTAGCAGGGGTGTGGGTAAATCACCCCCAACCCCATAACGACGCCTTCGGGGGGGGGTAAAGGCGAGAAGAATCCTGCCCCTACGGCCTCAGATCGCCCCGAAGCCGTTATGACAGTCTGGGGGCGGTAATGCTTACCCTCTCCTTTTCACAGGAGAGGGTGGCCGCAGGCCGGGTGAGGTGGCGAGAGCAAAAGGTGCCTACCCCCCGCCCTTGCAATGGCGCCTTCGGGGCGGTCGAAAGACACACACCCATTCAATCCCTATGCCTTATATATGGATATACCTATATATAGATATATAGGAACAAGAAGCAGGTAATTCCTTCCTCAGGATGGCAGTATTTTTTTATGGATTGATATAAAAACAATTCGTTGATACAATAAAAAACTAATCCATTGCTTTAGGAGAATGTTATTTTAAACAGTCAAGTGAAAGTCGTTGGCGTGAACGGACAAATCTCACTGGGAAAAGCACTCGCTGGAAAAATTGTTAGCATTGAACAAATCGATAAAAGCACATGGGTCATTAAATCAGGGGAATTTATTCCAGATTCACAGAAACAACCACACGCACATGAAAATAAATCAGCAAAAAAAACACCGACTCCTCACATCGATAATTCCCATGAAACATAACCTCAACGACATCCTGTCGCACATCACCTACTCGGGCACCCTCACGCCCGAACACATAGAAATTTTTGAGACCATTCCGTCTACGCATGACTATTTAAAAAACAAATTAAAAAATAACGCTAAAAATTCAATAGCCCATACTATTTCTTCGCCCTTTGATTTTTGCTTAGCCGAATATCAATCCGCCGGCCATGGGAGATTTGATCGAAAATGGATTTCACCGGCTGAATCAAATATTTATCTTTCCTGCCGATGGAAAAATAATAATATCCAAAACATTAACGGCCTAAGCTTAGTGGTGGGATTATCTGTAACCGCTGCTTTAAAAAGTACTGGCCTACAAAATCTTACGATTAAATGGCCTAATGATATTTTATGGCAGGACAAAAAATTAGGCGGTATTTTAATTGATATTATCCCCCATGCTTTAATTATTAGCATAGGCCTAAATGTTAATATGCCAGAAGTTGATATGGAAAATATGACGCGACCTTGGACATCGCTTGAAAAAATTACGGGGAATACTCAGAATAGAAATAAAATAGCCGGATTGTTAATTAATTATTTATTATATTATCTCGACTTATTTGAAAAAAATAATTTCAATTATTTTATGTCTGAGTGGAAAAAGCAGGATTATTTATTGAATAAAGAAATTAATCTCAGCCTGGATCCAAAAGAAATCCATAAAATAACGGGCATTGCGCGCGGAATTAATTCAGATGGCTGTTTATTGCTGGAAGATGAAAGCGGAAAAATAAAGCCCTATGCTGCGGGTGAGGCGAGTATTTCAATATAAACCCCGTCATCACAACCAGCTCAACAACGCCTCTGAAAATTGCGTTGCCATAGTATCCGACATCGTTGCTGCAGGACCCAAATCAACGGCTTTCAAATTAGGCAGTGTTTTTATAGCCCAATTTACCGCTGCTTTTGTTGTGATAAAACCAGGGCCCCCATACAGCAACAGTTTTTTGAGGGGGGATTTTTCAAGCCACGCAGAATACTTTTCAATAATAGGAACAACGTTACTGTCGGGATTGACATACGGGTTATCTTGCAGTGTTTTCCAAAACGCATCCGTTAACATTTTTTTTAATTTAGCCGAATCATCTTGTGCCAATAATTTTAATTTTTCAAAAATCAGTGAAATATCTTGGCGATTTTTTTCAAGCCGTAAATAGGCATCCGTAAACACTAATCCTGAAACTCTGTCTGGCTTTTGACGCGCATAATCCAAGCCAATGATAGAACCCCAACCGTTTAAAACCAGCGTAATTTTATTAAGATCGAGCGCATCAATAAATCCTGATAAAAATAAATTATGATCTTCAATAGAATAATCCAATCGAGGACGATCTGATTTTCCCAAGCCAATCAAATCAACGGCAATACACGCTGCTCGCGAAGAAACTTTTGAAATAATAGGTTCCCACATACTGGAGGTTCCTGGAACACCATGCAGAAACAATAATGTTTTACCCTTTCCCTCTGCAAGATAATGCATGTTCGCGCCATGCACGATTATCGTTTGAGATTCCATCGATGAAACTCCTTTTTCATAGGTAATTAAGTCTGCAGGAAGTGTCAGCTTACGAAAAAAAAAGAAGTTATGCTACTATTTAACTCCAGCGATTAATATTTAATGATGGAGAACACAATGCAGGATGCAGCGATATTATCTAAGAGCACAACTCGCGTTTTATCTGGTCTTATTATTTTCTTAAGTCTCACTGTACTGGCAGGGTGGATGATGAATATCCCCGTCCTTAAGAGTGTCTATCCTGGATGGGCACCAATGCCAGCACCCACAGCGGTGTCTTTTATATTGTTTTCCGCTGCATTGTGGTTCATGTCTACCCGATTGATGCCTTCAAAAATATCGATAATTACGTGTGTTGCACTAGCCCTTATTATTTCGCCACTACCGTCAGGAGGGCACACATCACTCATCACAGTCATTAATTTCTGCATCATTGGCAGTGGATTTATATTGATGATGGGAAATACTCAGCATCAAGCCTATGCCCAATACTTTTTTTTAGTGTCTTTATTTATTCCTACTATGGTAGTCATTGGCTATATCTATGCAAATCCAGCCTTTTTTTATCTTGGAAGCTTCGATGCAGTATCATTTATTACCGCTGTGCTTTTTTTACTGCTTTCGTTTATTGCCCTCTTCAGCAATCCCACAGCCGGCGTTGCCAGTATTTTTAGTAGTCGAGGACCCGGCGGCACGATTGCAAAATATTTAGTGCCTACTGTCATCGTGATTCCCATCGCCTTTGGATATTCACGACTCGCAGGCGTTGCCATTAATGCCTACAACCGAGAACTGGATATCTCTCTGACAGCGCTGTTAACTATTTTCTCTATCACGCCGATCATTTGGTTTACCGCCGTTTTGGTTGATAACATGGATAAAAAATTACAAAAGAGTAAAGCTAATTTAGCGCTCGCCCTCAGTTCCGCAAAAGCAGGAAGCTGGCTATTAAACCTTATAACCAATGAACTTATAGTAGACGACCAATGTCGTCACATGCTTGGCCTCGACAAAACAACCCCCTTTTCAAATTTTAAAGATTTATTAAATATCATCCATCCAGAAGATCGCACACAAGTCGATACTGATATTAAAAGCGCCATACTGGATCACGCGGATTACTCAAGTGATTTTCGTGTGACTCACCCTGATAAAGCCGTGCCGACATTAACTGCTCGTGGAAAAGCGTATTACAATCAGCAAGGCACGCCGAGTCATATGAATGGAATTCTCTGGGACATTACCGATCAAAAGAAAACTGAAGAAGAATTACGATCGGCAAAATTACGCGCCGAATCCGCTGATAAAATGAAATCTGAATTTCTCGCCAATATGACACACGAACTCAGAGCGCCATTAAATACCATCATTGGGTATAGCGAAATGTTACGAGACCGATCACATAAAGAAAATTTAAATGATTATAATGTCAATCTCGTAAAAGTTGTCGACTCAGCAAAACATCTTTTAGATTTAATTAATGATGTCTTGGATCTTTCAAAAATGGAAGCCGGCAAAATGGATTTATTTTTTGAAAAAACCAATGCTGATCTCATCCTCAAAGATTTAGAAACCTATACGAGTTTATTATTCAACAATAGTAATAATATTTTCACGGCCACCGCATCACCCGATATAGGTCCCTTTTATTCTGATACGTTGCGACTCCGCCAATCGCTGTTAAATCTTCTCACCAATGCCAATAAATTTACACAGAATGGCAAAATTACGTTAAATATTACTACCAGTATCTTAAACACTATTCCCATGATCCACTTTACCGTCACTGATACGGGAATTGGAATGTCAGAAAAAACATTGTCCAAACTGTTTCAACGTTTTGCACAAGGCGATTCCTCCATCACACGTAAATACGGCGGCACTGGATTAGGCTTATATTTAACGAAACAATTTTGTGCGCTACTCGGCGGTGACATTACGGTTACCAGTAAAGAAAGACAAGGCTCTGCGTTTACACTGACGTTACCGATTCGCAGTCCGCTGGTCGACGAACAAGATCAACGTCTCGATCATGAAACCTTAGGACGATTCAAAGGCAAAAAAGTCTTGATGATTAGCAATAAACTTGCCGTTTTTTCTGATATTGATCGTGATCTTCGCAAAGCAGGATTTTCTGTATTGAAAGCCTCCAATGGTACACAAGGAATTAAGCTTGCGCGCACAGGCGCACCCGATATTATTGCCCTTGATATCTCTAATGCCGTTTCACTTGACGATGCGCTCATGGATGAATGGATAGCATTATCTGAATTAAAAACGGATCCCGTACTTTCTAAAATACCAACGATTGTCATGACACTGGGAACACCCGAAGAAAGTTTAGGATTTTTAGTTAAGCACGTTGATTTTCTGACTAAACCCGTCAACCGAAAATTGTTTAGCGAGAAAGTTAATCGTCTGGTTCCTGAGGGAATTCCCTCGTTACTCATTGTAGATGACGATAGTTCCGCGCGTGAAGTACTGGCCATCATGGTCAGAGAAAATGGATGGACATACACTGAAGCAAAAAATGGCAAAGAAGCTATAGATATACTCAAAAAACAAAGGCCTTCTTTAATTATATTAGATCTGATGATGCCAGAAATGGACGGCTTTGCTGTCATTGATGAAATGCAAAAAAATCCTGTCTGGCAAAATATTCCCATTATTATTAGTTCGGCTAAAAACTTGTCACCTGAAGAGCGCGAAACACTGGCAAAATATACGCAAGGAATTTTACAAAAAGGTGCGACAAATAAAAAAGATCTGTTCAGTTTGATTTCGGAGAATTTGAAATAACCTATTTCAACAATTTCTCAATCTTCTCAATTAACAACGTAAAATTAACCGGTTTCACTTCATATTCATCACAGCCCACATCCAACGCTTGCTGACGATCATCGGGATTGCTGTGTGCGGTTAAAGCAATAATAGGAATATTTGTTGTTGTAGGATCCGCTTTTAATTGTCGTGTCGCTTCCCATCCATCCATAATGGGTAACCCCATATCCATGAGAATTAAATTTGGCAGCGATTTTTTTGCAACTTTAATGGCGTCTTCACCATCAATCGCAAAAATAATTTCATAGCCTTTTCGTTTTAATCGCTGTGAAAGCATATCTGCATTAAGCTCATTGTCTTCTACGACTAGAATTTTTACCGCCATGCTAAATCTCCCTATTTTACTTGATCACAGATAGCTTCAATAAGATCTTTGCGAGAATAGGCACCTTTTTGAAGAATGCCTTTTGTACACTTCGTTAACATCTCACGCTCACCTCTGGATAATTCTTTTGCAGAAACAATAATCACGGGAATGTTCTGCCATTCGTTATTTTTTTGTAATTCGTTAATCATGGTAAAACCATCCATCTCTGGCATCATCAAATCCAATAAAATAATCGACGGTAATACGTCAGCCATTTTATTCAATGCATCGCGTCCATTCACCGCTTCAATAGACTTCCACCCTGCTTTTTTCGCTGCCGCAGACATAATTTCGCGCGCTGACTCATCGTCATCGACCACTAACAATGTCGGCAGTCCATCGGGCACTAATTGTCGGATTTTGCGCATCATCATGCTGATATTAACGGGCTTTGTTAAGAAATCTATTTCGCCCAACACAAATCCTAAACTTTCTTGTGACACATCTTGTGTCATGACAACTAAGGGTACGGCTGAAAGTACATCGTCCGATTTTATCTCAGACAGCATCATCCACTGTTCCATTAATGCGCCATTAAGCGAAAATGAAACGGACATATCCAATACAATAATATTCGGCGGATTTTTACGCGCCATTCTCAACCCTTCTTGCCCTGTTCTCGCATGCAAAACGGTGAATCCCATTTGTTTGATATCGTTTAAAACATCTTCCGCAAGATCAAAGCTGATCACTAAGGCTGTCTTGTTTTGAAATTGCGAAGAAACCTCACTAATATTTTCTTTTTCAGTGGCTTTTTCAGAAGCTTTTTCAGATTTTTGGTGGGCACTGTTTTTTTCTGTCAGCGGGAGCATGAGACTAAACATAGCGCCTTTGCCCTCTTCACTCTTCACCTGCACACTCCCTCCCAAAAGCTCACAGAATCTTTTTGTAAGATAGAGACCCAATCCTGTACCGCCATGCTTTCGTGTAATACTCGGATCCGCTTGCGAAAAACTCTGAAAGAGTCTTCGCACATATTCTTTTGGAATACCTACGCCCGTATCGATAACATCAAATTGAAGCCATTCGCCTGTCGAACTGATATCCAGCGTAATCGTGCCCTGTTTCGTAAATTTATTGGCATTGTCCAAAAGATTTAAAAGCGCCTGTCGGATCCGTGAAATATCCGTATGTATTATTTCAATATCTGTTTTTATAGTAATCTTAAAAGTATTATTGTTTTTGACCAGGAGCGGTTTAATAAAATCGTCTAATTCAGCAACTAATTTTTTAAGGCTGTAATCTTCCCTATAAAACTTCATTGTGCCAGATTCAATTTTGGATAAATCAAGAATGTCGTTGATCAGACTTAATAGATGTTTGCCGGAATAAATAACTTTTTCTAAATTTTCACTGAAGGGTTTCAATCCCGCTTCTTCTGCATCTTCTCGCATCATTTCGCTATACCCCAGCATGGCATTAAGCGGGGTCCGTAATTCATGACTCATATTCGCTAAAAAATCAGACCTAAATCGATTCGCCAATTCAGCTTCCTCTTTTGCTTTTTTATATTCAATAGCCAACATCTCTGCTTTTTGTGCATTCTCAAGAGCGAGCTGCCGTACTTTATCGAGTTCAGGAAATTCGGGTAATCGAGACGGGGATGGAGATGGAGACACAACTTGCTTACGTCGAAATAGCTTCCTAAATTCCATTGTCATAAATTCCCTGCTTGAAGTAAAATCGAGTTTACGATTATTTCAGGTCATTTTCCACTGAGTTCAATCAGGAGAGACACCATGCAGGACGCAACGCTATTTTCTAAAAACATAACACGCGGATTAGCCAGTATTATTATATGCATATGCCTTACTCTACTGATAGGACACGTATCTGATATCACACTTCCTGAATGGCTCATCGTATCACCGAACGTCCCCTTGTGTTTTATCGTGCTCTCTGCCGGATTAATATTATTTCCCCCGAAAAATAAACTTTCAAAAATTATCATTCTCTCTTGTGTTGCACTCACTGTTTTTGTTTCACTCACCACTCCGGGCAAAATATCTTTCATATCCTCAGTAAATTTCCTTTTGGTAAGCGTTGGGCTCGTGCTCATGATAGGAAAGCGCCAATGGCAGCCGTTTGCCCAATATTTTTTCTTGGCTTCATTGCTTATCCCCCTAATTGCGTTAGTGGGATATCTTTACGGTAGCACGCCATTTTTTCAATTTGGCAATTTTGGCCCTGTTTCTTTATCTACGACGATTCTTTTTCTGCTCTTTTCGTTCACCGTAATATTCAGTAACCCAATCCCGGGCATCATGAATATTTTCACCCATTCAGGCCCTGGCGGTACGCTGGCTAAATATTTAATTCCAACGGTGATTATTATTCCCATCATATTTGGATATTCACGATTAACCGGTCAAACCGTTCATTTAAACGCACGGCAATTTGATCTGGCGCTGATGACGCTCTTCATGATTTTTTCTTTTGCACCCATCATGTGGTTTACCGCAGTGTGGATTAATCAAATCGACTCAGAACTACAAAAAAATAAAGCCAATTTAACGCTCGCTCTTGCCTCAGCCAATGCCGGTGCGTGGGGATGGGATTTCTTTTCTGACCTTGTTAGCGTTGATAGTCAAACGCGCAAAATGCTGGGAATTAATCCTGGCGCGCCTTGTAACAAACTCGAACATTTTTTAAATGCCATGCATCCCAATGATCGCAAACAAGCCGATGCCGATGTCAGAAATGCCATAAAAGATCGTACGGATTACGACAGCGCTTTTCGCGTTGTTCATTCAAATGGAATGATTTATGTCATCGCAGCTCATGGAAAAGTGTATTACACCCCGCAAGGTAGACCCAAACATATGGCCGGCATTTTCTGGGATATTACTGCTCAGAAAAAAGCTGAAGAAGAATTACGTACGGCTAAACAAAATGCCGAATCCTCCAATCAAGCTAAAAGTGCTTTTTTAGCCGCAATGAGTCACGAAATTCGAACGCCACTCAATGGCGTTATTGGAATGACAACCTTATTGTTCGACACAGAATTAACCCAACAACAACGTGAATACGGTGAAACAATTCGATTATCCGGTGAAGCATTATTAAACGTCATTAATAACGTACTTGATTTTTCAAAAATAGAATCCGAGCGCCTTGAACTCGAATTAATTGATTTTGATTTACGTAATATCGTTGAAGAATCAATTGAAATTGTCGCAACACGTGCGCACCAAAAAGGACTGGCTATTGGTGCCATGATCGATCCCGCGATGCTTACTTGGATTAATGGCGACCCTGCACGTATCAGTCAAGTGCTCACAAATTTATTAAGCAATGCCGTTAAATTTACCAGTCATGGTGAGGTAATGTTACATGTCTCACTGTCAAATAATATTTTTCGTTTTGAAATCAACGATACTGGCATTGGAATTACACCCGAAGTCCAAGAGCGTTTATTTAAAGTGTTTTCACAAGGCGATAGTTCAATTTCGCGAAAATACGGCGGCAGTGGTTTAGGTCTTGTCATTTCAAAACGTTTAGTAGAATACATGGGGGGAGAAATTGGCGTAGAAACCACTCCCGGAAAAGGGAGTACCTTTTGGTTTACGCTTCCGCTAATCCCTGCAATTACTGAGGAACCCACGCAAAAAGAAGTTATGCTACCCCAACTTAAAAACGTGCGGATATTAGAAGTCGATGATGAACCCGTCAATCATCTCATCATTGAACAACTGTCAAAAACATGGAAACTTCGTTGCGATTGCGCTGAAAGTGGATTTGAAGCCTTGGCAAAATTACGCAGTGCCGTCGTGGACAATGATCCGTATAAACTAGTGTTATTCGATCATGCCATGCCCTTGATGAGTGGCATCGAATGCGCACAACAAGTTCAACAATCTCCGGATATTGCAAAGACACCCATGATCATGATCACTTCTCGTGGTCAAACGGTTTCCTCAAAAGATTTAAACACGGTAGGAATTTCAATCTGTTTAGCCAAACCCGTTCGACAAGCAAAGTTATATGATGCGATTGTTTCCGCGCTAAATCTCAAACCTAAAGAAAAATCAACCGAAGCCATTGATACGTCCGTGACGTCTAAACATGCGCGAATATTATTGGCAGAAGATTATCCGATTAATCAACAAGTAGTGATTGGCATGCTGAAAAAACTAGGATTTGATAATGTTGATGTGGCAAATAACGGCATTGAAACCTTAAAAGCATTAGAAGAAATCCCGTATGATTTAATCTTTATGGATTGTCAGATGCCAGAAATGGATGGTTATACTGCAACACGTGAAATACGCATGCGACATAAAAAACATATTCCTATTATTGCAATGACGGCGCATGCGCTAAAAGGTGACAGAGAAAAATGTTTAGACGCCGGCATGGATGATTATATTTCTAAACCTATCGATCGAAAAGAATTAATTCGCGTATTATCACAATGGTTATCGGAGAAAATGATGGATAATGTAAACGAGAAAAATGGCGAGAAAAAGCTCGCTTCTACTACGCCTATTAAAACAGCCATTATGGATCGTGACCGTTTAGTAGACATATTTGGTGACGACACAGAATCATTGAATAGTTTTCTGGAGAAAGCCGTAAAATCTATGACGAATTTATTAACCGAAGTCGGAAAACATATTACGGCCCGCGATGATATTACGGCAAAACAATTTACCCATAATTTAAAAGGTGTGAGCGGCAATATGGGTGCGATGCAAATGCATGAGATTTCCAAACAATTAGAAGAAAAAATCCTTCAAAAAGATTGGGCCGCTGCTGAAATATTATTTCAATCCGAACAAAATGCTTTTACGGATGTCGTTAAATTTATCCAAAAGGAAATGAAATAACATGAAATCATTTGCGCATGATGCGCCGCTGATACCCCATTCTTCAACTCGTTTATTCGCCAGTTTTATTGTAACCATCAACGTAATTGCACTCACAGGATGGTTTACCCACCTATCCTATTTGAACACGCTCTTTCCTGAATGGACGGCAATTCAACCCAATACTATTGCTTGCTTTATATTGCTCTCCCTGGGATTATTTTTACTCCCCCTACAAAATAAGCGTTCTAGAATAATAATTTTATTGTGTACTATAGGGGTCATCGCTATTTCACTGTGTACATTTTATTTTAATGTAAACATGTTTATTACGGGTTTAAACAATATTGGCCAAATGTCTTTTCTAACGGCGGGCAATTTTTTAATTATAAGCGTGGCTGTTTTATTGATGATGGGCAATCGACGACTTCAATCTATAGCCCAATATATTTTCCTACTCTCCTTATGTATTCCCACGCCAACTTTCATGAGCTATCTTTATAGTACTCCTTCGTATCTTGCCTCACCCAATTTGGGCGCAATGTCTTTTATTACGGACACACTTTTTTTAGTTTTTTCTCTCACCGCACTATTGAGCAATCCTACGCCAGGAATAATGGCTATTTTTAGAGGATCCAATCCCGGTAACTTACTGGCAAAATATTTAATTCCTGCGGCCGTTCTACTTCCCATTATATTTGGATATTTTCACTTTCTGGGCGCACCCACTATTCCGTATCAAAACGCACTTAATTTTGCTCAACTTCTCTTTTCGCTCGCCCTTGCTTTTGTCCTCATTATTTGGTTCGCCGCACTCGAACTCAACAGAGTCAGTGAAAAATTTCAGCGGGAGAAAGAAAGTTTATCGCTTGCCGTGACGTCTGCAAACGCAGGGGCATGGCAATGGGATCTGATCAACAATACCTTCACGCTCGATCCTCAATGCCGCAACATGATTGGATTTGATGAAAAATCTCAGACCCATTTAGACGATCTGCTCAGAATGACGCATCCTGCTGACAAAGAAAAAATTATCGCAGAAACACAATATGCCATTAAAAATCACCAGGATCATAATTCTGAATTTCGCGTCATTCATACGGATGGAACCATATTATTCATGTCCATTCACGGCAAAGCGTATTATGACGAACAAGGCCATCCGTCTCATATGGTCGGTCTTCTCTGGGATATCTCACCGCAGAAAAAAATAGAAGAAATGTTGCGTTCCTCAAAAGTCAGTGCAGAAAAAGCCAATCGCGCCAAAAGTGTTTTCTTAGCCACCATGAGCCATGAAATTCGCACGCCCTTAAATGGCGTTATTGGCATGGCGACATTATTATCTGACACTCAACTCACACCCGAACAACGAAAATATGCACAAACCATTGAGCTCTCCGGTAATACTTTATTAAATATTATCAATGACGTTTTAGATTTTTCCAAAATAGAATCGGGACGCCTTGAATTAGAATTTATTGATTTTGATTTAAGAGAAACCATTACAGAAACGGTCAATATTATGTCCCCACATGCTCATCAAAAAAAATTAGTGATGGACATCACTCTCGCGCCTAATGTTCCCCAATGGATCAATGGCGATGCCACACGACTCAATCAAATATTAATTAATCTTTTAAGCAATGCCATTAAATTTACACAAACGGGTAAAATTACCACAGCAGTTTCACTGGACAATAATAAATTACGATTTGACGTCACCGATACGGGTATTGGGATCGCTCCTGACGTTAAAGAGAAATTATTTAAATCGTTTTCTCAGGGGGATATTTCTACGACACGTAAATATGGCGGCACAGGATTAGGCCTCGCCATTTCAAAACGACTGGTAGAATTTATGAAGGGCGAAATTGGTGTGGATAGCATTCCTGAACAAGGCAGTACGTTTTGGTTTACGATTCCGTTGAATCCTGCACAATCAGAAAACCATGACGTTGAAGAAACCGCCCCCAGCCCTACTTCTCTCAACTTTAAAAATACTCACATACTCATTGCTGAAGACAATGACGTTAATCAACAAGTTATCGTAAGCATGCTAAAAAAATTAGGGGTTAATAATATTACCATTGCCAATAATGGACTGGACGTTTTAAATAAATTAGAAAAAAATTCTTATAGCGTAATTTTCATGGATTGCGAAATGCCTGAAATGGATGGCTATGAAACAACACGCCACATTCGCCAAAAATATAAAAAACATATTCCTATTGTTGCAATGACAGCGCATGCGCTTCAAGGCGATAAAGAAAAATGTTTAGAGGCGGGCATGGATGATTATATTGCCAAGCCTATTGATCGAAATGAATTAACACGGATATTAAGCTTAATCCAGGAAAAATAGTATGCAAGATACTCCTATACTCTCTAAAACTACCACGCGTATTTTAGCCAGTTTTGTTATTATAACTTGTATATTAAGCTTACTTGGCTGGTATTTTAATATTCCCATATTAACCAGCATTTACCCAGAATGGCCAACCGTAAAACCCGTTACACTCTATGGATTCTTACTGACTTCAATAGCACTGTTATTTCTTCCAGAAAATCCCTCAATAACAAGAACGTGCGTCCTTCTCTTTATTCCTTTAGTCGGTCTAATACTTTCACTCACCGTGTTGAGTTTATATTTGCTTTTGGGTCTTAATTTCAATCAAATTATTTTTCCGCATCTTCTCAATCTTGGCCAAGTATCACTACCAACAACCCTTAATTTTTTCATAATTTCACTTGGCTTTCTTGTCACCGCATTCTCGCGTCACCGACAAACGTATGCTCAATATATTTTCTTATGTGCTTTACTAATCCCCCTATTATCCTTGATAGGCTATTTTTACAACGTTCCGTTATTTTATAATTCTGCAAATCTTGGCGAGATATCGTTTATTACCGTCGTACTTTTTATCATGTGTTCATTGAGCGCTTTATTCAGCAATCCTAATCCAGGTATCGCCAACGTTTTTAGACGCAGCGATCTACCGGGCAGCGTATTAGCACGCTATTTAATTCCTGCCGCAATCATTATTCCCTTGAGTTTTGAATATATTCGAGAATACTTAGAAAAATCAAACCTGCTCACAATTCAAATGGGCAATGCCTTGATGATTTTACTTATGATTATTTTACCTATACCTATTATCTGGTTTTGTTTGCTGTGGATTAATAAAACAAGAATTGAACTACTCGAAAAAGGAGAAAATCTCGAACTGGCCTTAACCTCAGGAGACGCAGGCACTTGGAGTCGAGATCTGATTTCTAACGCATATACTATAGATGACCAATCTCGTCGCTTACTGGGAATCAGTCAAGATAGCACCACTATGCTTACGGACCTTTTAAAAGTCATACATCCAGATGATCGCGAACTTCTTATCAGCGCGCAAAAGAATGCCATAGTAAATCACCGCGACTATGAAGTGATTTATCGTGTCACACTTCCTGATGGCACAGCGCATGTATTAATGGCGAGAGGAAGGGCACATTATGATAACAATAATAAACCTACCCATATGTCAGGCATTATTACGGATATCACCGCACAAAAAAATATCGAAGAAAAATTACGCATTTCACAACAACAATCAGAAGCCGCAAACCAGGCCAAAAGTATTTTCTTAGCCACCATGAGTCATGAAATTCGTACGCCATTAAATGGCGTCATTGGCATGGCGACGTTATTATCTGACACTCCACTTACCCCTGAACAACGTGAATATGCTAAGACTATAGAATTATCCGGCAATGCTTTGTTGAATATTATTAACGATGTGTTGGATTTTTCCAAAATAGAATCCGGACAGCTTGAGTTAGAGCACATCGATTTCGACTTAGTCTCAAAGGTAAAACAAGTCGCTCTCATCATGACTCCCCATGCTCACAAAAAAAATCTATCTCTCGAAGTCAATATTAATCCAAATACGCCAATCTGGATAAATGGTGATGTGACCCGGTTGAATCAAATATTAATTAATCTTTTAAGCAATGCCATTAAATTTACTCAAACCGGTAAAATTACCCTAACAGTATATTCAGTAAAAAATAACGTACGATTTGAAGTAAAAGACACGGGTATTGGCATTGCACCTGCCGCAAAAGAAAGATTATTTAAATCTTTTTCGCAGGGAGATATTTCTACCACACGTAAATACGGCGGCACGGGTTTAGGCCTCGCCATTTCAAAACGACTGGTAGACTTCATGAAGGGCGAAATTGGTGTAGACAGCACTCACAATCAAGGCAGTACTTTTTGGTTTACGATTCCCTATATCCCCGCTCTTCTTGAAAACCCGCTTATTACGCAGCCTAAAAATATTTCACCCACGGAATTTTCTACCACCGCAAAAATACTGATCGCTGAAGACAATGAAGTAAATCAACAAGTTATCTTTATCATGTTAAAAAAATTAGGGCTGAATAATATTACTATTGCCAATAACGGTTTTGAGACATTAAACGCACTAGAAAAAAATTCTTATGATTTAATTTTGATGGATTGCGAAATGCCAGAAATGGATGGTTATGAGGCAACACGACAAATACGGAAAATATATGAAAAACATATTTCTATTGTTGCGATGACCGCGCATGCACTGAAAGGCGACAGAGAAAGATGTATCGCTGCGGGCATGGATGATTATCTTGCTAAGCCCATTGATCGCAAAGAATTAGTTCGTATATTACAGCTATATCTTTAAACCAGAAGGATGGATTATTGACATCAAAATCACCAAATGGTAAATATTAGTTTTTGTATTATAGTTTTTTTGGTTTTATCTTATGAGGAGTTACACATGAGCATGAAAGGAAATGGAGTTGTTATCGCTGCTGTTGTTGCCAGTTTATTTGCTACAGCAAGTTATGCACAGAATGCGTCTACTGCAGCGGGTGCTACTGCAGCTGTACATTGTTCAGGCATAAACAGCTGTAAAGGCATGGGCAGCTGTAAAACTGCAATGAACTCTTGCAAGGGAATGAATTCTTGCAAAGGCAAAGGCATCATGGATGTTGCAACAGCGAAAGACTGTACAGATAAAGGCGGCAAAGTTGCTGGATAAAAATAGTAGCGACACAAAAAAGGGGCTTTTTATAAGCCCCTTTTTTTATAGGAAGATTTTATATATTTTTCCCCTCTCCTTTTCACAGGAGAGGGTCCGCGAAGCGGGGGTGAGGTTATTACATTACTTCGCCCTATTCTGCCCCAACAACATATACATCGCAGGCACGACAAATAGTGTAAATAAAGTTCCAATTGAAATTCCCGACGCAATCACTAAACCAATATCAAATCGACTCACCGCACCTGCACCCGTTGCTAAAATTAATGGCACAACACCCAAGACCATCGATCCCGTTGTCATTAAAATCGGACGAAGTCGAATTCCCGCCGCCATTTCGACTGCTTCGCGTTTAGATTTTCCTTCACGCTGTAAATCATTCGCAAATTGAACTATCAATATTCCATGCTTGCTGATTAAACCTATTAAAGTCACTAAGCCTACTTCCGTATAAATATTCAGGGTCGCACCATGCACACCCAAGCTAATAAATATCATCGCACCACAAATGGACATCGGCACGCTGATTAAGACTATTAAGGGATCACGGAAACTTTCAAATAACGCTGATAAAGACAGGAAAATAATAATTAACGCAAATATAAACGTCGTGACTAATGCACCACCCTCTTGCTTGTATTGACGAGAGGGTCCCGCATAATCAATGGCATATCCTTGCGGCAATACTTGTTTGGCCAAACTTTGCAATTCATCCAATGCTTGTCCCGCTGTAACACCAGGCAAAGCAACCGCAGAAATCGTTGCAGAATTTAACTGTTGAAAATGATTTAACGATTCTGGAACAACCGTTGTTTTTAATTTTGCAATCGTCGAAAGCGGCACTGAGGTTCCGTCAGAGGATACTATCGTATAATTCAGCGGCTGATTATCATTCAAACGATCCGCACGCGCGACTTGCGGAATAACCTGGTAAGAACGACCTGAATAATTAAAATAATTAATATAGCCCTGACTCAATGATGCACCCAATGCATCGCTAATATTTTGCATGGTTAAACCCATATCTGATGCTTTATTACGGTCTATAATAATACTGGTCTGCGCTTTATCAATTTTGAGATCGCTATCAACATACATAAACATGCCACTGGTCCACGCTTTTGCCATCAATGCCTGACTCACCGCATTTATTTGATCGTAGGATTGTGTAGATTGAATCACGAATTGTATCGGCAATCCTCTCGCACCAGGCAATGACGGTAATTGAAACACGGCAATATTTGCACCGGCTATTTGATTTAATTTTTGTTGCACGATGGGCTGTAAATCATTTGAGGTACGCTTTCGCTGATCCCATGCTGTTAAACGCATACCCAATAAACTGGTATTTAATCCACTGAGACCATCAATTTGAAACACACCGCCTGTTTCGGGAAATTGCGTAAAAAGTTTATAGGCCTGACTAGAATATAATTCTGTTTGATGCAACGTTGCATTCGGTGCAGTTGTCAATTGAGATAAAATCACTCCCTGATCTTCTTGTGGAGCAAGCTCAGATTTTGATGTCGCGTATAAATAACCAATGCTGATCAAAATAATTGCCGCAAAAACCATAATAGTTTTTAAATCATTCAGTGCGCTTTTTAATATAATCTCATAATGATTTCGCAATTTTTCAAATTTTTGATCGATATATATAACCAAATTAAATTTCTGGGTAGTAGAGTCAGGATTTTTGCCATCTATTTTTAAAAATTTAGAACACATCATAGGCGATAACGTGAGTGCAATAATGGCAGAAACCGCCACAGCCCCTGCTAAGGTAAACGCAAATTCTGTAAATAAAGCCCCGGTTAATCCACCCATAAAACCAATCGGTAAATAAACAGCGATTAATACCACAGAGATAGCAATAATAGGATTGGCTAATTCACGCGCTCCTTGAATGGCAGCTTGCAATCTCGGCACACCCTCTTCCATATGACGCTGAATATTTTCAACCACAATAATTGCATCATCGACGACTAAGCCAATGGCTAATACGAGTGCTAATAAAGTCAATAAATTTACGGAAAAACCTAACAACAACATAATAAAAAAAGTGCCTATTAAAGATAGGGGTATGGCTAATACAGGAATAATCACTGACCGGACGGATCCTAAAAATAAAAATATCACCAGTGTGACAATGATTAACGCTTCAAATAAAGACTTAACTACTTCATGAATCGAACTATTCACAAAGTCTGTCGTGTCATAGACTATTTTGCCATTTAATCCCTGCGGTAATTGTTGCTGGATACTGGGCAGAAGTTTTTTAATGTCGTTAATCACTGTCAAGACATTCGCATCGGGCGTCACTTGAATGCCGATATAAACCGATCGCTGTCCATCAAAACTCACAGAAGTATCATAATTCGTTGCGCCCAGTGAAACAGTCGCGACATCGCCCAAACGTACTATAGAACCATTCTGAGATTTAATAATTAATTTTTTAAATTGTTCGACAGACTCCAAACCGGTATCTGCGGTAAGATTAACCGTTACCATATTTCCATCGGTTCGGCCGACGGCAGAAATAATATCGTTTTTACTCAGCGCCGTTGAAACATCCGTCGCGGTTAATCCATGACCCGCTAATTTTGAGGGATCAAGCCATGCGCGTAATGCAAATAGTTTTCCACCCAAAATTTCCGCAACTTGCACACCCGGAACCGCTTGTAATTTGGGTTGAACCACACGCGTTAAATAATCCGTAATATTATTATTGGGCAACATTTTACTGTAAAACCCCATATACATGGCATCCGTGGTTTGCCCTATAGAAACAGTAATCACAGGATTTTGAGAACCTTGCGGTAATTGATTTAATACCGCATTTACTTTGGTATTAATATCCGAGAGTGCTTTGCTGGGATCATAATTTAAGCGCAAATTTGCTGTAATAGTACTGGTATTTTGCGTGCTGGCAGACGTCATGTAATCAATACCATTCGCTTGCGCAATAGAATTTTCCAACGGCGTCGTAATAAATCCCGCAACAATATCGGGATCCGCGCCAGTATAAGTCGTCGTTACGGTAACAACCGCATTTTCAGTATAGGGATATTGTCGAATTGGCAATGAAAATAATGCGCGAAAACCCAGCACGAGGATTAATAAACTGACGACCGTGGCTAATACGGGTCGTTCAACAAAAATATCAGTAAACCGCATCACGGTCCTTAATCATCAAGACTTAATAATCATTTGCAACATTAGGTGTTGCGCTATTACCGGGCTGAATTGAATTATTAATCACAACAGCACTGCCATTTTTAAGTTTAAGTTGACCCGATGTTACAACCACATCACCCTGATTTAAACCCTGCAAAATAACAATCTGATCACCACGCGTTTCGCCCGTCGTCACAAATGTTTCTGTTGCCGTTAAAACATCACCCACTTTTTTAATCACATAAACAATATTGCCATACGGATTAAACGTAATAGCCGCCTGAGGTAACGTTAAGAATTTTTGTGGCGCACCAGTGGTCACTGCCACATTGCCTGACATGCCTGAAACTAATTTATTATCTGGGTTGGGAAACGTCGCTTCAACTTCGACATTTCGGGTAGTGTTATCTAAGACAGGATTAATTGTCGTAATTTTTCCCGCAAATACTTTCCCGGGAAAAGTATCGACGGTTAAATTAACAAGCTGCCCTGTTTGTAATTTCGTGAGATCTTGCTGCGGAACATAAAAGTCAGCGTACATATAATCTAATTCTTGCAGTGAAACAATGGCATCACCCGCGTTCAAATATTGCCCCGGATTAATGGCAGAAATTCCTAAACGACCCGCAAATGGCGCCGTAATTGTTTTCTTCACTGCAGTCGCGGCTTGTTGAGCAACTTGTGCTTGCAAGTTTTTAAGATTCGCTTTGTCCGTATCGAGCGCCGCTTTACTAATAGCCTTAATGGCATATTGCGCTTTGTCTCGCGTATACACTATTTGGGCAAGATTTTCATTGGCTTGCAATGATTGAAGTTGTGCAACTTCTGCGTCTGAATTTAATTGAACTAATACTTTACCCGGTTGAACCACTTCACCCGGCGTGAAATAAATCGTTTGAACTAATCCTGCTAATTCTGTTGTGACGCTTACACCCCGAATGGCTCGCAAACTGGCGTAATAGGTTAACTCGGATTGCCATGTCGAATAATTTACTGCCATTGTTGAGACTGTTACGGCTGGCGCTTTATTTGTTGCCATATAACGGCTAAACATATAAGCACCAATAGATTTATAAACAAAAATACCGCCGAATAAAATACCGGTAAAAATCAGCATTTTGATCATGCGTTTATTTAACTGTGCCACCAACCACCTCCGAGGGCTTGAAACAATGCAGCAGTATCTGACAGTTGCGTCGCTCTCGCTTGAATAAGGCTGATTCTTGCTGTTTGATATTGGCGCTGAGCAGTCAATAAATTCAAATAACTCACTCCGCCTAGTTTATATTGTTTTTGAATTATATTCAGCGAATGATGAGCCGCACTTTCAGCTAACTGTTCTGACTGTAACGCATCTTTATCATTTTGTAATGCGTGCAATATATCCTCAACATTTTGAAAGCCTTGTAATACCACCTGACGATATTGTGCAGCGGCAGCATCAAATGCATCTACTGCTCCGCGACGTTGTGCATGCAATGCACCACCGTGGAAGATGGGTTGCAAAAATGTTCCACCATAATTCCAGATGATATTTGCCGGCGAAAATAAATTCGCTGTACTTAACCCAGCACCACCATAAGCACCCGACAGTGTTATTTGCGGATATAAATTAGCCGTTGCAACACCCACTTGTGCACTGGCCGCATGCAACAATGCTTCTTGCGCACGAATATCCGGTCGTTGGCGTGCCAATTGGGAGGGTAAATTAATAGGGATATTTTTAGGCAATTGTAAATTATTCAAATTAAATTCGGGTAGTTTAAAATCACTGGGGAAATTACCCACCAATACTGCCAATGCATCTTGCGATTGTGCTAATTGCTGTCGTAAAGGCGGCAAAGATGCACGCGTTGTAGCCAGCTGACTTTCTTGCGTTAGAACATCCGAATCTGAAGCACCGCCTAACCGCAATTGTTTTTGGACTATCGTTAATTGCTCAGCTTGAGACTGAATAATTTCTTGCGTCGCCTGAATTTGTTCTTGGAGTGATGCAATTTTAATAGCCGTTGTGACTATATTAGAAGTCAATGTAAGACGCGCGGCTTCTAATTCAAAATGTTGATAATCCACTTGCGCTTGAAGCCCCTCAATCTGACGACGCGCTCCGCCAAATACATCCAGCGTATACGTAATATTTACCGAAGCGTTATATAAAGTATACGTTGTTGGCGATATACCTTCCTCGCCGAGTGATGCGCCTGTTACACGTTGACGTTCACCCGATGCCTGTCCATTAACAGCAGGTAATAAAGATGAGCCAATTTGGGCATTCAGATTTTCTTGGGCTTGTTTAAGTGTGGCTGTTGCCACATCCAAGGTCGGGCTATTTTTTAATCCCGCCTGAACGAGATCATTAATTTGAGGCGAGTGAAATAACGTCCACCATTGTGCGGGAATGTCTTGGCATGCACCCGTCGATGAAAGAGGCGAATGATAATCAGGACCAACCATACAGCTGGACAATAATAAGCTCAACAATGGCAGTGCTATATTAAAACAACGCATTTAGTTCACTCTTACCCGATTACCGAATAGTAATCGCGAACATCCATAATGAAAGCGCCAAAGAAATAATAAAGGCAGCATAACTGACCCACATCTGGACTTTCCATTCACCAATCGTGACATCCATTCGATAAATCACACGTAACAAATGCACAAGCGCTAATATCAAAAAGGCAATACCACACACAACTAATGCATAATATTGTGCCCATGCATAACATGCTGCCAACGCTGTTTCAAACATATCATTCTCCCTTGAGTGTTATCTGGTTTATAGTAGCAGAAATCCTAAAAAAACTCCCACCCTATCCCCCTCGCCCATTTCTGATTAATATGTACCCTTGTGTCTATTTTTTTTCAAAAAAACAGGATTTTTATTATGCAAAAAGCAAGTCATGACTATAACGTTCATAAATTTGGCGGTTCCAGTCTCGCCACCGCAGAAAGATTCAACGCATTAAAAGCCTTACTCACGGGTAAAAATGAAATCATAGTTGTCTCTGCCATCCACGGAACCACAAATGCTTTGCAGACAATGATTGATGCTGTTCTTAATGGGACAGATTATTCAGAAACATTATCAAATCTCGAAAAATTACATCTGGATATTATTCAAAAATTATTACCTCCCCATCAACAGACTGAACTAAGCCTTGTTATTAAAAAAGATATTTCAGCCCTCAATAAATTATTAGCCTCTGCAAAAAAATCAGGCTCGTGCCCCAAAGAAACACAGGATCTGATATTAGGCCAAGGCGAAATATGGTCGGCCAAAATTCTGTCTGGCTATTTAGCTGAAAATAAAAAAAATATTATTTATTTAGACGCCTCAACCGTATTATTTACCTATGAAAAAAATGGCATGATTTGCATCGATTGGCAAAAAAGCCAAGCTGAATTAAATCATTTTTTAGCCAACAAAAATTTTGACCAAATTATTATCACGGGTTTTATTGCGTCGACTTTAGAGGGAAAGCGAACCACACTGGGCCGAAATGGCAGTGATTTCTCTGCCGCTATTTTTGCAAAACTATTTAACGCCAAGTGCCTAACGATTTGGACAGATGTAGACGGAATCTTTACTGCTGATCCCAATAGAGTTCATACGGCTTTTGTGATTGACTCGCTATCTTATAAAGAAGCATTAGAGCTAGCCTATTTTGGTGCAAAAGTATTGCATCCCATGACCATTGGACCTGTATTAGCATCCAAAATTCCTATTTATATTAAAAATAGCTTTAATCCCAGCGCAGCAGGAACCCATATATCTTCTTCACCCAAAAAATCGCCGTATATTATAAAGGGTTTGACCTGTATTGATGCCGTTTCGCTGATCAACATCGAAGGCACAGGAATGACAGGTGTATCAGGAATTGCCGCGCGCGTTTTTCAAATACTGCATCATACGGGAATATCCGTTATTTTAATTTCACAAGCCAGCTCTGAACATTCTATATGTTTTGCTGTCGCGAATACCCATACAGATTCTGCCGTCAATGCCCTCAAAGAAAATTTACAATTCGAAATGGAACGACAATATATCGAGGGTATTTATGTCGACAAACATTGTGCCATTTTATCTGCGGTTGGCGACGATATGGTCGGTACTGTGGGAATTTCAGGAAAATTATGTGATTCTCTGGCAAAAGCCAATATTAATATTCGCGCCATGGCACAAGGTTCTTCAGAGCGTAATATTTCGGTCGTTGTTAAAGACACGGATATTAACAAATCCTTGCAAACCGTTCATGCAGGATTTTATTTATCTCGCAAGACGATTTCTATTGGCTTAATTGGTCCGGGGTCTATTGGTAGTACGTTATTACGTCAAATATATTCTGAAATAGAACATTTAAAATCAACTTATCACGTCAATCTCTATATTCGCGGCATTATGAACAGCAAAAAAATGCTGCTCAGTGATGCGCCTATAAATTTATCTACCTGGGAAACGGAATTAAATAATAGCCCTCATCAGGCTGATTTAAAAAAATTCACTGATCATATTTTGACGAACGACATACCGCACGCCGTAATTATAGACTGCACAGCAAATCCAACCATTGGACAACACTATCTTAATTTTATTGAACAAGGCATACATGTTATTACGCCGAATAAACATGCTAATTCTGGAGATTTGAATTACTACAAAGCACTGAGAACACTCACACATACAAAAGACATTCATTATTTATATGAAACAACCGTATGTGCCGGTTTACCAGTAATTAATACACTGCAAGATCTGCTTAAAACCGGCGATAAAGTTAATAAAATTGAAGGTGTGGTTTCAGGAACGCTCAGCTTTCTTTTCAGTGAATTACCCAAGGGTAAAAAATTCTCAGAAATTATCAGTGAAGCAAAAAAATTGGGTTATACCGAACCTGATCCTCGCGAAGATTTATCGGGTATGGATTTCGCACGAAAACTCGTGTGTTTAGCTCGCGAAGTCGGTCACGATGTTTCGCTGAACGATGTTAAACTACATGATCTTAATTCCATCACGGATGACCAAATGGAAACGTTAATTAACAAAGCAAAAGCGAACAATCAAAAACTATCTTATATGGGCGAAATCAGTTCAGACGGAAAAATAACCGTAGATATCAAATCGCTTCCTGACAATCATCCTTTTTCTCGACTTGCCGGCACAGATAATATGTTAATTTTTCACACGCACCGTTATGACGCTTACCCGTTAATCATACAAGGCCCAGGTGCGGGCGCGGAAGTTACTGCCGCAGGTATTTTTGCGGATTTATTGCGATTAGTGTCTTATTTATCTTAAGAGGAAATATATGACGAATTTAATTAAACCCAATATTCATACAGTTACGGCATTTGCGCCGGCCACGTGTGCGAATGTCGCTGTAGGATTTGATATCTTAGGTTTTGCATTAGAAAATATAGGCGACCAAGTCACTGTGACTCGACGTGAAGATAATAAAATTATTATAACCTCTATTAACTCTGATAAATTGCCCCTTGAGACACATAAAAATACGGCTTCTTTAGTTATTCAAAAATTATGTCAGGATTTAAATATACATATGGGCTTTGATATTAGCATCACAAAAAATATTCCCTTAAGCTCGGGCATGGGAGGATCAGCGGCTTCTGCTGTTGCAGCGTTAATAGCATTTAATAAATTTTTAACCCATCCACTGTCATTACATCAATTAGCCGAGTATGCATTATTGGGCGAAGCATTAGCCAGCGGGCAAGCACATGCGGATAATATCATCCCGTGTATTTTTGGCGGGCTGACATTAATTTATTCTCATGATCCCATAGAAATTATTCAGCTGCCACCACCCGATATTTATTGTGTTTTAATTCA
>Ga0206884_1073_pt1 | contig 24130 bp, 23 predicted proteins | sample Alteio_BWOrgCont_FD_152914 | JGI IMG/M metagenome (GOLD analysis project Ga0206884, IMG submission 152914) | Enriched cells from forest soil in Barre Woods Harvard Forest LTER site, Petersham, Massachusetts, United States -... | ecosystem: Environmental > Terrestrial > Soil > Temperate forest > O...
TAGAATCCGCAAAAGCGTTATTAGATTCGCAGCAGCAATTAAGCTACAGCGACAAAGAAAGATTATTGGGATATCTCGCCGGCGTCAGCAAAACTATTTTAGCGGAACCGCAAATTCTATTAACCGATGTATCAAAACTCACGGGATTAGATGGACGCAAGATGTCCAAGTCTTATGGCAATACCATTAGTCTTCGTGAAAAACCTGAAGATATTGAGAAAAAAATTCGTACGATGCCAACGGATCCTGCGCGTGTAAAACGTTCTGATCCGGGTGAACCCGAAAAATGTCCGGTATGGTCACTACATAAAGTTTATTCCACAGAAGAAACAAAAAAATGGGTCCAAACGGGTTGTAGAACGGCAGGTATTGGATGTATAGAATGTAAACAGCCTGTTATAGATGCTATTCAAAAAGAAGTGGGTGGAATTCGTGAACGCGCAAAAGAATATGAAGAAAATCCTCAGTTGGTAAAACATATCGTTGCACAAGGTGCAGAAAAAGCGCGAGATGTTGCTCAAGAGACGTTAAAAGAAGTCAAAGAAGCCATGGAGTTGGTTTATTAATCTCAACCTCACCCCCGGCCAAACCATTTACTAAAGGAAATTTATGCTACAGAAAGATAAAATACACCCTTATTCTGTTTGGTTTTTAGGTGCAGCATTCTTTTTAGTTGACTATATTATTCGCGTTTCTCCCAGTGTATTAACGCCTGAATTAATGCAAACTTTCCATGTTAATGCATTTGCGATTGGATTATTTTCTGGGTATTTTTATTATGCTTATATCAGCATGCAAATCCCCGTTGGAATTTTAGTCGACCGGTTTGGACCCAAAAGATTATTAGTCGTCTCTATATTAATTTGTGCTTTAAGTGTTTTGATTTTTTCCAATACGGGATCTATTACTGTCGGCTATTTTAGTCGTGCCCTAATGGGATTCGGCGCGGCGTTTGCTTTTGTTGGAACATTAAAATTAATTTCATTATGGTTTAGCGCAGAGCGCTTTGCTCTACTGGCAGGTATTACACAAGCAATGGGCATGCTAGGTGCAATGATTGGTCAAGGACCGATGTCGCATTTATATCATATGATTGGCTGGCGCGAATGCATGCATGGTTTAGGATTATTTTTTATTTTATTATGTATGTTTATTTTTATATTTGTAAAAGATGAAAATGGCAATCTAGAACAACACGATGTAGCTGCTGCTAGCTCAGTCAAAATACTTCCTGCACTCAAAGCCGTATTAACTAATTCACAAGGCTGGTTGAATTGTTTATTTGTGGGTTTGATGTATGCACCAAGTGCCTGTTTTGGTGAACAATGGGGAGCGCCGTTTTTAAGTACGAGTCAAAATATTTCCATTACATCAGCCGGTCATGAAACCGGAATTATGTTTATTGGCTTAGCCATTGGATGTCCAGTATTAGGTTGGATTTCGGATTATTTCAAAACACGCGTATTAATTATGCGTGTCAGTGTTGGACTTTGTTTATTACTATTAACCACTGTGATTTATGGCAATTTAAATCCCACTTGGGCCACGGTATTATTATTTTTCTATGGTTTTTTTAACAGCGGTATTGTTGTATCTTATGCGATGGCGTCTGAAATTAATTCGCGTCAATTTACGGGTATTGCTCTGGGAATTTCGAACATGTCGTCTGTCATTATAGGCGCGTTGATGATTCCCATTGTCGGCTGGTTATTGGATCATTTATGGGACGGGACTATACAAAACGGCGTGCATATTTTTGCAGCACACGAATACAAATTAGCGTTTATGGCATTGCCATTAGGATTTATTGCAGCGTTTGTGATTACGTTTTTCCAGAAGGAGACCGGGTGTAAATCAGTGAGTTGATTTCACACCGAGTCTCTTTGGATTTGATCTTAGATTGCTCCCGCTGCTCTCGATGGGCATGTTGTTTGTGTTTGCTGAATAACTTCTGCGTGCTGATCTTGCCATCTGTTTCTTAACGCATTACCTGCAGCAAAAAGTCCGAAGCCAACTACTGCTGCTATACCTATAGGCAAAGCATAATCAGTTGGTATAGTTCTATTGAGGGTTTCTGCAGCTTTTTCGCCTGCCTTCGCATAATCACCCACAAAATGGTCATAAACTGCACTCGCGAGTTCTTTCGCGACTTTTACGAATGTATCTTGCATCTCTCTTCTCCTCATTGTGTGCCGACATCGACAAAATAGTGAGGCTATTTTACCAGCCAAACCTTAAGGTTTTCTTAAGGGATGAAGGGAAAATGCGGGTTTTTTCATGGGAATCCCCTCTCCCGGGCGTGAAACGCCCATACAGTGGGACGTAGATGCATTTGCCCTGTTTTTTTTATCCAGCTTTTCAATATCATTTTCTGCTTCTTTGCTTACTCTTAAATAATAATCTATTACACTATTAGCTAAATTAAACAGAGTAACGCAATGAAAGTAACCTGGTTTGCTAATCTATTTGTCACTCTTACTGAATCTTCCGCTCGGCTACGGCAGGTATTATGGCGCTGGGTTTACAATAAAATTGCGCACAGAGATACATCAGGCAAATTTGTATTCATGAATTACGGCTATGAAAATAATACAGATAAGCCATTGATATTAAAACAACAAGACGAACCCGATAGATATTATATTCAGCTATATAATCATGCTATTAAAGATCTAGAAATACAAAATAAAGATATTATAGAAGTCGGTTGTGGACGTGGTGGTGGCGGAAGTTTTTTATTACGCTATAAAAATCCCAAATCTTATATTGGCATTGATCTATCAGACAGAGCTATTACGTGGTGCCAAAACCAATTTAAATTTATAAATTCACAGTGGGTGCAAGGTTTTGCCGATGCATTACCTACTCCAGACAGCAGCGCTGATGTTGTTATTAATATCGAATCTTCGCATTGTTATCCCTCTATGGAAAACTTTCTTCATGAAGTAAAGCGTGTGCTTAAACCTAATGGCTATATGGCATTTTGTGATCTTCGCCCTGCTTCAGAAATAACAAAACTAGAAAGTAATATCACAGTTTCTGGATTAGTTGTTATGAATAAATCAGAAATTACTGCTCCAGTATTACAAGCTCTTGATCAAATATCATCAATAAGAAATGCGCAAATTAAGTCAGTTTTTCCCAAGATATTTCATCGAGCGGCTCGGGATTTTGCGGGTGTAAAAGACACGGCTGTTTATAATATGTTAAAGACAGGCGAAATGAAGTATGTGAGTTATTTGTTGCAGAACAGGACCCAATAGACGATGCAGGCGTGATAAATCACGCCACTACAGCCCAAATTCAGGTACAATGCCATTCTATATATATGAGGCATGCATGATAGAAACAAACCCCGCCGAAGTTCTTGTCGAAGGCCGGCCAATGACAGTACTCCCCACGGATTTATACATCCCGCCCGAGGCGCTGGAAGTCTTTTTAGAGACTTTTCAAGGCCCGCTGGACCTGTTGCTCTATCTGATTAAGAAAGAAAACCTGGATATTTTAAACATCCCCATTGCAGAAATTACCAAGCAATATATTCAATACGTCGAGCTCATGAAGACTATCAATCTCGAATTAGCTGCTGAATATTTAGTCATGGCGGCCCTATTAGCTGAAATAAAATCCCGTATGCTACTTCCTCGTCCAGCTGAATTGGCCCTCGATGAAGAAGATCCTCGCGCCCTCTTGATTCGCCGACTGCAAGAATATGAGCAGATCAAAACAGCTGCAGAAAATCTAGATAAACTCCCTCAAGTGGGTAGAGATATCTTCCCCGCGTCTGTTGAAGTTTCTGACCAAGAAATTCCACGCCCTCAACCCGAAATTGATATGAAAGATTTAATCAGCGCCTTTATGGAAGTCATGCAACGCGTCGCGCATAACACCAAACATACTGTTGGACGTGAGCCTCTCTCTATACGTGAGCGCATGAGCCAAGTATTGCGAATATTAAAACCCGATTCGTATACAAAATTTCAGGATTTATTTTTAGTCTCTGAAGGCAAAATGGGTGTTGTCGTGACTTTTATTGCTATTTTGGAATTATTGAAACAATCTTTAATTGATATTGTCCAACAAGAACCTTTCAGTCCACTTCACGTAAAGGCAGCTACCTCATGACTATTGAATTGAATTTGCTCAAACAAATTGTAGAGTGCGCTATTTTAGCCGCAGGAGAACCCGTAGAAATTTCACGCTTTCAGCAATTATTCGACGAAGAATCTCGTCCGTCGGAAGAAGAAATTAAAACCGCGCTGGAAGAATTAAGATTAGATCTAGAAAACAGGGGATTAATCTTAAAAGAAGTCGCGAGTGGATATACCCTACAAGTGAGACCTGAGCTTCAAGTTTTTATCGGCAAATTATGGGATACACGTACACCGCGTTACTCAAGAGCCTTACTCGAAACACTTGCCTTAATAGCTTACCGTCAGCCTATTACACGCGCCGAAATTGAAGAAATTCGTGGTGTAGGAATCGCTTCTACTACGTTTAAAATTCTTACTGACCGAGAATGGATTCGTGTCGTAGGTCACAGAGATGTTCCAGGTAGACCCGGCTTATATGCTACGACGAAACAATTTTTAGATTATTTTAATTTAAAAAGCTTAGATGAATTGCCTTCGTTAGCTGAGATTACTGATATATTGAATACTGAAGCTGAGAAAATCGAAATGGAAGCCGTTGAAGCTGAAATGACCAAATTTGAAGTTTTGCCTGAATTACTCTCCACCCAAACAGAAGAGGCCACCCCCGTTGAAGCCTGAACAAACTGAAAAAAGCGAAAAGAAAGACAGTAGCGAAAAATTACAAAAAGTTCTCGCACGTGCTGGTGTTGCTTCACGTCGTCAAGCGGAAGAATGGATCGCTGCAGGTCGCATTAAAATCAACGGACAATTAGCAAAGATTGGCGACCGTGTTATAGATACTGATAAAATTATGGTCGATAATTTTGCCCTACCCCAACATGCACTCGCTGAAAAAGAAACCCGCGTATTGCTTTACCATAAACCCGAAGGCGAAATTTGCACGCGATCAGATCCACAAAATCGTCCCACTGTATTTGACCATCTGCCTATATTACGAAAAGGCCGTTGGGTCATGATAGGAAGACTAGATTTTAATACCTCGGGATTATTAATATTTACAACCGACGGTGAACTAGCGAATAAATTTATGCATCCCTCACATGAAATTGAACGCGAATATGCAGTAAGAGTCTACGGTATTGTGACAGACCAAATGATCAAAAAATTAAAACGGGGTGTTGAATTAGAAGACGGCGTTGCAAAATTTAAAGACGTTCAATTTCAAGGCGGCGAAGGTCGTAACAGTTGGTATCATGTTGTCATTTGCGAAGGCAAAAATCGCGAAGTACGACGCTTGTGGGAATCACAAGATGTGCAAGTCAGTCGACTGACGCGCGTACGATTTGGTACGGTTATCCTTCCCCCTCAACTCAGGGCAGGCAAGCATATAGAAATGGAAGAACATGAGGTTGAGGAATTAAAGAAATGCTTCTCTTAGTAATCTTAGATGGCTACGGTTACCGTCCTACTGAAAAATACAACGCGATTGCTTCTGCTAAAAAACCCAACTGGAATTATCTCTGGGATCATTATCCTCATTGTTTTATTGACGGCTCAGGTCATGCCGTAGGCTTACCTGATGCACAAATGGGAAATTCAGAAGTCGGCCATTTAAATATTGGTGCGGGAAGAGTCGTTTACCAAGAATTTACGCGTATTGATAAAGCCATTGAGACCGGCGAATTTGCTGAAAATCCTGTTTTTAATCAAGAATTCGAACGCGTTAACAAAACAGATTCAGCCGTACATATTATGGGACTGTTATCTCCGGGTGGAGTACACAGTCACGAAGATCAAATTCTGGCGATGATTAAATTAGCCCAAGCTAAAAATATAAAAAAAATCTATTTTCATGCTTTCTTAGATGGCCGCGATACTCCCCCCAAAAGTGCTTTACCCTCTTTGTTAAAACTAGAAAAAAATACGGGCATCAAAATATCTTCTATTATGGGAAGATATTTTGCCATGGATAGAGATAAACGCATGGAGCGTACTGAAGCGGCTTTTGATTTATTAACGCAAAACAAAGCGGAATTTACAGCCAATTCAGCAGAACAAGGTTTAAAATCAGCTTATGCGCGTGGCGAAACAGATGAATTCGTCAAGCCGACTTTAATTACACCCGTCAAAATTAATCCCAATGACGCAGTGTTCTTCATGAATTTTCGATCTGATAGAGCCCGCCAATTAACTAAAATGTTTTTAGACCATAATTTTAGCCATTTTGTTTCTTTAACGCTTTATGCGGATACTTTAAAAACTAAAGTCGCTTTTCCACCCCAGGTTTTAAAAAATACTTTAGGCGAATATTTGGCTCATTTAGGTTTGAAGCAACTCAGAATAGCCGAAACAGAAAAATATGCCCATGTAACATTCTTTTTTAATGGCGGTATTGAAAAACCGTATGAAGGCGAAGAGAGAATTTTAATTCCGTCACCTAAAGTCGCAACGTATGATTTACAACCCGAAATGTCTGCGCCCGAACTTACTGATGCTTTAGTAAAAGCCATATTATCTAAAAAATATGATTTTATAGTCTGTAATTATGCCAATCCTGATATGGTCGGTCATACCGGAAATTTCGACGCGACTGTCAAAGCCATAGAATGTATTGATGAATGTTTAGGTAAAATCTATGGGGCGCTGAAACAAACTCAGAGCGAAATGTTAATTACGGCTGATCATGGCAATGCCGAATGTATGTTTGATGAAACAACACACCAACCGCACACGGCGCATACCAGTGATCCCGTGCCATTTTTATATATCGGAAGAAAGGCGAGAATAATTTCTGATCATGGCGTTCTATCTGATATTGCTCCTACGATATTATATTTACTGAATTTGCCAGAACCGAAAGAAATGACAGGGAAGAACTTAATTCAATGCGACGAATCCTAGGATACAGTGTATTTTGTATTTGCTTAAGCGGTGTATTAGCCTGCAGTTATGTACGATTTTTTGAAACTCCCTCTGCTTCCCCGCCGTCATACGAATGGCAGCGTTTCTTAAAAGCTTACGCTATTATTAAGACACACTATTATAAACCCGTCTCTGATGAAACCCTGATCGATGATGCTATTAATGGCATGTTACAGGGATTAGATTCTCACTCGATGTATTTAGACAAAAAAGATTTGTGGATGATGGATCAATTAACAACGGGTAATTTTACAGGAATAGGCATCGAGGTCTTACCCGAAGTCGACAGCCTAAAAGTCATTACGCCGCTCGATGGAAGTCCTGCGCAACAAGCGGGAATATTGCCAGGCGATGAAATTCTTGCCGTAAATGATGTTCCTACCGCGAATATGTCTTTTCGTGAGGCCATCCAATCTTTACGGGGACCTGAGAATACGCAAGTGACATTAACACTGGCGCGTGCACATCTTGATACACCACTGACGATAACACTCACTCGCCGAACCATAAAAACACAAAATATTAAAAGCGAATTACTTAAGCCTAATATGGGTTATGTTCGCATTTCGACGTTTCAAAAAAATACTGGACCCGAAACCACACAAGCCATTCAGCAATTAATCAAAGACAACCATGGGCCCTTAAAAAGCTTTATTTTAGATGTACGTAATAATCCGGGTGGTATTTTACAAAGTGCTACTGCAGTAGCTGATATATTCTTAGATTATAAAAAAATGGGACGAAATCATCTGATTGTTTACAGCAAAAATCGCGCAGGAGAAGTCGTCTATTCTGCAAAAGCAGATGATAGTGATTTATTAAACAACGCGCCCATGATTGTGTTAATCAATAAAGGTTCTGCGTCGGGTTCTGAGATTGTTGCGGGTGCTTTACGTGATCATCATCGCGCAAAATTATTGGGTATGCAGAGTTTTGGAAAGGGTTCAGTACAGACGGTTATTCCAATGGGTGAAGATGCGATAAAACTTACAACCGCTTTATATTACACGCCCGATGGAAAATTAATAGATCATATTGGCATACCGCCGGATATTGAAGTAAAAATGGTGCCGCACAGTAAACCAGATGTTCAATTGGAAAAAGCAATAAAATTATTGTCGTAACCGATTTTTCCCTCACCCGGCCTACGGCCACCCTCTCCCGGTAACGGGAGAGGGTGATTTATTAAAGAAGAGCTTTTGAGTGAACAATCTTCGCGCCTGCTTTTTTCATTTCCTCAAACGCAGACTGAGAATCGCCAATACCACGACAACCGTCTTCTATCACATACACTTCATAGCCTAAATTACGCGCATCCAACACAGAATATTTTACGCAATAATCTGTTGCTACTCCCATCATATAAACTTCGGTAATGCCTAAGCTTTTTAAATAATCATCCAGTTCTGTTTTGTGTTCATGTGCGTTATCAAAAAACGCGCTGTAGCTATCAATCTCCACATTCGTGCCTTTATGAATAATTTTTTGAATACTGTCTAGATTTAAACCTTCAACTAATTTTGCGCCGTGGGAATTTTGCACACAGTGAACAGGCCAAATATTTTCAAAACTCACATGATTTTCAGGATGCCAGTCTTGTGTCGCAATAATCACATCAAATTGCTTTTCTAATTGATTCGCAATGGCAACCACTTCATCACCCTTCGCGACGCCCAGGGAACCACCCGGCATAAAATCATTTTGTAAATCCACTAAAATTAAGGCTTTTTTAATAGGATTTTTCTCTGGCTTGTTCATGTTTATTAATTCCTCTATTAGTTTTAACTGCTTCTCTGATGCGCCACGATTTTTGGCAATGACCGCTTCGCCCCTTTTTCCGACGGCTTCACGTCTTTTATGATCGTTGAGTAATCCCAAGACAGCTTTAGATAAATCTTCAGTATTTTTGACTTTAATAATAGCTTCCGCGTCTGATAATAATTTGTCTATTTGGGCAAAATTATATAAAGACTCGCCTGTAATAACAGGTATTCCTAATGCAGCGGGCTCTAAAACATTATGCCCCCCGCGAATAATTAAACTCCCGCCCACAAAAGCGATATCTGATACGGCATAGAATAATAATAATTCACCTAAGGTATCTGCTATAAAAACTTTAGTGTCTGCTTTAGGAATTTCTTGTTGGCTGCGTCGACAAAAATTAAATTTATGCGACTCACATAATTCCATAATCTCTTTTGCGCGCTCCGGATGACGTGGCGCTAAAATTAATAAAACATCCGGATCTTGTGCTGAAATTTTTTGGAAAGCTTTTAGAATAATGTCTTCTTCGCCTGCATGCGTACTTGCTGCTATAAAAACAGGGCGTTTACTATCCCAGCTTGCGCGTAATTCATGCGCTTTTTGAATTAATTCTGCGCTAATAGAAATATCAAATTTAACCGTTCCCGTAATATGTAATTTTTCTGGCGCTAAACCCAGTTTAATAAATCGATTTCCATCTTGCTCATTTTGCACAGCGACTATATTAAGATTATCGAGCATTTCTTTTACGAGCCCAGAAAATTTTCCATAACCCTTTGCTGATTTTTCAGATAATCGGGCGTTAATTAATATAGCGGGAATATTTTTCTCATGGCACTTCGCTAACATATTGGGCCATAATTCCGTTTCCATAATAATTAATAATCTAGGATTAATTTTTTTCAAAAATCTATCCCAAACGTGCGGCAAATCATACGGCGCATACATATGCGACACCATATTACCTAATTGTTTTTTGATTTGTTCGGAGCCAGAAGGAGTCATCCCCGTGACTAATACGGGAATGTCTGGATAAAGTTGTTTTAGTTTTTTAATAAGCGGAAGTGCCGCTAACGTTTCGCCGACTGAAACACAATGCCACCAAATGCAATTTGACTGAACACTTTCGGGAACATAACCCAAGCGCTCTGACCAACGCTTGGCATAATTCGAATCACGGCGTGAACGCCATAATAATCGCAGTAAAACAAACGGAAATCCCACATAAAATAAAATACTGTACAAGATTCTCATCTGGACCCTCTATAGTCTATGTCCAAAAGTTAAACTGAAAAAATTAATTACCATTACCGCTATCGATGGCAAAAAAATGAGCGCGTAAATCACGCCCCACAATCCTGGAGAAAATCGCCTGTATTCTGGATAGGGCTTCGCTAAAAGCACAAGCATTCCCAGCAACACATAGAATCCCACTCCCCCATCCCAAAATATCTGTGGCATTGTTTGGATGGCCGACGGTAACAACAAATGAGGGATTTTCACACTGAATAATAACAAAATACATGCCGCCAAATGAACCCAGTCATTTTTTTCTGAAACCATAAGCAAATAGGGAATCAGTAAAAGCGGAAAATAGTAAATCCATCCTAACGGCGACAATAACAACATAGACACTAATACTAACGAAAAACCTCGATCAAACTGTTGAGGAGTCTGTTTTCGCCATACCCAAATTAAATACGCCACTAAGATCACACTACACGCCAGTGTCAAAAAACTGGCCAGATGGGGCGCCATTATCCATGAGACATTACGCTCGCCGTCTGAAAAAAGTCGTCCGAAAAAACCATTGAACGACACATTCCAACTCGTCGCAAACCAAAAAACATCCTGCAGGCTTTTGTAATAAGAAAGATATGACGTAAATCCAAATACAATACCGCCCGCTAAAAAAGTCGCTAGCATGGTTAAAAATGCAGACAATAGTAATCTAAAACGCTTTATACATAAGAAATAAATTAAAAATAATCCGCAGAATAATTTAAATGCACACGCCAAGCCAATAAAAATTCCGGCTGGAATATCTTTATTTTCTCGCGCAAATAACCATGCCAATGGCAAAACGACTAATAATACGGCAGCGGGTTCGCCATAAATCAATGTTTCTATATTGGGAAAATACATCAAAAAAAGCAGCAAAATAGGCAGTGTATATTTATGCCATTGCGGAAAAGGTCTTAAGGTTAAATACCCTCCGGCTAAAATACAGCCAGCTGAAATAACATTCCAGATTAAAAAAGCCCGCGCATAATTAAACACATGAAGCGGTAATGCCAACAGCACCATGAAAGGCGCATTTAAATTCGCTCTCACCAGAAGATAAAGTAACGGTCCAAGCTTAAGAAAAATAGGACTGTAAATATCTCGTCCTGAAAAAAAGAATAATAAAGAATTATAAAACCCAAAAAAATCAGAGTCTCCGTAAGACTCCCCCGCAATTATGGCGCGTTCAAAAAAAACGACGAGACTCATGCAAATCAATATGGCTGAAATCAGAAGCAGGCTCATACGCTTCACTGTCATGCGAGTGTCTCCTGCTCTAGTGGCATAATATATATAAATCCCTAAAAATGGCCCCTAATGATATCAAGGATGGAATAAAAATGATGAAATAAATAAGGGTCCAGAGTGATTCAGATATACCCGCTTGCTGAACTTTCGCTCGGCATCGCCCCGCCCCCACCAAGATCAGTAATCCCAATAATCCCAACAACACATAAAACCCTGCGCCACCCAACAACAATACTTGAAGCTTTGTTTTGATCATGGGCGTTCGCAACAAATTTCCGGTTAATGTACTGATAAATAATAAAAAACAACAACCCAGATGTATTTTCCAATCCCCTTCGGCGATTAAAACTAAATAGGGAATAATTAAAATCGGGAAGTAATACGTCCACCCTAAGGGAGACAACAGCAGCATAGAAACTAAGACCAGAGAAAATCCAAGATCAAATTTTTGAGCGCCCCATTTTCTCCACGCTGAGATTAAATAGATTACCAGGGGGGCACAGGATAATACGGTAAAAATAGTAACCAGATGGGGGGCTATAACAAGTGGAATATTATTCTCTATGGGAGAAAATATTCTCGTAAAAAATCCATAAAAAGATACATTCCAACTGGCCGCATACCAGTTTACGGTACTCAATACAGTATGGTAGGAAAGATATGACTGAAGACCAAATACATAAACGCCTATTAATCCCGTCAATACTATAGTCAACAGCGCTGAAAAAATTAACCTAAATCGTTTAAGACATAAAAAATAAATTAAAAATAATCCGCAAAATAATTTGATGGCGCATGCCAACCCAATAAAAATTCCGGCTGGAATCTCTTTATTTTTTCGCGCCAACAACCACGCCAAGATTAATACCACTAATAATGTCGATGTAATCTGGCCGTAAGCTAACGTCGCAGAATTAGGCAAATATAAAGCAAAGAGTGCAATAACGGGCAAGGTATTTTTGTGCCACTGCGGAAAAGGTCTTAATGCAAGGTAGGCTCCGACTAAAAAAAGCGCCGTCGAAATCATATTCCAAATTTGGTACGCCTTGGCATAATTAAAAAAATGAAGTGGCAATAAAAGTAAGGTAAAAAATGGCGGATTTAAATTGCCATTTGCAGTGACCCATGTAGATGTCGTCGCTCCCACTGCTCTCAATTCTATAATATCGCTGCTGTAAATATCCTGCCCCGAAAAATAAAACAGTGCGGACTCATAAAATTTAAAGAAATCCGATGCGCCATACACACAACCCGCCTCAACGGTCCGTTTGAAATAAGCGACAAGAATAATAAAAAGAAAAATAACGGAAAGACACTGCAAACTTATTCGCTTTAACGACATGGAGGAATTTTTCTATAAAAAGCATGATCGGCGATGGCTAATAATTCTTTATCACCCAAACTGTCACCATAAGCATATAACTCAAAACCACTTTTAGGACCAAAGCGATCTAATAACCGGTTTACTTTTTCTTGGCCGTAACAATTTTTACCTTCAATTTTTCCACTCACGCGACCCTCCTGAACCTGTAATCGCGTCGCGCTCACGTCTAATCCTATTGTATCGGCCCAAGGTTTAAGATAAAGCTCAAGTCCAGCGCTGATTAAAATACACTGATGGCCTTCTTTTTGATGCCAACGAACACGCTCAAGTGCATCTGTCTTAACAAACGACGGAAGTCGAGACTGAGCAAATATTTCTGCTTGTTCTTCTAGATGGTTATAAGCATGATTTTTTAAAAAAGCTTTCAGCAAATTTTCTTTGGCATCATGATTTTCCATCATGCCCATTTTGTATAAAAGCAACGTCGGAAAAAGTTTGATCAGGCGAATAGATTTATGATGAAAAGGATGTAAGTGCAGCAAAAAGGGAAGCAAAGTATCATGTGTCGTAATGGTTTTATCAAAATCAAACGCAGCGACTATTTGATGACTCATAATATATGACTCATAGCGTTTCTTCAGCAAATACCAATGGGACAAATTCTCGCAGGGCGTTTTTATAGACTTGTCGTTTAAAAAAAATGGCGTGCTTCACGGGATACCAATAGGTCACCCAGCGCCATGCATCAAATTCAGGAGAGTCTGTTCTGTTTAAACACACGGCAGAGTGATCTGATTTTAATCTCAACAAAAACCACTTTTGCTTTTGGCCAATACACAAAGGCCGGCTATCATGGCGAATATAAGCATCAGGGATACGATAATGTAACCATTCTTGTGTTTGGCCGATGATTTCAACATCTTCAGGTCGCAGGCCTAACTCTTCATACATTTCACGGTAGAGAGCCTCTTCGGCAGTTTCTCCGGGATGAACGCCACCCTGAGGGAATTGCCAGGCGTTTTGGCCTATGCGTCGCGCCCATAGCAAATTGGCATTATCATTCATTACAATGATACCAATATTAGATCGGAAACCGTTTTCGTCTATCATACTCGAGGATAATCATGGAATTGCCCCAATTTAAGCATAGAGTACCCGCTAAAATCCAGCCAGAATTAGAAACTCTTCTCGCGCAGAATTTAAAACAGCTCCAAACAGATTCTCTTAAAGACCCCATACAGCTGACAGAAATATTGGAAAATCGTCTTACTCACTTCTGGTCACCCATCGAACATCTGCATGCTGTGTGCAGCTCACCCGAATTACGAAAAGCCTATCAAAATTGTTTGCCGCTATTATCAGACTACAGCGTTGCGCTGAGTCATAATAAAAAACTCTATGAAGCTTTTTTAAATACGCCTCAAAACAGAATTACAGAATTAGCTATTCGCGATTTTAAATTATCTGGCATTGCCCTTTCTCCTGAAAATAAAAAACGCTATGCAGAAATAGAAAAAAATCTATCTGAGCTATCAACAAAATTTGGCGAACATGTTTTAGAAGCGACTCAGCATTGGACATATAAAGCCACTACTGAAGAATTAACGGGCATCCCGGAAAATATTCTTCCTGAAAATAATATACTGACCCTAGATGCGCCCTGCTATATGGCCGTACAAAAATATGCTGTGAACAGAGATCTGCGCGAAAAATGCTATAAAGCCTATGTCACTCGCGCGTCTGAATTTGATGAAAATAAATATGATAACACTGAAATTATGACTCAAATATTAATTTTACGTCAGGAGCTGGCTGAATTATTGGGTTTTAAAAATTATGCAGAATATTCCCTCGCGACTAAAATGGCTAAAACTCCCCAAGAAGTCTTAGCTTTTCTGAATAAACTTATTACAGAAGCCAAACCCGTTGCTATGCGTGAAATTAAAAGACTGGAGGAATTTGCAGGTCATCCACTACAACCATGGGATATTGCTTTTTACAGCGAAAAATTACAAAAGCAATTATATGATCTGGACGAAGAATTATTACGCCCGTATTTTCCGGTAGATCATGTTATTACAGAATTATTTAATCTCATGAAAGCTGTTTTTAATATAGATATTAAGCCAGTAGATAATTTAGAGGGTACGGCGACTTGGCACCCAGATGTAAAAATTTTTGAGATAAAATCTCCAAAAGCTGTATTTTATATGGATTTATATGTTCGCAAAAATAAACGCGAAGGTGCATGGATGGATGATTACTGTTCGCGCTACAAAAAACCAGATGGTTCTTTACAAATTCCCGTGGCGTTTTTAACCTGTAATTTTAGGGCCCCTAAAAAAAATCACCCCACCCTATTAACACACGACGAAGTTATTACATTATTTCATGAATTTGGTCATTGTATGCATCATATGTTAACGCAAATCGATCGCATTGATATTGCGGGCATGAACAATGTTCCCTGGGATGCAGTAGAACTGCCCAGTCAATTTATGGAAAATTTTTGTTGGAATAAAGATGTTCTCAAAAAACTCTCCAAAAATTATAAAACAGGCCAGCCACTGCCTGATGAATTAATCAATAAATTAATTGGCTCAAAACAATTTAATTCGGGATTATTTTTACTGCGCCAATGTGAATTTGGCTTGTTTGATTTTGAATTACATCTACAAAAAACGGTCACGCCCCAAACCGTACAAGCCGTATTAAATACAGTTCGCCAAAAAACAGCTGTAATTAAAGCACCCGATTACAACCGCTCGCCTAATACTTTCTCGCATATTTTCGATGGCGGATATGACGCGGGCTATTACAGCTATTTATGGGCTGAAGTATTATCCTGCGATGCGTTTGGGTTATTTGAAGAAACAGGAATATTTAATACCCAAACGGGCCAAAATTATATTAATACGCTTTTATCTCAGGGCGCCTCACAAGACATTGGTATTTTATTCAAAAATTTTCGTGGTCGCGAACCCGACACAAAAGCTTTTTTAATAAACTGGGGGTTGCTATGAATTCTATAAAAACTATTTTAATCACCAGACCCCTTGATCAAGCTAAATCTCTCGCTAAAAAATTAACTCAGCTTAATTTTAAGCCTATTATTTTTCCGGCTATAGAAATTCACGCTATTAATTTTGATGCGAATATTAATCTTAATAAATTTAATATGATTATTTTTGTCAGCCCCGCTGCTGTTATCCGCTTTTCTTCTCATATTAAAACGCTGCCAAATCACCTTAAAATTTTTACGATTGGCGAAGATTCCGCTGCACTGATAAAAGAACTGGGGTGGACTGCACCGATTCATCCTTATCCTCACTTCAGTCGAGAAGCGTTACTCAACCTTCCCGAAATGCAAAACGTTTCTCAAATACCCATTTTGATTGTCGAGGGTAAAAACGGAAATAATGAATTAGCGACTTCGTTGAAATTGCGCGGGGCAACCGTTTCTCAACTGTTAGTCTATGAAAGAATGTTACCGCAACCAAAACAACTCCCGAATCTTGATACCGTAGATATTGTCATTGCAACCAGCGAACAAAGCTTAAACAACTTAGTGCTATTACTCGGCCCCACTATCAAAGATAAAATACTCTTAGTCAGCAGCCAAAAACTGGTCGATCTTGCGGCTAGCTTAGGATTTACCGAGAAACCTTTGCTCGCACAAAATGCAGGGGATAATGCTATCATTCAGGCCTTGCCAATCTCAGCCTAAAAAGGCAATCTTAGCTCTTTATGAACCCAGCCTTTTAAGGACGCTTTATGTCTCCAAAAGCTTTTCCTATTACGACTTTCCTGATTTTTCTTATCCTTATATTAGGCATCGTCGGCCTGTGGCATGAAATTGAACGAAACCATCTTGAACTCATGGAAACTCAAAAACATCTTATTGTATTGGCTACCACTCAAAAAGCACTTGAGTTTCAGTCCGATGCATTAAGTCATGAAGTCAGTGGACTCGCCGATCGTCTCTCAAGCAATCAACGTACCTATAAAGTTTCTGAAATTGCCTATCTGGTCAAAATGGCTAATCTACGTCTCACAACACAGCATGATGTCACCAGTGCATTGATCCTTTTAAAACAAGCGAATCAAGAAATAAATTCCCTCAATGATCCTCAAATGGAAAACTTTCGCGAAGCCTTGGTTAAAAATATTACGGATTTACAAGCCATCACCCCCATAGATATGATTGCTCTTTCCGATAAATTAACGCAGTTACAAAACAATGTTCCTACTCTGTCTATTTTAGTTGCCCCTAAACCCAATACGTCTATTCTTGAAAACACACCCCATCAAGCACAGAAAAAATGGTGGGATAGAGCATGGGATAATATTCGCGCGTCATTAAAACAATTAGTGGTAATAACCCATCAAAGCGAAGATATTCCCGCCATGATGACACCTGATCAACAAATTTACCTTCAAGAAAATTTGCAGTTATTAATCTCACAAGCACAATGGGCGGCGCTAAATCACAACAGTGCGCTTTACCAATCTAGCCTTAAACAAACCCAAGATTGGGTCAATAAATACTACGTTCAAAACTCTGCTAATACACAAGCGTTCTTGAAATCATTGGATGAACTGCTCGCCATTGATCTTTCGCCCAATTATCCTGACCTGACAAAATCGCTGTCTTCACTGAATCAGGGGACCTTCTGATGAAACGATTGGTATTTTATTTCCTGATTTTGCTTTTTGCCGTCTGGGGTGGATTAAAAATAGCCGCAGATCCGGGTTATTTATTAATCTCTTACCAAAAAAATACCATTGAGATGCCCGTATGGTTTGCCGCAGTAGGTATTGTTCTGGCTTTCTTTATTTTCTATTTTTTACTGCGCTTAGTGAGCCATATCTCTTCTCTAAGGGCACGTATTCGTGCATGGAATCGACAACGTCGTGTTCGGCGTGCATGGCAACGCACACACCGTGGATTTATTGCACTCGCTGCCGGTGAATGGGCATTAGCCGAAAGTGATTTGATTCGTGCGGTAAAATACACTGACACGCCCATCTTGAATTATTTAGCGGCTGCACGCGCAGCACAAGGGCAAAATAAAATAGCTCAACGCGATGAATATCTTGCAAAAATAGCCGCTAAAGGCAGACTGCCCGAACTTGCGCTGGGATTAACTCAAGCGCAGCTTCAATTGGATCAACATCAATATGAACAAGCGTTAGCGACTCTGCAACAATTACAACATCTCGCGCCAAAACATACACCGCTGTTATTATTACTCAAACAAACCTATATTCATCTTCATGACTGGTCGTCTCTTGAAATTTTATTTCCCCAGTTAGAAAAATATAATGTTCTTAGCAGCAATGATCTTCAAAAATTACAGATTAAAATTTACGAGGGTTTATTACGCTCTGCCTCAAAACAAAAAGGCGATTCCATTGCACTGGTTTGGCAACGTATTCCAAAAGAGCTTCGTTTACAGGCCGATTTATTCAATCTTTATTTACCCTATATTTCCCAACAAGATCATCAAGAAGCAGAAAAGATTATTCGCAATTCACTTCATAACGCTGAAAGTTTACTCAAAGCACAACCCAACGATGCTGACTTGCTCTTTACGCTGGGCGGATTGTGTATGCGATCGCAGCTCTGGGGCAAAGCACGCAGTTATTTTGAAGCCAGTTTAAATCTTGCGCCTCAAAAACCTGTTACGTATTTTGAATTGGCTAAATTATGTGAACAATTAGGCGAAACGGACAAAGCCATGGACACTTACCGTCGAGGATTGGCGTTGTGTAGTACCAAATGAGTTTAGCCTCAGAAATTCCCTTATCGCTTTATATCCATTTCCCGTGGTGTATAAAAAAATGCCCGTATTGTGATTTTAATTCTCATGAATTAAAAAAAGATCTTCCCGAAAAAGACTATATTCATAAATTACTAGCTGATCTCGAACAAGATTTAAGTAATCTTAATATTAATAATCGCTCTGTTCACAGCATATTTATGGGCGGCGGCACGCCCAGTTTGTTTTCACCCGAAAGTATTTATGCATTATTAAACTCTATTCAATCCCGAATAAATTTTAAATCTAATCTTGAAATTACACTTGAAGCCAATCCGGGAACTTTTGAACAAGATAAATTCTTAGGTTTTAGACAGGCGGGTATTAATAGACTATCCATTGGCATCCAAAGCTTTCAAAAAGAAAAACTAAAAGCATTGGGAAGAATTCATGATGATGAAGCGGCGCTTAAAGCTATAAATATAGCTAAAAAAGCGGGTTTTGAGAATTTTAATATCGATCTTATGCATGGCTTGCCGAATCAAAGTTTAGAAGATGCACTGTTTGATATCACATCCGCTTTGGGATTTTTGCCACCGCATATTTCTTGGTACCAACTTACGCTAGAACCCAATACTTTATTTTATAAACAATCACCTACTCTACCCGATGAGAATATATTGGGCGATATTAATCAACTGGGTGGAGATTTACTTTCTCAGCATAATTATATTAACTATGAAATTTCAGCGCATTGCCAACCGGGGCGAGAGTGCCAGCATAATTTAAATTACTGGGAGTTCGGCGATTATTTGGGTATTGGCGCAGGAGCGCATGGAAAAATTGGTCATACCAGAACAGCTAAAATTAAACATCCCAAAGAATATCTCACTCAAAACTTTATTGCTTCTCAAGAACCTATAGCAAAAAATCAATTAGCTTTTGAGTTTATGCTCAACGCCCTGAGATTAAAAAAATTAATTAGCTGGGAATTATTTGCAGAAAGAACAAATCTAGAACCTAAAGATATTTTAGATAAACTTAATAAATTGGCTGATAGAAATCTGATGGTTATTCATCATCAGGGCTTTGAGTTAACCAGCTTGGGCCAGCGATTTTTGAATGATATATTGACGAGTTTCCTGTAATGTTATTCTTATCGATGTTGAAGGACTATAAGGAGCCTCTCTGTGGAAACAACTCTCAAGGAAATCCCGTACAAAAAAATTGCACTCAAAGTGGGCAGAATAGTAGGGCGTGTCTATACCACAACATTCGAAACACAGGAAGTCGCTGTTTTAAAGGTTGATGAAATCACTGAAGAACATACTAAACTAGGCTCACTGTCTCATCCCAACATTATTCCGCTACTGGGTTACGCCGCACGTCCACCCAAGTCCTTCCGTTTAATTCTCCCCTATCATTATCCCTATTCATTAAGTCAAAAACTTTTTTCTCAAGACTACACTGTTGAAAATGGAATGTGCTGGGCACAGGAAGTCTGTAATGGGTTAGTCGCTTTACATAGCGCCGGTCTTTTACATTTAAATTTAAATCTTGAGTCTGTTGTATTTAATCAAGAAGAGCATGTAGTTCTTACTAACATGAATTGTTTGACCCCTGAAGGCATAACAGATACTGCAGAATCGCTTCCCTTTGTTGCACCTGAAATTCTTGCACCTACAATACTTGCAGATGGAACAGATGAAAAACCTGGAAAATGCGCTGACATATACAGTTTTGGTGTATTACTTTTTTGTCTTGCAGAACAAAAAAAGCCGTCTATTATAGCGGAAGATAAAAGAGAAACACTTTCTAAAGAAATACCATCAAAAGTAGCACATCTTATAAAATGGTGTTGGAAAACTGACCCGCTTGCTCGCCCACAGGTAATTAAAGAGGTAAGTGATAATCTAGAAATTGCTCTAAAACCCTAACCCTTTTGAAGGGTTTCGCTTTGAAATTTGTTCAAATATTTTAGATACATTATTACGATAATATAAAAAATCATAATGCGTTTCGTCTTTTTTATCTTTTTCATAATCAACATCACTCTCCAGTGTTGCAACAGGATGCTCTTCATCCTTATCGTGAATAACAATATTGGGACAACACAACAAATCAGAAACGCCAAGCACATGATAAGAAGTCGACGCATGACCACTTCCCACAAACACAACATATTTCCCGCCATCATCACATTCTCTAAAACACTCGAGCATTAACATATTCATGACTTTGTACCGTTCGACAGTACTGCTGTCTTCATTGCTCAAATTCGAGAAATCCTCTATACGACCTACCGCATAAGTCGCTTCTGAATCAATTGCAACAACACGAATTCCACATGTTTTTGCGGCTCTTACCACATTCAAAAATGTACCTGCATTTTCATTTTCTAATTCCTTTTCTTCTACATCATGTCCTTCGTCTAAACTTTTTAAATATAATTCTAATTCTTTTGGTAACTCCTCGTCGTCCAGTAACCTCTGATGCCGTTCACAAAACAAATGCTCCATGTAAATGCGAGTGACGCCCAGCTTTGCTAGTGCTTTCATATGATCAATCAAAAATCGTTTGGGGCTTGAATGTGAATGTATCTCACCAATCACCAATCCTCGACATTGATTAAAACTACTTTCAATAAACTCCGCTTCGCCATTGATTCTTGGATCTAATATGACTTTTTCTTTTGGAATTAAAGGTTTTGTAAATTCTTCTTCTGCTACAGAGAGCAATCGTTTTTTTTCAGCATTTAACCCTCTTTCATAATCCTCACAAAAAACAATATCTTTTTTATCTTTCATAGTTCTTTTACGCGTTTCTCTAAATCCACCAAATAATTCTGGGAATAAAACAGGCGCTTCTTTTGGTCCATATCCAACATCAACGCGCATAGCTCTATCATCGTAGAAAATTAAAGGGTCTCTTAAGTGAAGCGCGTCCACTTTCCCTTCAAAATATTTTTTAAGCGCTTCATACTGTTCCTTTTCTGTTTCTTTCTGAGGCTCTTCTGAAATACGTGAGTCTTTCGCTGAAGAATCATCTTCTGCAAAAAACGTTAATTTTCGATATGGCTTATGGCGTACTATTGGGCTTTGCAAATCCAGTTTTTCCTCTTTTGTAGAGGAATCATCATCAAAACTGAGCATTAGACGTATAGGGTCTTCACGTGTAGGGTCTTCACGTGTAGGGTCTTCATCGGTAAACCACTGCTTTTCTTTCTGGGCCATTATTCTCGATTGCGCAAAAGCCCCTCGCGCTTTTGGATTACGATAAACTTCATACGCCACGCGAAATGGTGCTTTTGGACGTTCTTCTTCCATAGGCCCTCCTCTATTATTAGGTATAGCTCATTAGGACGTTTTGGCAAGAAGATGGGACACCGTTTAGACGCCAATAACGGATGGCAACGTTAAGAACGGGACGACACCCCCCTAAACACCATATCCCACACCCCATGCCCCAACTTCACACCGCGCGTTTCAAATTTGGTCGTGGGTCTGTCATGAGGCTCATCTACTTGCTTAAATAATCCAGAATTATTTACAACGTCTAGAATATGCTCCGCGTAATTTTCCCAGTCTGTGGCTATATGTAATAAGCCATTGGGCTTTAATTTCTGATGTAATACTTTTATAAATTCAGGCTGTATTAATCTTCTTTTGTGATGGCGTTTTTTGGGCCACGGATCAGGGAAAAATATTTGAATAGCTTCGAGAGAGTAATCGGGAATATTCTGGCTTAAAACTTCAACCGCATCTTTATTAACTATTTTTAGATTTTTAAGATTTTCTTTTTGAATATTTAATAAAAGACTTCCAATACCCGGCCGGTGAACTTCAATGCCAATATAGTTTTTATCTGGGTTATGTTTGGCTTGTAATATGAGAGACTGCCCCATGCCAAAGCCAATTTCTAATATAGTATTTTTTGGAATAGGAATAGAAATAGTTTGGGTAGAATCAATATCTAGACCATATACAAGCCATAATTTTTCAAGCGCATTGGATTGAGCAGATGTCAGTCGCCCTTCACGCCGAACAAAACTTCTGATCGGTCGCTGTTTTTTAGAGGATGCGCTATCATTTGATTCATTCACAATTTTTTCTCTCACCTGCGGGTGTAGTTCAATGGTAGAACGGGAGCTTCCCAAGCTCTTAACGTGGGTCCGATTCCCATCACCCGCTCCAAAAAGTAGAGAGCATTGTAATCGATAGATGGGATATGGGATAAAATATTATGGGGAAAACTCGACTCGAAGCATTCAGTGATGGCGTGATTGCTATCATCATCACTATTATGGTCTTGAATTTAAAAATCCCTGAGGGATCGACCTTACATGCACTTGCGCCTAATCTACCTGTTTTTCTCAGCTATATTGTGAGCTTCATATATATAGGTATCTATTGGAATAACCATCATCACATGCTATCTACCGTGCAACATGTTACCGGCGGAATATTGTGGGCCAATCTGCATCTACTATTTTGGCTATCGCTTTTTCCATTCGTAACCGGCTGGGCAGGACAACATTACTTTACTTCAGCACCTATGGCACTTTATGGTTTCGTCTTGTTCATGGCAGGCAACGCCTACTTCATTTTGCAGTACACTATCATCGCAACCCAAGGTAGAGACTCTCTTTTAGCCAAAGCCATTGGACGAGATACAAAAGGAAAAGTATCTGGAATTTTAAATGGTACTGGAATCATAGTGGCTTTTTTTATTCCCTGGCTCACCTGCGTCATCTATATATTAGTGGCCATAATGTGGCTCATTCCCGACCGTCGTATTGAGGGGGTTATCGGCTGAGCTATATCTTAAACGCCGTACTGGCGCCATTCCAGCCGTTTTAAATTGACTTTTAGGGGGGTATGGGGTACCATGGTCGTCCGTAGTTTTTCCAAGGAGATGGAAATATGAAAGGCACAATCAAGGAAGGTAGTACACAACGCGAAGGTAATACGCAACGCAATATGGGTTCAAACAGCGAAACTGTTAAACTTGTATTGGTCGGCAACACAACCCCCTCCACAAATCCTAAGGGCAAAACTCTTAGAACTGCTCTCGCAAATATATTTACTAACGGAAATCAAATTGTAAAACGCTCTGTTGGTGGCCGCTCAGTAGACATTTCTTTGCAAGATATCGGTGGACAAGAAACCCAAACGAACAAGTTGAATACGCAGAGCTATAAAGATACTGATACGTTTTTATTAACGTTCGGTTATAGCTCACGGACTTCGTTCGAAGGTATCAAGGCCTGGTATAGCGAAGCAAAACGTTCTGCACCAAATGCAACATTGGTATTGCTCGGCATTAAGGAAAAAGCTGGCGAGAAAGAAGCTGTGTCATCGCAAGATGTACAGCAATTGGCAAAAGAGTTACACATTAACACTTATGCTGAATGTTCGCTGGATAATCCTCAGTCGATCCAAAAAGCATTTGATAAGGCAATAGAGCTGGGTACACATAACCATCAGCACTAAGCTTTAGAGAAGTATTTTGAAAAGGGGACTTTCGGGTCCCCTTTTTTTATACCCTAAAATAAACTAGAGTGATTTATGACTAAAATTGCTGCCATACAACTCTGCTCTTCTGACAACGTCGATGAAAATCTCGCGATGGCCGGAAAATTAATTGCTGAAGCCGCACACAACGGCGCGAAGCTTGCTGTCTTGCCAGAATATTTTGCTTTTATTGGAGCAAATAAACTGGCTATCAGCGAA
>Ga0206884_1060_pt2 | contig 24106 bp, 20 predicted proteins | sample Alteio_BWOrgCont_FD_152914 | JGI IMG/M metagenome (GOLD analysis project Ga0206884, IMG submission 152914) | Enriched cells from forest soil in Barre Woods Harvard Forest LTER site, Petersham, Massachusetts, United States -... | ecosystem: Environmental > Terrestrial > Soil > Temperate forest > O...
GCTCTATGCGGCTACGATTTCACTGCTGCATACGCCGGTGGAAGCGCGTCGGGTCGTCGTGGATGTGACTGCCTGGTATTGGCATTTCATGTTTTTGTTGTGGCTCTACATTTTCGGGCTGTTGTGGTTTGTGCGCTAGAGGAAAACGCGGGCGAGGGCGCCCGCGCCACACGAACATAAGGAGACCGAACACATGTCTGAAGTCGCGGTGCAACACGGGATGGCGGACGTCTACGAGCCGTCTCTGTTTGGCACCTACTCGAAAAAGATCGGGATGTGGCTGTTCCTGCTCTCCGACACGCTGACGTTTGGGGCGTTGCTGTTCGCCTACAGCTACGGGCGCATTTCGAATCCTGACTGGCCCACGCCCTTTGGCAAGGAAAGCATCACCAATGCCACGATCATGACCGGATGCCTGCTCTCCAGTTCGCTGACCATGGTTCTGGCCGTGCTGGCGGCGAGGCGCGGCGATCGCAGTTGGACCCGCAACTGGATTCTCTTCACCATGTTCTTTGGCATAGCTTTCATTGTGCTGCACGGTTTGGAGTGGACTCATCTGATTGATGAAGGCATGACTCCGTTCAAGAATCCATGGGCGGCAAACGTACCCCAGTTCGGAGGGACATTCTTTACCCTGACCGGCATGCACATGCTGCACGTCACCATCGGAGTCATTTATTTGGGTGTGGTTTCCCTGCGCAAAACATTTCTGCCGATCCTGTTGGCCGTCTGGGCAGTCGCGTGGTGGATGATTCCGGCAAACAGTGTGTTTCATTACGGGGTCCACGCACTTCTCGCAGGATTCATCGTCGCAGCCGTGATCCTGATTCTGAAACCCAAAGACTACGACGCCCACGACGTGGAAATCGCGGGACTCTACTGGCACTTCGTGGACTTGGTCTGGATGTTCATTTTCCCGCTGGTGTATCTGATGTCCACAAGAGTGTGAAGTGTTAACGACAAAGCTGTTGACGTCGTCCTGAGAGGCGCAAGCCCCGAAGGATCTGGCGAGTACTATCAGAAATGTCGGGAGTCGAACGGGAGAGACTGAATGCACACCGCCGCCGCAACGCACGATGAAGGCAAAGGACAGTATTTCTGGGTCTGGGGAGCCTTGTTGCTGCTCACCGCAGTCGAAGTGGTTCTCGCCTATAAGCGGGTCTTTGAGCCGCTGCAGATGCTGGAAGCTCTCATGATTCTCTCTATCATCAAGTCAGCCCTGATTATCGGCTACTTCATGCACTTGAAGTATGAGGTCGCCGCCATGAAGTGGGTGATGATGACGGCCGTGACCGCGTGTCTGTGCCTGATGTGTATATTCTTTCCCGACGCTTTTCGAATCGTGCACCTTGGAGTCCGATGAAGCTCCGTCTGACCATCCTGGCGTTATTGGTTGTGCTGTGGGCGGCTCCCGCTTTTACTCAGAGTTGCGCCATGTGCTACAGCACCGCGCGCGCCCTCAATCAGGAAGGCCAGCGCGCGATCACGCGAGGAGTTGTGGTCCTGATTATTCCGCCCATCGGATTCATGACGATTGGAGTTGGCCTGGCGTTGCGGTATAGCAAGAAGCGCGATGAAGAATCGGGGTAGGCCCAGGCCTAGATCTTTATCCACGGGAGGGCACAGCTTCAGCTGTGCCGTTAAGCGGCCGACCACGAGTCGGGCTTTAGCCCCTGCGGGACGGGGTCCATTTCAAGTCCAGCATGCGCAGAGCAGTACGGATAATCCGCGGCTGCGCTGACCAAACCGGCCTCAACAGGATTCATCCGAATATACTCGACGTGGTCGATGAAGTCAGTTAGATCGCGGATGCGATGGTCGACGTAGCCTCTCTCCCAGATTTCCATTTTCAGGTCTAGTTCTTTCCCCAGGCGATAGGAGAAGCCGCCTTTTATGAATTGCATCACGCGTTCCAAAGTGACGCCCCGCGATGGAGTCAATAGCAGGTGGAAGTGATCAGGCATCAGAACGAACTCGTGAAGCGAATATTTTCCATCGTTCCGATAGTGAGTGATCGTGTCCAAGAACAGTTTAGCCATCCGCTCGGTTTGAAACAGCGCACGATGTCCCCACGTGCTCGCGGTCACAAAATAGGTGGACGAACCGAAGGACGTGCGGTCTTTGGGTGGCTTGGCCATACTTGTCAACCTCAGCGGCTAAAGCCGGCCTTTGTTGAAGCTTACGTGGCACGACTGAAGTCGTGCCCTCCCAAATGCAATTCGGCGGAAAGTGTTTCGGCGCTCCGCGTAAAGTTGTACCTCACTGGAATTCAAGTTATACGCGGCTCATTCAGTCTGTCTGTGACGAACGAACATCCCCGTTCGGTAGTAGCTGTTGGGTCGGCGAGCATCGAGTTTCGGATAGCCACCTTCCGACGCAACATGTGAAGATGGAACCATGTCTCCGCTAAAAGCAATCTTCTTCGATGTTGGCAATACTCTTCTCTTCCCTGACCGGCCGCATATCCTGGCTCCCTTACACCAGCAAGAGCTGACTCCGAGTCTCGAACAATGGCATGCCATCGAGCGAAAAACGAAGAAGGAGTTCGACGAGATATTGAAGCATGATGGCCGGTCGGACCACAGTTTCTGGTATCTCTTCTATTCCCACCTGCTCGATGAGTTTGGCGTTCATGACGATGCTTTGCGCGATGCTCTGGTCGATGCCACGCGTATTTCCGCGAACTGGCGCGACATCCGTCCGGGCACGCGCGAGACTCTGTTGCGACTGGGACGCCGCTACCCGCTTGCGGTGATCTCGAATGCCGACGGCAAGATTGGCGATGTGCTGACCCGCTGCGGAATAGCCAATTGTTTTGCCGCGATTACCGATTCTGGCTTAGTCGGATACGAGAAGCCTCATCCGGCGATTTTCGAAGCTGCGCTGCGCGGCATGGATGCAGTGGCAGAGCAGAGTTTGTACGTCGGCGACATGTATTCCGTCGACTATCTGGGTGCGACCCGGGCGGGAATGCAAGCCGTCTTGTTCGATGTATCTGGAGCCTACCGTGAATCTGGCCTGCCGCGGGTGGAATCGCTGGAAGAGTTAGAACAGAAGATGTAACCGGTTTTTCTCCGCAGCGAACACTGACGCGTCATTCGCGCTACTCCCGCACCATGTGGACGCTCGCGCCTACATGGAGATTACCTGGTGATCGACACAGTCCGGGTGGATGGTCTCGTACACATCTCTCAAGAATTCTCTCCCATAACGCGCTACGAAATACACTCCCGCGATCTCGCGTTCCTGCAAAGCCTTGCCGGGATACAACAAATTGCTGAGCACATCGGCCTTCCGGGTGAGAACTTCTGTGTGGCGGAGCCCGGCGCGGGCAGCCTTCGAGCGCAGTTGGCTCAGCTGGTGTTGCATCTTGGACGCCGCATTGGTAGCCGAATCGACCAAGGTTGAATCCAGTCGGGCCAGACCTTCACGAATTGCCGCCAGAGACTTTTCCAGCGAAGCTTCGGCCTGATCAAACGCCGATTGCAACTCCTCCGGCAAAGTGCGGGAAGCCATCTGTTCACGCAGATTTTCTGGACCCTGAAAAAGATCGGGCAAACGGAGCCCGTAGCGCTCAAGGAATGCTTTCGGTTTTGGCTCGACGATGGTCGCGGAGAAGCGTGGGACGATGGGCGTGACTCTGCCCAGAAGCATTTCATACACCACAGCCACCTGGGCGAAGTAAGCGATCTCGGCGGATCCTCCGGTATAGGCAAGTGTCGGCAGCAAGTAATCCTGAATGACGGGCCGGAGTAGTGCATTGCCGCTGAAATCCCATGGCGACGATGTGATGCGACTTAGCAGATCCGCTTTCGAAATCCGTTCCTCTTCGATGAGAAATTCAGCGCTTCCATCTCCGTTCACCCGCCGATGTACCGGCACTCGCGCGCCATTTCGAACTGTGAACAGCAATGTCGACGACGACGTAACCTTAACTTGCTGATGGTAACCCGCCGATTCCAACGCCTTCCCGCGACTCAAGAGGGCTTCATCCAGGTCAGCGGCGCGCTCGATCGCAGCCCGGTAGACAGGTTCCGCAATCCGGTGGAATTCGGGATCGGCCGAATCCAGAAGGATCACGCCCCAATCTGCAAATAGCCTTGCGAGCAAGCGGGCAAAGGCGTTGCCGAAGGTTTCGCCTGGGCGGTATGCTTCCCGAAGAAAATCAGAAATCTCGCCAGGCCCTAACAACCCGGAGGCAGCTTCTACGACGGCATCAATCTCCGAGCCGAACCTTACCGTTCCCACTGGCGCATTCGACAGGCCCTCGGCCGTCGCCGTTAGCTTCTGCAAAGAACCATCAGGTCCTGGAATCGAGACCTGATTCACTTCAGCAAGGTCATGGTCCTCGGTGGCCAGCCAGAACACGGGCACGCAATCGACGCCAGATCGAGTCGCCTGGTCGGCGAGTTTGATTGCAGTCAGTGCTTTGAAAATCGTGAACGACGGACCGCCGAAGAGTCCCACTTGCTGTCCAGTAACCACTGCCGATGCGCCCGCTCGAAGTCGAGCAACATTTTCCACAGCCTTCGCGGATGCGTTCCAGGATTGATTTTGTCGGTCGAGGATCATAGAAACCGCTTCTCGCCGTTCGGCAGCATACGACAGATTCGACGCCTCGTCCTTGAACCATTGGTTGAAATACGCAGACCGGGGATAGAACTGCTGAACTTTGGAATAGTCGGAAAGAAAGTCGGAGAAAAGCCGTGTCGTGTGGGGAATCTGGCTGAACGGCAAACACTCCGACTTCACTGGCAGTTCTCCTGACAGAGTTGGACGATGAAATTCATGTTAAGTCAACGCCCTCGATTCTACAGGCAGATGCTTTAAGTCAGATGTGGGCGAGGGCGGGAGGATGCAAAACTAAAGAAAACTCGAGCTCCTGCCGATGTTTAAGAAAGGAACGGAATCCAACCCATGAAGACTGACGTTGAACTACACGAGGTGTCAGAGAGCTCGTCCGACCGGAGACGGCACCGTCGATATCGCTCCAGCGTCCCCTTGACCATTCGCTCGGCCAACGGGTGGTGAAACGAGGCATCAGCATCGAGATCAGCAAGAGCGGCCTCTCGGCCATCACTTCCGATTCGTTGAAGGTAGACGAAACCGTCGAATTAGAGCCGATTCCTGGCGGTAAAGTGCAGGCAGTGGTACGACGTAAGCTGGGCAGAGTCTATGGTTTTGAATTCCTCAGCCTGACCGCCGAGCAAACCCAGCTGATTATAGAGAGTTGTAAGCGCCTTCCAGTCTATAAAGGCAACTCGCTACCCATTTAGACTCACGACCCGCGGTTTTCATTCGATATCCTCACCCTGCGGCCCGAACGCGGGTAACCGAACAGGCGTAACTCTTGAGCCGCTCGGCGGTTTGACTTCGCCTCCTTTTCCCCCTAGATTGGAAGTAGGTCTTTGCATGGCCAATCCCACCAGTGGGGGCGTCACGGCTTCGACGGAGATGCTTGCGGCCAAGAGGCATGCCGGGGTGCACACACCCGTAATCGTGGGCAAAATGATAATTGCCAATCAACAAATGGCATACGCAGCCTAATTAATTAGGCAGCCGCTTTCCACCGCTTCGCCCTTGGGCGGTGAGCGAGCGTCACACAGAGGGCTGGTCTTCCCGGCTACGTCTGGGCCGGGAGGGCGAGATCTTCAGGCTAGCGGCTGGCGTTTCTTGTCCGTTCTGAGCGGCAACCGCGAACGTCTTGGGTAGGGTGGAAACGCCTAATGCCTGGGGCATGAACGTGAATAAGCATGTAGTCTCTTGACCAGTAACATTTTCGGACGCGGGTTCGACTCCCGCCGCCTCCACCATCATTTAATGTTTTATTTTCAATAACATACAAGATTGATGTTGTAAATTGTACGATAATTGTACGATGATGTGGGCATGCTTACTGTCTACCGTCGTCACAATCCCGCCCTTTGCAAGAGCACAGATCGCTATTACAAGCGCTGCACCTGCCCGACTTGGGTCGAAGGAATGGTCGGCGACAAATACGTCCGTCACAGCCTGAAAACCCGCAGCTGGGAGCGCGCCACCGCCAAAGTGCGCAAAATGGATGCCGCGGAAGATCCGACTCCAGAACCGACAAAAAAGGACGAGCCTGTCACTATCGAAAGGGCCGTCAATGAATATCTGGCGGATGCTAAGGCCCGCGAACTGGGAGAGGCGACTCTCTACAAGCTCAACATCATCTTCCGCAAACAGCTCTTGGCGTGGTCAAAAGCTGAAGGCTACAAGCTCCTTCGTGAAGTCGACCTGCGCGCAGTCCAGGCATATCGGGCCACGTGGAAGGACGGGGCTCTCGCTAAGAAAAAGAAGCAGGAACGTCTCACCGGCTTCTTCTGGTTCTGCATTCGTGCTGGATGGATTATTCAGAACCCTACGAATGGCTTGGGCCGCATCACTGTGAATCAGACGCCAACGGACTACTTCACTCGTAAGGAATTCGACAAGATCGTTGACGCAACGTATGCGTACCGGGAAAATCGCGGGGAGACCGGCTCCGCAAATAGCACTCGCCTTCGGACGCTCACGCTCCTGATGCGATGGAGTGGTTTGCGTATCCGGGATGCAATCACTCTTGAGAGGACGCGCCTCATCGGTGACAATCTGATGCTCTATCAGGCGAAGACCGGAACCCCCGTCTACGTTCCGTTGCCTCCGCAGGTGGCTGAGACCCTTCGTAACATTCCAAATGGCCCCAAGCCAAATCCGCGTTACTTTTTTTGGACTGGAAACGGACTGCCAAAATCAGCAGTCGCCGACTGGCAACGCAGTTTTCGCCGCCTTTTTACGCTCGCCGGCCTTGAGAAACCGGATGGATCGGCAAAGCGCTGCTTCCCTCACATGTTCCGCGACACGTTTGCGGTAGAAATGTTGCTGGCTGGCGTCCCGATCGATCAGGTCTCCATATTGCTGGGACATAAGAGTGTGAAGATCACTGAGAAGCACTACGCTCCCTGGGTAAAAGCTCGACAAGAACAGCTAGCGTCGAGTGTTCGCAACGCTTGGCAACTGCTTGAAGAACCGAAGGCTACGAAGCCAAAGCGAGCGCGCAACTCAGCTCGCCCGCTGCCGACGTTGGTGTACTCGAATCAAAACGCTCTCAGGAATGCGTAGGTTCAGGTAGCCTCGTTTTCTTGCACTCTCATGGGTTCCCCATTCGAGAACGCCATGCTCTCCAGCGAAAAGTCGGCGAACTGATTTTTCGCTCATCGCCCAAAGCTCCGCAATTTCAGGTACGGAGTAGTGCCTTTCCAGAGCAAGGGAATGCAGTTCGGAGGCCGGCTGGACGGATTTCCTTTCCTGTATTTCAGGTCGCATTATGAAAAAACTCCTGACCGGCGTTGTCCGCTACATGAGCAACCGATTGGACCTTTAACCGTCGCCGCATATTAACTAACTTGATTCGGGGTGCTCTAGTTGTCCAATGAATTCTCGGGCGAGAGGTATTCCCGACAGGAATAGCTGGCTGAAAGCAACCATCGTTCATGAGGAGGCGGAATCGGTCGCTGCGACCGACTGGCGGCAGATTGTTGCGCTTTACGACCGATTGCTACGAATTCAGCTTTCGCCAGTTGTACCGCTAAATCGTGCCGTCGCAATTGCAATGCGCGATCGTCCGACATTACCGCTGCCGCGAGGACTTAGCGGGGTTTACCTCGTAATCAGGAAGATCAGCAGGATGTAGCCGGCGCAGAAGCACCCGAGCGACCCGAACCCTAGCGTCTCGCTGACGGTATACACCTTGGCCGTGTGCGGGTTCCCGTGCTGGTACTCCTCGTAGCTGAAGACCAGCCACACGATGAACGTCACGCCGAAAACGATGGACCATCCGAGCAGAAGGAGCGGCGACGCGAATATCCAAGGCAGGTGCCCTCCGGGGTTATGGAGGAAGGAAGAGCCCGCGAGCAGCACGATGGACCCGCTGGCCAGGGTGATGACGAACTCCGCCGCCCTGATGTACTTCACCAGCAGAGGCTCGAATGTTCCCGCGAGTCCCTTTGGGTCTAGATGGTAGGTCTCGTGCTCCTTCGCCCTATAGCGCAGCACAGCGAGCGCCGCGAGGACGGCGGGGCCAGCCAAGAGACCCGTGAACCCGGCGAATGGGTGCCAGCACAACACGGCAGCAGGATACTACAATGGGACATCGTGGAGGTTCGACATAGCAAGAACTGGAGTTCCTCAAAGAGGCATGTGGCGATACGTGGTGTTCGACGGCTCCAACAAGAAAGTCAAGGAGTCAGGCTACGATTTCTACGACGAGCAGGGCGCGGTAAGGGCCTCTGAGGAGTATGTGGCGAAGCACAGCCGAGCACCGAAGGCGGATGGTCGTCTACACCGAGAAGAAGTAAAAGGGGAAGCGGGGAGTGGTGACGTACACGAAGTTTACGGAAGACGAATACTTGGTCCGTTTGCGCAGGGCGCTGGACATCCTGAAGACCAAGCTAGTGGAGCCCCGCTACGTAGAGGCGAAGACCGAGCAGGCGAAGCTCATTGCGTACTTCATGGACCGCGCGCTTCAGTTGGGCGAGGCCACATACCGGGTCAAGACCATCCCAGTAGCCCTGGACGTCTTTCTGCGCGTTATTTGCGATGACTTCATCCGTCTCTACTGGGTCGCTCAGTCTGAGAAGAACGCGGCAGACTATGCGAAGCGCACCATATCGGAGATGGCGAAGTTGGTGCGAGTGAGCCTGGAAGGAGGGCACGCCCGCATGAGGAACACGAAAACAGGTCAAGATGCGACTGCGGCGATGCTCAAGGTTCTGCCTTCGTTCGCGAGCCCGTCGAAGAGCACTGAGCAGATGGCGAAGGACTGCGGCATCGAGAAGATATACGTGATTCCGTTCAGAGTCAGTTCCTTCACGGTTCACGGCAATACCTTCAAGTTCCCGACCTTGGAAGGGGCGGAGATGGTGGCTTTTCCCGCGATTATAGGCTTTGTGAACTTGGTGTCGGCAGTCGCGGACAGCTATCCCGACAAGCTTCCGTCCGCAAAGGAAGTCCTGGCGATGCTCGGCCCGCGCAAGAGTGCGGTCGCCTAACTTGCCTGCTTGGTCTTGAGCTCTGCGACAGTACCCGCCGAACGGGGTAAAATGGGGCATTATGAACACAAATGTCAGTGCCCAAGATGTCGCCGCCGCGTGGACAGAGTTGCAAGCACTCGTTGAAGCGGAAGCTAAGAAAGCTCGACAGCCTGCACCCGGTCAACCACGGCTTCAGTGGTCTCAGGCAGGTGCCTTGCTTCTCATCGGACCCTGGCAAGTGGAAGCGCGTTTCGATAACCGCTCCGGGTTTGTCATCCACTTCGACCGTTTCGGCGGCGGGCACCTTGGCGCGCAGAATTTTGAACTGCCGCCCGGCACGTCACCTGTTCTGCCGGAGAGTTGGACATTAAAACCCGTTGGCGGGATCACAAAAGTTTTCTGGCGTCTCGACGCCCAGGAATTGCCCTCTGATCTACTTGCGCCAAGAATTGTGAACCATCTCAGAGACCACTATGAGAAATACAAACTGGCGGCAATCGCATAGAGAAATTTGGGTTGCTTCGCTCGCGGGGGCGGATCAAGGCTGCGGTTGCACCTGTTTCCAAAATTCGGTGTATTGCTTGCGCACGTGCTGAAAGAAAGCCAAAGGGGCAATCGCGAATCGAGTCGTGAATCTGTCGTAGTTGTAGACCTGCCTGACTTGCTGGAACACAATCGGGAACATGTCCTTGAGGCGAGGCGGAACCGGCTTTCCGCTGAAGGACCACTTGCAGAAATCGGTGCAGGCTCCCACCGTCATATCGGCGAGCTGAAGGAACGGATTGTGCTCGGTGCTGCTGTAGGTGAGTGCCGGAAAGAATCCTTTGGCGCGAAGCGGCCCAGCTTTGTATTTCTGCCCATCGCAGCTTTCCCCATCGTGGTATGCCTTGTGGCCCACTTCAAAATGAGCCTTCTGAATGTCGGCTCCCGGCCAGTCCAGCATCACTTGGATTTTTATGGTGTCAGTCGAATCCTCACGTCCGCAATCAAAGCCCAGTCTTTGCAAGATCATCGTGAGTGCCCATGAATGGTAGTCCCGGCGGGTTTTGAGGTCATTCAAACTGTGGCCGCGAATTCCTGCGATGAGAACCGTCGCGTTGAACTCAGTCAACAGTTGAAGAAATTCCAAACGAATAGCGTCAGACTGAGCGAGGAGAGTTTGGAACAAGGCGTCTTGTCCAGCGGCAACATACACTGGCTTGAGGTCGCGGAAGTTCCACTTCAGAGGCAGTCGCTCGTTGCTGCCGTACTTCGTCTTGATTTCCCCAATTCGCTTTTCGAGTTTCTTCAGCTCCGCCGCCGCAACGTAGTATCCGCCGAACAGAAAAACATCTTGCTGCCTCACGTTTCCACAGCTGGAGCAACACGAATCGTCCCCAAAGTAAAGCATGTCAAATCTTAGCTGAGTTTCCATTACAACCGTAATCTACCGTCACTCGACGCGGTCGGCGACCTGTCAACGGCGCCCGTCCGGGTTTGCCTTTTTGATGCTGACAACTCGGGCAGGCTGGGGCAATTCAGTTGGCATTGGTGGACGACGCTGGTAAGCGTATTTGCGGAGGAAGGACCGCGCGAACTCGTTGGCCAATCGTGAATCGTCGTCCTTTCTCAGAATCACACACGTTCTGAAACACAATGACTCATCAGAAAGAGGCTTTACCACTACACCTTCTGCGCGACAGCCAAGTGCCGTAGACTTGGTGAGGATAGCCACGCCAACGCGCTCAGACACCAAGTGAATTGCCTCTTGAGGCGTAATAATGTCGTGTGCGCGTTTCGGAGCAATTCCCTCACGTCGTGCCGCGGCCATGATTGCATCGTGAACGACTGGATGAACTCGGCGCGCGAACAGAATCCATTCATCTTTTGCCAGATCTTGGAGCGCGAGGTGTTCTTTTTGGGCAGCGGCGTGGCCCTCTGGAAGAGCCGCATAGAGCGGAGTCAGAACAAATGGCGCGGCCTCGATCTGAGAGTCCTCCGGCGGTGCCGTCACCAGGGCTAGATTGAGTTCGCCTGCTAGAACACTCCGGACCAACTCGATTGAGAACTGACTGATCAGGCGAATGGCGAGCTTGGGGTACAGGGGGAGACGAACTGCAAGAAGGTCTGAAACCCAAGCTTGGTCGGCTTCGTGCGAGTGTCCAATCGTCAAAACGTTCTCTGCTCCGTCATGGGCGGTACGAGCGAACTGAAAAGCCCGCTCCATATGCAAGACCGAAGAGCGAGCCTCGGCAACGAAGACTCGTCCCGCATCTGTGAGTTCCACACGGACAACCCGTCGATTATCGCGAGTGAACAGGCGGAATCGAAGCTGTTTTTCGATCTCAGTAATCTGTCTGCTGAGCGCAGATTGGGTGAGGTTCAATCTGAGGGCGGCCTTGGTGAAGTTCAGCTCTTCGCCCAAGGCAATGACTGCGTGCAAGTGGCGTACTTCGACGTTGGGAAACACTGCTCCAACCCCCACCCACGAGTTCGGTGACACCAGGAATGTCGTGCTGCCATTTATGTGTGAAGCGACGAGTGGTTATGAGCTTGGAACCCGGCCGGTTGTGTAAAGTTTCGTGAAGGGCTAGAAAAACATTAAATCAGCTCCATCTGAAAACCCGCTCCAGACAGAGGTTTTCGGGCATTGTGCGCTTGTACCCTCGGTGCACTTTGCCGGCCGATTGCCGTCAAAGCTGGTGGAGAATTCCGACCCGCAGGAGAGTGAACGTCTGGAGTGTTACTGTGACGTAGCAACGACAGGTAACTAATTGATATTAAACGGTATCAAGCCATTGGGACTCGAACTTCGAGGCCTAGAATGATCATCAAATGCACTTGCTCTCCACTCCAACTTGAGTTACTTTGAGAACTCGTCTGTTAGCTCGGGAACTGGAACTTCTGGAGAAATCAAGATGCGCGCCATATTGGTTAGACGCCTTGTCATAGTTTCCAGTGTTTTCTTTGCGTTTGAATGCGTGACGTTCGCACAGACTCCTGCTTCAAACCTGGATGCCGTTATCGCCAACGCTAGGAAAAATGGTGACGCAAAAGCTGTAAACAGAGCCACGAATCTGAAATTTGGTCTAGGCACTCTGAAACCGTCGGACATCAACGGTGTGCAGTGCGGAAAGGAAAGTCGGCAGAATGCCATAGACGTTGACGCAGCGCAAGATGTTGCTGGTAAGCTCTTAGATAAGGCCCTTGAGAAATATTTGCCAACGTTGGCAGCAGCTCTAGCGTCAGCACCCGCGGCCGGCCTTGCCGCGTTTTTCACCCCGGAGACGACTGGCAAAGACTCTGTCGAGATCCTCAATAGCAGCGATAAAAGGCCAAATGCCGACGTTCGTGAGGCTGCTCGCGAGATGTTACAAGATACGACCACTGATAGCTTTCGGAGATTGCCAAAACCCTTGGTGGCAAGGATCGTGGTCTGTGCGCTCTAGCTCGCAGGGGCCCGCACTCCAAGCCTTCCGTGGTATGTTTCGGTCCAAAGAGATCAAAGCGGCCCCAAACGGCGAGTTCCTTCCACTGTATCCGCCTTCGAGAAAACCACAGGGACAATGGTAGAGAATAGGGGACCTCTTTTGACGAGGTCAGCCGTTTGATCTTGCACCATGTTTTCGTACTCTTCTACGAGAATTGCGTAGTGCACTTTACTCAAACTTTGGGGCAGTATTACTCGTTTTCTCCACACAAGCTCTGCGCCTTCCTGGACTGGGTGCTCGGCTAACCAGTCGACCTGTGCCGATCCCTTCGGGAGCGGTTGCCAGGTTGTTTTTCCATTTCCCGACACCGATGAGCCACTATGCGCCGACATTAACCTCATGTCCAATACTGGAAAGTCACTTTCGTAGCGCAGACCGTCCCGTGAAGGGCCGATCTCACTCCTGTGAAAACCGATACCCCTAATCTCGATTTCTACTGCATATTCATTCACAATTTTCAGGCTGCCAGTTCGTCGTGGTGGAATCTGCGCGTATGCTGTGACAGGATGCGAAAGTTCCAGACCGCTCACCGCATTCGGTTGATATCGAACCAAACCCAACTGCACAAATGGGTAATACGACGCTCCGTGGTCAAGGTTTATATCTGAATACCAAGCGCCCTCCGACGAATCGAAGGAAACGTCGTAGGACACTATGCAGACTTCAAGAGGCGGCACAGACTTCTCATTTTGATCTTCGTTACTGGCCTGTCCCTCCTGCATATTCGGCAAAGTGAGCAGCAGTTGCTCCTGATACCGATTTCTGCTTATGGTATTGCCGAATGGCGGCTCGAAACGGTCGAATGACATTACCTCTTCCAGTTCTCCCGAAAGATGAATAGGGTCGCTGCCCCATCGAGTTATGTACTGTGCATATTTCGCGTAATCCGTGGGTTCAGATTTATAAAACAATGGATCAAGACCCTTTAAGCCATTTCGAGAGATTGTAGGTGCCTCCTCCCGTGCGGTCGTCACTCTGGACCCTCTCTCGTCGAAGTACGTATAGCCGAAAAGGTTCTTCGGCCAACAAACTAGTGCAAGTTTTTCCCCGTCCCCGCTGCTGTACCAGTCACGCGACATTGTGAGCCTCAAGGATGAGTCTCGGTGCCAAGACACTTCACGCCCGTTGTCATGTACATCAGTTGTCCAATGAAAAACCGGAAGAATCCGATCTATTTCAACGGGAGCTGGTCTGAATGTGCAGGGAACCCACATTTTGGCAGTCGTTGTTGGCAAGCCTTCGGTACAGGCCTCTTTGGTTTTGCCTTTCGGGAAATAGTTCGTAAAGCGTGAGGTTGTAATTAGTTGTACCGAAAGGTGTCTCGCCCTTCCATCGACGAAGGAATGAGCCAAGGTCCTTAAGGTGTTTGTTTGGTCACGATCCAAGACAACTTCTTGAAGCCCAGGTGCTTTTGATCCCCGCTTGACAAGCTCGTCACTTACCTCAATATCTTTCACTTCGAATAGTCGCGCCGATCGGTCAGGTGGATTTGCAGTCCAGCACTCATACTCGAAATCATTCGAGGTTTTCTTCTGTCCAGATGAGAGGCGAGGCCGTACCATTTGTGGGCTAAACTCCTTCCAAGAGGCTTCGCACCGAAGTGTTCCAGTGGTCAATCGATCTACGAGCACCTTTCCGGTAAAGAATGTAGTCAGGCCGCCCTCCTCACTTTTCCACAAGCGCCAATCAACGGGGGGTTTCATGTGAGCAGCAACGTAGGACGCCCAGGTCTTCGCCGTAGTGTCTATTGCGCCTTGGCTTGCGTCTCCGGACGATTGAGAGCTAGCTTGATTCGAAGCCTTCTCATTATCTTTTCCTTTATCCACATCGCCTTTATTTACCGTGAGGACAACAGGGAATATTTGGATCTGCAATTCTTTTGTCTTGTCTTTTCTCCCGTGGCTGTATGGTGCCCCGTCCGCAGCTTCATAAGTATCCAACGTCAGAAATTTAGGTGCTGCTGGCGTGTCCACCGCGTGAATAAAACGCAACATCTTCTTGCTTGTTACTTGAGCCAGAGCAGCTCCTGACAGGAGATCTTGACACAATGAATGACAGTCTCCTTTAGTGGTGTGAGTCAATCGATAAACAGCTTTAACAAAGTGATAAATCTCAGGAGAGGAGAGGCCGAATTGGCGCGCCTTCGTTACCCTGTCTTCTGTCCACGCCCGGCGTAATAACGAAAGGGCACCATCAATACATTGCAACTTCCACAGTTCGTCGCTAGGCGGTATCGAATAAAGTTCGACTAGTGCAGTTGCTCCGGGGGCGAGAGCGACGGACACCTTCCTCAGGGACACAGCTCTGCCGTTTACCGTTGAGACTTTCGCCGAATCATCGAAATACTCAATACGTCGTAGCTCAGTGTCTCTAGCCGTGCTCTTCTTCAGCTCTAGCAGTATGGGTATAGCATCAACAGCGGTGCGTCGACTCGGCCAGAACTCGGAGCATACTGTCGATGCGTTAGTTGCGCAATGAGGATCATCGACCTGGGTTGTCTCTTCGCACAATCGGAGACCCACGAACCGAGCCATTGGGTCGGCAAAGAAGTCAATGACATGGGTCTCCGCGTTATCGTCCAATACTAAGACAGAGCCCCTGCTTTCCTTTTCCTGCTGGGTGTCTGGACACTTCTTGTCTTGTATTACAGCATTCTGGCCTGGATACGCCCACTTTCCGGCACGGGCTACCGGAAATACCCCGAATTTAGGATCCAGTCGTGCCTTTACGGTAGATGCGAAGCTGCCCTTGGGACGGTTGTTGTAATCACGATCAAACAACCCAGCTTGCTCGGCAAGATCGAAAGTCACCCGCGGTGGCACCAAGTAACGGTGCGCGCTCTCTGTCGCATAATTGCCGGATCTAACCACGAGATCGGTTATCGTCTCACCTGGAAAATCCCTCTGTAGGCACTCTGTCTTCACCATTCTGTCATCCCATGGGAGAAGAACATCGGGCGCATGGACCGTATTCCGCCGTCGGTAAATAAACGGTGTGCGGTCATCCTGCCCAAGCAAAAGACCGGCCTCATCACCTGTATACCTCGATACCGCTTCTTCTAAGCCAATCGAGCAGCCGTTCATAAAAACGAGGCGAACTCCGAACATATAGGCGTATCCTTCTCGAAGCGGAGACGGCCTTCGGAGCTTGTCCGTCTGTGAAGGGAGGTCGTAGTTGAGGTCCACCGTGAGCGCTTCAGGGCATATGACTATGGATTTAACCGACCCGAAGATATGAGGCATCGCCAGGCTTTCGCCGGTCCACACAAACACTTCCTGGTGCACCCGATCAACCGGAGCAGCGGGACAGCCATCTTCCCGAACCAAATGTTTAACGAATCCATCATCTCTCTGCCGCAGCTTCCGCATGGACCGGCAAAAGGCGGCTGTTACCTCACCACCATAGCGAATGTCCCTAGCAGTTAAGGTTCTCCACCGATCAGATTGGTTTCTTTCCCATGGATCTCCTTCTCGGAAATGTCTGCGTGCCATCGCGACATCGATGCGATAGCCGATCATGAGATCCTCAGCAAATAGCACCCTCTCCGCTTCACTGTCCCCCCAAACCTTCTGTTTGGCGACTTTTCGGTTCCAATCCGCACATTGTTGTTCCCTGATCTCGGTGTCGTAAAGGACGACGCCTCGCGTGAGCAAATCTGGGAAACTTCGCGTCTGTTGAATGGCGTGGAGAGCATCTGCATCTGTTTTAAGGTCAAGAATCTGTTCAGCGGCATTGGTGACATCCAGTGTTGACAACTCGAAGCGCCTTTTCCCGTCCTTAACGAGTCCCGGTTTTAGGAGGCCATCTGACCAGTATCGCTCCGTCTCTTTGTCCTTACAGCATGGCCCAAAATAAGAGTACGTCCAACGATCGCCTTCGCTTCTGCGCGTACCTTTGATGACAAACGACGTCCAAATCGGCTTTTTCGGTTGCTGGAGAACAGGAGTGCAAGATGCTGACGAATCGGAGGAAGCGCTAAACTCGCCAGCAGGCTTCTTTGTCCCTGAATATCTGCTAACCTTTACGTCCGCAAAGGACGCTGACACTCGGCCGCATAACCGCTTCACGATCGCAACCGACTGGTCCCCTGAGTTGCCGATCCCGGAATCACTTGGAGCTAGGCATTGGGCGTCAATTTCCACATCCACCACAAGGCCAAAATACTTCGCAAGAGTTGGTAAACACAGAAGACCTCCGAACTTGTTTCGTGCATTCTTCGCGAGCTCGGATTCTACGGTGGTATCTGTCGCAGTGCCCTGCACAGTCCTGAAAGCTGCAATGTGATTGGCATGCGCTGTGTGAATTGTCCCGAGAACCTGATGATCGACCGGGCTTCTCTTGTGAGCGTTGTGCCAAAAATGCAAGTCACCCACCTTCTGGATGAAGTAGTCAACGGCATCGTGAGCTGTCGTACTGTCCTCTGGATCATTGTCGAAGTCTGGAAGGAACTCAGAGTCGACTTTCGGAGCATAGCTCTGCTCATAGCTATCCCTTTGACGCGTCGCAAATTGACCACTCTTAACGTCTAGACGGCTCCACCAGTGGCGCGTTGGATAAGATGCCTCACGAAGATAAGACCTGTGTTTATCCTTGAGACCTCCGGCGCCCCTAACCGCTGAGACAGCAATCCGCTGCAATAGCGTGGTCGCCGTTGCGGCGGCAGACATTCCGTCAATAGCTTTTGCAAGAAAAGATGTGTCACTCGACACTACTCGCGCCTTCGGCGAGTTCTCTGTCGCTCCGTTTATCAAGGCATCGCGCAACACGGCGAACCCAGTACACATGTCCGGTGCTCCGTCTGTAAATATGCGTTGCCATAGTCTCGTAGCGCTCTTGGAGTAATTCCGAGCGACAGGATCTGGAGCTTGACTTAAGGTTTCACGGTTCTGAATGCTAATAGATATCCGACGTGCCGCCGCTGCAATCGCACATGGCCAAAATCTGATATCCACGGTGGCGACTGAAGAAGCATCATCCGTGGACACAGGAGACAGCGACAAGCTCAGACGGCAACGCTGACTATTTATCGCGACTCCGTCCGGCACGATAACGATGCTTACGCCCACCAGCCATTTGCCTGAATCATCTTTGCAATCCATAACTGCTTAGCATTCTCCTTCAGTTCAACAGTTCCATTGATAGGCGCTTACGGTATTGTTTCCACGATGTTGTCTTGTCCGGTGCCGATATTGATATTTTGTGCGTTCCGACACATGGTGCGGCTTCCTTTATGTCCCCACTAGCGGAAGCGTCTTCACTCAGCAGCGATATGGGCAGAAGGTTTGCTGAGCGATGGTCTTGAGGGGAGATGGCTCTGCCGTACTGAAGAGCGGATGGATCCCTCTCAAGTTGGGCTTGGCTTTGGGAACCGCTTCCGCCACTGATCGTCCAGCTAACCGTGAATGAAAAGCTAATGCTTAAGAAGCCGACAGAAAAGCTGAACGAGTATTGCGCGGATCCAACGAGGTCGGCGCCACCTTTTTGTTGAGTGAGGCCGATCTGCAACATGACGGCAATTCCAAAACATCCAAGGTGACCTTCACCCACGGCCTCCACTGAAGCCCGTATTAAGTCATCACTCCACGTCACCGTCGAGGTAACGCGACCCCAACCATGAAGCGGACCGAAGTTTATTCCAACCACTGCCCCGAAGGACAAACTTATCTTTGGCTTTAGCCTATTATTGCGATAGGCTAACTCGACATACCCGCCCCCACCGTATGGTGGCTGAGCGATCAGGAACGGCCTAGCTGCACTTCCGAAACCAAATCCAACCTGAGCTGCCAGGTCGTGATCGCCCCCGCTTCCTCGTAATGGAATGGTTGTGAAAACATTGAGCGATACATTTAAAAACTGCAGAGTGCCTACCTGTATGACTCCAATATCGAACCTGTATCCCGCAGTGACCTCTTGCTGTGATGCCAGAATGTAAGGGCCGCTGCCCTCGCTAGGGCTCATCAGCTTTTGCAGTTCCTTTAAGAATTCCAGAGCGGCGCCCAGTTCAACCCTGTCAAAGAGAACTTCTGTCCGGGGTTCAGACCCTTGAGACGAAATGAACTTCGCCCCGTTGAAATACAAGGTAATAAGATCTTTCCTCTCCAGGTTGACAGTAATCGAGAACTTGTTTAGTCCGCTTGTGGTCTGCCACGTTCGACGGCCGGAAATGAAGTCGACACTGACGTTAGAGTCAAAGTAAAAGTCAGAATCTCTTTCCGTCGTCGACGTCATTGCAAAGTTGAAAATGCCGTCGTCGTTACGGTGTTCTTGAAGCTGTGTCTTCCATTTGTATGTTAATGAAGTTGATGTCGGAACAATCTGGGACATCGCAGTTTGCAACCGGCTCACGGCTTGACGCACTTGCGGGACGATTGTCCATCTGTCAACCAGGTTTGTTCGAACTCCCTCGCGAAGGATCTCAGTGAGCTTTTCGACAATGTGCGCCAACACCGGAAACGTTCTGGCATTGTCTCCCCCGAGCACCGGCTCAATAGCTGCAGCGAGGTTAATCGACATTGCACTTAATTCTGACGCCTTCGCCGCATCAAACGTCCCCGCGGTGTGCGGCAGTCGCGAGCCGTAGTCTGTAATCCGATTCACAAGATCCAAATACTTGTTGAGGTCTACTAGTAAACTGTCGATCTGATCCTTTGCATTCGTTCCAATTAGCACGATCAAAAGCGAGTCACTGGTAATCCTGTCCTTTATCGCTCTGACAAGATTAATAATCTGAAGTACAACGGCACCATACAGTCTCCCGCAGTCAACTAACAACTGAACACATTCTGAAAGCAGACGTGCCGCGTTGAGAGGCGGTAAGGTCACCGATTGGAGACAGAATGACGCTAACACCGCCTCGGCTTCCGAATAGTTACGGACTTTGGGACTGATTTGCGAAAACCCCTCGATGGAAATGTTCGGGGAGCCTACCTCTGCATATAGTGCCCCCGCGTCCGCGGCTAGGTGTTCCTTCAGCGCGCTCACAATGTCCTTAAACGGACTACCGATTTTCGATCCTATATATTCAGCATCCCTGTCGACCGCCTTCCAGGCCGGCGATTTCGCAGCTATTGCCTCGATACCCGTCGCTCCTAGAACGATTCCCGCACATTCCTTCGATATTTGCAGCACGGTGTTGCGACGATTCTCGTCGGGTGCATCTCTAAACACAGCGTCAATCGCTGGCAGTACATTCCCAATCTCTGTCGCCGTTTGGACCAGACTCTGGCGCGCAACAAAGACGGCGTTCACGCTCGAAAGCAAAAGGTCGACATTTCTATACAATGTAAAGGAATGTGCATCAAAACTTGTTATGACCGTTTCCAAGCCTAGATTCTGTGGGCTACCAGTGAGGGCAATGCGAAGTTCCTGGACGTGATTATTAACAGAGTCGAAAGAACTCTTGAACTCAGTGCCTAGTTTATTCAATCGCTCTTCCAGGTCTTTGCGTCCTTCCGACTCAACCTTCAAAGTGCTGAACAATTCCCCTATCCTCTTGACTCGATCGGAAAGGTCCGGGCCGTCCGTCGACGCATTGTTTCGGATCCCAGTGCTAGTCATTTCAGCAGCGAGTTGGTGGACAAATACGACCACGCGTGCACCTTCACCCTTCTTCGAAGCCTGGGTCCAATCTTTCGTCAGGGATCCCGCCAGGGCTACTTGGAGGTAGCGAGACAGATCGGTGGCGTTTTGGAGAGTACTCTGTACCGCTTGGCACACAGCTTCAGCGGATAAACCTGCCTGCCCCGATAGACCCTCCTTCAAGAGACTTGTGCAGCGGGCCAAGGGAGTCCCCACCAGATGTACGAAGATACTCGCTCTGTCTTGAACTCGCTCAGCAGAATCTTGCGCAAGATCAAGCGCACCTGCAACGAGCACATTGCGGAGATTGACTTTATCCAACTCCTCTAGGAACACGCCAGCAAATCCTGTTAGTCGATCTGCTAGTGGCGTGATCTGTGTCGTCACGAAACTTGTATTCACGATGTCTAGCTGTGAGACGAGCGTGCTTACGACGTCGAGTTCTACCTTCGCTAACTGTGGAATTGGATCGTCGATGAGACGCTGAAGAGCGGATACTAAATCCGAGCCCGAAGTGAACACATCAGCCAGTTCCGATGGAGCTTTACCTATGTCGTTGTTTTCCGCCAACCTCTTTACCGAAGCATCGAACGCTGTTATGGCGGAAGCTGCGGTCGGATACAAGCTGGCAAAAGAAAGCTTGGCCTGTACTTCCATTGGCTGGTCGGCGGTTTTAGACGATATCGCGTTGTTTATGGCGGTCTCAAACCCACTCAACTGTTCGGTCGTATCTTTAAGGATCTCCCTCACCTTATTCCACGCAGCAGAACCGTTCAGAGGTCCAAAGCCGACAGTTTCAAGCAACTTCGGCGCCATTTCGAGGTTCAAAGGGGCTTTAATTTGCAAGAGATCAGAGAGCTTTACCAAACCCAGCAACTTGGCGGTGCTGTGAAAAAACTCACTCGGATCGAAATGGCCGTCCCTAGCGCCAGGGAAAACCAAGTTCGAAGGATAAGGTTGTTGTCCGATGGGCAACGGAGAAGGTGATGCGGGAGGACTGGGCGCGGTCGTTTGCGCGATGGCCAGCCCCAAGATGTCAGACGCCGTATATGAGCCTACCGCTTGTTCGTGCACTTGTACTGCTTTGTCAACCCACTTGCCTCCAACGAGTCCTGTTGTGCGCGATAGGGCAGTAAGCACACTATTCGGTCGCGCCAGTGCTCCTGTCGCACCGCCATTATTATTAACATCCAGGGAGATCGTTGGATATAGTGCCTGTAGAAACAACTCACCTGAATTGTCATCAGCCTTGAAACCGCTCGCGACGTATGGCGGATAGAACTGAAACTCGACTAGTCCTTGAGGACTACCCAATAAGCGATCTAGACTTTGGACCGCGATCTTGGCCTTTGCAACAACGGGATAGATAGGAGGTTGATCCGCCCTTATCAGTGTGCTTGTGATTGGAAACGATTCAAGACCCGTAGAAACGTCAATCTGCCCGCGAAGTGAGAGCAACCAAGAGTCGGTATCAAACGACGGGTCAAACTTCGAAGTTGCTGAGGCATATCGTCGCCGTGTTCCGAAAAGTCGAGCTGTCCGCAAGGCAGGCCATGCCCCGCCGGGGGTTGCCGATTCACCACCAATGTCCCGGTAGTAAGCAGCAATCGTTCTTATGGCATCTTCGTTGTTTACGAGACTATTTGACACAAACAAAAGATTGCTGACAACAGGTGTGTGATCATCGTCAATTGTCCATTTGAATTCGACATCCCCTTTCCCTCCGGGCACCCCGTTTAGCGTACGAGGCCAAAATGCAAGGTCCTCTTTATGAAATGAGGCCGACTCAAGGGCTCCGTTAGCGTGCGTCGTAACCGTTTCGTATCCACTTGATTTCCAGGTCTGCACGGAATCAGTGTGTGAGACAGGATCGGTCAGATCAGGCGTGCGTCGTGTAAGCATTACAATTCGGCCCGCGGGAAAGTCCCGCGATTGGTATTCTTGACCCGTCGCGGGAAACCGCTTCTCAGGGCGACGAATTACAATAAAATCATGGCGGATCAGATAAGCAGTTGGGGCAGCAGATCGTGGATGAGGAAACATCTTCCTTTCGAATAGCTTTACATAAGACGCTCTGACGCCCAGCGGCAACAGGTATCCTTTTTTCAAATACCTCAATATGAATATCCCGAGATAACTGCGATTGGTAAATCAATCGTTCTAAATTGAATGTGGACGGTAATTCTGGGAATGTCTTTTGGTTTGGAATTGTGAATGGCTCTCCGTTCCATTCGAGACCTAGAGAGCCACCGATGCTGGTCATGATGACGTTTGCATCGTCAAGCGGCTCAACGTATGCAAACCCCACGTCTTCCTTTGCGTAGGCTCCTTTACTATTGTCAGCCACATACCGAAGGCAGTTGTACGAGTCATCGGGGATCACGACTCGGTTTCCGAGCTTCCTCTTCTCTGGTCGGCCAGAAAAGAATTGCAGCATGTTTCTCCAAACAGACTCAGGCGGCTCAGGCGCGCCACGCAATGCTGGTAAGCCGTACACGGACGTTTGGGCAATTAATTCCCAATGATTGTCGGGTGTCAGGGCTAGCAATTTGTCTGGCTGAATGTCCTGAGTCGGTCGGAAGAATTGGCCTGGAGTCATCCAGTCTGACCATATGGCCCGAACGGTTTTCCTGCCGCTCTCCGAAAGCCGGGCATGCCACAACATTGCATTCGCCGGGTCAACATTCCCGGCAGGAGTGATCCATCTGGCGTTGCTCGAAGGAGACAGAATGAGCTTGCCCGTCATTTCCAGTGATGTTTCGCGTGAGGTCGGCGGCTGCAAAGTTCTGGCTATCCGATCGACGGCAACAGGAAATGCAGTATCTTGAAGTATGTGAGAAACGCAGAGTTGCTCTTCTAGAGATGCATCCGGTCCAAGTGCCCGAGGATGGACGGAAAGAACCAAGTCGTCCCATTGCGTGAGATTATCAATGCTTATAGAACGAGACATCCATTTTGGCTTTTTCTTGTACTCGTCCTTTACACGGAACACAAGGCGGGAACCTTGTGAGAGGCGGGCTTCCACCACTTCAGGTAGTGTTTCCGGAGGTGCTACAGAAATGCCGGTAGGGGCAGTTGTGGGATCTTGATAATGGAAATAAGCCTCTGCTATGTGTTGCGGAGCAAACATAACGGTTACGAACGCCGGAGTCCATCTCTCACCCTTGAGCTTCGAACGCTTCCTTCTTATCAGCGCTCTCCCACCGCCAAAGCTGAGGTCGAAGCCATCAAACTCAAAAGACAAGTTGAAAAGATCGATGCTGCGCTTTAGGGTTAACCGCTTGTTAGCCAACGTTACGGTGCCAATTGGGTTGGACCCATCTTTCCCGAGGATCAGAACTGAGTTCTCGTCCGCGGTCCTCAGACTATCTCGCTTCTTGCGACTCCTTTCGGGACAACCGACGACCAAAGTCACAGGGTGGCCGTACGCCTCAACGTCAGCTAGGTCTGCATCCTCGACTGGCAGAGTAAGTCTCAGAAGTTGTGCGTCCAACATGAGGGCTTTCCCGAATCCCTCTCCGAAGCGGGCGTAGAATGGGGCATCTCTTGTTCTCTTGATCTCAGCAACATAATTGCCCATCTGTATATGTTGTGTAGCGTCGGACAGAGTTGCCGCCAGGGCTGACTGCGGTTCCAGATTGCCGAAAGCAAGGAACAAGCTAGTCCGGCTGATATGTATGAACGGTTCTAACGAGGAGATCCTTGCGTTTGACAAGGTACCGATATGTCCGTCTCCGGATAGAAGCAGCACTCCAGCTCGGCGATTACGATGCTCGAATGCCTCGCCATTAACAGCCTCAAGCCGGGATGGGAGGAATCCAATTGCGCCTTGACTCCCTGCTCCGGTGAGACACACAACGTCTTCGGATATCGCCTCTTGCAGCGAAAAGGTGGTACAGGAATTTAGCGAGATAGCGTCACCGAGCCGTGCCAGCAGGGAATCCTTTGTGGCTCGTTGAGGTTGCAATACCAATTTTACGCCTCGCATCAGGCATGGAGATCGAACGGTGATGAGCTCATCGC
>Ga0206884_1075_pt1 | contig 23030 bp, 17 predicted proteins | sample Alteio_BWOrgCont_FD_152914 | JGI IMG/M metagenome (GOLD analysis project Ga0206884, IMG submission 152914) | Enriched cells from forest soil in Barre Woods Harvard Forest LTER site, Petersham, Massachusetts, United States -... | ecosystem: Environmental > Terrestrial > Soil > Temperate forest > O...
AGAACCCGTTGAAAAATCAGTTATCTTAGTGGGTGAGTTTCATGCTAAATCTTTTTGGCAAGAACTTTTTCTGATAACAATCCTTTCAGCCTACCGAGACGCACAAGAAAAACCTATTGATATAACATTTATTCACGAAGTACACACAACTCCCGTCTGGGCAGAAGCCTTTAAAAATTTAAAAAAGGCCTTCAAACTTATGCATACGGGAAATAGAGCGTATTTAAAACTCGTTCAACAAAATAATTTCAAGGATGCTTTTGCCCTTATACAATCCGCTTGTTTCGAACGAAGCAATAACCCCCAAGACGTTGAACTAAAAGTTTGCCCACTGCTTGCCGTAATGACGTATGATTTCAATCTCGTTTTTGCGGATCCCACGCAACCCTTAACGCCAGGACAAACCGCACTGGTTAATTCCTACCAGCGCTTTGAAAATTCTTTGATAATTCATGATATGAAAAACGATCAATCTATTCCTGCAGAATTATCGTTACCTTTTAGATTTAGACAAACAGATGAAGTCCTTAACCAAAAAATTGAGCAACAAACATCTATACCAGGACCCTCCATAACTGTCGCTGTCATGGGTGCGCTCCATCTAAAAGCAACAGCAGAAGCGTTGAAAAAAAACGGAATAAAGTATGTTGTACTGAATTTTGCCACAGGATTTGAAAAAGAATTGAGCGCTCTCAAAGAGCTCGCAGAGCGATGTATTAAACCCGTTGCACAATGTTCCCCCAAACTCCAAAAAACAGATGCGACACACTGTTTAACACACCAACCCTTTGATAAAAAAGAATGCGATAATACACTTGGGGAATCCTTTCGAATTCGGAATGATGCCACAGATTTTTTTCGCCACCGCCCGTCAGTGAAACAAATTCCCAATCCATTGCTTAAACCTCCAACACGTTACACAGATTTTTTCATCTCTGAAGAAGCGGCAAAACTCTTAAAAGAAGAATTTGAGAACCAACAAACACGCACGAATCGCCAGGAGTTATAACCTTAAAAGAAAATTCAGAGAGAATTCTGATTAAAATAGGATTAGGCATGGCCTAATCTCTTCCCTACCATCCATTATTCTTTTTTCACCAGCTTTTCAATTTTTTCCACTAAATGAGGAAAATTGACGGGTTTTGTATCGTAATCATCACACCCTGCCTCAAGTGCTTTTTCTTGATCACCCCGCATAGCATGTGCCGTAAGTGCAATCACAGAAATATGTTTTGTTTTTTCATCGGATTTCAATCGACGTGTAGCATCCCAACCACTGATGACGGGCATACTCAAATCCATCAAAATTAAATGGGGCATAGGCGAAGTACCCGCCAAGGTTATTGCTTCCTGTCCATTACTGGCTTGAATCACTTCATAACCTCGATCGTGTAAGCGCTCCGCTAGCATATTGCGGTTAGCGTCATGATCATCCACTAATAAAAGTTTAGTCATCCTATTCAATCTCCCTATTTAAATCCTCAATCTGCAAAGGCAATACCATCGTGAAGAGTGATCCTTCGCCTTCTTTACTTTCTACCCTGATAGATCCACCCATCATTTCACAATATTGTTTGGACAAATATAAACCTAAACCTGTTCCACCAAATTTACGCGTTGTACTGATATCCGCTTGTGAAAAACTCTGAAAAAGTTTATCGACTTGCGCTTGCGTCATTCCAATGCCTGTATCAGCGACGGCAAATTGAATCATGGGTTCTTGATGTTGTATAGAAGACGTTATTTCTAGTGTAATTTCTCCCGCTTTCGTAAATTTAGTGGCATTTGATAAAAGATTTAACAATACTTGTCTAATTCTTTTCTCGTCGGAATGCATCACCTTAACATCAGAATTCATCTTAACGGTAAATATATTATTTTGTTCCTTAAGTTGAGGCTCAATTTGAAGCTGTAATGTTTTTACAAGATCTTCTACTTTAAAATCCTCCAAAAACAACTCCATTTTACCCGCTTCGATTTTGGACACATCAAGAATATCATCGATCAAACCCAAAAGATGGTTAGCCGAATCAAGGACTTGAGTTAATTTAGCGCTGTAATCATTCTGCCCCGCTGCATTTGTTTTTTCTTGAACCATTTCAGTGTAACCAATCACCGTATTCAACGGCGTTCGCAATTCATGGCTCATATTCGCAAGAAATGCACTTTTCGTACGATTGGATTCTTCTGCCTGCTCTTTTGCAATGAATAATTCAGTATTTTTCCGATTAATCCAAAAAGCGATAGCCCAAACAATCGGCACAGAAATAAGCGTTGATTGAAAAGTCGTCATGGCTTCAATGAATTTTGCTGTGGCGAAACCCTTGTTTCCCAGAATAATATAAAAATACCCCACGAGAATGGGAGCAACAATGAGGGTGGGAATTAAATATTTTGCAAAGGCATTACCCGGTTGATTTCCTCGAAAAATGTTCGCAATACCCGGATTAGGATTACTGAAAAAAGCAGTCAATGTACTGAGTATAAAAAGCCACGCCGTAAGAAAAGACACATCACCTACGCTGGCCATGCTGTAAAAAACGGGAACATCGTAAAAATACCCTATCAGCGCAAACAAGGGAATAATCAGCGATACAACAAAAATATACTGGGCACATTGTTGGAGGAAGCGATTATAGGATATGGCACACAGAAATGCCGTAGCCATAATAAAAATATTAACGACAGAGGGCACCGATATCGCACCCAAATCATGAAATTGAGGAAAAACCAAACGATCATAATCAATGCCATACATGAAATAGAGGACCAGCACGAAAATCGACGCAAAGATGCCGAATACCCAATTAATGAACCAAAAAATATACTTTCTGGCTAGACTCGGTTTTTCGGGAAGAAGCCACACCAATATCGAGATGGAGAAAAATGCGACAGAGGCCAGTGGTTTTACCGGCGGCCATTCTGAATATACGTTTGTGAGTAACGTTAGATTAAAACAATCCGCCACAAACGTTATCACAGCAACAAACAAAATAACGCCGGCTAAATAATGTGCGGCGGTTTTAGATAATAACGGAGCTCCCTGCATCGCTATTTTTCGTCTCCCATTAATTGTTCCGTAATCGTTTTGACTAATCCCTCAGAGGTATAATTCGTTTTGTGAAGAATCCCTTCGCTGTATTTTCCTAATACCACGCGCTCTTCTTCAGATAATGTTTTCGCACTGACAATAATCACCGGAATATTTCGCCACTGCTCGTTTTTCTGTAGTTCATTGATCAGTGAAAATCCATCCATATCGGGCATCAGTAAATCCAACAAAATAAGCGTAGGAATACTTTCTTTCAGTTTCTGAAGCGCCTCTTGCCCATTCTGCGCTTCTATTGCTGTCCAACCCGCTTTCTTGATCACACGCACCAAGAGTTCACGCGACGTCCCATCATCATCAACAATCAATAACGAGGGAATACCTACAGGCATCAAACGCTTCACTTTATTAATTAATAATTTAATATCGACAGGTTTATCCAGAAAATCAACGTTTTTGGATTTAGTACTCAAACTCTTTTCTACATTTTGTGTAGTAACTAATACTGGAATATGAGAAAGACTGAGATCTGCTTTTAAATCAGAAAGAATAGTCCATTTATCCATCAAGGAATCATCAAAGGACGCTGTGGAAATATCGAGCACAATGACATCGGGTCTATGCTGATGCGCAAGCGCCAAACCTTCATGACCATTGTTCGCATATAACACGCCAAAACCCGCATTTTGAATACTGCGATTAATTTCAGCACACGTGTCTTTTGACTCACTACTGATAATTAATACTGTTTTCCCTGCAAAACGGGAGTGATGCTTTTCACTATGTGCTTTGGCCAAGTCGCTTCGTAAAGGCAATATGATTGTAAAAACAGATCCGTGCCCTTCTTTGCTTTGTACCAAAAGTCGACCACCTAACAATTCACAAAATTGTTTTGTCACATACAAACCCAATCCGGTTATCTCTGGACTCGTATTTGTTTGCGAAAACTGATGAAACAATCGACCTAACTGTTCTGCTGTCATACCCACACCGGTATCTGACACGACAAATTGAAGCACAGGCTCTTTACCTTGGAGTAAGGAGGTAATATCGAATGTAATATTTCCCTTCTCTGTAAATCTATTCGCATTCGTGAGCAGATTCAGTAAAACCTGCTGAACTCTTTGTGAATCGGAATGCATCGTATTAAATTCAGAATCAACAGTAATCTTCAGTGTATTTTTACGTTTTTTAAAGAGAGGCTCTACTTGAGAATTTAATGTCGACACCAACTCGTCTAGGTTGAAATCTTCCAAAAACAATTCCATTTTTTCTGTTTCAATTTTAGAGAGATCAACCACATTATCCACTAAACCCACTAAATAGTGAGCTGATTGAAGCGTGTTATCCAAATGCGCGCTGTACTTTGCTTGCTCCTCGGCATTCATTTTTTCTTGGATCATTTCGGTATAGCCAATAATCGTTTCCAGAGGGGTTCGCAGACCGTAACTCATGTTGGTTAAGAATTCAGATTTAGCCTTACTCACTTGCTCAGCGGCGTCTTTTGCTTTCTTATATTTTTCTGCTAAATCTTCGATTTCGCTGCGCATCAATTTTTCGCGTTCCAATTGCTGCAATAGACTATCTTTCTCTTGCATTTCATTAATCTCCCTATTAATCACGAAATCCTGCTAAAAAAGTGTAGCACTATCCTAGAGGCGATCACAGCCTGAGTAATTGGGCTGTCACAACAACTCCGACTCCACCAAATTACCCTTTGTTTCTAACCAATGTTTACGATCCGGCACGCGCTTCTTCGCTAATAACATATCCAACATACCATCTGCATCATCGCCGTCTTTTATAGTCAATTGCACTAAACGACGCGTATCATAAGCCATCGTTGTTTCGCGTAATTGAATAGGATTCATCTCTCCTAATCCTTTAAATCTTTGAACATTTACTTTGCCTTTTTTATTTTCCGCTGTAATTCTGTCCAAAATTCCTTTTTTCTCAGACTCATCAAGGGCATAAAAAACTTCTTTGCCAATATCAATTCTGTATAACGGCGGCATCGCAACATATACATGGCCTTCAGCCACTAATTTTCTAAAGTGTTTGAGGAACAAGGCGCATAATAAAGTTGCAATGTGCAAGCCGTCCGAATCCGCATCGGCTAATATACATATCTTCCCATAACGCAAAGAGCTGAGATCATCACTGCCGGGATCTACTCCAATGGCTGTCGCAATATCATGTATTTCTTCAGAACGTAATACTTCACCGTGCGATACTTCCCAGGTATTCAGTATCTTTCCGCGTAGTGGCATGATCGCTTGGCGTTCACGATCACGTGCTTGCTTTGCAGAGCCACCGGCTGAATCTCCCTCGACTAAAAATAATTCACCCTTCATGGGATCACTGATCGTACAATCCGCTAATTTGCCGGGTAAAGCAGGTCCAGAGGTAATTTTTTTGCGCTCTATTTTTTTCGCTAATTTTAATCTAGCCTGGGCGTTATCTATGACTAATTTGGCTATTAATTCTGCTGTCGCAATATCTTGATGTAACCATAAACTAAAAGCATCTTTGACAACGCCCGAAACAAAACTGGCGCTTTCGCGCGACGATAATCTTTCTTTGGTTTGACCCGAGAATTGCGGATCTTTCATTTTGACAGATAATACATAACGACAATTTTCCCACACATCTTCGGGTGCTAATTTTAATCCGCGTGGTAATAAATTACGTAATTCACAAAATTCTCTCAACGCATCTGATAGACCCGTTCTCAACCCGTTTACATGCGTACCGCCTTGCGCAGTAGGTATTAAATTTACATAGCTTTCTGTAATAGCTTCTTCAGGTTCCGGCATCCAGACCAATGCCCAATCCACAGATTCTGATTCTGATTTAAAATTACCGACGAAAGGTTCTGTAGGTATGCATGCCGATTTTCCAATGGCTTCCATTAAATAAGACGGCAAGCCGTTTTCATAACACCACGTTGTTGTATCACCCGTATTTTCATCAAAAAATTCGATGATTAATCCCGAGCATAAAACAGCCTTTGCGCGTAAAACTTGTTTAAGTCGGGTCACAGAAAATTTCGGCGAATCAAAATATTTCGGATCGGGATAAAATCTAATACTGGTTCCTGTTTCGCGTTTATTACTGGTCTCACCAATACTTTTTAATTCACTGGCTTTGTCGCCATTTTCAAACGTCATGCGGTAAATTTTGCCATCGCGCTTCACTTCGACCGTTAATTTTTTAGATAACGCGTTTACAACAGAAACTCCCACGCCATGTAAACCACCCGAAAATTGGTAATTTTTATCTGAGAATTTTCCACCGGCATGTAATCTTGTCAAAATTAATTCAACGCCTGATATTTTTTCTTCCGGATGTTTATCAACGGGCATGCCTCGACCGTTGTCTATCACTTCAAGAGAATTATCTTTATATAATTTAATAATAATTTTTGTTGCAAAACCCGCAAGCGCTTCATCAACGCTGTTATCTAACACTTCTTGACCCAAATGGTTTGGACGTGTTGTATCAGTGTACATTCCGGGGCGTTTACGAACAGGATCTAAACCACTTAAGACTTCAATGGCAGAAGCGTTATAACTCGTCATTTATCTATTTCCATTTCTGTTTGATTTCAAACTCATGCAATTGCAACCATTGAACAGCTATTATCGTTGCAGCGTTATTAATTTCGCCTGTTTTTAGTGCGTTATAAACAAAATCTTTAGGAAATACATGCGCACGAATATCTTCATGTTCATGGGATAAACCAAAAATTCCACCGGCTTTTGATGAATCGATGCGACCACAAAACAAACTAAATCTTCCCGTCGAAATACCCGGGCTTGTCCAATATTCAACCATGGGAATTAAATCCAGTACATCACAGCCGGCTTCTTCTTGGCTTTCTCGCTTGGCGACTTCTGTCACCGCTTCGTTGGGTTCGATGATACCAGCCACTAATTCTAATATCCACGGGCTTTTTTGTGCCAATGCGCCTAATCGAAATTCTTCTATTAATACTATCTCATCTCGAAGAGGGTCAAATAACAAGACTCCCACGGCATGGCGGGATTGAAATAATTCGCGAATGACAACGGGACTCCAGCCACCGGCAAATAATCTGTATTTTAATTCATATTTTAATAATTTCATGTGACCTTGGTAGATCACCTCTTGTTTGAGAATTTCGACGTCGGTTGCGGTCAATTCAGGTATGTGGGGTTTCATCATTTCAGCGTCAACTTATCCGCTTTAAAATCGACTTTTATAACATCACCCGCCTGATACTTGCCCTCTAAAATACTCTTAGATAACGGATTTTCTAATAATTGCTGAATAGTGCGCTTCAATGGTCGAGCACCATAAACGGGATCGTAACCCGCTTCAGCTATGTGATCTAACGCTTTATCGGTAATAGATAATTTAATCTCTTTTTCTGATAACCTTTTTTGTAATAATAAAATTTGAATATTCGCAATAGTGCGAATCTGATTTTTTTCTAACGGATGAAATACGACACACTCATCTAATCTATTAATAAACTCAGGTCTAAAATGCTGCCCCACTATAGCCATTACCGCTTCTTTCATGGCTTGATAATTATGTTCACTTGCTAAATCTTGAATAACTTGAGATCCCAAATTTGATGTCATAACTATAACAGTATTACGAAAATCAACTGTTCTGCCTTGGCCGTCTGTTAATCTTCCATCATCTAAAACTTGTAATAAAATATTAAACACATCATGGTGCGCTTTTTCTATTTCATCTAATAATATTAAAGAATAGGGGCGACGACGAACGGCTTCCGTAAGATAACCACCCTCTTCGTAACCGACATATCCGGGAGGCGCGCCAATTAATTTCGCGACAGAATGTTTTTCCATAAATTCTGACATGTCTATTCTGACTAAAGACTCTTCGGTATCAAATAAAAAAGATGCGAGAGCTTTGCATAATTCTGTTTTGCCAACGCCAGTAGGTCCCAAAAATATAAATGATCCAATAGGTCTATTCGGATCAGACAAACCCGCACGTGATCTTCTTATAGCATTGGAAACTATATTTACGGCTTCATCTTGGCCTATGACTCTTGCGTGTAAATAATCTTCCATTTTTAATAATTTTTCACGTTCACCCTCAAGCATTTTAGAAACGGGAATATGTGTCCATTTTGAAACAACCTCTGCTATCTCCTCATCTGTTACGCGGTTTCTTAATAAACGCTTTCCTTGTTTTTCCATTTTTACAGCCGCTTGTAATTGTTTTTCTAATTCGGGAATTTTGCCATATTGAATTTCGGACATCTTTGTTAAATCTGTTTTACGTCTAGCCGTTTCGAGATCCATCTTGGCTTGCTCTAATTGTTCTTTAATATGCTGTGTGCCTTGAAGAGAGGCTTTTTCGGCTTTCCAGATTTCCTCGAGATCCGCATATTCTTTCTCAAGCTTTTTAATTTCTGTTTCTAATAATTCAAATCTTTTCTTAGACGCCGGATCGGTTTCTTTTTTAATCGCCTCGCGTTCTATTTTTAATTGAATTAATCTCCTTTCTAATTTATCCATCGATTCTGGCTTGGAATCTATTTCCATGCGAATTCTACTTGCTGCTTCGTCTATCAGATCAATTGCTTTGTCAGGCAAATTTCTATCGGTAATATATCGATGAGATAACGTCGCTGCTGCAACAATTGCTGGATCGGTAATTTCGACACCGTGATGAACTTCATATCGTTCTTTTAAGCCGCGTAATATCGCAATAGAACCTTCTACGCTCGGCTCATCTACTAATACTTTTTGAAATCGTCTTTCGAGTGCTGCATCTTTTTCTATATATTGCCTAAATTCATTCAGCGTTGTTGCACCAATACAATGTAATTCGCCGCGTGAAAGTGCGGGTTTTAACATGTTTCCCGCATCCATGGATCCTTCTGCTTTACCTGCGCCCACCATGGTATGAATTTCATCAATAAATAAAATAATCTGGCCTTCTTGTTTGGTAATTTCTTTTATGACAGCTTTGAGTCTTTCTTCAAATTCGCCTCTGAATTTTGTTCCGGCTATTAGCATACCCATATCTAAAGACAATAATTTTTTATTTTTTAAACCATCAGGAACCTCGTGATTCACAATACGCTGTGCTAAGCCTTCAACAATTGCGGTTTTACCTACTCCGGGTTCGCCAATTAAAACAGGATTATTTTTGGTACGGCGTTGCAATACTTGAATAACCCGACGAATTTCATCATCACGACCAATCACGGGATCTAATTTATGTTTTTTTGCACGTTCTGTTAAATCTATAGTGTATTTAGATAAAGCTCCGCGTTGATCTTCTGCACTTTGTTCCGTCACATTTTCTCCACTTCGCATTTGTTCAATGGCTTGTTCTAATGCGGCTTTATGTACGCCCGCTTTTTTAAATACTGAACCCAACACACCACTGTCATCACATGCTGCTAATAAAAACCATTCGCTGGAAATATATTGATCTTTATGTTGTTGCGCGTATTTATCTGTTAAATTCAGTAATCTATTTAAATCATTGGAAACATCGACTCGGCCAGGCGAATTAGATTGTATTTGAGGTAATTGAGAAATAGCTGACTCTAAACTAGCTTCTAGAGTTGCGGTATTAATATTGGCTTTCGTAAACAAACCCTTGGCACTTCCGCCTTCTTGATTTAATAACGCCAACATGACGTGTATGGGTTCAATAAACGGATTATCTTTCCCGACCGCCAACGATTGAGCATCACTCAACGCTTCTTGAAATTTGCTTGTCAATTTATCCGCACGCATATCCTATCCTCACGTTAAATCAATGAGAATAAGATAAGGGCGAATGAAATAAAATCAAGCAGTTTGTTTTGAATCTATTCTCACAAACGGCGATAACACATCATGTAACTGTGTAATCGTCACTGGCTTGAGAAGATAAGCATCTATTTGACGTTCTTGAATTTCATCAATAGTCTCTCGATGTCCACCTGCGGTAAGCACAACAATCGGCGTTGTACTCTTTCCATCAGAACGACCTCGGATTTCAGAAATGACATCTAAACCACTGATATCAGGCAATCCAAGATCAACAATCACCGCACCATAAGAGTTTTTCTCCATGGCTTTTAATCCTGCTTTTCCGTGCGAGGCAATGTCTGCTTCAAGCCCCATTTCGGATAACAGCATTTTGATCACTTTTTGGTTAATCAAATGATCTTCGATGACCAATACTCTACGACTCGCTTCTTGCGATTTTACATTCACGGCATGCTCTCCTTTGCGTTTCCAACGTGTCCATGTATCTACTAAAGCCTCTGCAAACAAAATGTATTTTTGAACAGGCATTACTGCTTGATATCCATGCGTATACGCCTGTTGAGCATCCAGCTCAGAATGTTCAGGCGAAAGCGTTAAGACCAATAATATCCTTTGAAATAAAGGATTCGACGAAAACGTCCGGGCAAAATAAGACATGTTCTGCGACAATTTTTGACCGACGACAATAATAATATGAGGAAGTTCTGCATTCGGCGTTTGCTGTAATTTGAAAATCACTTCACTCAACGGAAGCACGTCTGATACTAATCGCGGAAATTGTAATTGGCTTTCTAGTTCTGGTGAGAGCGACTCGTCACATCGCACACCCCAAATACGAAGCGCCCCTAATTCTTTGGTAATACTTTCATCCAATATTTTATTCGATACCGGAAGCGTAAACGTCACGCGAGAACCTTTACCAGGCATGCTATTTACACTGATTCGTCCACCCAATGCTTCGACAAAATGTTTGACTAATGTTAAACCCAGTTTAGACCATGAATGCGCTGAATCATCGGCATCCATTTCAGCACCAGACCCGGTATCAATTACAGACACCTCTAACATAGGTGCTTTTACACTGGACTGCCAAGAGGACGCAACTACCACTTCGACTTTACCCGATGTGGTATATCTAAATGCATTTCCTAATAAGTGGTGCATAATTTGGCTGATCCAAATCGGATCGCCGTAGACGATGGGAGAGGCTTCGTCGTTATAGTCTATTTCGTAACCAATCCCTTTTTCTTTTGCCGCCATAATAAAAGAATAGGAAACACGCTGTAATAATTGGGGAAAATCAATCGCATGAATGGCTGAAGCATTACTTTCACCCTTTTGCATACGCAGAAAATCAGAAAACGAATCCAGCGTACTATTAAATTCAGCATACACAGATTCAAGATTTTTAAGATGAGGCCTAAGGAGAACGGGAGAAATATCTTGCTGTGTCTGAACCGCTTGCTTTACTAAAGAGGATAAAATATGTGTAGTACCGATGGCTGCATTGAGCAATGTTCTTGCATTATGCTCTACGCGCGAATACAACTCGTCACCGTCCATAGCACCACTCCCTTATGAATATATCCTTAAAAACAGGGATCGATACTAGTCCTTTTTGCCCATCTTTTCAATGGTTTTTGTCGTCGAATGCCCTGGAACAAGCCCGATAAGCCGCACTTCGCCGCCATTCTTGAGGACCGCCTTGTGGCCGGCTATCTCGTTGACCTTATAGTCAGCACCCTTGACGAGAACATCAGGCAGCAGCTTAGTAATCAATCTTTCGGGTGTCTGTTCGCTGAAAGATACCACCCAGTCCACTGAAGAAAGACCCAACAAAACTTTCATGCGACTGTGGAGAGTATTCAATGGCCGTGAAGACCCCTTTAATTTTTTAACAGAGTCATCATCGTTCACGGCAACAATCAAATGGTCGCCTAATTTTTTGGCTTCTTCAAGATAGTGAACATGACCCAGATGTAAAATATCGAAGCATCCATTTGTCATGACAACTTTTTCGCCATGGGCGTGTGCATCTTTAATGGCTTGCAACACTTCGTCTTCTGACATAATTCCACGGCGTCGATTGTGTTCATCTTGTAACGCTCGGCGCAATTCATGCGGGCTTACCGTTGCTGCACCCAATTTCGTCACAACAATACCTGCGGCTATATTAGAAAGTAACATAGCGTCTTCCAATGATGCGCCACTCGCAACGCTTGCTGCCAATACGCCAATAACAGTATCACCCGCACCCGTGACGTCATAGACTTCTTGTTTTTTTGCCGCTAAGTGAACAGCAGGCTGGTTTGCCTGGATTAATGACATGCCCTCTTCACCACGTGTAACTAACAAAGCCTTGATATTTAATTCGCGAATTAATTTCTGAGCTCTATCTACAATTTCTTCTTCATCTTTGCATTTTCCGACAACCGCTTCGAATTCTTTTCTATTCGGCGTCAATAACGTTGCATTTTTATAAATAGCATAATCAGCGCCTTTAGGATCAACAAAAACAGGAATTTTAGCTTTATTGGCTAAGCTAATAAATTTTTGCGCGTGTGCCAACACGCCTTTACCATAATCTGACAATACAACAACATTAGTTTTCTTTAAATTTTTCTCGTAATTTTTTAATAACATCACGGGTGAGACGCCCAGAAACCCTTCTTCAAAATCCAAACGAATTAATTGCTGATGCAAGCTGAGTATGCGAATTTTGCTTATCGTTGGAACATCTTTAACGCGTTGCAACATAACATCAATTTTTTTATCTTTTAATAATTTTTGTAAGCTATCCGCCAGATCATCATCACCACTCATGCTTAATAATTTAACATGCGCGCCCAATGAACGAATATTTAACGCCACGTTTGCCGCACCGCCCGGTAATTCCAACATGGATTTTACATGGACAACTGGCACAGGCGCTTCAGGTGAAATACGCGACGTTGCGCCATACCAATATTTATCTAACATGGTATCGCCAACGACTAAAACATTGGCTTTGTCATAATGGGGAAGTTGATGGGTCATGTGTTCATCCTATATTTAGCATCCAATGCAATGACTTGTCTTCTTAATTTATGGAGATCACCGTCGTTTAGAATAACATCACTCGCAACATTTAATCGTGCTTGTCGCTCTGCTTGTGAATACATAATTTTTTTAATTTCAGCAGATGTAAATTTATCGCGCTTTTTAACGCGTTCTATTTGTAAATCTTCCGGCGCATCCACCACTAAAATTCTATCAATAATATCGCTATCATATTTATCACGTGTTTCTATTAAAAGCGGAATGCCAGCGATAATATAGGGGGCGGGATGTTGTTGCGCAAATCTTTTAATTTCATGATACACCAACGGATGCAACAAACCCTCAACAAATATTTTATCTTTAGGATACATAAATATTTTTTTGCGTAATAAAGATCTATTTAATTCACCCTGACCATCTAAAATATTTTCACCAAAATAAGAAACTATTTCAGCTAATATTTTTGAACCGGGTTTAACGAGATCGCGGGTAATTTCATCGGCATCTATGACAGGCGCACCCAGCTCTTTGAAAAAATCAGCAACCGTTGATTTCCCAGATCCGATACCGCCCGTCAGTCCAACAATCATAAGTTAAGTTTTTTAACGACTTCACCAACCGCTTTGCCCATATCCGCTGGCGAATGAACCGTGTAAATTCCTGCGGCTTCTAACGCCGCAAATTTCTCAGCGGCAGTTCCTTTTCCACCTGAAATAATGGCGCCGGCATGTCCCATGCGTTTGCCAGGAGGAGCTGTCACACCTGCAATATATCCAACCACTGGCTTAGTCACATGTTTTTTAATATATTCCGCCGCTTCTTCTTCAGCAGTACCACCAATTTCACCGACCATAATAATAATTTTGGTTTGCGGATCTTTTTCAAATAATGCAAGTGCATCAATATGGCTTGTACCCGGAATAGGATCACCACCAATGCCAATACACGTACTTTGACCAAAACCTAAATCTGTCGTTTGTTTTACGGCTTCATATGTTAACGTTCCTGAGCGCGAAACAATTCCAACAAATCCGGGTTTGTGAATATGTCCTGGCATAATGCCAATTTTACATTCGCCGGGTGTAATAATTCCGGGGCAATTGGGACCAATTAATCTAGATTGGGAATTATTTTTTAAATAAATTTTGACTTCTAACATATCTAATACGGGTATACCCTCAGTAATACAGACTATTAATTTAATTCCAGCATCAGCGGCTTCTATAATAGAATCTTTTGCATAGGGCGCAGGAACATAGATCACCGTCGCATCTGCTTTGGTTTCTTTATAGGCTTCTCGAACTGTATTAAATACAGGCAAATTTAAATGCTTTTGTCCGCCCTTACCTGGCGTAACGCCTCCCACCATTTTTGTACCATACGCAATAGCTTGTTCAGAATGGAACGTTCCCTGATTGCCCGTAAATCCCTGACAAATGACTTTTGTATCTTTATTAACTAATACGCTCATTATTTTCCCCTCACTGCAGCTACAATTTTTTGTGCGGCATCAGTAAAACTTTCTGCCGGTGTAATATTTAAACCACTTGTGCTTAATTTCTTCGCGCCCAAATCCGCATTATTGCCTTCCAATCTAACCACAACAGGAACACTGATTCCAACTTCTTTTACGGCATCAATAATTCCATCGGCAATTAAATCACAGCGAACAATACCGCCAAAAATATTAACTAAAATTCCCTTAACATTACTATCTGATAAAATAATCTTAAAAGCCTCTGTTACGCGATCTTTTGTTGCACCACCACCGACGTCTAAAAAGTTTGCCGGAGCACCGCCACTTAATTTCACCAAATCCATGGTCGCCATGGCCAATCCTGCGCCGTTAACCATACAACCAATATTACCTTCTAGCGCAACATAATTTAATTCCCAATCACGCGCTCTGTTTTCACGCTCATCTTCTTGTGAAGGATCACGCATCGCACGTAATTTTGGCTGGCGAAACAAAGCATTATCATCAATAACAATCTTTGCATCCAAACACGTCAAATTACCGTCTTTTTTGATGACCAATGGATTAATTTCTAAAATACTTAAATCATAAGCCGTAAATAATTTTCCTAAATTAATCATAATATGAGTAAACTGCTTAATTTGCTCGGCCGTTAAACCTAATGCAAATCCTAAATCTCTGGCCTGATAGGGCAATACACCAACTAAGGGATCCACAACCGCTTTTAATATTTTCTCCGGATGTTCTTCAGCGACTTTTTCGATTTCGACGCCGCCCTCTGTCGAAGCCATAATAACCACTCTTTGCGCACCGCGATCTAATACCGCACTTAAATATAATTCGCGTGCAATATCACACGGCTCTGCAATTAATACTTGATGTACGGGCTGACCATGTGAGTCTGTTTGAAATGTCACTAATCGCGTGCCTAATAAAGCTTTCGCCACAGTAGCTAATTCTTCTTTACTTTTCACTAATTTCACACCACCCGCTTTTCCGCGACCACCCGCATGAACTTGTGCTTTGACAACCCAAAGATCTCCACCAAATTTATCTGCAATAGAAACCGCTTCTTCGACATTCCATGCCACTTCGCCTTTCGGCGTGGGGATTCCAAATTCGGCTAATAATTGTTTTGCTTGGTATTCATGTAAATTCATTCTTAAATCTCCAATAATAAACGTGAAGGATCTTCTAATAGCTCTTTAACAGTCACTAAAAACCGAACAGATTCTTTGCCATCGATCATCCTGTGATCATAAGACATGGCTAAATACATCATGGGACGAATAACAATCTGGCCGTTTTCTACAACCGGACGTTCTTCTATTTTGTGCATACCCAAAATTGCGCTTTGCGGAGGATTTAAAATGGGCGTAGATAATAAAGAACCAAATACACCGCCATTTGTTATCGTAAAAGTCCCACCCGTAATTTCTTCCATCGTTAATTGGTTATCGCGTGCTTTCTTGCCATATTCCGCTACTTTCTTTTCTATTTCAGCGAGTGTTAATTGATCAGCATCGCGAATAACCGGCACCACTAATCCACGATCCGTAGATACCGCTACGCCAATATCATAATAGCCGTGATAAACAATATCGCTGCCATCTATAGATGCGTTTACAGCGGGAAATCTTTTTAAAGCTTCAACCACTGCGCGAGTAAAGAAAGACATAAAACCTAATCTGACATTATGTAATTTTTCAAATTGGTCTTTATATCTGGCCCGTAAATCCATAATAGCCTGTAAATTTACTTCATTAAACGTCGTTAAAATAGCTGAATTATGTTGAGCGGCTAATAATCTTTCTGCCACACGTGCACGTAGACGCGACATAGGCACGCGTTGTTCTGTGCGAGCGCCAGTGCTGCTACTTGCTGAAGTAGCACTCAATACTTTCTCACCAGACGCTACGGCACGTCTTAGAGAGGGACTTAAAGTTGTTGCTTCCGCTACTTTTGGAGGTACTGCTGCTGCAGGTGCAGATGTAGATGCAGGCGCTGAAGCAGAAACAGGCGCTGCTGCTGGAGCAGAAACTGCCGCCACTTTACCCGCCTCAATATTTCCTAATATTTCACCTGAATTTACTTTCGTGCCATTCGTTTTCAAAATATCTTTTAAGATACCATCCGTAACAGCAGGAACTTCAATCACTACTTTATCGGTCTCTAGATCAACGAGATTTTCATCGCGCTTCACTGCATCGCCGGGTTTTTTATGCCACGTTAATATTGTCGCATCGGCAACAGATTCAGGTAATTGGGGAACTTTAATTTCAATCGTCATTTTGCATTTCCTTGTAACGCATCATCAATAATTTGTTGTTGCTGCACCACATGCAATTTATTGGATCCTAATGCAGGTGCTGCAGCAGAAAGCGGGCCAACATAGCGTAATGTCTGTGTTGGATTTAAGAGCTTTTTAAACTTGCCTTTGAGATACGTCCAAGCGAATTGATTTTTAGGTTCTTCTTGGCACCAGGCTATATCTTGAGTTTTTGAATAGGTATCAAATATCTTTTTAAGATCTTCTTTGGGAAATGGATATAATTCTTCCACTCTCACTAAAGCAATATTATTTATTTTTTTAGCACGGCGTGCTTCTAATAAAGTGTAATAAATTTTACCCGAGCACAAAATTACGCGAGTGATATCAGCTGTTTTTAAATTATCACTTTCAGGAATAACTTTTTGAAAAGCCCCCTGACTGAGATCGTCGAGAGAAGATGTCACTAATTTATGGCGCAATAAACTTTTGGGTGTCATGACAATAAGTGGTTTTCTTACGGGACGAACCATCTGTCTACGCAACATATGAAAAAGCTGAGCAGGTGTCGATGGCACACACACTTGCATATTATCTTGTGCGCACAATTGTAAAAATCTTTCTAAACGCGCTGATGAATGTTCAGGACCCATACCTTCTTGGCCATGCGGTAATAACATTACCATGCCATTCAGTCTTCCCCATTTTTGTTCACCTGAACTAATAAATTGATCAATCACAACTTGCGAGCCGTTTACAAAATCACCAAATTGCGCTTCCCATAATACGAGTGTGCTGGGTGTATTTGTCGCAAAACCATATTCAAATGCCACAACAGCTTCTTCGGATAATATAGAATCAAATATAGAAAACGTATTTTTTTGATTTTTTTGTGGAATATGCTCTAGCGGAATATAAATACTGCCATTCTGATAATCATGTAATACGGCATGTCGATGCGCGAATGTTCCGCGACCACAATCTTGCCCTGACATGCGAACACTAAATCCGTCGTTCAATAATGTCGCATACGCCAAATTTTCAGCAAATCCCCAGTTCATGGCAATTTCGCCTGTAGCCATTTTTTTATTATCTTCTATTGTTTTAGCAACTTGAGGTTGTAATGTCATACCCTCAGGAATAGTACTCATTTCTGTCGCCAGTTTTTTTAAAACATCTAATTTAACGGCTGTATTGGTTTTAATATCAAAGCTTTTATCTATATACGGCGTCCAATCTTCACCGTGTTGATTAATATGCTGTGAAATCACTTCAGGTAATAGATTTTTACTCGCATCCAAATTATCCCGATACGTAGTCATTAATTTCTCAGCATCTTCTGCTTTTATTTTGCCCGCTTGAATTAATGTATCCGCATAAATTTGTCGCGGTGTAGGATGTTGTCGGATCACTTGATACATAACGGGTTGTGTTGCCGCAGGTTCATCAGCTTCGTTGTGACCGTGGCGTCTGTAACAAATCAAATCTATCACAATATCTTTTGCAAATTTCATGCGGTAATCAATCGCCAATTGCGCCACAAATAATACCGCCTCCGGATCATCGCCGTTCACATGAAAAATAGGCGCTTCAACCATTTTGGCAATATCGGTACAATAATATGACGAACGCGCATCTCTCGGATCCGTTGTAAATCCAACCTGATTATTGACAATAATATGAATCGTTCCGGCTGTGCCAAATCCACGTGTTTGTGATAATGCAAATGTTTCCATCACAACACCTTGTCCCGCAAACGCGGCGTCGCCATGAATTTGAATACCCAATATTTCAGAACGTTTATCTAAACCATAACGTTTCTGGCGTGCACGAACGGATCCAATGGTAACCGGCGAAACGATTTCGAGATGTGAGGGATTAAAAGCAAGTGCGAGATGAAGACTTCCTACGGATGTTTTAATATCAGAAGAAAAACCCATATGATATTTTACATCGCCCGTTTTACCATTGTTATAGACTTTCCCTTCAAATTCATCGAATAAATCTCGTGGCGCTTTACCTAAAATATTCATCAGGACATTCAATCGTCCTCGATGCGCCATGCCAATCACAACTTCTTTAACGCTCTGTGTTGCTGCACGCTGTATGACTTCATCTAACAAGGGAATTAAACTATCACCGCCTTCGAGCGAAAATCTTTTTTGTCCCACATATTTTGTGCCTAAATATTTTTCTAATCCATCAGCAGCGGTTAGGCACTCCAAAATTCTTTTTTGTTTTTCTAAAACAAGTGGCTGTCGGTTCGCAGGATTTTCTAATCTATCTTGAATCCAATTTACTTCAGCTTGGTTAGTCATATGCATATATTCAGCGCCGATGGACCCGCAATAGATTTCTTGTAATTTTTTATCTTCAGGAAGAACAGTATCAACAGGCGGTGTAGATAATCCTAAAGGATCCAATTTGGCATACACATGCCCACGCGTTCTGTATAAATACGCCATATCGCATTGCGCATCAGACACAACAACAGCACGTTGGTTTTGTTTTTGTTTTGCAAGCAGCTTAAATTCTTCGCGAATTTGTTCATGCGATACAGTCTCTATTCCCAAACTTTGAAAATATTTTTGCCAGTCTGAACTTACAGCTTGGGGATCGCGCAGAAATAATTCATATAAATTCTCAATATAATCATCGCCGTTAATTAAATAAGAAGATTGCCAAGATTCTTTCATGGGATTAACTCTGCTCCTTAACGAGTTCAGTGCGAATTTTCCCAATCGCTTCAGTTGGATTTAATCCTTTAGGACAAACACTTGAACAACTACCAATAGAACGACAACGAAATACACTAAACGGATCGTCTAAATTATCTAATCTTTCTTGTTTTGCAGTATCTCTGCTGTCAATTATAAATCTCAACGCTGTTAATAATCCCGCAGGTCCAATAAATTTATCGGGGTTCCACCAAAACGATGGACAGGCGGTTGAGCAACAGGCACATAAAATACACTCATATAATCCATCTAATTTTGCGCGATCTTCAGGCGACTGTAATCTTTCTTTTGCAGGAGGTTCTTCGTCATTAATTAAATACGGCTTAACTTTTTCGTATTGTTTATAAAATTGCGACATATCAACTATAAGATCTCTCACAACGGGCAAGCCAGGAAGTGGTCTTAATGTAATAGGCGATTTTAAAGAAGAAAGATGGGTAATACACGCTAAACCATTTTTGCCGTTAATATTCATGCCGTCAGATCCACACACGCCTTCACGACATGAACGTCGAAGAGAAAGAGTCTCATCAATAGTATCTTTAATTAATATGAGGGCATCCAATAACATCATGTCTGAGTTTTCAGAAATAGATAATTGATAATCCTGCATTCTGGGCTCAAGATCTTTATCCGGGTCAAAACGGTAAATAGAAAATTCAACAATGCGATTAGCTGTCATAATCAATCCTAAATTAATAGACTCTTTCTTTTGGCTCAAACGGCGGAACAGTCAACGGTTTCATATTGACCGGTCGCTCCATGATTTTTCCATCCAAGAAACACACTAAATGTTTCAACCAGTGCGCATCATCACGTGCAGGAAAATCTTCGCGTGAATGTGCGCCTCGACTTTCTTTACGGGCCAATGCAGCCACTGCTGTGGTATATGCCACGGCCATCAAGTTATCTAATTCCAGCGCTTCGATTCTAGCGGTATTGAATACTTTGCTACGGTCTGATAATACCGCATATTGTAGTCGTTCGCGTAAATCCGTAAGCTTTTTTAGACCTTCTTGCATAAATTTCTCAGTACGAAATACACCGAAATCACTTTGCATCACACGCTGAAGGGCTTTTCGGATTTGGCTAACACTTTCGCCTTTGGACGCATGCTCCCAGCGATCTAATCTTGCCAGCGATGCACCAATATCATCTGCAGTAGCGCTTTGCTGAACCAACCCAGACTTTAAACTTTCGTCGACATGCAATCCTGCCGCACGACCAAACACAACGAGATCCAATAAAGAATTCCCGCCTAAACGATTTGCGCCATGAACAGACACACAGGCACACTCACCCACAGCATATAAACCCTCAATAATTTTATCTTTGCCACTACTGTCTACCGTAATAGCCTGACCATGAACGTTAGTTGGAATTCCACCCATCATATAATGGCACGTAGGGACGACAGGAATAGGAGTTGTGATGGGATCCACATGCGCAAATGTAATAGCCAATTCTCTTATACCCGGCAAGCGAGACTTAATTAAATCCGCCCCTAAATGGTCCAATTTTAATTTGACACATTGCACGCCATTGACTTCAAATCCACGACCCTCTCTAATTTCAAGCGCAATAGCTCTGGAAACAACATCGCGCCCTGCTAAATCTTTTGCGTGTGGCGCATAGCGTTCCATAAATCGCTCGCCATTTTTATTAATTAAATATCCACCTTCTCCGCGCGAACCCTCTGTGACTAAACATCCCGCACCGGCTATTCCGGTCGGATGAAATTGCCACATTTCGATATCTTGTACAGGATATCCCGCTCTTAAAAACATACCAACGCCATCACCCGTATTAATTAAAGCATTGGTGGTTGACTCATAAATTCTTCCTGCACCACCAGTCGCTAAAATAGTCGCGCGTGATTCAAAAAAAACAACTTCACCCGTTTCTATACATATAGCCGTAATTCCCGCTATTTTATTATCTGCTGTTTTAACTAAATCCATGGCATACCATTCATTAAAAAAATGCGCTTTCGCTTCGAGATTTTTTTGATAAAGGGTATGAAGTAAAGCATGACCCGTTCGATCAGCCGCTGCACACGTACGCGCCGCTTGCGCACCACCGAAATTTTTAGATTGTCCACCAAATGGCCTTTGGTAAATTTTGCCGTTATCCATGCGAGAAAAGGGCAAACCCATATGCTCTAGTTCGTAAACTACTTCGGGGCCAGTTTTACACATATATTCAATACTATCTTGATCACCCAAATAATCAGAACCTTTTACAGTATCGTACATATGCCATTGCCATTGGTCTTCAGGATCAGCGTTACCCAATGCGCACGTAATTCCACCTTGTGCTGAAACTGTATGTGATCGCGTGGGAAATACTTTTGAAATTAACGCAACTTTTTGGCCCGTTTTTGCTAATTGAAGTGCGGCGCGCATTCCTGCTCCGCCGGCACCCACAATAATTGCATCAAACACATATTTTGGTATTGCCATTTTTTATGACCCCCAGAGAACGCTTGCTGCCCAAATGAATGAGCCGACCAATACCAATGATGTTACAACAAGAAATATCGCTCTTATTACCGTCGATTTAAGATAATCCGTCGCAATGGTCCATAAACCAATTCGCGTATGCAAAACTAAAAACAGTAAAAATAATAAAGTACTGATGCGCATAAACATGGCGTTAAACAATAAATGCCAGCTGTAATAATCTCTCACGGGATTAAGCATGAGATAGATCACCAAACTAATAATATAAACAGCCATAAAAAACGCCGTCATATTTTGGATCAGCCAATCTCTTAACCCATTTCGCGTTAAGCTGGTAACACTTTTTACCATAGCCAAATTCCTAAGCCCAAAGATAAAATAATAGATAAAACCAAAATAATTTTGGCGGTGAGTCTCATCATATTCAAACTCTCAAGCCAACCAAAGTTCATAATAAAATGACGAAATCCTGCGAGCATGTGATAAACCAGCCCACTCAGAAATACCCAAATTAAAAATTTGACTTTATATAAACCAAAAATCGCCTGCACAGCAGCAAAAGTATCGGGGGAAGATAAAGACGCCTGGAGTGCCCAGACTATGAGGGGAACAAATAAAAATAATAAGACGCCCGACATACGGTGCAAGATTGAAACAATAGCAGTAATCGGAAAGCTAATCGTGAACAAATTCAGATTGACCGGACGAATTTTTTTTACCGATGGTGCTTCGGTTACCATATTATCCCCTCCAGAAAGACGCGGAATTATAGCAACCAATTCTGACCAATAGTAGGGGCTGGATATCAGCCCGACCCTACTTGGATCCACTACGTGGGGGATTACGCTATATATAAGGAATAGGTTTACTTAGGGCCTGGGTGATCTTGGTGCCTGACATTAAAACTCAAAACCAGGACCTTCGCGTTCATTCGTTAACACTTTACCCTCATCCTCACACGCCGGCGGCGGGATAAGTAATAACCTTTGCATCTCGCGTATTGCATAAACACTGTTATTTTGGACAAAATTTTGATGGGCAGCACAAGCAAGCGCTGGATCTTTATCAACCTTACAGAGTATTGCCTTTTCTTCGTCTGTAAGCATCGGCGAGAGATCATCGGGGTGTAGTTCTTGCATGAGAATATCCTCTTTTAGTATTTAACGATTTTTTACGGGAACGCTATTATATAAGGTATAGCT
>Ga0206884_1077_pt2 | contig 20832 bp, 17 predicted proteins | sample Alteio_BWOrgCont_FD_152914 | JGI IMG/M metagenome (GOLD analysis project Ga0206884, IMG submission 152914) | Enriched cells from forest soil in Barre Woods Harvard Forest LTER site, Petersham, Massachusetts, United States -... | ecosystem: Environmental > Terrestrial > Soil > Temperate forest > O...
TCGAGAAAGAGGTACCTCTTGAGGTGCAAGCGCAACTGGTTCGACGAGATGGCGCTGCTCAATTGGTTGAACGCCTTCCCAAGATTATCCCTCTGACCGATGTCGCTAGGCCTGAAGGAGAGGGAGTCTGGCAGCACTGCGGCTATTTTTATTTTCGCCTTCGACGATACAACGAAGCTCTGGGGGTCTTCTCGGCCATGTACGACCAGATGCTGACATATCAGCTAAAAACGAAGACTCGAATTCACAAGGGTATGCCCTTGGTACGAATGAGTGAATGTCATTCCAATCTGCAGCGTCCGGCACTGACGAAACGCTACCTCATGTTAACAGCATGTGAAGATGCGATTAGCGGTGAGGGCCATATAGACCCCGGGAAGACAGGCATCTATTTCAGATTAGTTTGGGAACGAGGATTCAGCCATCGACTTCTTGATCGGTATGCGCGTGAGGTGTGGAAGATTGCACAGAAACAACCCGGAGAGAGTTTATTTCCCGAGTGGCTCGTGCAGGAACTCGATCAGGATTGGATGATTGAGTTTCCGTCGGTGGAGGAGGCTGGCCTATACTTCCCAACCGTTCCCTACCTCAACTGGCTTGTGGGAAAACTAGGCTCGAGGCCCCGGGGAATCATCCTGGAAAGACTTGCGCACTATCTGATCTCGTTGATGCCGGGGTGCCGCGCTTTCATGAGGTCAAAGACGTATTCGACTGACTATGATGTTGTGGGCATCCCTGAGGGACTCGGGCTTGATTTCCGCAGTGAGTTGGGACGCTACTTCCTGTGTGAATGTAAGGACTGGCAGGCAAAGGCTGACTTCACGACCATTGCGAAGTTTTGTAGAGTTCTAGATGGGGCGAAGTGTTCTTTCGGTATTCTTTTCTCAAAACATGGAATCACCGGCAATAGGGGTACCACCGACGCCGCACGGGAGCAAGTCAAGGTGTTTCAGCAAAGAGGCATGGTTGTTGTAATTGTTTCTGAAGGTGACATTCAGGCCGTGGCTGAGGGAGCAAACTTTATAACCATGCTTCGGAAGAAGTACGAGCAAGTGCGACTTGACCTGAGGATGACGACAGCGGACAAGAAAAAGGCGGACTAGTAGTAATTGGAACAGCACTCGAAAAGACATTTTGGTTTCTCAATTTCGTAAACGAACAAGAACGGGAGTGACGATGGCTAAGTTTGATGAAGTATTTTCCATAACATGGAAAGTGCTCCTCAGCCTCTTCTTGATCAGCCTCGCGACAGGAGTTGTTTATTTTTTTGTCGCGGGTATGGGTAGCGTATCGCGTAGGAAGGTTGTTGAAGATGATGAGTGGCAAAGAAACTATCGCAACACAAGTGCCGACGATGCACCTACCAAAATGCCGAGAAGCCAATGGAATACTAAGTTGGAACGTTGCGTTGTGGACCAAACAGTAATTGAGGGAATGACCAAGGGTGAGGTCAAGCAAGCCGTTGCAGGCGACGGTGTGAACTATTCGATAACTGTCGCGAAAGGTACATGTCAGAGGTACAACGGAGAGGAGTGTATTGAATACTCGCCAGATCAAAATAAAACCTTCGTTCTATCTTACACACCCAACGACCACTTGATTTGGAACTCTGACTCAATTGGATTGAGCGTTTATGGTAAGTACATAGATTTATCGGAACGCAATAGAAAAAACAAGGCAGAGGCAATGGCCCTAGCACAGCAGGAAGAACGGAAGAAAATGGCTACAGTAAAGAAAGAAGAGGAAGCACAGGAAGCAGAAAAACAAAAGCAAATCGCTATAGAGATGCAGGCAGCAGCAATACGCCAAGCAGAGCAGGATAGCGAAAAGGCGGAAAGAGTAAGACATTTAACACCAGAAGAGGCATGCTGGAGAGAGGGCGTCGGATGTAGTGAGCAAGAACAACTTCAGGCATTAGCACGACAAGAAACGAAAGCGCGCTCATGGCATTCACAATACTTCTGTGAGCAGGAACATTTTGTCTGGAGGGATGGGTTGTGTCACGCAAAGTAGTAGGAGGTACAAATAGAATTGTGTAAACGTGCGTGAATTAGAACCGCTCGACCGGGCCAACGAGTGAGGGCGGGGATGGCACAGGCACGTAGGACTGGAAAACATGTGGGGAGACCGGCCCTGCGAAAATTCCAGCCCATTGAGATTGAACGAATCTGGCAGTTGAGGTCAAAGGCAGTGAGTGTGCGGAAATTCTCGAAGGTTTTGGCACAAGTCCGTGGACGGTTGCGAAGATCATTAGTCCGGAAGTAGTTGAACGTTCAGGTGGGGGGTACTGCTAGGAGATAATCCGGAATTTTTGGTTGCTCTTCAGCTTGCTCTTCGGGGTCGTTACCGTGACGAAGCCAGTGGTGGCTCCCTTCGGAACCACGGCGGTCAGATAAGTGCTGGAAACCACTTTGAATGTTGAAGGAGTCCCGTTAAAGGAAACGGCGGTGGTTCCTTTGAACCCTTGGCCCAGAATCTCAATAGTCTTTCCTACCCTGGCGGAGATGGGAAGGAGGCTAACGAATGGTTTCAGGCCCAAGTTCAGGCTATAAAAGACACCGCAACCACACGCTGCATTCCCTCCAATGTCAGCAACTCCGTACAGGATTCCGTTTGTGTGCTGGAAAAGCGTGACCGATGGTTCGGAGCCGGTGGTCCCATCAAAGTTGTGAAGCACAGAGAAATTACCGGTGGGAGTGATTTTGAAGATGGTTCCATTGTTCGTCGCTCCAGCGACAGTGTTTACTCCGTAGAAGTCGCCATCGGTGGCCTGTAGCAGACCGGCCCAAGGTGATCCTCCATCGGTGGTTCCGTTGATGTTGTGCAGAACAGTGAGGCTCCCACTTGGGGTGATCTGGTACACAGTGCCCTGGCCGTATGCACCTCCACCTGATGTCGTTCCATAGAACTTCCCATCGCTACCCTGAACGAGGGGAGCATCGGGTTGCGCTCCGTGAGTACCGTCAAAATAGTACAGGACTGTAAATTTGCCGGCGATCGTGATCTTGAAAACAGAGCCGTTGCCTCCGTAATAACCCGATGTTGTTCCGTAGAGGTTGCCATCGGAAGCCTGTATCAACGGGGGAAAGACAACCAAACCTTGGTAGGAGTCGAACTGGTACAAAGTTGTGAGTCGGCCTGTTGGAGTGATCTTGTACACGGTGCCGTAGCCGAGAGCACCATAGCTAGTCATCCCGTAGAAATTGCCGTCCGTCCCTTGGATCGGTGGTGCGGCCGGATGTCCACCATCGGTAGAGCCAGCAAAGTTGTAGAGCTCGTTTAGTGTTCCACTGGCTGTCATCTTAAATACCGTTCCGTACTTGGACGTGCCCCCTCCAGGAGTCGTACCGTAGAAGTTTCCATCGGTGCCCATCGTCAGGCCATAGGGAGTATCACCGTCCTCTTGCCCATCGAAGTTATGCAGGGCGGTCAGGGTTCCAGCGGGGGTGACCTTGTAAGTTGTGCCGTTAGCGAATGTTCCTCCTAAGCCGGTCGCACTGTATAAATCTCCGTTCCGACCTTGTGCCAAAAACTGCGAGAATTGGCTTGGGATGGGGTCTCCGCTGTTCGTGCCGAAATTGTAAAGCACCGAAAATGTTTGGGCTTGTGCGATGGTCGTTGCCACATACACGATCATGAGGAACATCAGGACTGAAAAAAGATCACACGTTCGATTTTGCGTCATTTGGAACTCCGTCTCATAGAACAGTCTTCCTGACGTGGAGTTGAACCACACGGATCAAGTTTTGGTGATCCCTGGGGGAGAGAATGAGATTGCGGGGGTACCGACCCAATTCTCTACCCGGTGAAACTTGCCGTCAAGACAAAGATGATGAGTCTCTGTTGGAAAGACGATGGTCGTCCGGATGACAGTTTGGGCTCACGAAAGGTTTTCCTTTCGGGAGGGGCAGAAGGTCAATCTCCGCTCCCAGCAGATCAGCGACTTACAGAGGCAGAAAAATAGACCCTTTCTTGAGGGGGCCCGGAGAGAGAGGCTCCCAGCGGCAGGTAATGAGAAAATGGTTCGCGTGATATTTTCGGCTGTTGGTCTTTTGCATGATAAAATCCGTACGTCATTCCTTCCCCACAAACATCAGAGCGGTTCTTGCGAAGAACCACTTTCATGATTCTCATACCCTAGGGTGTCAGCATTAACTATCCCGGCGTGGAAAGCAATGAGTACCTCATGGTTCAAAACTTAGTTTTCAAGCGCTGACGGGCGATCCGCCATTCTCTGTTTCGGGTAAAGGAAAAACCAATGAACACCTTTGTAACAAAGAAATTTCAATTTGGCGCAGGGTTCGGTGAAATCATCAACGAGGAGCTTGCCATCCAGCAGATGAGGGCACGGAACTTTCTCCGCAATGAACTGGTCTCCCTTGATCGCAAAACACGAGAGAAATACTACGCCATCGTCAACGCTGACAACCCGGCGCAGGACAGTATTACCGAGGCATTTGCCAAGATTGCTGAACTGAGGGACGAACTGCTGATGTTGCGGGTTCCTCCTGCCATGAGGGCAATACTGCGGCTTGAAGCAGTTGCTATACGCACGGACAAAGCCGCTGTTAAAAACCTGACTGGTGCAGAGAAGAAGGCGGCACTGGCTGGCTTGAAGAAGCGTACCGACTCTCTCAAGAAGGACATAAATAATTCACGGAAGCAGTCTGAAGCGGAAGTCAAGGAGCAGAAGGGTGCTCTGAAACTACAGATCGACAACCTGAAGCAGACCATCACTGATCTACGCCCCATCGCTAAAGCGAAGCAGCAGGAGAACAAAGAGAACAACTCCGAGGCTCTGGCGAAGTTGAATACGGAACGTAGAACCACAATCAATGCTTTACGTACCCGTGCCATTGCTGGGTACACACACGTTCGCACTAAGGATAACGGTGAAGTGTTCTCAGTCGAAGTACCGTCGCTGTACAACCTGAACGCTGACGAGATTATCGCCCAGCATGACACAGAGCGCAGTCGTGCTATGAAGGAGAAGACCGAACTTCGCTTTCACCACTTCAATGGTGAGGGACGTTCTTTTGTTCGTGTGCACTCCCACCGTGACAAGAGCGATGGCAAGGAAGAACTGTTTGACAAACTCCAGGCTGGCATCGACGAACTGAAAGAGAAACGTCGGCAGACCGTATCGAAAGAAACGAAGCAGAAGTTGTCCCAACAAATTGAGGCGGCTGAAGCAGACCGTGACGCTCGTATCCCGAATTACGTTGGACAGACTGAAGAGGAAACCTTTGCTGGTGACTCCACTCTGTTCAACATCAATGCTGTGAACCTGCAGCGTGATGCCAACAACCCCACCGTATGGAACAAGGATACGGTTCGTGGTGACCGGCGTCGTGCAATGCGGACGGTTGCTCATTTTCGCATTCAGTCTACGGAAAAAGGCAATCCTGTCTTCCTCAGCATTCCAATCGTGATGCATCGTCCATTCCCAGCAGGTGCCAGGATTCTCTCGGCGGCAGTCAACCGGGAGAAAATCGGCATGAAGTATAGGTGGAACGTGGAATTTACGGTTTTCTTCAACGAGATTGGTCTGCCATCAAACAATGGCACGGTCGCCATCGACTTGGGGTGGGCTAAGGATTCACTCCCCGACGCAAACGGTCGCATTCGTGTGGCTGGTGTCAGGGAGCGTACAGCGGACGGTCAGGAGACGTTCACCGAGTTTTGCCTCCCGGTGTCGTTCACGGAATATGCCAAGAAGCTGGAGGATATCCACTCCATCCGTGACATACACACAAACGAGGCATTTGAAAAGATTGCGGTGTTCCGTGCGGTGTACGAGATAAAAGATGAAACTCTGCGTAACCTTTTGGACAAAGCCAAGGCTAGTCTGACGGCACGTAAGGGGAAGACTCCACCTGTGGGTCACCTTCGGTCGGCAGTCTGGATGCTGAGGAACGACAAGACTGAAGCACAGATTGAGTTGAAGGACATACTTGAGACTTGGTATGAGCGTTGGAATCACTTGAACGAGTGGATGAGCAACGGGCGAGACAATCAACTCGCCGCTAAGAAAGACTACTACCGTCGCTTTGCCTACGCTCTGGCACAGCGTAACAGTACCCTTCTCCTAGATGCCGACAACTTTTCTAAACTGGCGAAGGAGAAACCTGCGGAGCACGATGAGAAGCCTGCCAAGAATGAAATTCGGTTTTTGGCGGCTCCCGCAATGTTGCGTTCTGCACTGGAAGACTGCTTCACACAGGAAAAAGGAAAGCGAGTCCTGTGGACTAGTTTGGCGTCTTCCAAGACGTGCTCGAAGTGTTGGAAGCCTAACGACGCCTTGGGAGCATCCCGAACGTTTACGTGCCCTGCTTGCGGCCACACTGCCGACCGTGAGTCAAATGCGACAGCAAACGTGTTAGGTCAATTCCTGAGGAAGCCGGGTAGTTTTTCAGCAGACAAGAAGGTGGCCGAAAGACTGACCACCAAAAAAGCGGAGGAGACAGGACAGATGGCAGCGGCGTGAGACGTGTTCTATACAAATTACGCAAACCTGAGAGGTGTCCGGCGGTAAAATGGCTTGCGTAAAAACTTTGGACATAAAAAGTGTGAGCGTCTTGTACGTCAGTAATTTGTGAAGCGGTTGCAAAGCGAGTCAGAGCGCTTAGTTCTCTGAAACTCATAATGGCTTCACCCCTCAAACTTTTCATCTTTCGTTGCAATGCGAGTCAGAGCGCTTAGTTCTCTGAAACCCTTCAGTAACTCCGCCATGCGAGCGGCGATGTGGTGTAGCAAAGCGAGTCAGAGCGCATAGTTCTCTGAAACTTTCAGGACTCCTGATTGGCTTGGCAGCTCAATAACGTAGCAAAGCGAGTCAGAGCGCATAGTTCTCTGAAACCAGGCTGAGAGTGCAATCGAAGCGAGTCAGAGCGAATAGTTCCTCTAACCAACGGATGAAATATGTCATTACTGACTGAATACATCGCTCACTCACGCAATGAATCAGGTGCGCGTCAAACCCTGGAAGAACACTTGACGAACGTAGCGGCCCTCGCTGCGAAATTTGCTGAGCCGTTTTCTCAGGAGAATGCTGCTGAGTACGTTGCCCTAGCGCACGACTTGGGAAAAGCCAAGGCTTCATGGCAGGAGCGTCTCCTACGTTTGGAAGCGGGGGAGAAGCCTGAATGGGATGAACTGAAGCACGATCACAAAATGGCCGGGGCTGCTCTAGTTTATGCAACGTCGAAACTGGCTGCACTGGTGATTGCTGGTCACCATGGTGGGATACCAGACTTCAGTGTGATGTGTGAGGAAGTTGAATCGGGGAAGTGGGAGGAATCACGGAGAGAAATACAGAGCCTGTCGCAAGACTTTAGAACTGAGAAGAGTTTAGGTTCAGATTACTTTCAACTGATGATGCTGTTCTCCTGTTTGGTGGACGCTGACTCGATTGATACAGGGTCACACTTCGGCGGACGCCTCGTTGTTCCAACACTGAACACGATGGATGAACTGTTCGACAAACTTCTGCTCGTTCGGTTGAATGGCAACTCCAGTGAGGAAGTGCAGGATATGCGAACGGCTGTACGAGCCTCGTGCTTAGAGAAGGCTTCTATAAAACGTGGCTTTTTTTCTTTGCACGCCCCCACGGGTTCAGGAAAAACCATCTCCGGTGGGCTGTGGGCTGCGGGTCATGCAGTACATAGCGGCCTGAGACGCATAGTATACGTTGCCCCCTACCGAACAATCATCGACCAAACTTCTGACGTATACGCTGGAATCTTTGGTGATGAGAACGTTCTGCCTCATCATTCTACGGCCGATTTTTGGACTGGGTCTGGTGAGGAGGAAAAACTCCAGCGTCAACTAGCGGAGAACTGGGATGTTCCCGTGGTAGTTACCACCTCAGAACAGTTCTTTGAATCCCTCTACTCTGGCCGACCTGGAGCCGCCCGCAAATTGCACAACCTGGTGAACAGCGTCATTGTCGTGGATGAACCTCAAGCTTTACCACTGCATTTGCTGACCCCTTGTATGGCAGCATTGAAGGCGTTGGTGTCGCAGTTCGGGTGCTCAGTACTGTTTATGAGTGCCACGGTGCCTACTCTGCAGGACAGCCGACTGCTAGGGGACGTGTCTGTGACCAATGTGCTGGACGAAGATTTCATTTCGGCAAGGCGAGTCACTGTGAATATCGACAGGTTCAGATCTTGCTACTGGAGCGATGTGTCCAGGTTTATGTCGGAGACTTCTCAGTCCCTGGCCATAGCTAACACCAAGGCTGGCGCGCTGCGTATCTACCGGGGTCTCCCAGTCATGAGCCGCACGTATCTCAGCACCTGGCTCTGTCCCGCTCACCGGAGGAAGGTCGTGGCGAAGATAAAAACGCTGCTTCAAAGCGGGGCGAAGTGTCACGTTGCATCAACCCAGGTTATTGAGGCGGGTGTGGACTTGGATTTCCCGGATGTTCTCCTCAGGGAGAAAGCACCGTTAGATTCTCTGCTCCAAGCCTTCGGGCGATGCAACCGCAACGGAAAGGGCAACGGGCATTGTTACGTTTTCTCCCCAGCGGAAGGCAATGCTCTGAAGGATTACGAGAAGGCAATCTCGGTGGTCAATCATCTGCTATATGAAAAAGGACTTGATGCGTTTGCGTCGGAAACCCTGAGCACATACTACGAAATGCTTTATGCCATCTCCAATCTGGACAGCAAGGAGATTATGAAGCACGTTGAAAACCTTAACTTTGAAACGGTGCGTTATGGCAACGACGAAACGGAGGAAGGCGGCTTCAGGCTGATTGCGAACGACCAGGTCCACATCATCGTCGAATATGGAACGGCTGAGCAGATTGCAAAGTTGCGGGAAGCTGTAGAGGCAATCAAAATGAAGGTTGCTGCGGAGGAGATACCACCACGGTGGGCCGTGCGGAGACTGCAGAATTTTGTGGTCTCGGTATACCCGAGTACGTTCGATAAGTTAGGTCGGGCCTTTCCTTTGGCTTTGGATCATCTGTTTCTGAACTACTATGTGTGGCAGGGGCCTGACTACAACGAAAGCACTGGGTTGGGAGACATTATCGACAGCTTGAGTGGGAAGGATGAAGACTAAGTTGTTCGCAGACGTGAGACGTTTTCGGCGGTAAAATGGTTTGAGTAAAAACTTTGGAAATAAAACTGTGAGCATCTTGTACGTCAGTAATTTGTGAAGCGGTTGCAAAGCGAGTCAGAGCGCTTAGTTCTCTGAAACACCAGTAGAGCCTTTACCGTGGATGCAGGAACTCGCGTTGCAAAGCGAGTCAGAGCGCTTAGTTCTCTGAAACGTGGAGGGATGAAATGAGCTATCGTGTGACTATTCTGTTGCAAAGCGAGTCAGAGCGCTTAGTTCTCTGAAACTCAAGAACAAGCAGGCCATGACCGCAACCGAGGCGAGTTGCAAAGCGGGTCAGAGCGCTTAGTTCTCTGAAACAAGGCTCTACTGGTTGGTCGCTCATCATTTCTCTTGTTTCGCAAAGCGACTCAGAGCGCATAGTTCTCTGAAACATGAAGGTAGGGCAGAAGTTGATCGGGAAGATTGCCACAGTCCTTCCGGTGTAACTGCAGAATGTTTTTATGGGTAGCTTCGAGTCGAGTTCCGACCAATCGACGATTGGTCAGAATCGGCACTGAATGGATGATCGAATTATGATGTGTACCCTCTCATAGTCGTAATTCCGTTTTCCTTCCACAGAAACTTCCACTAAACTGCGATGGATCATGAGCGATCAGCAGCATTCGGTAGGGTTCAGGTCGGCGCAGGCAGGAATGTAAGTATCAGATTTTGAATGCTGGTGACCGCAAACGACAACAGAGGAGAAAAAGGATCATGAATCTCATAACCCAAAGGTCGGTGGTTTGGAATGCTTCGCCGGATCGGGAAGTCACTGTGTATATTCTCTAACTTATGAACCAAAACTTGGCTGCCCATCACGAGTCTGCCCATGCTGTCGTTTCTGTGGCCCTCGGGTTACCTTTGCAAAACGCCGGAATCCACATAGACACAATCGGTGGCGGAATCACTTTTAACCTTCGTCGCACGTCGAGCAGTGACCAGGGCCATACTCCTGCCGACACTATAGAGCGCGAGCGATCCATCATTGCCATCAAAGCTGGCTATATAGCCAACTTGAAACTCTCTCCCGGTTGTCCTCCAACCGTCGCCACCGATGACCGACGGGAGGAGATAGCTCTTTTGAACGAAATGCATTTAGGAAACGAGAAAGCGTGGATTGACGCCGATCGCAGGCTAACAAAGGAATCACAGCAACTCGTAGATAAGCATTGGAATGCCATCCGAGCAGTTGCCACTGCAGTTTTATCAAAGCCGGTTATTCCCCGGCCCCCAGAGAGCTTCAACAAATGGAACTCTCCCGACAGTCACGAAATGTGGATCGATGGCTACGAGATCGACGCTATCCTGCGGAACTTTCAACTAAGTGCCATAGTCCGCGACGAATCAGAGGGCAAATACTACGCGCCAGACTTGCATCCACGTTCTGGGGAGTGATTACGTCCGGTTGGATTCACCCTGTGAGAAGTTCTGGATGTGGAATTCCCCTTACAATTTCCATCAGTAGGACGGGGGCTTTATCTGTAAATGGGGGATCGAGGATCGGACCAGAGACCCGGTACAGGTCGTTTTCATTTATCTGTAAACTCCCAGTGTGGTGATTTGACCATTCTCTGGAATAACCATGTAGATGTAGACCAAGAACCGGGTATGAAGGATGAGAAAGTGATGGTGAAGACTAGGGGGTGGAGGTTGTTGGTGTTTGGCGTAGGTTCCGATCCTTCTCCAGATGCCTTCCTGTGGTCACTTCCTTCATTCCCACCAGCAAACGAGATGTGGGTGGGTTTCTTTCCTAGTATCTTTCGCGTCCCAACTTTCCCAGTGCAGCTTTTTCCAACATCTAGAAATTGATTTTCCATTTTTCCTGAGACACGGTTCCGCCTTGTATCCCAGGAGCACTGCCCTAAGAGAGGACGGCCCCGAGTAGGAACGATGGGATGAGTTCGGGTGTGAAAACCCTGCCACGGTCACGCCAAGGGGGGCCACGACGGTGCTTGGGTACTGACTGGGACCCAAAATCAACCACTCTCCTACAGGAAAATGCAGGTCAACGCTTCCAGCGGTACACTATGGGGCGCAGGATGATCCGTGGATAGTGCAACCAAAAAATTATTGAAACCCGGCTTTGAACTCGATCCGTTCGCATTCCGAGTAGCGCTGGTGGAGAAATACCGAGCAGAACTGAGCCTTGACGCCTTCAAGAATGAGATAACGGGGAAGTTTTTTCTCGAATCACTATCGGAACGTAGGATCGAATCCCTGTACGAGATGTGCCTTGAGGCTCGTCTACAGAAGGAATTGATGGCCAAGGCGCGTGGAATCACAGGAAGAGATTCATGGCGTCGATCACGACGGAAGCTCGATAAGCTGATCAAATCGCTACGTGGATACCAGCGCATCGACATCGAAAAACGCCTACGCGAGAATCTCAGTGGCGGAGCCTCGGTGACATTGTCCTCCACGGAAAAACTAGCCACCCAACTAGCGGACTTAACCCAGGTCTGCGAATGGTGGGAAGGTTCTGCAAACTGGGATGTGTGGGGGGCATTTTACCGTGGCCATGTGTGGGGCATGGACCGGCTCTTGCACGAAACGCGAAAACCCAAGGTACGAAGTGAAAAGGGCACTGGATCGAAGGAATCAGGGAAAAAGATTGTTGAATCGAAGGAACAAGAGCCAGAGATCATTGAATCGAAGGAACGAAGGGCAGCGATCATTGCCGCGGCCATTCGCTGGATGGGTGTGGAATCCCCAGTCAGCCCCGAATCGATTGAGCGATCACTATCGAGGGAAGCTAGAGACCCGAGGCGTTTTGTTTTCCGCGGACAGGTGATCGCTGTTGAACCTGTGGATGGATCGGACAAAGCGCTGGTCAAGTTTCTAAAGAAATGGTCAACGAAGGGAACTCCCCCTTCCCCAGCCCGAAAAACCCGCTCCGGTGGTCCACGCAAGAAATCCTCCAAGCGCAGTGCCGGACAACTTTCCTAATTTCTCCGCATTCCAGAATTCTGTTGCCCTCCTGACAGTTTTTGCAAATATCAGGGTTTAAGCAGGGCTGTCCTGTACGCTTGCTCCCCGTTCTTCTATCTTCAAGCAAGTTGAAGTTCACACTCTGGTGGGAGGCGAAAACCCATGCCACGTCGAACTGAACTGCGAGGTTGCACGAAATGTGGGGAACGCGCTGTACTCGGCCTGTACATGGGATTTTATTTTTTTGGTTCCAGCCAGTGGCGTACCCAGCGGCGTGGTACTTTCCCTGCGCGAGGATTCTGTGCTGACTGCTTCCTTGGGATCGCGAAGAAGAGGCTGAGCCCTGGTGATTTCGAGTCCCTACGACGGCATTTCAAGGATGAGCTGACCAGAACGGGCGAGAAGTGATGGAAACGGTAGCCGAAGGTGTGTTCCCCGAACTGGTCGATGAAAGTGCATTCCTCGACACGTTGAAATTGAGCGTTTGGGGAAGACGTCGAGAGTCACCGTTGTGCGCCGTGGCTAACGTGAAAAACGAAGCCATCGGTGGCCCCCGGAGTAAGTACGGGCGATTGGATCGTGGAGTAGTGGTTAGCACGGGTAACCGGTACGAGGTTTTGTATGGGCCGAGGCGCCTACTAAGGATTCTGCCGCCGGTGGAACTGATCCTACGTAGCGACCGAACACCAATCACGCTGGAAAACGCCGTAGGGGCGATAAACGGTCTGGTCGAGGTACTTGACCGGCTGATGGTTTCGCAGCTCGAACTGACATTCGACCTGGGTGGGCTGGGGGCTGAGTGGTTTGAGCGGCGAATTTTCAGTTCGGGTCGAAGGTTCCTAACACTGGTAGATGCGGAGGGCAAACGAACATTCTACGTGGCCAGCCCCACATCACCGTGGCAAGTTAGGGTGTATCAGAAAACGAAGGATGTAACCCGCTTCGAGTACGTTCTCAGGCGTCCATTCTTGAGACAGCGGCGAATTTCGGGTCCGGAAGATATCGCTTTGCTGCGTTACTTGGATTTCGGGGGTTGTATTTGGCTGCGAAGGCCGAACATGTGCGTTGTGACGAGGATCAAGAAAAATCTCGACCCAGATGTGCGCCGTAGGGCGTTCGTCAGTTTGTTCCGAACTCTACCCCTGCGTGAGTTCGTCAAGGTGGCAGAGTCCAGTTTCGGTGCTCCACGCCAGGACCTCTTGTTGCCCTCGCTCGTAGATGACCGACTCCGGCGGATGCAGCGAAAGTTAATTTGTTGATCAATTCGGGGGCGACTCCGATTTCAGTGCAGGAAAAATCCAGGAGGATGAAAATGCCAGTAGAGGTGAAAATCGACCAAAAGAAAAAGTGCGTGGTGATCAAGTTACCACTTGAAGAGCCGCGACTTTCTGCCAGCGGAAAATCCCAACTATTGGCCACCACTCGTGGCTGCAAGTCAGGTGAAGCCATGTATCGTGGTCGGCCCGTTGTGGTGGTAGCCAACGCGTTCATTTTCCCAAACCGGTCGCGGAAATAAGCAGGAAAAAACAGATCGGGCACAATCTGCGGTTAAACAATTGGAGTAGGTAAGGAATGACCTTGGAGCCATTCGTGGACGCGAACACGGTAGCAGTCCACCTGAAAGTCACGCGTCGGCAAATACTGGAGATGACGCGTCGAGGTGTCATTCCCGGATACCCACTGGGAACCGGATCGAGTCGGAGAGTATGGCGGTACAAGCTGACTGAGGTCGATGCTTGCTTAACTGCTGGGGGCGGGAAGAAATCACCGGGAGGGGCGTTTTCCCAGAGTGACATTTCAAGTAAGATCAGCAGCGGCAGTCCCCGAAGTAGCCAGAAGGGAAAACTCTGATGGCTAGAGAATCACGGGGATGGTTTCGCAGAAAGAGAGGATCGCTGGTGTATTGCTGGATTTCGGCTGAAGGCCGGGAGTGCTCCAAGGTAATAGGGCTAGCCTTATTATCGGATAATGAAGGCTGGGCTCGTGTCGGGGAGCGTGGGCTGAACAAACTTGTCGGTAAGTCCAAGGACCACGAGTACACACTCGGCGAAGTAGCTGCGGTGTACCTCGCCCGCGGAAAGAAAAAGACGGGCGAGGACAAGGCAGAGTCCACAAAGGAGCTTCACGCGCAACTGGTCAGGGCTTACATAGAGCCGGAATTTGGAGATCGTGTAGCCATGAAAATCGAGCCCCTTGACATCCAAAACTGGATCGACGGCCTGTCCAAGGGCATCCGACCGAAGATCAGGAATTTAATGTCGGCGATCTACCGGTTTGGGCAGAAGATCAACAAGATTCCACGAAAGGAGGAATGCAACCCCATGCGCTGGGTCAGCGTTGGAACCACCAGCGATTACGAAGCAGTGGTAGTGACACCGGAACAAGCGTGGGCCATAGCGGAGAACTTGCCGCCGTACGAACGTACGCTTGTCATTACCGACTCGGCAACAGGCTGTCGAATCTCGGAATGTCTCGCGCTGAAATGGTTGGATATTGAATGGGAGAGAAACCAGATCAGGGTACAGCGTGCTTGGGTGCGGGGCAGAATTGGGCCAACAAAGTCAAAGGCCAGCAAAGCCCCGGTTCCGATGCATTCAATCTTGGCCGCGATCCTCGCAAACTGGCGGAGGGAAACGCCCTATGCCAAAGATGAAGATTGGGTCTTTCCATCGTTCAAGCTGAGAGGCGAGCAACCAAGGACGGCAAGCACGATGGTGGCCGATTACATCAGGCCCGTTGCGGTCAAACTCGGGATCATCAGGAAGGATGAGCCCCGATTCGGATTTCACAACTTTCGTCACAGTTTGGCGACGTTCTTGATCTCCGAGGGACAGAACCCTGACGTAGTGCGGCGGATGCTGCGTCAAAGTCACATCGACACGACGCTCATCTACACGCACATGGATTCCGAGAGAATCGGTGCTCAGGGTCGTATGCTGGGGCGCATGTTGCCAAAAACCGAGGCAGTTCAGTAGCAAACCGGGGGCCCTGACGGGGGCTCTAAAAATTGGAATGGATGAGATTCAAGAAGCAACTCCCGTGTTATGATTCGGTTCTAACCGTGTGAGCGGGAGTAGTTCAGCGGTAGAACGCCAGCTTCCCAAGCTGGATGTCGCCGGTTCGATCCCGGTCTCCCGCTCCATGAATCCGGCCAAGATTGAATACCCCGATCAACGAGGATGCCCTTGAACCCTTTGAACCCCGTCAATAACGCTGAGACCGACGACCAGCCTCGCCATCACGATGCAACGCTGACGATCGCCGAACCGATCCCACCGCAGCAACCGTCGACTCTCCACAAGATCTTCATCGGCAAAGACGGCCTTCGCGCCGGTTGGAGCCTGCTGATTTTCGTCGCCCTTTTTGCGGCGATTATGTACTGCGTGAACCGCATCGGGCACAAGCTCTATCCGCCTTCCGCGAAAGAAGCCGACCTCGCCGCCCCTGTAAGCCCGCTGGGGGGGGGTCATCCCTGAGTTCATCACCCTCCTCGTAGTTCTTCTCATCTCCTGGATTATGTCGAAGATCGAACGGCGTCCCAACTCCGTCTACGGCCTGGGCGACAGTCGCGTATTCTCGCACTTTGTTTCCGGACTAGCCTGGGGAATCACCTGCCTCAGCCTGCTGATCCTGACACTCTGGAAAGCCGGATTCCTCGTCTTTAACGGCCGGCTACTGTTTGGCAGCGACATTCTAAAGTACGGAGCCATCTGGTTGTTCGGCTTCCTCCTGGTTGGCATGCTCGAGGAGTACCTCACCCGCGGCTACCTCCAGTACACGCTCACTCGCGGCCTGGCTGGCTTCTATCAGTGGGCTTTCAAAACACGTCACAGCGCAGCCCTGGGTTTCTGGACCGCCGCCGTCATCTTTTCCATCCTCTTCTTCCTCGGCCACACCAGGAATCCGGGCGAATCCCCCATCGGGTTGCTCTCCGTCTTTCTAGCCGGCATGGTCTTCTGCTTCAGCCTCTGGCGCACCGGCTCGCTCTGGTTCGCCATCGGCCTCCACACCTCGTGGGACTGGGGCCAATCCTTCCTCTACGGCGTTCCCGACAGCGGACTCACCATCCAGCATCATCTGCTCGCTACTCACCCGGCGGGCAAGCCCATCCTCAGCGGTGGAACCACCGGTCCCGAAGGCAGCATCTTCATTGTCGGCATCCTCGCCCTCATCGCTCTCATCATTCTTTTTACGCTCCCGCGATCTCACTTCGGACGAGCATCCGTGGCTTTCGAGCAGCCGACGAGTTGATAAAATTGCCGGGTTCAATGTTGCAGGCCGCTGAAAAACTCTGGTTTGGCTGGCTCAAAACTTTAACGCTTCCAGAAAAATTCTCGGCATTGGAATTTTGAAATGGCACGGCTTCAGCCGTGCCGAAAGTTCTTGAAAGCGATGTAAGACGCCGCTTAGAACCACAACCATTCAAGGCTCCGGCCGCCGATTTCGGCGTTTTCCGCGAGCTGTTTAAGCACCATAGCGTGCGTTCGAATGAACGACGGCTTTAGGAACCGAATCGAGTTTCTAACAGCTGCAATAGGACACCCAACATGAAAACCGCAGCCCTCGGGATTCGCATGCATTCCGGTTGGGGAGTGCTGGTGGCCGTGTCGGGAGACACGACGTCGCTGGACGTTTTGGATCGGCGGCGCATCGTTACTATCGATCCGGAAATCCAAGGATCAAGCCAACCCTACCACCACGCCGCAAACCTCGGACTTCCCGAGTCGGAGAGATATCTTGCCAACTGCGCAGCCATCTCGGAACGCCTCGCGTTCACAGCGATCGGCGAGCTGCTCAAGGAGTTGGATGCCCGTGGCTGCCGAATCGCGGGTGCCGCCGTCCTCCTGGCATCAGGTCGCCCGCTGCCGCCGCTAGCGAAACTTCTCGCCTCGCACACGCTGATTCATACCGCGGAGGGCGAATTCTTTCGCAATGCGGCTGGCAAAGCTTGCGAACGTCTAAAGATTCCAGTCACGGCAATTCGAGAGCGGGAACTTGAGCAGCAGGCTAAAACAACCTTCGGCAAGGCAGCCAGCGGGATACAGCGCAGAATCTCAACCCTCGGAGGTTCGCTTGGCCCACCCTGGACCAAGGATCACAAAACAGCAGCCCTCGCCGCCGCCATGATTCTCGTGTAGGGCGGACACTCTTGTCCGCCGCCTTTGACTATGACCTCTAATCGGAGGTTTATCGCTCTTTGCAGAGCGATAAATAACTGTCATTTCGAGCGAAAGTCCGCCCTCCCCGCAGCGGAGAGCGGAACGTAGTCGAGAAAACTTGCGTTTGGCCGGCGCTTTATTCCGGATACCATTCCAGTACCCGCACTTCAATCCCAGTGCCATCCAATCCCTTTTGAAATACGGCGAGATCGGAACCGCGATAGTGATAAGGGATCACGATCTTGGGATGAAATGCCTTGACTGCATCCGCAGCCTCTTCGGGCGGCATCGTGTAAGGCAAATTCATGCAAACGAACGCCACGTCAATATTCTTAAGCGCGCGCATCTCAGGCACACCTTCCGTGTCTCCCGAAAAGTAGAAGCGCTCGCCGCCGTAAGTCAGCACGTATCCATTGCCACGGCCTTTGTCGTGATAGAGCTTGCCCTCACTGGGGCCACGCTTCAGGTTGTATGCGGCGACCGCCTCAATCGTCCACGCACCCCAGGTTTTGGTTTCGCCGTTGGAAATTGGCTTCGCGCTGGTGACAGTTTGAACCACCGCCGGCGGTGCAAATATGTTGGTGTCAGCTTTGCTGATTTCCTTGATTGAGTCAGGATCCATGTGGTCACCATGGATGTCCGTGATCAGAATCAAGTCGGCTTTCGGTTGCTCCGAAAATTTCGCAGGCTTGGCAGGATCAAGATAGATGACCTTGCCTCCCGCCTCGATCAGCGTGCTGGCATGATAAAGCGGCGTAATCTTGACCGGCCCAGCCGAGGTGGAAAAGATCTGCGTCTGCGCTGCTGCATGGCCTAGCGGTGAAAGAGCGACAAGCAAGAGGATCAAATTCGCGAGTAGTTTCAAGGTCAACCTCACGTTCGGTTCATGACTGCGAACGAACAGTATGTTGGCACAAACTCTACACCAACAAAAGTCTCTCAGGAAAGCGCCGCCGAGTCCACTGGTCACATCGGACCGCGGGAGTTTTCGCTGTTCGTCCTTCTTTCTCCGATAGAGAAGAGGGTGCCCCATCCTTACGTTCTTTGCAAGGGTGGGAGGCGACGCTGCTGATGCGGCTGCCGCGCTCGGCTAGTAATTATCTCGCACTTGAAAATCATGCCATACTTGAGACCGTCCCGAGAGCCACACAATACGTTCTTTCCGATCTTTTCAGCAGCCCCCGGCCGCGACGCAGGGCGGACAATTTTTACATTGACCTGGGTGCTCCAAAACGGCTAACATAATGACATCACCGTTAGCTGTTTGATAACAGCATTGGCCCGGCAGGTCTTTGACAATTCAAGATTACCCGCACGCGCGAGCTCCCTCGCGTGAGGCGGCGCCCTTCTGCTCCGAAACGTCCCAGCTAAGTCCTTTAGAAGAGATATTTTAGCGGGGTATCTCCTACTCGATTCCTGTTTTCATTGACTTGTGAAGCACCATCTGTCGGTGATATCTCCTCTGTAAGTCCTTTAGAAGTGATATTTTACGAAGGTATCTCGAAAGCAGTGCCTTTGTTTTCATGGATCTGGAAGGAAAACGCATTTTTTCGGTATATACCTGATACTAATTAGTAACCACACACCGATGTCAAGTTACTTATAAGTTAATACGAGCAGAGGATGACCCCCGAGGAATTCAGAGCGTCGATTGCCGAAGAGGCGCCGCACATCGGGCTATCAGCGCCGCTCGCTGCGCTATGGTGGGATGCAAAGGGAGATTGGTCCCGCGCTCACGCGCTGGTTGACGAACTGGAAACCGTAGATGGTATGGCCGTCCACGCCTACCTGCACCGCAAGGAGGGCTCCGCCTCAAATGCTGACTACTGGTATAAGCGGGCCGGGCGCAGCTTTCACCGCCCCACGCTCGAAGCCGAGTGGGAAGCTCTGGTTGAAGGGTTGCTGTCCGGTGCCGAGAAGCGATGAACACTAGCTCTTTTGAGCGGAGGTAACGAGATGGCCAAAACGCCCAAGAAAGTTCCGAAGAAAGTTTTGGAAGGGAAGATCGCTCTGGTTGCAGGAGCAACCCGCGGAGCCGGTCGAGGGATTGCGATTGCCCTGGGCGAAGCGGGGGCCACGGTTTACTGCACTGGTCGGAGTTCCCGAAAACACTCACCCGCTACTCACGGTCGACCTGAAACCATCGAAGAAACCGCCGAACTGGTTACCGCAGCCGGCGGCCGGGGTATTGCCGTAAGGGTGGACCACACCGAGCCGGAAGATGTGAAAAAGCTGGTCGCCGGCATCAAACGGCGGCATAAGGGCCTCGACATTCTGGTCAACGATGTGTGGGGCGGCGACGCGATCACCGAATGGGGCAAGACGTTCTGGACAGTCAATCTCGAGAACGGCCTGGGCATGCTGAAGCAGGCAATTCACTCCCACATCATCACTTCCTACTACGCCGTTCCGCTGATGCTAGGTCGAGGCCGAGGAATCATCTTCGAAATTACCGATGGCGATGCTTTCTACTATCGCGGAAACCTTTTCTACGACCTGGTAAAGATTTCCGTCATACGACTGGCGTTCGCCATGGCCCGCGAGCTGCGCAAACGGGACATCGCTTCAGTGGCGTTGACTCCGGGCTTTCTACGTTCTGAAGCCGTCCTGGACCATTTTGGAGTCAGCGAGGCCAATTGGAAGGACGTAGCGAAGAAGGCAAAGAAAAAAGACAAGAACAGCGAAAGCCAAAACGACGCGCCCAACGATTTCATGGTGTCAGAATCGCCGAGGTACATAGGCCGCGCAGTGGTAGCCCTCGCCGCAGATCCGAAGGTGAAAGCCAAGAGTGGACGCGTCTTCAGTTCCTGGGCGCTGGCCCGCGAGTACGGATTCACCGACCTCGACGGCACCCAGCCTCACTGGGGCAACTACGCCCGAAAGAAGTACGGCAAATACAAAATCTGCGATGAGCAATTTTATTCCTACTGGGTTCCCGGCCTGATTGAGCTGATTTTTCCCGATTGGTTTTGAACGAGGAGCGAGTGGGTAATTTTCTTTATCGTCTCCCGATCTGATCCGAGTCAGAGCTGTGTAGTTTGGAGAGTGCCGCGTCACAGGCCTGGACGCTTTCACGCGCCTGTTCCATCTTCTGATTGTTGGAGCCAGACATACTGAAGTGTTTTTGTACGTCGATCCATGCGTCCAGATCTTTCTGAAACCACGACCGTGCCTCTTGCCAGTATGCTTGGCGTTCGCGAATGGGAAGTTCCTCTCGACTCGCCTTTGCCAGGTAGAATTCTCCGAACCTGCGATAAAGGTTTGCCAAGGTAGCGCGGGCGTCGCCATCCCCTGGATCGGCCGCGGATCGTTTCTCGGCCAGGGCCAGTGCTTTGCGGTAGGCTTGCAGCCCGCCTTCCGGTTGCCCGGCCTTCATTTCATTGTCACCCATGTGCGCATAGGTCATCGCCAAGTTCCGCCCGACCCGCATGTCCGCAGGATCTGCGTGTGATAGTTGTTCGTCGATAGAGACTGCTTCGAGATATTCCTTCCGGGCCGGCCCATATTCTCGCAGCTTGGCCAAAATATCGCCGATGTCGAGGTGAGTAAACGCGAGGTTGTGCTGTAGCAGAGCGTTCGACGGATCTTCCAAAACCAGAGCCTTTAGAATCGCCAGGGCTTCCTGATATTGCTT
>Ga0206884_1082_pt1 | contig 20367 bp, 22 predicted proteins | sample Alteio_BWOrgCont_FD_152914 | JGI IMG/M metagenome (GOLD analysis project Ga0206884, IMG submission 152914) | Enriched cells from forest soil in Barre Woods Harvard Forest LTER site, Petersham, Massachusetts, United States -... | ecosystem: Environmental > Terrestrial > Soil > Temperate forest > O...
ATGCGAGCGATATTGACGCAAGTGTATGGCGGCGAGTTTACTCACCCAGACATCGCTTCGCTCGTCAGCCCTCTCTTCCGCAAGCGGCAAAGAGGGCGAAGAAATACTACAATAGTAATATAACCGCCTATAGGGCGGCCTTTTTAAAACAATGGAAAATAATATAGAAGAAGTAAAGGGCCAAACCTCCATATCTTCTCCACCGGTAGGCGGAGGTCAGGGGGCTGTAGGCCAGGACATCTCCGTTTTCGCCCCTGCAACAGTTGCCAACGTAGTATGCGGCTTCGATGTGCTGGGCTTTGCGGTTAACGAACCCGGCGATGAAGTAGTGATGCGCATTACCAATAAACCCGGCATCACCATCAGTAAAATTACCGGCGATGATGGCCGTTTGCCGCTTGATCCTGCAAAAAACACCGTAAGCGTAAGTGTACAGCATTATTTAAACAGCGTTGGGCGCAATGATATTGGGCTGGATATCGAGCTGCATAAAAAAATGCCCATAGGTAGTGGCCTTGGCTCAAGCTCGGCAAGTACGGTGGCTGGTTTGTTTGCCATAAAAACTTTATTGGGCGATGAATCTGATCCTGCCAAGCTATTGCCCTTTGCTATGAAGGGCGAGGAAATGGCTTGCGGTCACGGCCATGCGGATAATGTTGCCCCTGCCCTGCTTGGCGGCTTTGTACTGATACGCAGTTACGAGCCGCTTGACGTAGTACGGTTGCCGCACCCAGCCGGTTTGTGGTGCGCCATTGTTTTCCCTGATGTTGACGTACCCACCCGCGAGGCCCGGCAAATCATCCGCAAAAACATACAAATGAAAGACGCAGTTACCCAATGGGGCAATATAGCAGGCCTGGTTAGTGGCTTATTCATGAACGATATTGACCTGATAGGCCGCAGCATGAAAGATATCCTGGTTGAGCCCGTACGCTCCATGCTTATCCCCGATTTTTACCTGATGCGTGAAATAGCCATGGAAATGGGCGCAGTAAGTTTTGGTATATCCGGCTCCGGCCCTTCAGTATTTGCGTTTACCCGCGACGAAGAAACCGCCAACCGAATCACCCGAAAGCTACAGCAGCATTTAACAAAAATTAATATTGGGTCGAATACTTATGTATCCACCATAAATGATAAAGGGCCGAGGGTGATATAAGCCCCTCCCAGCCCTCCCCGGTAGGGAGGGCTTTTTAATCGATCAATTTTTTAAGTCTCCCCTACCGGGGGAGATTTAGAGGGGGCTAATATGCAACTATACAGTACCAACAACCCATCCACCCGCGTAAGCTTCAAAGAAGCTGTTTTTAATAGCATGCCGCAGGACAAAGGCTTATACATGCCCGTAAATATCCCGCGGCTTGATGATAAATTTTTAAATAACCTTGACGAATATACGCTGCCCGAAATCGCTTTTCATGTGGCTAAAAATTTGACAGGCGAAGACATTCCGGATGACGACCTGAAAGCTATTATTTACGATGCCATCAACTTTTTGGCCCCTGTTGTAAAGCTGGAGGAGAATGTATTTGTGTTGGAGCTTTGGCATGGCCCATCGCTTGCCTTTAAAGATTTTGGCGCCCGCTTTATGAGCCGGGTTATGAGTTACTTTTTAGAGAAAGGCGAAAAGCAGCTTGACGTACTGGTAGCCACAAGCGGCGATACCGGCGGCGCTGTTGCCCTTGGCTTTTTAGGCGTACCCAATACCCGCGTTACTATATTATATCCCAAAGGAAAAGTAAGCGACATACAGGAATTGCAGTTAACCACCAACGGCCAAAACATCCGTGCTGTTGAGATTGACGGCACATTTGATGATTGCCAGGCATTGGTAAAACAGGCTTTCACCGATAAAGAATTAAACCAAAAATTCAGGCTTACATCAGCCAATTCTATCAATATTGCGCGGCTTATCCCGCAAACGTTTTATTATTTTAATGCTTATGCGCAGTTATTGAAGCAGGGTATCAGCAAACTTATCTTTTCGGTGCCAAGCGGCAATTTTGGCAACATCGGCGCAGGCCTATTGGCATGGAAAATGGGTTTGCCTGTTGAACATTTTATAGCGGCAACAAACGTAAACGATACAGTGCCCGAGTTCTTAAAAACCGGCGTTTATCAGCCGAAGCCATCAATAGCTACACTAAGCAACGCCATGGATGTGGGCGACCCAAGCAACTGGGTACGCATTGCCGATCTGTTTAAAGGAGAAACCACGGCGCTCAAAAATCAGGTTACCGGCTATAGTTACAATGATGAACAAACACTTGAAGCTATCAAGTTCATTAACGATAATTATAATTACATAGCCTGCCCGCATACGGCTATAGCCTGGCAGGCCTTGCGCGACTGGCAGCAGGATAATTATAAAAGCGATACCGCAGGCGTATTTTTATCAACCGCCCACCCCTGCAAATTCCCGGATGTGTACCCGGATAGCATTGCTGGTAAAATTAATGTGCCTGAGCAAGTTAAGCAACTCAGCAAAAAACATAAAAAATCAACAACTTTGGGCAAGGATTTTGAAGGGTTTAAGGAATATTTGCTGGAGAATAAATAACATCGTAACTTAGTATTATTAAACAAGGCATCATGGATTTACAGGCGGAAAAATTAAGTTTAGTGCAGGCAATATTGGATATTGAAGACATCAGCCTGATAAAAAAAGTAAAAAAAATAATTAAAAAAGCTGACCATGATTGGTTTGATGATTTAACCGAAGAGCAGCAACAGGATGTAATAATAGGATTGGAGCAAGCGGATAGGGGTGAAACCATCACACATGAAGAAGCAATTGCGAGACTTGGCTTATGAGCTATTCCATAGTTTGGACTACAAAAGCCTATACTTCTTTTGAAGATCGAATTGGATATTTGGCAATACATTTCACCGATAGGGAGATTAAAAATTTCCGCCAAAGGGTGAAGGAGTATTTAGAAGTGTTGAAAGAAGAGCCTGGTATTGGAAAACAACCGGGTAACTATAAAAATGTACACATTGGCCTTATCATAAAACCTGTTTCGATAATCTATAGGGTAAAAGTGATAAAAAAAGAAATTGAACTGGTTGCATTTATTGATAATCGTCAAAACCCGAAAAAGTTCAAAAAATATCTGCCTTAACTCTATTCTCCCGCTGTCTGTGTCCTCACAGACAGCCATTAAAATATCTATGATCAACACCATTATCTTCGATCTCGGCGCGGTTTTAATTGACTGGAACCCGCATTATATGTACCGCACCATTTTTACCGACGAGGAAGAAATGAAAAATTTCCTTGCCACGGTGACCACTTCCGACTGGAACGAGGAGCAGGATGCAGGCCGTTCGTTACAGGAAGGTACCGAAATACTTGTCAAACAATTCCCGGAGCATGAAGCAAATATCCGCGCCTTTTATTCCCGCTGGGAAGAAATGCTGGGCGAAGCTTTTTGGGATACGGTTGAAATATTTAAAGAACTGAAAGAAAGCAACAAATATAAAATATACGCCCTCACCAACTGGTCGGCAGAAACTTTCCCGGTTGCTTTGGCACGGTATGAGTTTTTAAACTGGTTTGATGGCATCGTAGTATCCGGCGCCGAAAAAATGCGCAAGCCCGCGCCTGAGTTTTACCAAATTTTGCTTGACAGGCACGATGTTAAACCGGAAGACGCTTTATTTATCGATGACAATTACCGTAATATTTTAGCTGCTGAAAAGTTGGGGATAAAGTCTATCCATTTTACATCAGCCCCAAAGCTGAAAGAAACGTTAATTGAAATGGAGATACTGTAAAAGGCGCAACCAAATATCAGAATTGCATTTTTTCTTCAGCAAAATCGCACAACCCGCCAAGCAGGCTGCTCAATTGTTCGCCTTTCGCGGTCAATGTGTATTCTGTCCGGGGAGGGTTTCCGGGCAGGTAATCCTTGTGAATTAATTCATGCTGCTCCAAAAACTTCAGGCGATCGGCCAGGATATGGTCGCTGATGTGTTCTAAATCTTCTTTTAAAGCATTAAAACGGGTGTTGCCTTCTTCGATACTAAACAACACCTCGGTCATCCATCTTTTGCTTAACAGGTATATCAATTCGTTAAGCGCGCACTTTTCTTCTAAGAATGATTGATTGTAAAAATTGGTGGAACTGAGCTTTCTTTCTGTCATAGCTAACTGTTTAATGAGTTACTAATTAACGGGTAAGTTATTGATGGAAAACGGCCTTTGTTGTTACTTTGTACTCATTATAACAGGGCTTTCCATACGAATATTTGTAAAAATAGCCTTATTGTAATAAAACAGGAATGAATTAACAATAACGTTACAATGAAATACAGAAAATTAGAAAACACTGACCTTGAGCTCTCCGAAGTAACCTTTGGCGCCTGGGCAGCAGGCGGCTGGATGTGGGGAGGCACAGAAAGAAAAGAGGCCATACAGGCAATTAGGGTTTCTTATTCCCTTGGGGTAACTTCAATTGATACCGCCCCTATTTACGGGCAGGGCACAAGCGAAGAAATTGTTGGTGAAGCCATAAAAGGCATCCCGCGTGACCGTGTGCAAATCCTTACCAAATATGGGATGAGGTGGGACTTAAAAAAAGGCGACTTTGCTTTCAGCAGCAAAAATAACAGCGGAACAGCCATTGATATTTATAAATATGCCGGCAAGGAAAGTATCATTAAAGAATGTGAAGACAGTCTGAAGAGGTTAGGAACTGACTATATCGACCTGTACCAGATCCACTGGCCCGATTCGACAACACCTATACAAGAAAGCATGGAAGCGGTTGAAAAGTTGATCGAGCAGGGAAAAGTTAGATATGCAGGAGTTTGCAATTATGATGCAAAACAACTGGCCGAAGCTGAAAAATATATCAACGTGGCCTCTGACCAGGTGCCTTTCAGCATGGTAAAACGCTCGATAGAAAGCGAATTGGTGCCGTATTGCCTTGATCATAAAAAATCAATTTTGGCTTATAGCCCACTCGAGCGCGGCTTGCTAACCGGCAAAATGAAACCCGGTTATAAATTTTCGGACGGCGACCACCGGGCAAGTGTGTCTTTTTTTAAAGATGAAAATTTAAAAAGGGTCGATGATTTCCTTAACCTGATTAAACCGATTGCCGATGGAAAACGCCTAACCCTGGGGCAATTGGTTATTTTGTGGACACTGCAACAGCCGGGGATCACCATTGCGTTGGTTGGGGCACGAAACGTTGAACAAGCCATTATTAATGCAAAGGCTATTGACAACCAATTAAGCAAGCAGGAAATAAAAATCATTTCGGGGTACCTTAACAACCTGGAACTTATCTCCTAAAGCGCTTAATATCTTTTTTTCTTGATTGTTTTTTAATACCCGTAAACTTAAGGCGGATGCCGGTCAAAAGCGCCGGTATCCCCTTTTGTTAAGGGTGAAATTTTCAATAAAAAAGGATAAAAAAGCTTGGCTGATATAAAGATGAAAAAACAATTGCTCAACCAATCAGCAATACCATCCACGCCTCCTCAACCCTGCCCTCATCAAGCAATTGTTTAGCTTTCAAATGTAATTGCGTCTCCCGGGTTTGGCTATCGCCTATCGTAGCATCCAGCAGCTCTTTAATTTCCGGGAGTTGTGCATAAGCATCAATAGCATCGTCAGTTGGCAAGGCTTCCACATTACCTAACTGCCCAAGGTTATTGCCCGTAAGTATTTTTGAATTACGTATGGCAAATGGTATGGCATCAACACCAATACCCATATTTCTATTGGGTTTGGCTACCATAAACAGGTTATCAGGGGTAACCCTGCAATACCAGTCGCCGCCGAGGCGGGCCACATGGTCCATCTTTAGCTGGTCTATTTTACCATGGGCATCCAAAACTGCTTCGTTGATATGCATCAGCTTAATTTCGGCTATTATCAAATTGCCTGCACCGGCACCAATACCCAAACTTATCATATCCTTTATTACACACTCCATCTGCACCGGTGATTCGGCCACCCTGGGTGGTTTTACCAGGTCAGATGGCAGCATGGCAAACCCGGCTTTGATAAACTCATTTACACCTTTAGCATATTCAACACTTGCTAACGACACCTGTTGCACCATCTCATAGTTTACTATATTGATGGTGCATTCGGGCACTTCGCGCAGGTTTTCCAGCGTATGTTTGGTGGTGTTGTCCCTTACCCTTCGCGACGGCGAGAATACGCAAACCGGCGGGTTAACACTAAACAAATTAAAATAACTAAAGGGGCTCAGGTTGATATTGCCTTCCTTATCCACCGTTGAGGCAAAACAAATCGGCCTCGGGGCAATAGCACTGTTCAGGTAGCTTTGAATTTCAACCGGCGATAGATCGGAGAGTTTTATAGTTAACACTTGTTGGAACGTTGTAAGGTTGGAAAGTTGCAATGTTACTTTTTTGCTTTTTTTGCAGCCTCAAATTTCTTTAAATAATCTATGAATTTCTTGGTTTTGCTTGAGAATTCTATACTCTTTAAATAAAGGTTTCCGAATATCTCCTCATCAATTTTTCCTGCCTGGTTTAATATAATTAGTTTGTTTCTAAACTCTCCGGAAGAGCCTTTAGCGTAATTTAAAAATCGAATAAATCAGGGTTGTTGTTATATTCAAAACCTTCAGCAATATTGTCTGACATTGAGCACGCAGCTCTTCTTATCTGATCCTTCATTCCCCAATCAGATTTTAGTGGCTCTTTGTCACATAAAAGATAAATGTCAACTGCAATTAGGTTGGCTATTTTCCAAATTTCAAGGTCTTCAAATCTTTCAATTGTAGCCATTTTTCAAATCAAAACAAATATTAACATTTCAACTTTCCAACCTTACAACATTACAACTTTTTCAAACCCAAAATAGAAAAATCACTATCAGCCTTTTCAATAATATTCCCTAACATTCCCAAACCTGTTACCTCCATCTCAACCAAATCACCCGGCTGCAGCCATTGTGGTTGGTAATTAGGATCGTTTAATAAACCTGTGCCGTTAAGTTCAAGAAAGCATCCGGTGCCGACGGTGCCAGAGCCTATCACATCGCCGGGCAACACATCGCAGCCGTAGGCGCAACGCTCAATAATTTCGGCAAATGTCCAGTCCATATCGGCCATATTGCCTTTTGATACTTGTTTGCCATTTACCACGCATTTCATTTCCAGGCTATAGCTATTGCCGGTATGGCCTGGCTTTGTGGCAACTTTATATTTTTCAAGTTCATCAGGCGTTACCAGCCAGGGGCCAATCACGGTGCAAAAATCTTTGCCTTTAGCAGGACCAAGGTTCAGCAGCATTTCTTCCATTTGCAGGGTGCGGGCGCTCATGTCATTCATTATCATATAACCTGCTATCAAACTATCCGCATCAGCAGCTTTAATATTTCGGGCTTTTTTATTCAGCACCACGGCAACTTCCAGCTCAAAATCAAGTTTTTCGAAATGATCGGGCATACATTCAATTTCGCCTATTCCCTGTATGGCATTGTGGTTGGTGAAATAAAATATAGGGTATTGGTCAAACTCGGGGATCATCGGCGCTTTACGGTTGCGGCGGGCCGTCTCTACATGTTGCCTGAAAGCGTAACCATCGCGGCAGGAAGTTGGGTGCGGTACCGGCGCCAGCATCTCAAAAAACAACTCCTCCTTAGCCTCCATTTTTCCCGAGGTTATTTCCTTATTAATACGCTGCGCACGTTCCATCAGCTCATCGCCGCCCCATAAAAAATCATTCATGTTATCGGGGAGCAGCTTATCGCACGAATTAAGGTTATAGATATGCCCTTTTATAAAAACGCCCAGGTGCTCCCGGTCTTCGGTTTTGTAGGATACTAATTTCATGGGTTTGGATTGGTTATGCCGTCAAAACTAAGAAATTTTAGTTGAATGAGTTGATTAGGTTAGATTAAGTTGATTGGGTTGTGATATACGAGATTTCTAAAATCGACTTTTCTATTTGAGCATAGAATTTATCAAATAAATTAAAGTTTCTTAATAAGCGATCCGATATTAGTAAACCATTGTTTACCTTTGATAATTGAAAGAAAATGAAATCATCTGAATTATTAAGAAAGTTATTAAGGGATGGTTGGTATGTTGTAAGGCAGTAAGGAAGTCACAAAATCATGGCCCATCCTACCAAAAATGGTTCTTTTCCATTCCCTGATCATAGAAGCAAGGAAATAGGTAAAGGGTTGGCATCTACAATTTTAAAGCAAGCAGGACTTAAATAAGAATTCTTCTGCTATAAATACACCATAATGAAAAAGATAAATTTTATAGTCGAAAAAACCGGGACCGGTTTTAGCGCATACCACGAAGAAAACGGTCAAATTTTGGCAGCCACAACCGGGTCAAATATTCCCGAATTGAAAGCCAATATCCTGGAATCGTTTGACCTGTTTGCCGGGCATCAAAAAAGACAACCTATAACCGTTGACCGGGTTGCGTTAAAATTTGATATCACTTCATTTTTTGAATTTTATAAAGAAATAAATGCATCAGCGCTTGGCAGGCGTATCGGAATGAATAAAAGCCTGATCTCTGAATATGTAAACGGCAAAAGAACCCCATCCGAAAAACAAGTTCAAAAAATTTTAACTGGAATAAAGCAATTAGGGCACGAGCTAACGGAGCTGGATATTGCATAATAAAGCTCTTTAGGTTGCCCTTGCACATCCCAATTATTCCGCATAACTTTGCTTATCCAATTTATGAGCATACAAAGGCATTTTCTTTTTTCCCTGGGCCTCACTTCAATGAGTGATGCTTCTTCTTTCAGGGATGCTGTGCTCGCTAAGATCGTTTTGGCGCAATACTAATTTTTGTTGGAAAGTTGTAATGTTGAAAGGTTGTAATGTTATATAACCTTCGGCATAAAACTATTCAACCTTTCCGCCTGTTAAATATTTTGTACTGAATTATTTGGGGTTGACAACTTTGCAACCTTCCAATATTACAACATTTCAACAACAAAACAACATGCCTGTTTATCATACATTAGGAGCTATCCCGCCAAAGCGGCATACGCAGTTCCGTAAGCCCGATGGTACTTTATATGCCGAAGAGCTGGTGTCAACCGAAGGCTTTTCGAGCCTGTATTCGCTGGTGTACCATGCTTATCCGCCCACATTGGTAAAAGAGCTTGGTGAACCATATTCGGTTGAGCCAAAAATAGCCCGCGAAAAACACCTGAAACATACCAGTCTCATCGGTTTTAAAATTGAACCGGAAGACGACTATTTAAAAAGCCGCAAACCGGTCTTAGTGAACAGCGACCTGCATATTTCCCTTGCAGCGCCCCGTAAATCAATGACTGACTATTTTTATAAAAACAGCCAGGCCGATGAGGTAGTATTTGTGCACGAAGGCACCGGGACACTAAAAACCGGCTATGGCAATATTAAATTTGCTTATGGCGATTATTTGATCATCCCCCGCGGTACTATTTACCAAATGGAGTTTGATACACCCGATAACCGTTTGTTTATTGTAGAAAGCTTTAGCCCTATCCGGGTGCCAAAGCGCTATACCAATGCCTACGGCCAATTAACAGAGCAATCGCCTTATTGCGAACGCGATATAAAACGCCCAACCGACCTGGAAACACACGACGAAAAGGGCGATTTTAAAATACTGATAAAAAAACAAGGCCTCATTTATCCCTACATCTACGGAACACATCCTTTTGATTTTATTGGCTGGGACGGTTTTCATTACCCATGGGCATTCTCTATCCATGATTTTGAACCCATAACAGGCCGCCTGCACCAGCCGCCGCCGGTTCACCAAACTTTCGAAGGGCATAACTTTGTCATCTGCTCGTTTGTACCGCGCAAGTTTGATTATCATCCGCTATCTATCCCGGCGCCGTACAACCACAGCAATGTAGATAGCGACGAGCTATTATATTATGTAGACGGTGATTTTATGAGCCGCAAAAGCGTGGTAAAGGGACAAATTACGCTGCACCCCGGCGGCATACCGCACGGGCCGCACCCAGGTTCAGTTGAAAAATCAATAGGCAAAGAGGCAACCGATGAACTTGCGGTTATGATTGACCCTTTCAAGCCATTGATGCTGACAGAAGACGCCATCAAAATTGAGGACGAAAATTATTATAAAAGCTGGATGTAGGATTGTTGGAATGTTGCAAAGTTGGAACGTTGTCAGGTTACCTGAAACGTATCAAACCTTAAAAGAACATTCCAACTTTTCAACATTAAAACATTACAACAAAACACAACCATGGAAACACTAACTATAGATAAACCAACAAAAACAGCAGATTTTTTACCGTTAAACGGAACCGATCATGTTGAATTTTATGTAGGCAATGCCAAGCAGGCTGCCTTTTATTATAAAACCGCGTTCGGTTTCCAGGACCTTGCTTATGCCGGGCCCGAAACTGGCGTGCGCGACAGAGTATCCTACGTTTTACAGCAGGATAAAATACGCCTGGTGTTAACCACGCCATTACATTCAGATCATCCCATTGCCGATCATATTAAAAAACATGGCGATGGCGTTAAGGTGCTTGCACTATCGGTAGACGACGCCTATGATGCTTATGAACAAACTACAAGCCGTGGCGCATCATCGTACATGGAACCTCAAACGCTAACCGATGAGCATGGCGAAGTACGCATAAGCGGCATAAAACTATACGGCGAGACGGTACACCTTTTTGTTGAACGCAAAAATTACAACGGGATATTTTTACCAGGTTACCAAAAAAAGGAATCGGATTACAACCCGACAACCACCGGGCTCTTGTATATCGACCATTGTGTAGGTAATGTGGGCTGGCATAAAATGAACGAATGGGTGCATTTTTATGAAGAGATAATGGGCTTCAAAAACATCTTGACCTTTGATGATAAAATGATCTCCACCGAATACTCTGCCCTGATGAGCAAGGTGATGAGCAATGGCAATGGCTACGTAAAGTTCCCTATAAATGAGCCCGCCGAAGGTAAAAAGAAATCGCAGATAGAGGAATATCTCGAATTTTATGAGGACGAAGGCGTACAGCATTTAGCGTTGGCTACACACGATATTGTTAAAACAGTAACCGACCTGCAAAGTCGCGGTATTGAATTTTTAACAGTGCCTACTTCCTATTATGATGAGTTAACTGATCGCGTAGGCCACATTGATGAAGACCTGGGGCCGTTAAAAAAATTAGGCATTTTGGTTGACCGTGATGATGAAGGCTACCTGCTGCAAATTTTCACCAAACCGGTTGAAGACAGGCCTACCTTGTTTTTCGAGATCATTCAACGCAAAGGCGCGAAATCATTCGGCGCCGGAAATTTCAAGGCCTTATTCGAAGCCATTGAGCGCGAACAGGAGCTGAGGGGAAACCTGTAGAGGGATTTCGGAATTACGATTTACGATTTCGGATTTATTTGAATTTTTGATTTTCTTTTGTTGAAAGCCTTGTCAGTTTATTGAAAAACCGATAGGGCTTTTTAATTTCATTGAATGATTTTAAATATATTTAAAGGTTATTAAAAGTCTCTCCGCCTTAAGGCGGAGGAGATTTAGAGGCTTATGAACATCGACGAAGTTATCGCCATTCTAAAACAAAAATCAAACCCGGCCTACCTCGCCGGGATGAAACGTTATGGTATTGATAACACTAAGGCACTGGGTATTCCTGTCCCCGAATTGAGGAAGCTTTCGAAGGTCATCAAAAAAGACCATACGCTTGCCCTGGAGTTATGGGAAACTAATTTACACGAAGCCCGGATACTGGCGTCGTTGGTGGATGACCCGGCGCTTGTCACCTCAAGCCAGTTTGATAAATGGGTAAATGATTTTACTTCGTGGGACGTTTGCGACCAGGTTTGCGGCAACCTGTTCGACCGTACGCCCTTTGCCATGGAAAAGGCATTGCTATTTAGTAAAGCAGAAGAAGAGTTTGTTAAACGGGCTGGATTTGTACTAATGGCGGAATTTGCAGTACATGATAAAACCGCAAAAGATGCCGTTTTTATTGACTTATTGCAAGTTATTGAACGCGAGGCGTGGGACGGAAGGAACTTTGTAAAGAAAGCAACAAACTGGGCATTAAGACAAATTGGCAAAAGAAACCACACACTTAATATTGCTGCAATTGAAACTGCAAAAAGAATTTTGCAACAAGTCAGCAAACCCGCAAAATGGGTTGCAGCAAATGCCCTGACTGAATTAACTAAAAAAAATTTTAATTAAGTAACAAAACATTCCGTTTTTTTTCAGTTACGTTTTACCCGGTATTGTTACCATTTTTTTAATCAACGCCAACTATTTCCAGCATTTTTCGTATTAAGCTTCCCAGCTGTTTTGTGGTAATTATGTTTGGCATAGATTTTTCTATACAATCCCGAAACTTTGGTTAAAACCAACTATGATCGCCTGTTGATATGAGTATTTTGGAAGGGAATAATTTTAATAATGACGATGCATCCCATCTTGCTCAGTTAATTGATAATATCAATGCGGGCATTTGGGAATTCGATATTACTACGAAGGACGTTAAATGGTCGGCTGGTTTTTATACCATTTTAGGTTATAAACCGGGCGAAATAGAATGCTCCTATAACTTTTTCCTGGAAAACCTGCTTTATTACCACGATAAACCGGCGTTTTTAAAGGCTATTAATACCCGCACCGAAGATCAAACCAATATCGTTCATATCAGGCTTTTAACAAAAACCATGGGTTACCAATGGTTTGAAAGCACCACCAAAAAATGGGAAAACGATAACGGCCCCAAATTCACCGGCTCATTAATAAATATAAACCAGGCAAAGCTTGTTAGTTTACGCTCGGCACATAACGATTTCTTTTTTAACGAAACAGGCACTATAGCTAAAGTAAGCGGGTTTGAAATTGATGTGCCTTCCATGAGCCTCGCACTATCAAAAGAGGCCTTTGATATTTACGAACTCACCGACCAGCTTAACTTAAGTATTGAGGAAGCGATAAGCTTTTTTGAACCGCAATACCGCCCATTGTTAAACGAGGCTATTGATAACGCCATTAAGTTTTGCAAGCCTTACGATATGGAGCTGCTGTTCCGTACTGCTAAAAACAATATAATATGGGTAAGGGCAAAGGGTATCCCTATTATCGATGATTATGGCAAATGCATAAAAATACGCGGTATATTCCAGGATATTGACAGTATAAAAAAGAAGGGGTTGATGCTGCAATCGTCCATCAATTTATTGAACGATCAGAACAAGCGGCTTCAAAATTTTGCATATATCGTATCCCACAACCTGCGCTCGCATACCGGCAACCTGCAGTTCATGGTTAATTTATTTGAGGAAAGTGAATCGGTTGATGACCGTGCTGAAGTATTTGCACACATAAAATCCATCAGCAGCAGCCTGATCACCACCATAGAGCACCTTAACGAAATTGTTAAAATACATACCGAGATTGACCGCGAACGGAAAACAATTGAATTTGAAGAGGTATTTAAAATGGTGGTTTCGGCTTTACAAAGCAATGTAGAAAGCACAGATGCAAAAATTGAGTACGACTTTACGAAATGCCCGGTTATCAGTTACATACCGGCCTATCTCGAAAGTATCCTGCAAAACCTGCTTACAAATTCATTAAAATACCGCCATCCTGATAGGCAACCTGTTATAACTTGCCGCACCGTTAAAGACCATAACCATATTTACATGTTGTTTGAAGACAATGGCATAGGCATAGATATGGATCGTTATGGTGATAAAGTATTCGGGATGTATAAAACCTTCCACCAAAACCCTGATGCAAAAGGCATTGGCCTGTTTATTACCCGCAACCAGATAGAATCCCTGGGCGGTACTATTAAAATTGACAGCACCGTTAATGTGGGAACGAAGTTTACTATCAGGCTGGTTTAGCAAGGTTATTGTAATGCGGAAGTCGGAATGTCAATTGCGGAATGGTGAATTTCTTCTTTCGGACTTCCGGACTTTTCCGACTTTCGGACTTCTTCCTAATCTCTAACCTCCAGCCTTTAATCACTAAATATAGCTTTCCAAAATCTTGAAACCTGTCGTTGTTTCCAGTTCAACTTTATCTACACTTTTTGGCAGCAGTATACAATCGCCCATTTTTACCGGGTAGGCCGTGTTGTTGTAATTAACAGATAACTCCCCTTCAAGGCATACGTATATCACAAATGAATCAAGGTTTGTATAGTCTTTTGTTGTGCTTTCAGTATAATCAAGCAGATTGGTAGTGAAGTAAGGGCAGCTTACCAGTTCAACGCTTTTATCCTTTTCGGGCTGGTATTTGGTTTTATATTCAGGGTAGTGTTTATAATCTATTGCGGCCAGGGCTTCTTCGGTATGCAGTTCGCGTTTGTTACCTTTGTCATCCACGCGGTCAAAATCGTAAATGCGGTAGGTGATATCCGACGTTTGCTGTATTTCGGCTATCAGCAAGCCTTTGCCAATGGTATGAACCCTGCCTGCCGGTAAAAAGAAAACATCACCTGCTTTAACGTCTTCCTTATTTAAAATATCAGTTAAATAGCCGCTGTTGAATTTGTCAAGATATTCCTGCTCGGTAAGTTCCTTATTAAAGCCTGCAATTAATGTTGAGCCGGGATCGGCCTCTATCACATACCACATTTCGGTTTTGCCAAACGAGTTATGGCGTTTTTTTGCCAGTTCATCATCAGGGTGTACCTGGATGGATAGATCTTCATTAGCATCGATAAATTTCACCAGCAACGGGAAGGTGTTTCCAAAGCGTTCATATACCTTCTCTCCTACCAAATCCCCTTTATATTTTTCCAACAATTCCGCTAATGATTCCCCCGCCAGTTCGCCTTCAGCAACAACCGAAACATCCGACTTAACGCCCGATATTTCCCAGGTCTCGCCGCAATTGGGCAGGCTGCCAAAATCTTTATGCAGGTAAGTCTTTATTTTTTGACCGCCCCAAATTTTGTCTTTATAAATGGTTTTGAATTTTAGTGGATAGAGTGATGACATGATATAAATTTATCCGGCTAAGTTATTAGTAAAAACATTAACCGAAAAACTTTAGCCTGTTTTGATTTGATTTTGAAGAAAGTTTTTTAAAACAAATAAAAATTGTAATTTCCTCTCGCCTAACATTTAACTATTCATTGTGGATAATACACCAAACCCTGACCCTGAAAACATTCAACCTGCAGATGCATGTATCAGCTGTGGCAGCCCCGAAGTTTTACCGGGTTATCCAAATAAACTTTGCAGCGCTTGCCGCGATAAATTCACCAGGCTAACCGTGCCACCGTGGATAAAACTATTCAGAGGAGGCATAGCAGTAATTATGCTCATTTCGCTCATCTGGCTTCCCACAAATTTAAACGCGGCACTTGAACTGGCCAGGGGCGAAAAAGCTGAATTAAACCGTAATTATATTACCGAACAAAATGAGCTGGAGAAAGCGAAAAAACTGGTGCCCGGATCGATAGATATTCTTTCACATTTGGTAATCGCCGGCTTTAATAATGATGATTTCAAAACAGTATTGTCTTCATTAAACGCTCTGGAGAACAAGACTATCGAAGATACATTATTAGTTAGCGAATTAAATGAGATTGCAGCCGAAGCGAGGGACTACTTCCCGTCGGATTCTTTAATAAAAATCCTCGGTAAACGTAAACCTACGGAAATCCCGGATACAGCTTATCAACGGTATTTAAGAAAATTTCCAAGAGATATTTTTGCCTTAATTTCCTTAGCTTCTTCATATGCTGGCCAGGAAAAGTACAAATCATCCGACAGCTTATTGTCAACTTTATTGGCGATCGATCACACTTATGCGCCAGCTCTTAATTTAAAAACGATGGTAAAGCGCGAGATTAATGAGCCTGATTCGTCAATATATTATTGCGATCAGCTACTGGAAACTAACCATCAATCGTTATTCGCTTTATCATCCAAGTCAAGGACACTGCTAAAAACAGGCAAAAATAAAATTGGTTTAAAACTTGCCGAAGAGTGTTATCATCTTGATAAAAGCATGAGTTACAACCTGGCGACACTTGCAATAGCCTATCATCTTAACAAAGATTATAAACAACGCGATGCGATTATCGCTATTGCTGCAAGAGATTCAGACGGCGAATCTTATATGAAGTACGCAAAGGATATTATTTCGAACAAAGTTAAATTTCAAAACTAATTATCAGCCAATGTTTATTCCGGGCTTTTTGATCACGTTAGCAACATTTCCAGGTGTCATCGTTCATGAACTGGCGCACCAACTTTTTTGCAGATTATTTAACGTGCCTGTTTTTAAAGTTGTTTATTTTAAAACCGGCAACCCTGCAGGTTATGTGTTACACGAAGCCGTTTCAAACAAATGGCATTCAATGCTTATTAGTATCGGGCCATTTTTTGTGAACTCTATAATCGGCGCTATAATTGCATTCCCGGCAGCACTGCCTGTTTTTAAATTCGACAACGGAAACGTTGCAGATTACCTTCTTATTTACCTTGGCGTATCAATAGCCATGCATGCATTTCCAAGTACCGGCGACGGTAAAGCTATCTGGAATGACCTAAAACATTCGGACACCTCAATTTTCGTGAAAATCCTGGGATACCCAATTATTGGGCTTATTTACCTCGGCTCACTTGGGAGCTTTTTTTGGCTTGATATTGCCTATGGAATCGCGATAGCTGTAGGTTTACCTAACTTGCTTATCAGTTTAATAACATAAAAAAATGGCCCGTCTATTTCGCGGGCCATTTTCAATATTGGTATACTGTTGATTTTTATTTCCCCAGTTTCTTCTTCAAATTCTCATCAATAGCTGCCAAAAACTCTTCGGTATATAAATAGTCAGTACCGTGTTCAACTTTTGGTTTTATGGTGATAGCCAAGTCTTTTGTCATTTTGCCGCTTTCAACGGTTTCAACGCAAACTTCTTCAAGCGTTTTGCAAAATTTGATCAGTTCCTGGTTATTGTCCAGCAATCCACGGAATTCCAAACCACGTGTCCATGCAAAAATGGAGGCTATAGGGTTGGTTGATGTTGGCTTGCCGGCCTGGTGTTCGCGGTAGTGGCGGGTAACGGTACCATGGGCAGCTTCGGCTTCCATAACGGTGCCATCAGGGGTAACTAAGGTTGAAGTCATTAAGCCTAATGAACCAAAGCCTTGGGCTACAGTGTCCGATTGTACGTCGCCGTCATAATTTTTGCAGGCCCATACAAAATTGCCATGCCATTTCAAGGCAGAGGCAACCATGTCATCAATTAAACGGTGCTCATAAGTTAATTGGTTGGCTTCAAACTCCAGTTTAAATTCATTTTCATAAATTTCCTGGAAAATATCTTTAAAACGACCATCATATTTTTTAAGGATGGTGTTTTTTGTTGAAAGGTATAAAGGCCATTTCTTCAACAGCGCCTGGTTAAAGCAAGCACGCGCAAAGCCTTTTATCGATTCATCGGTATTATACATAGCCAATGCTACGCCATCGCCTTTGAAGTTAAAAACTTCAAATGATTGCTCGGCACCGCCATCTTCGGGGGTAAAAGTGATGGTAAGTTTACCTTTGCCTTTGGTTACAAAGTCGGTTGCACGGTACTGATCGCCAAAAGCATGACGGCCTATGCATATCGGAGCAGTCCAGTTGGGCACCAAACGCGGCACATTTGCCATTACAATAGGTTCGCGAAAAACAGTGCCATCCAAAATATTACGGATAGTGCCGTTTGGCGATTTCCACATTTGTTTTAAATTAAATTCTTTTACGCGGTCTTCATCGGGAGTAATAGTAGCGCATTTAATACCTACGCCATATTTTTTTATGGCATTTGCAGCATCAATAGTAACCTGGTCGTTGGTTTCATCCCGATATTCGATACCAAGATCGTAGTATTTAATATCAACATCCAGGTACGGGAATATTAATTTGTCTTTAATAAATTTCCATATTATGCGGGTCATTTCATCCCCATCCAGTTCAACCACCGGATTTTCTACTTTAATTTTTGACATCTTTGATACTGTTTTTTTATTGGCACCAAATATATAAAAATGGGTTAATAGTTGAGGGGTTAGTTGATTAAGTTGGATTGAGTTGGATTGAGTTGATTAAGTGAGTGGTTGGCTTTTAGTCCGAAAGTCGGGAAAGTCCGAAAGACCGGAAGAAAAGTGTGGCCCTTCTGTAAGTTGAGGAGCTAATTCAACCTAATCCAACCTAATCAACCAAATCCAACCCAATCAACTCAATCCAACTCAATCCAACTTAATCAACCAATTCTAACCCAATTAACTTTTTTTCTGCTACTTTTATAAAATATAACTGTACAATATTTAGTTAAACATATTAATTTAACACGCCGATAGTAAATTATGATAAAACTGATATACAAAACAACATTTTTAACCCTGCTTGTATGCTGTACTTCGTTTATGGCAAAGGCGCAATTAGGTTATGATTATTCGCAATATGAGGGCGGGGTAGCAGTTGGTATTAATACGGTTTCCGGCGATGCGCAAACAAAAATAAGTACCGAATCTATCCACTTTAATTTTACCTATAACGCTACCCCGTTTACTAATTTTGTTTTTGAAACACAATTAGGAAAACTGGCAGGCGGCGATTCATTAAAAACATCTACCGGAAGGTATTTCAATAATGATTTTACAGCTTTTATTTTCAGGGGGCAGCTGCAATTCGGGGAGTTTCTTGATTATTCAAACAGCCAGTTTAATAATGCGGTTAAAAACTTTTATGTATCGGTAGGCGCAGGCTATGTAATTGACCGTATTACCCAGGTAAACAGGTATTCTATTAATAAAACGCCGGCGGTTTACACCCCGGGTTTAGACAGGACCAACGAACCCTTTATACCTTTTAAAATCGGTTATGAATTTAAAGTATTTAATAAATACCAGCAGCCTGCCTTCAAAGTAGACATTGGTTACGAATATAATTTAGTTTTGAGCGATGAGCTCGATGGTTTTACATCGGGCAGCCATTACGATGTTTATTCGCAATTTATTGTTGGTATAAAATTTGCGTTGGGCGGGGCCATTATTTCTTACAGGAAGCAGATTAATTATTGAATTAGTGGGTTAAAGGAATTGATAACTTTCCCGGAGCCAATGAAACAATGACCTGTCGCCCTTTGGCAGGGTTTTAGTGTTAAGTATATATAAACTTTTCAACCTATGAATAAAGACACATTTTATCCTGGCTTTGACGACGAAAACGAAGACAGGGACAAAACATTGAAAGATGAATTGGGCGAAACTATTGATGAAGAGGACCTTACCTTTAACGCCGAGGAAAACAGCTTTGAATATGATGTAAAAAGCAGTGACCCGGATTATGTACACCCCGACCCTTATAACACTTCAGTAAAGAACGGCGAAGACATGAATTCAACCTATGATGAGGCTAACCCTTATGATGCGGTTGATGAATATATCCCTAACGAATCGCTGGAAACAGATGTAGATAAATTAGGTATGCATATCGATGATGACATTGTGGAACTTGATCCACGTGACAAAGCCCTGAGCCATACCGCCGAAGACGACCGGGATGATTTGGATGAGGAAGGATATCCGAAAAATGATAAAAAGTGATTTACTGAAATGAATATAAAAGCCTAGTCTTACTATTGTAGGGCTGGGTTTTTTATTTCCAAAGGTCTTCTAATTTAATTTCAATGCCTTCTCCCCTTTCAGCTTCTGCAATACCTGCATCTAACCATTCTTTATTTGCTTCCGTTGAACGAAGATATTCTGTTTCATCAGAAAATACTGCTTTTTCCATAAATCAAATTTAAGCATAAATAGTAAAAAGACAAACTGATCAGCGCGCCCCTTCATTCGCACATCCGTACATCAAAATCCGCACATCACCGCCCAACTGTCAACCCAGCGTAATCTGCACATCGCCAGTTAAAAATCTGCTCCCCAATCATTATCTTTGCCACATAGTAACTGACATTCTATGCTTAAAGGATTTTTTAATGTACCTGCTCCGCAGAACGAGCCTGTATTGAACTATGGCCCGCGCAGTGTTGAACGCGCGGCGCTTAAAGCCGCCCTTGATGAGGCGCGAGCCCATCATATCGATATCCCCATGTACATTGGCGGCAAAGAAGTATGCAGCGGAAAAACTGCTGAGATACACCCGCCACATGATCACAAACATTTACTGGCTACCTATCACGAGGGCGATAAAACCCATGTTGCTGCCGACATAGATGCTGCATTAGCCGCAAAGGCCGACTGGGAAAACCTGCCATGGGAACAAAGGGCTGCCATATTTTTAAAAGCTGCCGAATTGCTTGCAGGCCCCTACCGTGCTAAAGTAAACGCAGCCACCATGCTTGGCCAGTCGAAAAACGCCTACCAGGCTGAGATTG